>Ga0123353_10003687_pt1 | contig 19454 bp, 10 predicted proteins | sample TergutLab28metaG_3_FD_92763 | JGI IMG/M metagenome (GOLD analysis project Ga0123353, IMG submission 92763) | Labiotermes labralis P3 segment gut microbial communities from Petit-Saut dam, French Guiana - Lab288 P3 | ecosystem: Host-associated > Arthropoda: Insects > Digestive system > Gut ... | reverse complement strand
GAGCCGCTATGCCGCCACTCCATTGATTGTTGCTTTGTTTCCGGGTCATGGTGATATAACCAGGTTTAGTCCATGGTCACAGATCGCGACAGGAAATCATTTGGATCGCCCGAAAAAATTCCGAAAGTTGCTCAGACGACTGGCACCGTTGACGTTTTTGATCCGCGTTCATGCATTTCGGGACCCACTTCGCGGAGAGCTTCCACATGTCCAAATCTTCATGAATGATGGACCCAAGTCGCTCACGTGAGATGCCCAGTTGCTCAGCTACTGATTTAGCCGATATCCGGCGGTCTTCCAAGATTAGCTCGTGAATTTGATCAATAATCTCCGGGGTGGTCACTGTTTTGGGTCGTCCAGGACGAGGCGCGTCACAGGTGGATAAACCACCACGTTTAAACTGGGTCACCCAGTTTTTGACGGTGGCATACGATTATGCATGTTCCCTAATGTTTCTTTCAGAATTGCGTAAATTTCCCTCGGCGCCTTGCCTTGCAAAAAAAAAAAGACTTGATGACAGCTCGCGTCTCCATGTTGTTTAAATCGCGCGCGTCACCTGACGTGCTTCCTTTCAACCTCTGTAACAAGAAAAGACTTGCAATTCGGCACATGAACGGATCCCTCTTTCCAACGACATTATCGATTCCGTCCTAGGACATTGAGAAGTGGTCGGGCTAAGGACTTATCAGCACCCCCTCGAATATTGAAGTACTATGCATTTTGTTGGTTATTATATCATAAATTGTTATTTTAGGCACTGACATAAATACCCTAAAATATACCGGAGACTCGGCAAATAAATATTAGTATTATTTTCCTCTGTTACCGAAGACAAGGTAAATAGAGGGTGGATGAATGGGTGGATGGTTGGATGGATCCTTGGGTGGATGGACAGTTGGATGGCGGGCGGACGGGTGGACATGACGCCGTGATCTAAGATGACTCCAAGCGGCAAAGTTTCCGACTTGTATTCGGAAAGTTCTCCGAATCCTCGCAGGGATATAAACTAGTTTGAGGTTCATGCTGTTTCTCAGTATCTGTGGCCAAAGTAGAGTAGAGTAGGGCATAAGTCAGATTTGAAATTTGTTGTTTCCTCTCACGCCCTTCCCAATTCACTGTTACTTAATCTTCACGTCATTCGACGCTATATTAGCTGGAGTCTCACCTACTGACTGGATTTTAAAATAAACTGCATATTAATACGTATGTAAGACTAATAAGCAATAAAGAGAAACCAACCAACAAACACTGACACCTAGAACAGTGAAATGAGTATAGTAAGAAACAATGGGAAAACTAACTGTAACACTTTCAAGCAGCAAAATTAGAGAAATGAATAAATCAGCAACAGAGTTATGATAAACAGGGAGGACTGTGCAGCTTCGCGTAGATTTAGTTAGTAGAAAAGAAGTCCAAACACCAATACGAAATTTTAATACGTAGACTGTTTCCATCAAACTTGCTGAAATATGATACATTCCTGCAACTAAAGGGTAGCTAATGTGAAGTGAGAAGGAATATTTACAGTGACCAGTTATATATTTTGTATATTTGGCGTCTAGCGAAACGTGCATCACAATATTTTCTGAACTGCTTTGGAATGAGTGGTGTATGCAAATTTGGCGTTAATTCGGATTTAAAAACGGGGTTGAATAATAATCATATTGTGACAGTTCTTTTGTAAGAAGCAACCTGAAGACGGCGACTGAACCTGACTCCGAAGGACAGTGTGTTTCTGTACGTGCGATGGCCAGCACACGGCCAGTTGATTTTCACACTAAGCCATTTCATAGCAGCTGTAGTTTTTATAAACATACACGTCAATAGTATGACGCTACCAACATAACACGGTGCCACAAACAGAAAGATATGACGCTACCAAAGTAACACGGTGCCACAAACAGAAAAATATGACGCTACCAAAGTAACACGGTGCCACAAACAGGAAGATATGACGCTACCAAAGTAACACGGTGCCACAAACAGGAAGATATGACGCTACCAAAGTAACACGGTGCCACAAACAGAAAGGTATGACGCTACCACCATAACACGGTGCCACAAACAAAGATATGACGCTACCAAAGTAACACGGTGCCACAAACAGAAAGGTATGACGCTACCACCATAACACGTTGCCACAAACACCACAAATAAACTACTGTTTGTGGGCTTCAAATGTAAATTGTGTTTCAGAGTTATTGTTCCTTTCCCGCACCGACGTATTCAGGTGCTTTAATAAAATGGCCTTCTGCAAAAGGTTTTAAGTTTATTGCAGTTAAATTGACCAATATAAAATTGGCTTAGCTTTTGATACATCGGATTGGTTACTTTTATAGCCCAACAAATGTTGCTTCCTTACAGCTAATTTTAAATCGCACATTTTTTCAGTTATACTTATTTCTTATTGGTGTGCGTCATATTATCCTTATTTTTCTACCATTCTCAAAAGCCAACCTTCTTTAAAAAATCAAATACAGTATATGGTTTAAATTCTAAGCCAAAGTATTCCCTGTCCATATTTTTGCAATGTATAGACATCCTCTCGCACCTTACGGGCTACAGAGGGAGAGCAGTCTTCGCATTCCACATTGTTGGCTATGTTACTTGATCCATGATTGCATAAAGACGATTTCACTACAACTGTAGCAGGGAGATCCTTAAGAAAAGCTATTTTTCGTGAATGTAACTGAAGATTAACCACACATTTTTGCCATGCGGTGAGAGAGGTATCTGAAAACTCAGTGTAAATTCCGATTAGCTAAAATTTGAACCTGCCCCTGCAGTGCTCTCTCGTCTCGCGGAATATGCCTATGCAACGCTGCAGTCACGCAACTCTTTTGGGTCGTAGTAAAAGTTCACACACAAACACAAAATAAATTATGTTCGGCGATTGTAAACCCAGTTTGCGATCTTATTGTTCGAACGTTTCCATGTACCAGTTAGATACGTTCCATGTTCCATGCAGTAATTAGATACATAAAATGTATTAAGAAGACCAAAAAAATGCATTTGGATTTTTGAATATTATTTTACCACACAGTAATCACTGACATGTTTCGGCCACTCTAAAGGGCGGTGAGAATATAATTTTATTTGTATTATTATTCTCACCACCTTGAGTATGGAGATATGAGAGTTGACCGAAACATGCTACTAATTACTATGTAATAAAATTACATTCATAAATCCAAGTGCATTTGTCGGTCTTTTAAATAAATTTTAATTTTCCATACACATGTCAGTCTTTGAGCCATATTCGATTTTGAAATGTTTCGCCCGTAGCCCAAAACACTGCAGACGGGCCGCACGCGGCACGCGGATCACCAGTTCGTTATAACTGTCCTGTACAGCTGATGTAACATTAGCATGTCTTGTGCGTACAACAGAATAAAATGAGTGGGTGAATGGGAAATATTTCTGCCATGAATGTGCACAGTGATCCGTGCAGGGAAATAGACGGCAGTATTACAAACACGCAGAGAGACTGCTTGCCTCATTAAATGTTAATCTGATGACACGTGCGACTGGTGACATCTGTTGAAGGCGTAGCAAATTTTAGGTGCATTACAAAATGGGCATCTCCCCGCATCCCATCAAAATATGTGACTCATATTTAGCAATACATTTTAATAAATCAAAAAGTATAAATCTGGCGAACAATGGAATTCTCGTGTGTCGTGTATGTGAAAGATAATTTGAAATTCGATGCCACCGTTAGTTATTTGTAGTAACTGCAGCAATACGACAAACATGGGAGCCGTTGATAACATCGGGGTGGAAGGATAGAAAAGGAGTCTGTGTTTTGTACTCTGGACCAATTCGGTGGCGCCGTTTGTGTTAACATAAGGATTCCCTGATGATGGCACCCCTGGAGTGCTGAAACATGCATGAAGGAAACAGGATATCGGTTGTGTTTCCTTTTTTAATGCATGAAAAATTGGTCAGGTTGAACTTTTAGATCTAATTAAGTCGAAGAATTTCTTTTTGGCACAACAATAATTTCTCGGCTTTTCCGGTGCAGTTTCCAGCTTGCATACCTAACACAGATGTATACTAACTGTTTTACAAAACCCGATTGCCGAGCCCTTTTGTGGGATAAATTAACCTATCTACGCTTTCACAATATTTTTTTCTATGATCCCATTTAATATTATTCTGTCAGCTACCACTTGTGTCGGCGAAGTGGTTTTCTCCCTTCAGATCAACTAAAATTTTGTGTATGTTCCTGTCTTCTGTCACGGCTGCTGAATATCTGAACTGTCTCATCCTGCTGTATTTCATTTCAATAACAGTGCTAGTGTCTGGGTTCAGTGATGTTTGCTTATGACGTGTTGAAGCGTCCACTAATAAAAATTTCTCTACATCTGTGTTACGTTCTGACTGTGTGTTAAAATACGTAAGCCACGGCAGTACCCCCTGTCGACTCGCTCAACGGTTCCCACGTGATGCATTGCATTTATCAAAACATGCTGGATTGTCAGTAAAGAATAAGCTCACCTTCTATATATAGCACGGCGTTTAAAACCCCGCCTGGCTGGAATGTCCTAGATGTAGGAGAGCGAGAGCCCCTGCCTGGAAATATTTTGTTCTCAACGCCATGAAAACATTGAGGAGAATAAGGTGTAGCTTCACTCGTTCTTTAACTTCACAATAAACATAATTTTGACCATATTCACGCTCCTGCTGCTTTACCCCCAGGAAAGAACCCATATACTCACTGAGAAGAGACCGTAAGGTCTTCAGAGACCGTTCGGACAATGTCAGCAGCTGCATTCCTTACTTTTCATCGGTCAGTTCATTCTGTCACGTGTTCTACTGCCAGCTGCAGTGCGGTTTATGTTGGCAAAAGCTGACCGGGTCTGTAAGCTTCCATTCCGGAGATAAACAGTGGAAAGCATAATTCACTGCGACGTGGCTTCCATTTCAAAGACAGAGTCTAACTGCCAGCCTATAAATAGCAGGGTTGTTGTGCAGTGAGAAGGTATGATAGCCCATATAGCCCGTGCCAAAAGTCGTTTCGCACCTATGTTGCATTCGCCAGGAACATCCATGAGACTGAATTGTAACGTGTCTCTTCAAAAAGATCAAGCAAGTACATGCATCTGTACAAGCACATGGGTGGCCATTTGTAACATTTGTTGTAACTAGAGTAAGCAGGAGATATGTATTTTATTATAGCCTGTCTGAATGTGCTTGTAGTTCACAGCAGGTACAGTTACTTTTGACTGTCTCTATATAAGAGATGTGGGCAGCTGACGATAACGTTTCTCGCACGGAGCTTGTAGTACTTAGATTAACTGATGGAAGGCTGAAGTTACTAATAATCGGTGTTATCTTTTCTCTGTATTGCACTTTATCACACACATTTCCCTGCACCACAACAGGAAGGTTGAAGTTACGAAGAACTAAACTCAAACTGTCTTTATGCTGAAACAAAAACAGAGTAAAATTCTTTTGATTATTTTGAATGTTACTTGTCTTGAATTTCTTGATCAGATATCTCTTCTTAGACTATTTCTTAATTGTGAGAAATCCTGTGAGTTTTCTGACCCTTGCTTTTTGTTCCGAAGATAGACAATGCTCTATTACCAAGCTGATCGGATTAGCACTGTTTTGCATTGAGTCTGCTACTGTACTGAGGAGAAGGACAGACGTATGGGTTGACAAAGATAGAGAGCTATTACCCTTGCAACTGTGTGCTCTCAGGATAGTTAACGGAAGATTGCACCACGTGTGACCTTCTTAAGCAAAACCGGTCCCTCGAACAGATGTGTAAGTGGAAGAAACTGAAAGGTTTTCATCTACTAAAAATTTATTTTGGGTATTTAGTAACTTACAGCATTACCGCGTTTTCTGAGACACGCAGAAATATCTCTGTCTTATATCTACAAAATGCCGCGTTTTTCAATATTTGATATTGTTTGGTTTATATAATATTGCTGTTTTTTATAAACCATGTGCAAAAATTAAATGGCCAACGACAAGAATGTCATACACGAAAGCGTGCTTCTGCCGTTTAATCGCGATGCTAGAGGGTTAAATACTAATCTGTAGGGGCGTAATGTGATGGTATTTGATATGTAGCATATGAAGTGTGCGGTGATCAGACTAATCGATCTTTAAAAGCAGTCATTGTTACGCTACTGGGAAAACAAATATTGGTATTTGCTTTTAAACTGTACCCAGGGTAGCCAACGTTACCTAAGTGAGGTTGTACTGAGGGAAAAGCAGGCAACCTGTACTTAAGCGTCGAACAAGGAATAAGTCAAACTGCTTTTAGGAAAACCGAGGTGGCCTAAGTCAGGATGTGCTGAGGACAGCCAATTCAAATTAGCTCAGAAGTTACCAAAGGCAACTGAGACAGTTTGTCATGTCGTACTCAGGGTAACAATGGCAACCTACGTTAGATTTTACTTAGGATAGCCGAGGGGCCTGATTCGGGTTGTACTTAGGATAACCAAGGCAGCCTAATTCGGCTTTATACTTAAGAAAACCGTGCAGCCAAAGTTCTTTGGTACGTAGGACAACAAAGGCAACCTAAGCCAGGTATTGCTTAGGATAACCACGGCATCCTAAGCCGGTCTGCACTTCGGATAGCTAAGGTAACATGCATCAGGTTATCGGGAGCCGACCACTAGTTAGACTCTATTTTCCCACGTAAAAAGTGGTAACACTGGACTCTGCTGCTACGGACGATCAGAACGGTGCGAACGCCTGGTCTGTTGGCTGTACCAGTGACGCTGTCGGTGCAAGGATCTTGTTCGAATGTTTATGACAAGCACTATAAAAATATAAATACGAATATTTATTCCTATGTGTTTCCCGTCACTGATCACTTACAGTTCGTAATACCACAACGACTGATGCTCCTTGAACATTACGTTATAACTACAGCGCTCTCACTGATTCATTCTGCTTCCATTTTCTCTTGTTTCTTTCTTCTTTTCTCCTCGCCATTTTATATCTTGTCCTGTACAGTGTAGGTTGTGGAGCAGGCCACAGAATGTTTCAGTAAAGGAATGGAACGCAGCCTGAGGCTATATATAATTCGTCTGGTTTTATAGACTGTCAATAAGTATAACTGCATAAACATAACCGTAACATAGCACTGATTGCAACTGCTATTATATACATATAAATGTAACTTCATGTTCCGTGACTCATTCACCTAATTCAGATGACAATATCCTTTCTTTGTTGTTTTTAAGTTCGTCTAAGACAGCCTAAGTTATTTATCTTATTTTCAAACATTCCAATGTGCTACTTGTCAGCTGGTTTTATTGGCTGATTTCGACTTAAGGATTAATCAGGTAAAGCGTTTGATATCATTGTGCATAAAAATATCTGTGTTTTTTAAATGTATCTTTGCGGCATTGGAAAGGGGAGGGGGGACTGTAGCCCGGCAGCCCCCCTTTTGGGTGCGCGCCTGGCACAGGCAAATTTCTTTATAATGGTGTCTGTTTCAACTGCGTGAACGACATGCCCTATCTCTTCGCCCCTCTTCTGGATCCCATGATGACTTCATCCAAGCAGGAACTGAGAACTTTGATTCCAAAGATGTAGCAACTGTCTGCGTTCCAGCTATTCAGTATCAGTCTTGCTGGGGCATTATTAGAAAGAAGAGTATGGATTCATGAAGCAGGCCTACATGTTTTTGTACTTACATACAGCCGAAGAGAAGAGGTTGTTATTGATATAATTGTTATTATTTACTGTCATTATGAAATTCAGTAACAACTCTTCTTGAGAACCTGTTGATCGCTCACTTGATCAAGAAAGTTTCACGCTTTACATGAACCAGTCTTCCATCTTCATGTTCACTACAATATGCCATTGGATCCCCGAATGTAATGCTGCTGTCCAGAAATTCTTGTTTTGAAGACCATTTTCTTGTGGTAATATACCTTTTCTTTTTCAAAACACAATTTTGTTTGAAGTGTGTTTACCGTATTTCTTATATTTTCCTTTCTTGTTAAGTGTCCCGCCCATATCGGAGAGTTACAAACTGTTGAGCTTCTAATTGTCTTGTTCTTTGTCTCCTGGAATTTCTTTTTCTCTTTCTGGTCAAAACCCTGCGACACAAAAGTAGTCGAGAGTTGTAAAGTTCAGACTTATAGCATGTCACAGTTTAACTATTACACGCGATGTTTCGTGGTTTCGGGCTCTGAGAATTGTTAATTTTACTGATTCGTGAGCTACAAGACAGATCGCTCTACTCTCATAAATGTAGGCCACACTTCTATGATATAGAACCCTCATTAAATCCGTATTTTGGACGTTTCAGCAATATCTGCCCTATCAGGTAATGCTGCTTGTGAAATATTGCGGTCAGATAGACTGCGTTGACTTTTATCGAATGTTTCGGTCATGTTTAATAAAATGCTATTGGTTTAGCGGGCCTACCCTTAGTTACTCCGAATGCGTAATGGGATGTAATGGCTTTATTCTGTGGGAAGTACTGTCTAAAGTTCCACAAGAAAACGATCATTAGAGATCTATTTGACCAGGTAGCATAAGTCACTGAAACCTGAGACGCGCATTCTACTGAGTTGCTTCTCCACCTTGTAGAGGAGTGTAGTTATCTGGTGGAACCCTCACGTACAGCCTTCGAAATTTTAGCGTCCAGCTGTAATCTTGTGTGATGTGACATGCTGCGACACCGACAAACATGTCAGTGCAGCGGTAGTGGTCCCTGGTGACCGAGAGCGACATTAAGTGCTTTGCCGACAAATGCTCGGTCGCTGACGTTTTTTCTCACATGGGATTGCAGATATTCTATTTCTGTGTTGCGCTTCTGCTGTTGGGTTTATCTTTCATATCAAAGATCCTGACTTTCGTCAGCAGCTATCCGGCGGGTGGTTTTCGTTGAACATTGACGTGCTGTATACCTGATGCCTGTTTCTGTTGACCTTTTTTCCGAGTCAAACGTCCTGTCACCTCTGCCATTTCAGAAACCTGGCGCTCATGGCATGTAACTCCCTCAACCAACCAAACTGCTGACCTCATTACGAGGTCTATGTCCTTTATCAGGAGCACTGATAAAGACTTCTGTCCTTACGGTAGGAAGTTTGTTGATTAGTTGGCAGGCTTAGTTTTGTGATAACTACCCTTAAAATTCTGCGCCCTCATCTGTCTTCCAGCACGTCTAGTGACCTGGCCAATGCGAAGACTAATCAATCTCGCTTCGCAGAGTTACACTCCCCTTTCTCTTTCTCTTTTCAGCTACAGTCTCACGTCTTCCTAATATCCCCTCATCAATTCTTTAATGCCATGCTTCTTCCTCTACTCGAACCCCTTGAACTCTTTCTCTTACTTAATTTCTTTGTCTTATTTTCTGTTCTCCAATTTCTTTTCTTCCGCACCACTGAACGCTTTGTCCACATGTCTTATGTTTTTGTTATCAGTCAGTCTAACTGTAAAGAAGATCGCAAGGAGAAAATATGTAGTCAGTACTGCTGCGCAGGATAATAGCCTGTGTTTTATGTCATCAGAACTTTTTGTTACTGGATTTAAAGTGCGAATAATGCGTTAAGGATACAACCTTCTGTCTCACAAGTTAGCGAGGTAGCGACGGATGATCTGCACAATAAATAGCACCAAGTAATAGAAGAAATAAAACCGAAAATAAGTAGGCCCTCTCTTCACTGATCGTGTAGTTTATGTATGTGGCGTTTGAATGAGAAATAGGCTGAGGTAAATACGTTATGCATGTGGAAGTTGTTATATATTTTGTGACCGAAACCACCATATTTATAAAGAATATAGAACTAGACAAGTGTGTTGTGATTGACGGATATATATATACCTTCGTCAGTAATAACACAACGGGATGTTTACATTAAAATTTTCATGTCCCTCAATCTGCAATATGTACGAGTGTTATTCAGTAGCTTTGTCTCAGTATAAAGCACGTAATCGTTGCGCCTTCTGGAAAAGCAATGAAATTTTCGGCGACGTAAAGGCCTAGTTTTTGAAAAGCTGGGCGATTGTTAGATTCTCTAGGATAACGTTTTTTTCACGTGGAGTTAATTAATTGTAGCAGCTGATACAAAGGAAAGACAATAAAATATTAAATTCAAATGTATATACAGTGAGAAGAATTCTGTTCTTTGTGAATGCTGTAAAATCACACTTTGCTGTAATCATTGGAATTAAGGGGTGGATTGGGCAGAGTCGGAGGTACGTAAGTGGTCCTGGCACTTCATATGGAGATAGATCATATTCGTAATTTAAAATTCTGTATGAGAAATTTTTATGTCTCTACAGTTACACGTGCTGTGATGGCTCCAAGCTACGTGTGTAGGATTACAGATATAACGTAGCCTGAATGTGTACTGATGAGAGTTATGTATGAAAAGAGGGAAATTATTTGTATGTTGTTAATCCACTGACTGACTTTTACGCAGGAAAGGCGTCTTTATGAATTTTTCCAGAATTTTGCTGTGTAATATTATCACATGGGTACTAGCTGATAAAGTTTTCTATTGATGAATTCGACAGTTTGAAGACTGGCGTTCATCTAAAATACTTCTAACCTCATAGAAAACAAAGTCTGTGTCCATTATGGAGACCAATCGATTAATGCTGTGCGATGTAGGCATAGGAAAATAATCGATTAGCCTAATTATTATGGGAATCATACACCGTGTTACAAGATGGAAAATTCTGTATTGTTACGTCAGATACTGACCCTAGACTTGCGACTGTGCTATAACTCCTTGCTCATAAAAACTGACGACCGAAAGAGCTGTAAATATTTATACGACAAATTTTTAAATTAATGGGTGAATAGTAGCTCTAATTTAAAACCAGCTTCTGCACTGAAGCTCTTTAAGCTTTCGCAGCGGTGTGGCTAGGGTATCTGTTCTACTGAGGTAAGGTACCGCGTCACTGGGTAGCTGGTTCCCGGCGTTTCGAGACCACTATTTTCTCTAAAATTCAAGAAATATTTACCCAGTGACGCGGCATCTTATCCGAAAAAAAAATGATATCTGAACTGTTGAACCGACTACTGGACTTAAATAGAGACACTGTTTTCTCCAAGACGCTGCGTTTTTTACACATTCTTTATGCACTTTGCATCACAATATTCTGAAAATTTAAAAGCAAGTGTTGTGAATTTTTTCTGCGTTTATGTTAGCTATAACGTAAACTTACCCACTGTACAGGCACACACACAAATACACACACACACACACACACACACACATACAAATATATATATATATATATATATATATATATACACATACATACACACACATACATACATACATACATAATACATACATATATATACATGCATACTTACTTACGTAAAAATATACATACATTCATGTATTCATACATACGTACATACATACATACATTCATGTATTCATACATACGTTCATACATGCATACATACGTATGTACCTACATACATACATACATACATACACATACATACATACACATACATACATACATACATACACATACATACATACATACACACACATACATACATACATACATACGTATATAATACATCAGTAAAGCCACCTTGTTTCTTGGTACAACAGTCTAAAATGCTGCAAAGTTAGGCATGCTTTTACATTTAATCTTGACACATTTTCCATACATGACTCTACTATTCATGTCACGCAGTTATGTGGATTTGTCCCATGCGCTTGGTGTGCCTGAGAGCAAGCTGATTTGTCACGCTGTAGCTGAAACATCCTTCTCTCTGCATGCAAGATCCTAACTCATTATCCTGTCCTTTGTAGCTTACACAAAACCTCACACCCATACCTCTGAAACCAAGCTGCTATTGGATTCCACACAACTAACCCTCCAGTTGCCAACATTTTTCTTTTCCGTTCTAGACATGAAGCAAGAGCAGTTCTGCCAAACATTAGAGAAAACCCCAACCCCCTCGCAAGCAAGCACATTCATTCCTCCAGCCACGCTTGGCGCTTGCACCAATGTATAGCCTCCAGTTTTCAGGTGCATCACCCTGACACTGCAGCTGCTCGACGCGGTGCCACAATAACTGGAATGACCACGTTCTATCAGAAGATGATGTGGGTATCTGGTGAAGATTATAAATGTGTAAAACATTACAGAAAATGTAGAGGAAGAAAAAACTTCATAGACTTAAATAAAATTACGAGGATAATATTAGAAGAGATCTTAATGGTGAGTGGTGCGCCGTGTGGATTGAATTCAAGTGGCGTGGAATAAGTTACAATGATGGATTCTAACACGCGCCATAATGAATCTTGGGATTCCGTAAAAGACGGGAAATTCATTCACCAAATGAAATAACACAATTTGCGTCTCGAGAAGAAATCTGCTCGTGTGTTATTCTGACTCGCTGTCCCGTAGAAGCACATTACGCTCTAACAGTGATGAATGTTTGAACCATTTGTCTTTCCGCTTCTTTTGTTTTCTAGTGTTCATGCAGCGTGTCCTTATTTCCGAATTAAAGTAAATGAGACACGAATTACCCAAACTGAGTGTTACGTGCAACCGTGTCGTGCTGAGTGCTAAATGAGACTTTAACAATTTTTACATGGTGGTATCTGCAGATTCTTTGTAATTTTTTTATTTCTGTTTAAGTGTGTAATATTTAGTTGCACGAATTTTAGTGCATTTACAGAACATAATGTCAGATACATTTACTAACTTCCTAACGAATGTCATTTTAACAAATTTGAAAGTGAATCGTAAGCAGATGTATTAGAAACTGTTCTGGAAAGCCTACAGAAAAGTACAAGAAATCGTAGCCAGTTTAAAGTGTAGCAAATTGTGCAATGTACAAATTAAACACTTGCCGCCAAAGATAAATCAGAAGCTTGGCGTATTTGTGTGTATGTATCAATGTAGTAGCTGCACTTTGTCCTTTACGTCTTTAGTCTCTCTTGGCCCCTCTCTCTTTGACTCTCCCCTCATGGCAGTGTACACCCGCCACCAGTTTCTCCTTCATACCGTTTTGTAGCTCGGCTTAGTGCATCTATCCTTCTGCTTGAATGGTTGCCTACTCTCCTTTCGTCAATACGCCTTGCTGTACAGAAGTGACATGAAACAGCGGGGCCTGATGGAGTCCTCGGTTGCTGGTGGTGGCTGGTTGGGGGGGGGGGAGTTTGCAGCAATGTGCAATGGCTTTATGAATTATCAGCAGAGTGTCAGCCGGCCACGGCACGAGAAAAGGGCAAGGGGGCAGGTATATTTGCAGAATCTTGTACGGGCAAATGCAGAACTCGACCTTCACGTGACCTTGGTCAGGTTTATCAGGTTACAACATTCGGTTCGTTGAACACTTCTGTTTCACGCATTCCACCTTCCAGGAATATCCCTTTCTTTTTTTAAATCACCTATTATATTTTGCATATTACGATAGAGTATTACAAACAGAAAGTTTACCTTTAACAATCGAGTGTATCTTGAATTGTATTTAAAGATAGAGTTCGTACCACGCAGTAAACACTGCATCTCGCCTACAACAAGACTTCCGTTAATGATAAAATACAGTTGTTTATACTGAGAACCATTCTGTGTGCAGAATGTAGATTTTTGAATGTTAATTATGGTGCTACGTAAAATGATCATTAGGCTTTAAAGTGTTAAATACAACATTCATATGAAAAGTAAATGTTTTAGTCTGCATACCTGACAGGGTCTGACATTCCACATTTGAAGGAACTCTAAACCTAAACACTTGTATAATACGTAAATCAGTAACGTTTCAGTCCTTTTCTAAGATACAACTCGCAGATTAACAGCCATTGTATACGACACGGGTTTCGACACAATATTGTCACCTTCAGTAGTGCGGGTCAGCTGTTACTAATGAATTACTTCGCAGTTCTAGCACGTGCAAGGTATACTGTTTATAGTGACGTCGCACCTTAGGTGCAAATGTATACTGTTGATTAAAATGCGTGGCAGAAATATCGGGCATTGAATGCGTTAGAGTTGAAACTGATACCTTGTTGTTGGAATTCTGAAGGACTTTTTTTTGTTACAACAATATTTTACTTCGCCGAGATATTTACTTGTAGGGGTTTAAGTGTAGAACTCGTTCGAAAACGTTTATACTGTCTCTCATTTCAAGTCGCACAAATCTTTCTACTTTTGCACCAGGATTTACTTCTAAGCCATAGGATCTTGAGAATTTTGTTGTATACTGTGGGAGACACAAGCCTCGATGATACATCAGAATCCTCTGACCAGCTCTTGTCACACTTTGCGACCCGTTTTTTCACACCCCTCCCCCAGATTACATGTTTCGAACCTTACAAGCAACACTAAGTTCAGTAGGGGACTACTTGGGCCATAATAAGCCACCCCAAGACACAAGTAGAAGTGATACGTACTGGAATTCCTACACCGTGAAAGCTTCTACATCTTATATAATGCACTCTTCTTCCCCTATCTTAACGCTGCACGCATCGTCCCAATTCCCCGGCATCCCGTAATAAAAGTAGAGAAAAAGAGGGAAATTTTTAGAACTTGCCTGTGTATTTTGATAAGGTATTTATGTAGGCATTCATACGCTTGGTTAGGATTTTCAATTTTTAAATCTTCTCAGAAATTGTGTTGTGTTCCTATCGTGGTGGTATGCGATATGCCTATGTCTACATTTTAGAAGTGCTGCAATTTTGATATGCAAATATTATTCAGCATAAATTTATGTTGATGTTAATCCTTATAGCAGGCGGCGTAGAGTCAGTTATTATATGTGACAAAAATAACGACTTTGGACGTAACGTCTTCGTACTGCTCTGAAAGGTTCTGGAATAAAAGTAACGAGCTAAAAAAGAAAATTTTTAGAGACTGCTAGAATTACTCAATTATTACACCAACCACTGCACATTTATAAAATGTATAAAATGTACACATTAAAAAATTAAAAAAGGCTCCGACATGTTTCGGTCCTAAGACCATCATCAGGGAGCTATATATTCCTTGCTAAAGTCACACTGGAAATAGTCACAGATTAATTTCGTTGTACAAGTTGGGTGTTGTGGCAGCACTGCTTATCACGCAACGAAGTACGGAATGCACATCCGTAGCAGGGCACTCTTCGCAACATAACATTAAACAACACGGCATGCGGTCACAACACCCAACTTGTACAACGAAATTAATCTGTGACTATTTCCAGTGTGACTTTAGCATGGAATATATAGTTCCCTGATGATGGTCTTAGGACCGAAACATGTCGGAGCGTTTTTAATGTTTTAATGTGTAAATTTCATATATATGTGCAGTGGTTGGTGTAATAATTGAGTAACTCGACAAAATGCACGGTGTAACAATAAAAAAAACTGCTAGAATTCTTCGCGTTTCATAGTCCCACATACGTGGAGGCAGTATATTCATCTTTGTACTTACTCATTGCCATCTACGAGGCACTTTAAATAAGTAAGGTTTCGTACCCCATAAATATGAGTTCATCAAACATTGTACTTTTCGGCAGAGGTAGAACATGCATTGGGCAAACATGCAAGAGATGACGCTAGAGCCAGTCACTCGGATGCCATTCTGGAGGCAAATTATTGCGCAGTGGCAATGACATTGGAAACTTGGTTGCGCACAGCAGTGCAATGTGCGATTTAATTTCTGCTTACGAAACGTATCTACCCCTTCGATATTAATCTAAAATTGCTGAAGGTCTATATCGATGGCGTGATGAAAGTGTGGGATGTCAAAATATGATGTAAGGGATTTGTAAAATGGTGGGAAGGACATCCCTGACGATAATCACATTGCACTGTCCAGCACATCAGAGAGGGTTTTGAATGAAGCGCGAAAAGAGTGCTGGAACGATTTTGTAAAACCAACGAGTCGCGTTTCGAAGTCGCCATTTTCGAAGTAATGAATAAGTGGAAGTTTCTCGCCGTGAATGACTGCGAAAGTAGGAGTCAGTCCGACTGTGACCACGATGGAATTTTTAAAATCGTGCTGAGATTGGTCAAGTGTGTCAATATGCTCGCAGTTTTTGTTGGAAGACAATGACGCTTCACTGGAATAAATGGGGTACATATGACGTAATGACATTATTAGTTTTTATGACCTGAAAAACTTACTTATGAACATTTTCAGTGTTTATATATGCTTGTATTCTGTACGTTTTGTTTGTTTCCTGCCAAGAACCCAACACAGAATACTAAAAAAATATGAAATCTGCAGCATAATCATTTCGGTATACACAATGGAAGTATGACTGTGAAGTACTTTGTTGCTGTTGGAAATATCATTTCCAGTCGCGCCTTAAAAAACGAGTAAAATGTAATGAATTTTGTTTTCGAATCTCACTACGCCTATTGTGACACTGACAAGGAAAGCAGCCTTGTATTGGATTAAGGACGGGTGGGTTTATTTGTGCTTGTAGGACGTATTGTACAGACCCATGAACCATTAATGTCCTCTGATGACTTTCTCTGTTTCTGTTCTTGTTGCTACCCGAAAACAACTCAGACTTTCAGGACAGAGGCGAGTGTTTCTACAAAACTTTGATAGTCATACGCCACATTACAAGACGTTGTAATAATCAACCTTAAATCTATTAGTCTACTGACGTAGTTTTTTTTTAATTTTAATGTTTTCCATCCCGAAGTGTTATAACATGTAAATACAACGTGTCAGTCAATAGCACAGGGCCTCTGGGAAAACAGATCCAAGAGCAAGCTGTTGGATCTGTTTTCCCAGAGGGCCTGAAGATGACATAATAAACGTCGAAACATGTCGCCCTGACAATATACTATTTTTATTGTATATAAAATAAAGCGTTGTGTTATTGACTGGTACGTTGCATTTATTTCTACTGACGTAGGTTTTAGCATTAATTAACCCAACTAATATTACGTCCACATGAACGGTTAGTTATCCCTGATATTCCATTGTGTTTGTCTATTTATTGAAAATGAGCTCAAATGTATAGTGGGTAAAAACCGTACATTAAATTCAAGTTTATTAATTGTGAGTCTAGGGAGGTGTGAGGTTAATTTGTAGAGTTTACCGACGTTGCAAGCAACTCGCACATCGGGTGACTGGATGACAGTAAATGAAGAACTATAAAGTATGTGGATGGGAGCTTTCGTGGTTTAGTTTAAGACAGTAAATCGGAATTTGCCAATAAATTTTCATAAATGCGAAGATTATTTCCAATCACGCTAGTCACGCCAAATGATGTCCCTACTGAGGTTCAAATCAGGTACCTCCCGAATATAAATAAGAGGAGCTACTGCCACAGCCAGCTTCCTTGGTGGTGGTGTTAGGGTTTAATATTTTTGTTAAATGTAAACACTGCGAGGGAAAACGAATTGACCTGCAACTGGAAATAATTAGTGTTGCCTAAACCTCGAATTTGGGGCACGTTGCGCAGATGACGAAATTGTTGATAAGGCGTTCCTGGGTCGCACACTTACTTCTTCTTTAGCGCGGCTTAGCAGCCAGGTTTTAGTGGTTTTACTGTAATAACGTAAACACTCTTTCAATATCGGATGTTAGAAACGCATCCAGATTCCTCCGATGCAGGATAACTCATTCCCAGTAATTGTCTCTAATGTTTTCTCCACTACTGCTCCTCTGGTAAGATTGTTAGGCGGATATGATGCAAACGATGTTGAACAGTGCACGATTGAAATGTATTTCCAGGCTTCTTGCCTGCTAACCATTTGATACATAAATTGACCACCACGCGGTTCCTTGCGCTAGGTAATAGTTAGGATGTGTTATATCACGTATTTTCTTTAACAAATCTGTACTTTTTTCTGGTCAGCGGCCATAAATCTAGGGTCGACGATAACAACGCTTGGAGCTGTAATTCCACGCCCACGGTCACCGTCAAGGCGAGCTTAATTAAGAGAAGGGATAAATTTACCTTTTACCATCTGGTAGGGTATATATGTATGTATATATGTTTGTATGTGTATATATATATATATATATGAACATAATACTATCTTAATTAAAACTGAATTGCACTAATTTTCCAGTAAAATGCAGACAGAAAAGTGGGGTGGACAATTTAGTAACTTGTTTCTTGTTATCGAAGGAAATACACAAAAGTACCCATAAAATTAGGTGAAATTCAAAGCTGATGTGAAGAACGAGCGATTGCATTTGTATGTTATAGAGTCATCCTTGTTTATGGTCTCGATTCGTTTCTCGAAAACTACTCATAAGGTGAAAAATCTTAAAACCAAAATATACTTTTCACTAATTTCAAAGTTACAGATTTCAATTGGACACAGTAGTAGAATATGTCTCCTTTTAGGCACAAAAATGTCACCTTATAACAACACAGTAAATCATGCAAATATAAACGTATGCACTAATGGTCAGTGACTGCGACTGTATAACATTCATAGCCATTAACTTAGCATAAAAGGGTAGTTACGAGAAGTTGCATCGAAAAATGCAAACAGTTAGGCTCAGTTGGTATTATATATACGATAACATAAAAATTCCTTCAGCTTAAATTGATTCCAAATGATTAGCGAACTTTACAACAAAGCTCCGTAAAAAGTGAGACTGCGAAGCTGCTGCTTCTGCGCAGACCGCTAAGATATGCCGTGACGTATTTGGCACATCTAGAATATTCGATAACCGATGACAGCCGAGAAGCGCCTCTATGAAGAACGATCAGTTTGCGAAAGCAAGGGGCGTGTATAAGCGAAAACATGCTAGCAAAAGACAAACAGTTATTATTTTGAGCGTTGTGTACAAGCGGAAACGCTTAAGCCAGTCGATCGTATGTCAAGTGATTACTGTACTAGTATGTGGAGTAATGTAATGTCTTTGCTTGTTCCGTGGCGCATGTTTGTAGCATTACGTATTACACGTAACCTGATACAAACATTACTATCCACGATGCGACCTGAGCAGAGCAGCTCAACATATTATCTACAAATAACAGGGCATGCGATTACTTGATAGCAACGCAGGTTCAGCAACTCGGCTCCAAACGCAAGAAATTAGAGCCCGTTTTATCAGTTTCTCTGTCGGTCGGTCGGCTGTGCCAACGCAGTGCCAGTTAATTACACTTGGACACACACGGTTTAAAGCAGTAACATTTCGAAGACTGTCTTATAGTTGTAAGGGTTGCGGTTGTAAAGCTACGGACCCTGATAATGGGATATGTCGTGTAGTGGCCCTTGTGATTATCAGTCCCAGCTCTACAACTTCTAGTCCTTTGTATCTTCTCCATTTCTTAGTGTTGATATCATGATTTGTCCGCTAAGCGCCACTTATTTTCTGTAGGTTATCAAGTGTGTGGGGGCCGCGGTAGCACAGTGGTTGAGGTGCTGTGCTACAAACCGGAAGGTCGCTGGTTCGATTCATTGACATAATCCTTCCGATCGCACTATGGCCCTGGGGTCGACTCAGCCTCTAACAGAAATGAGTACCAGGAGTATTTCCTGGGGGTAAAAGCGGCCGGTGCGTAAGGCTGACAACCT
>Ga0123353_10003685_pt1 | contig 19460 bp, 15 predicted proteins | sample TergutLab28metaG_3_FD_92763 | JGI IMG/M metagenome (GOLD analysis project Ga0123353, IMG submission 92763) | Labiotermes labralis P3 segment gut microbial communities from Petit-Saut dam, French Guiana - Lab288 P3 | ecosystem: Host-associated > Arthropoda: Insects > Digestive system > Gut ... | reverse complement strand
TTCTAGGCAATGAGGTAGGCAACCGACCGCCGGGCGGTTGCGTGCGGTACTCCGCACAGGAGTCGGCTGCCGCCGATGTTGCCGCCCGGCACGGCAACAACGAAGAAGCACTGAAGTATTGTCGCGGTCTCAATGACACGGTAAGGCTCGCCGAACCGAGGGCTGCCAATACGAAAAACGGTATACTCTTCGAGTTCTGTTTTCATGACAACGAGCTTGATTCCAAGTGGATGCTCCGACATATTGCCGAGGGGGAAAAAGAAGGAGGCACGAACCCACTTGCCAAGGTGTTGACCGATGCGGTGGTCGAATTCGTCAATCGGCAGTAGGGCTTTCGCAGGAAAGCCACATCGTATTTCACCGCAGCATTTCCAGCAACTGCTTTGCCCAGATCAAATCGGGATTCGCTTTGATCGCGGTTTGGAATTCTCGGTTTGCCTGTTCTCGTTCGCCGCGAGCAAGGTGAACTAATCCGAGCAAATACTGGAGTTGCGCCACCCGTTCCGAACGAGAACCGTCTTCGCCAAACTTGGAATACTGGTCGATCAACTCCCGACTCTCACGCTGTCGCTTCACTTCTTCTGCCAGAGAATTAATCGCACTGTCGGCTTCACCTTGGCGACCGAGTTCTTTCAGTGCCATCCCTCGGAAAAAGACCATCTCGTTCGCTTCGCCGCGCCGTCTGCCTGCTGCTTGTGCCGTCTCGAAACTCTCGCGCGCTTTTGCCTCGTTCCCCAGTCCCTGATACGCCTTCCCTTTGAAGTAAAAGACTTTCGCGTTATTCCCGGCAGCACCGGATGGGCGACCGACTTCAAGATTGTCCGGGTAAGTATCGGCAATCTCAAAAGCACGAACCGCTCCCGCGTAATCCTTCTCGCTCATCTTCTTCATCCCGGAAAGCAGATGGGCATCGACAAAATAACGATGCACCTCGCCGCCCCCCTCCCAGACATGAAAATGCCGTTTGTCGAGAATCGCAATCGCCCGATCAAACTGCCCCGCTTGGTTGAACATCGCAATCAGCCGAATCACCGCATCGTCATGCTTCATCACGACCGGCTCAAACTTTTCGTACAACGCCAGTCGCTCGGCAACGGGCTTTTGTTCCCTTTCGTAAAGCCTATCGAGTTCGATCAACAGACGCGGCGTGACGGCAGAGAGAGCAATCGCTTTTTCGTAAGTCGCCATCGCCTTATCGATATTCCCGGTACGAGAATAGGCGAAGCCGAGATTACGCAAGACTTGTCCGAAGGTCGCATCGAGCGACGCGGCTTTTTCCCAGTTTGCCACGGCACGCTCCTTTTGCTCCAAGTAATAGAGCAAGTTGCCGAGGTAATAATATCCGCCGGGATGATCGGGATACGCCGCAATGACCGATTCGAGAATTTTTATTTCTTCCGGGCGCGACGGAAAAACGCCGTCGGGCGAGAGAGCGAGTCCTTTCTCCCAGTCCCGGGACCCATACGAAGCAGCCAACACGTGAAAATGCAATATCGGCGAATCAGCAAAGGGTGTACCATACCCGATGGCAGACATCGCCAAACTACAACTTCTCCCTGCACTGAGCGAGCGATACTCGGTTGCCACATCAAGCACGCCTTGCAACTGCGTAAAGCCATTTCCGCGATGGACAAGTTCACGAGGAAGAACTTCCGCTAGAGGATGACCGTCTTGATAGGCTTGCTCGATGACTGCCCAAAAATCGAGCGGATCTATTTCCAGAGCAAGGCACAAATATGTTTTTGCCTCCTCTTTGCGAGCCGCATATCCGAGGATGACGGCTTTAGTGACGAGTGCTTGCGTGTTGCGGGAATTGATTGCCAGTGATTTGTCGATCAATTTCAAACTGTCTTCCTTCGCCTTTTCCCTGTCCCTGTTTCTTGGATGATAGGCAAGCCGTGCCAGTGCCATATACGCCGCCGATTGGTACGCCGTTGTCCACGTCGCTTTCCAGTATTGATCTTCTGCTTCTTTGAATCTTTCCTGCTGTTCGAGAACGTAGCCGAGGTAGTAATTCGCCTCGTTGTCTCGCGGGACGGTGTAATTTTTTGAGAGCCGCTCCACCGCCCGCCGAAGATGTGTTTCGGCTTCCTCCCAACGTGCCTGTCGTGCCAGACGAATGCCGACGGCAGTATTGACGCGGCTGTCGTTCGGATCACGTTTCAGTGCTTCGTCGTAATAGTCCATCGGATTGAGTCGTGCATTGTGAAATTGCTCAATGCGCAGTCCCGTCAGATAGAGTTCTTCAATCGTTTCAAACTCGGCGGCGGGCTTGACCGTTTCGACCGGAGTGGGCAAGTCGCCCGCTTCCGGGAGAGCAACGGGTTGATATCCGATCAGTTTTTCTCCGGTTGCCGTCAGCAGTTCGATGCGCAGGTCGGTGTCAGCGACATGTTGCGGAATGTCGATTTCCTTCGTAAAGGGAGTCGCTGGATCAATGTCGATGGTCGTCTCGAATATTCGCGTATTTGCATGAGAGAGATGGACTTTCGCTCCCTTGTGCGCCTTGGTCGTGTTGAATCCGACGAACACTTTATTCGGCGCGAGGCGTTCCAAGTTGACGGCGGCGTGCTTATTCGCATTCTTGACAACTTTAATGTCCCGGATCGGATACCAATACTGCTCGAACTCACGGATTTCGCCGGGATAAATCCAACTGTAATCGGGCTGGTTGTCGGAATACGCACCGACCATCAATTCGAGATATTGTCCGTCGTCATCGGTCAGCATTTTCTCCCACATTTCCGATTGCGGGTTGTTCCCCCAGAGGAAGAATTTCTTTCCGCCAACGATATGATGATTGGCAACGTGCATCGCCCCGGCTTGTTTCGCATGGTCATAACCGGCGAAAAAGTCATTGTCGAAATCCCATGCGAAGATCGACTCTGCTCTGTCGAAATTTTTCCACCAACTGAGGTCTTTGCCGTTGTTGATGTGCCATCGCACGAAATCGGTCTTGGAGTGTCCCGTGCCGAATGGGGTTGTCGGCGGAAAGATGACTTGATAGTGTTCATCGCAATGCACAGAAACATTCGCCCAATAGAGAAACGATTGAATCAACGGCGAGCGGTTCATGATTTTTACCTTCGCCTCGATCAACGACGAATCGGGATAAACGGTCAGTCCGACCGACCATTTGATGCGGTGCCTCACTTCCGTTTCGCCGACCCAGATGGTCTTGCTGCCATCGGGGTTTTCCTGCGTTTTCCAGTCAATCGGCATGAAACTGCTGGGTCTGTGATGGTGAGGAATGTTCCATTCGACTCCGCCAGACATCCACGCGCCGAGCATTCCGATGAGTGCCGGCTTGACGACGTTTTGCCTGTAGAAAAACTCGTAGTCGTTTGTCTTGTCGGTTGCCGAAAGAATGCGTCCGCCGATTTCCGGCAGCACGCAGAGCCGCACGTACTCATTTTCGAGTACGACGGAATTGTACGACTGGTCCACCTTGTTGCGAGTCAATACATCGTAGAGCGGATAGGGATAGATATGCCCCTGTGCCCCTTGATAAACTCGCCCAGTGAAGTAAATCGGGTTGACTTCCGGTTCGCCGATTTGATATGTCGGCAGCACCAGCGGCTGGACTTCGAGTTTGACCTCCTGTGCCAGCAGTGAGGCAGTGAGGAGCAAACAGAGAATGGGGGCAATGAAAATGCGATGCGATGTCATGAGTTTTTGCATGGTGCGTTGGGAGGGTAAGGGGTGGGGGGATTGTTTGGATCGTCATTCGGATACCACGCCAAGTGTCGTCGTTTGCCATCGAAAATGAACTGGTGGGAATCAACGTTGCCGATCGCACGCCAGCGGTCGTCTATACTTTCCCCCGCCACAATCTGGTCGTTTTTGCTCAAAAAGTTTCCACCGGAGCATAGTACTGTAGCGCAATCAACCGTATGGGAAAACCTAATTTTCACCTAATTTTTCTGACGAAACAACCTAAACGGTGTCCAAAAACACCCAACCTCATTACCTGATGACCTCATTTTCTCGCGACATACTGCATCAATGGCAGAATAAGGCAATTAGGTTAGACATCTGAGGATGCTCGATGCTACTTAGGTTGTTTTGTTTGAGGAAATAAGGTGAAAATGAGGTTGAAAAATCCAGAAAAATCACACTGGGTTCTACTGCGAGTAATCCCTTAACGCATAAATGGTTAAGGAGGTTGTTCGACTTTTTTACGCGCTGTAGTACATCATTTCTCAATTGGCATTGCTTTTGTTTCGCACGGAGGCACGGAGAGGATTGTCCTTTATTTTACACTAACTCCGTGTCCTCTGTGCCTCTGTGAGAGAAAAAAATAAACAACAGTATTTGCGAAACGGTGTAGTAGTACTAGTTCACGGGGTCCATTCCTTGACGGGTTTCGGCTCGATTTTTCCTTTTGCGGGAATGTTGCCGATTTCCTGTTCTGCTTGTTCGATACTTGCCGCATCATGCAGAATCCCGAAACATAGTTCAAACGTCCGGCTCTCCCCCGGTTTCAACATTCCGATCCTGCCATGGTTCTTTTCGAAGGATTTGTTGTTCGGAAGGTTCGTCGCTGGTTCCAAGCCGCAAACATAACCGTCCGCATCGGCAAGACGGCTCTTCCACAATGAAAAGTAGGGAAACTCTTTGCCAAAAGCAAGTGTCACGGCGCGGTCCCCTTTGGGGTTGACCAGCATCGTTTTGCACTGATCGGTTTTGTTGTAAGCAGGTTCAAAGAAGAAGACCACCTCTTCACTGCCGGGCGTTTCAGGGCAAAGTGTATTCCATTCGGAAAGATTCTTAACCGCAGACGATGACCGCGGTGCCATCCGGTGATAGGGGACGACAACCCGCCCGCCAGGCGCGGCAAAGGGCAGTCCCGTATTGATATGATAGAGCAGTTGGAACTCGCCCGGTTCGGCAGACAAGTTGGTAATCGTGTCCCGAATAGTAAATCCCGGTGACCCGGCAACCATGATTAACTCGGAAGTCAATTCCAGTTTTTTGAAGAACAGTTTCGCTTCCACCACCTTACCGGTCAACGTCATTTTTCCGGCACGTTCATCGATGGAGAGCGAAACGTACCTCGCGGGGAGATTGGCAATTCGCCCGTGGAGTGGATACAGTAATTTTCCTGTTTGATCCCATTCTGGCGAACCGTTGCTTTCCAGACCGCAACGGACGAGCCATTCACTAAAGCCTTCGAGCCAACCAAGCCCCCCCCCATCCGTGACGGGAACGAAGGTGGGATGCACCGGACCGACAACGGGTGCATTCCATTTCAGTTCGACATCGCCGCAGACTCCGCGTTGAATCCCCATTCCTCGCGTCGGCAACACGGACAGCGACAGGGCACCATTATCAAGAAGGACCTCTTCGACCCCTTCGGACAATCCACCGTGCAGTTTCCGTTTTGTCATCCGTACCGGAAACGTTTTTTTTGTATGCGGATTGACCAGTTGAGTGGTTTTGTCAAAGGTCTCCTGGTCAATTCCATGAACGGTATCCGTCAATATCCAAGGTTGGGTAGGCATTGTTGTTTTCATTGTTGTTGGAGTGAAGGGAACATCAGGCTTTCGCCGGAAATAAACTATTTTTTTCTGTTGAAATCACCATTCCGTAGGGTAGGAGTTAGAAGTGAGGAGTTAGGAGTTAGAATGGTGCTACTGCATCTTGTCGTAGGGGCTGGGCTTGCCCCTGCCCGCTTGGCGGTTGCACCCACGGGCGACCACAAGGGTACGCCCCTACCGCATGCGACTTCTAACTTCTAACTCCTAACTCCTAACTCCTAACTCCTTTTTCTCCAGAATGGGAAAGGGAAAAATCGACCAATTATTTTCTGGCGAAAGCCTCAGCCGCAAGACCCAATTCGGGTCTATTTAACTTCTTTGATGCGCACATTGCGCACTTCGACTTTCATCGGCGGTCCTACGTGTGCTTGAAGGGCGAGAAGCCCTGTTGCCTTGCGTTTGGCTTCGTCTCTGTCGGTCGTGATATTCGTTACGTGTCCATTGATTTTATTGGTGAAGGTAAAACCCTCGGCGGTGACTTCGTAAGTATTCCAATCTTCGACTTTGAGTTCTTTTTTCAGTGCGGCATCTTCCGCAAATCGCCGGACGGTTTGCGGCTTGCGGCTGTCGTCAAGGAATGTTTCTTCGCCGCGTTTGCAAATGAATCCGCCAAATCCTTCACCGTAAAGGATACCGGAATAGGTATGTTTGCCGTCAAAGTCGGCTTGATAGCCGGCAACACGATAGGGCTGATCGCCCGGCATCATCCAACTGCGATACTGCATTCCCGAATTGCCCGATTCCGATATTTTGATGTCAAATCGCAGAACGAAGTTGCCGAACTCCTTCTTTTTGTACGTCAGGAAAGTATTGTAGGCAAGTTTCTTGGGTCCTTCCGCTTCGGTTTGCCCGACGATTACGCCGTCCGCCACCGACCAAATATTGGGATCGCCTTCCCAACCCTCAAGGGACTTACCATCGAACAACAGGACAAAGCCTGCATTTTTTTCTTCGTCGGACAACACATTGATGTTCTGTGCGTAAATCGCTACAGAAACGCTCCAAGCAAACAAGACAGCCAGCGTAAGGAAAATCGGTCGCATCTCAAAATCTCCTGAAAAAGGGTGAAATAATCTTGCGAGTCAGTGTACACCGTTTTTTCCCCTTTGGCAAGAGGTGTTTCGGGGGGCAGAGAAGGAGTCAGGAGTCAGAATACAGGAGTCAGAAGTCGCATGCGGTGCTGCAACATCCTTTGCGCTTGCGTCTCCTGACTCCTGACTCCTAACTCCTGACTACTTCCTTGCTCCAGAATGGGAAAGGGAAAATTTGACCAATTATTTTCTGGCGAAAGCCCTATTCTAACTTCTAACCCTAACTTCTCCCGCCCGGAATGAGAGATACAGCAAAACTGGGTAAAAAACTTTCTGGCGAAAGCCTTCGTTGCCCACTTCGCTCTTGCCCTGTTCGGTGAAAATCGCTACGATTCCCGAAACGGTGAAATTGCCGAAGCGATACCGAGACAATCATGAAGGGATTTTGTACTGTTTCTCTGTTGACGTTGCTCACATTGGGCTGTGTCTCGCAGAACTACAACGCAGAGGGCATGCGGTATTATGGTCAAGCCCAATACGATACGGCGATGAACGCTTTTCAGGCGGCACTCAAAGCGAATCCGAACGATCCCAACGCCCTGTACAACGTTGCGGCGACATATCATCAATCGGCACGAGTGGCACTCCGGTCGGGTCAGGCGGCGGCAGCGCAACAACTCTATGAACAAGCCGCCCAGTATTATCAACTCTGCCTTTCCAAAGACCCCAATTTTGCGGATGCCTATCGCGGGTTGTCCGCTTTGTACATGGACTGTCAAAATGGGGAAGCCGCTTACCAACTGCTTGTGAACTGGCTGAATGCTAACCCCGTTGCCGTCGAACCAAAACTTGAATTGGCACGATATTATCATGAGTTTGTCCAGATTTGCATGATTCAGGGACGGACCGAAGAAGCCCCGAAAATGCGTAGTGTCGCTGAAAAGTATTTGTACCAAGTGTTGGCAACGGAACCGACGAACTATCGTGCCCTTCGGGCTTTGGGGTATCTGAAAGAACAAAGCGGCGATATTGCGGGTGCCATTGCTGATTATCAACGCTCGCTCCAAGCCTATCCCTCACAGAAAGACCTCGAAGACCGAATCGCTGCATTGGCGAAATTGCCCTGAAGCGAGTCTACTTCCCCGTGAACCCCGTGCCTCCGTGAAAGAACAAACAAAAAACAATGAAAAATTATCACATTGGAATTCTCGGCTTCGGCATGATCGGCAAGGTTCATGCCTACGCCTACGCCGCAATGCCCTATTACAGTGAGCCGATGGACGCGACGTTCCGAATCACCCACGTCGCCACGGCACGTCAGGAAACCGCCGAACGAGCAAAGGCAATGTGTGGTGCGGACGTTGCCACGACCGACTTTCGGCGGATCACGGAGAACCCAAAGATCGACATCGTTCATCTCTGCACACCGAACGACTTGCATGCTGAAGCACTCCTTTCCGCCATCGCCCATCGCAAAAAGATTTACTGCGATAAACCGCTCACGGCATCGCTTGACGAAGCGGAACAGATTCAAGCGGCATTGGACCAATCACACTATGCAGAAACGAACCAGATGACATTTCACTTGCGGTTCTTTCCTGCGTTGATGCGGGCAAAGCAACTGCTTGATGCCGCTGCACTGGGGCGGATTCTTCAGTTTCGGATCGGTTTCTTTCATTCCAGCAATGCGTCGGCAACGTTGCCATTCAAATGGAAACACACGCAATCGGGCGGTGCCGTGCGGGACATTGGCTCGCATCTGTTCGATTTGTCGTTACATCTTCTCGGACCGTTCGAGTCGCTCTTGGCGGAAACGACGCTCGCGTTTCCCGAACGACGCGATTCGACGGGAAGACTCCGCCATGTCGAATCGGAAGATGCCGTGTCGATGCTCGTTCGCATGCAATCCGGGGCAAGAGGGGTGATTGAAGCGACAAAACTCGCCACTGGCAACGAGGACGAACTGCTGCTCGAAATCCACGGCGAACGAGGTGCCATTCGTTTCCGATTGATGCAGCCACACTACTTGGAATTTTTCGATGCCACACTGGCGGATCGCCCGTTGGGTGGCGACAGTGGTTGGAAGCAGATTCCCTGTGGAGGGCGTTACGAAGCACCGGACAACGATTTTCCATCACCGAAGTCGAGTATCGGTTGGCAGCGAGCGCATGTCGCATGTCTCTCGAACTTCCTGCATGCCGTCGTGGAAAACCGCCCGACAATGCCGGATTTACGACAGGGTATTGCCGTCGATCGCCTCATTGATACGGTACTCCGCTCCGCCTCTGAGCGGCAATGGTGTGCGTGCCAACTCTTTCCTCGGAAACTTCCGCAGAACTAGCCCCGGAACTTTTTTACTCTTTCAACACCCGTACAGGTCCGATCAGTCCAGAGGGAAGCAGGGGTGCGTTGGCGTTGTAGGCGTTGTTGAGTGTTGTCCAGGTGGTCCGTTTTTCTTGCGGAAGTTTGGCATCGCCAATGAGCCGGTTCACCCAAAGATTCGCAACCTCGATTTCCAAAACGTTTTCGCCTCGTTGCAAAGCGTCTGTCATGTCAAACGTGTACGGAGCGATCCAACGGATGCCTACCTCCTGACCATTAAGCGTCACCTTTGCCATGACCTCGACATCGCCAAGATCAAGCCAATATCGTTTGTCCGTAGGAATATCAGCAATCGTAAATGTTTTTTTGTACGAAGCCATGCCGGAATAATACTTGATCCCGTCCACGTCGCTGGTCGTCCAGTCCGCGAGTTCCGGCAAGCGAACCGTCGTCTCGGGACCGCCCTGTTTGGAATCAAAACGGACTTCCCAATCGCCCACCATGTCCAAGACCACCTCTCGCGGTCTCGCCTGCCAAACAAGTGACTGGGACGGTGCGCCGTTGTCATCGAAAACAACAAAGACCGATTGCGAACCTTCAAGATCAAGAACAAACGACGTTCGACCGTTTGCCGTTTTCGTCGGCGGTGTCTTGAAAATGCTGCCCGTGAGCGGATCCCAAATCGATGCCTGTTTATCGGTAATGCGGAAAGAGACTTCGCCATGAAACGCTTCCTTCGTTCGATTACCCACAAAGTAATAATCGGTGTGTCGGTCACGGCGATGGAAGAATCGCAAGCCATTTTCCACGGCATCGAAATCGACATCAACCCCCTTCTCGGCGAGAATTACCGCCGTCGTTTCGTATGCCGGGTAGAGTTGTTCTTCCTCTGCCGCTGTTCTGACTGACCACGGACTCATCCCGAAATCCCCCAGCACCTTTGCGGTATGCCAAGTTTTTCCATCTTGCGAGGATTCCCACTGGTCGTCGGTGGTGAAACGCATTGCTGAATCGGCGGCAATAATCTCAAATTGCGCGACGAGTCCCGCCGGATTGCGCTGATTGCTTGCTCCGTTGACCGCCTCAATTTCGATCAGGTTGTTCCCTTGTTTCAAAGCGTTGTGAAAACGTTTCACCTTGACAGTATCGCCGAGTCCCCCTTTGTGAACTTCCTGCCCATTGACGTTGACGACAAGGCTATTGTCCGCCGTTGCGAGCATTCGGGCACTTTTAATGGTCTGTCCCTCCGATATCTGGATCGTTTTGCGGAAATATCTTGCTCCTGCTGGTGCATCATACGCCGGATTGCCTTCGGGATACCATATCCACTTCGCACCGGAAAAGGTCATCGGTGTTTCCAATTCCGTTGCCTTCGGGAGTGTAATGAGACTCCCTTTTCCGTAAGGGATCGCGGTCTTTTCTTGACGAGGCGTTCCCCACATTTTTTCCACCAACGCTTGAACATCACGGTCAACCTGCGGATAGTTCTGCAAACTCGGCGATTGCTTCGGCGCGTTTCCGACAACGGTGGCTCCTTGACGAACCAGTGTTTCGATTTTTTCCAACAATGGCAACGTCATCGTTTCGACATTGGGCAGCACCAACAGTTTGTATGCGGTTCCGTTTGGAAAAGCGATCTCTCCGTTTTCGACCGTGGCAAGTTTGAGGAATGTCGCCGGATCACATCCGTCGAAGCGGTAGCCGCGTTGATCTTTGATCGTTCCGGCAATGAGTAGCGCGGAATCCGGTGGCGTGAAGACCTGCGGCGCGCCTTCCGGTGACAAATAGAGTACATCGACCACCGCAACACCCTGCTGGAGAACGTGCTGACATCGCGCCAAATATTGATGATACCCGGAAATCAGGGACCACCAAGTTTGCGTACGTTCCCAATGGACACCGTAAGGTCCCATCGAAAAACCGGGGTAGCGGTCAAGATACGGTTGATGCTGGTAACGGTGAAACACAAATCGATTGATGCCAGTACAGAACGCCCAATCGCCTCGCTGTTTCATTGTTTTGGGATTTTCCCGCCAGCGGTCTCCTCCCGAAGTGAAAGCCTCTGCGGCAACGATGGGCTTGGCATTGGTATGAGCAATCGATGCCGCTTCAAAACAACTGAACGCCGTGTCAAACGTGTTACTCCAAAATTCCCCCATCGGAACATCCGCAATGGCTCCAAACGTCATGTTATTGCACGGCATCATATCGTAAAATTCATAGGAGACTTTCAGATTGTTTTTATGTGAAATGTCCCGCAAGTATTCGCCATGATTTTCGAGGATCAACTCTTGGCTCGTTTGACGAATATCCCAGAGGAAACGCTCGGTCTTTTCCGCCGATTCGACAATGAAGCCGAGATAGCAAGGTAAAAACGGTGCCGGATCATATCCTCGCCGCTTTTTGAACTCCGCAAAGAAGGCATCCGAATAGTTTTGCGGTCCCATTTCCCAACTGTCGATATGGAAAAAGCACCATCCGGCTTTTCCGTCTGTTTGCCGCTCTCCGACTGCCTTGAGCAGTTTGTAGATATAATTTTCCGCATGGATGTCGAAGGCATCGCGATCCATTTTCGAACTTTCCAATCCGAAGCCCGGTGCGGGGGCAGGACGGGTGTTTGCCCCCGTTGACGTTGCCGCCAAGCGAAGAATCGTCCATTCTCCGGCGGGAACGTCCCATGTCAAGATGCCGGAAGCGTCGAGTTTATCCGTCAAGTCGATGATCTGCGATGGGTTGACCAAGTCTTCGGCAGGAACATCGGGAAAAACGGCAGGGGCAGGCAATCGCGGCTTTACGCCAGGCTGCGAAGAGTAAGGGGCGCGATAATAGGAGGCTTTTTCGTCAATGTCTGCCGTTCGAGTTATTCCTTTGGGTGTTGGAAAAGCGAGAACGCGAACATCGTTGAAGAATTCCTTCTGGGCTTTCTCGATCTGTTCTGGGAGTTGTCCTTCGCCGAAGAAGGGTCTTCGCGGCTGCGGCACTGGCAACGTTTCGTTGAGTGCCGTCGGACCTTGAACAATCTTTTCGGCGGCGACGAGATGCCACATTGATGTTTCCGGCGTGATCCAAGGTCCGCCGCTTCCCGCCCAACCCGGTCCAGAGGTGAGTGTCAATTGGAGACCGAGCCGTTCCGTTTCGTGGACGGCGTGGGCAAAGAGCCGTTGCCATTCGTCGCTCATAAAGTCCACCGTGCCGCGTGGGACACCGACATTGACCTCCATCAGAATAACACCGCCGATGCCTTGCTCTTTCATGGCTTCAAAGTCTGCCGTGATTCCTTCACGAGTCAGATTGCCGTCCATGATGAACCAATAGACCCACGGTCGTGCCGAGTCGGGCGGCGAACGAAATTCGTCCGGTGTCACCGCCATGAGCGTGGTTGAAAACAAAAATAACGTGACAATGGAAAAAATACGGTGGGTCATGGGATAAGTTATGGAATGGTGCTGCCGCACCGTTATCGTCTGGTATTATACACGGAGCGGGTCATTTTTTGCATGTGTCCGTACAGCCATGCAGTCGCGCATCAGCTTCGCCCGCGTCGGGTTTGCCCGTTCCGGGTCTATTTCAACTCATAACTCGTGCTGCGTCCGCCTTGTTGTGTTTGTTGCAAAATGCCTTTGTCGATTAAATCGACTTTGCAGTTCGACTGGCGAAAAAGTCCGTGGATAAAACTCGCCCGTATATCCTGCCAATTTTTTTTGTTTCTGTCCTTACTCGACATCCCAAATTCTGGCATGCGACCATCTTGCTGCTGTAATGATTCTTTTTCCATCAGAGGAAAAGCCAAAAAATTGCTCATCAAATTTGTGCAGTTCCTTTCCCGTCGCGACATCCCAGATACGGACGGTTTTGTCGACACTCCCCGTTACGATTTTCTTTCCGTCAGGGGAAAATGCAACGGACATAACCATATCCGTATGCCCTTTGAGTTCCACAAATGGCACTTCCGCCACTTGTGCGGTTGCCACGAACAGTAGCCAAACAATCGCAATGCAAAAAATGTGTCTCATGAGTGATCTCCTTTGTTGGTGATGACTTTTTTCATTTCCTGCGTAACCACGAGAAATCGTAGTCGGCTGGATTGACTTCCTTCATGAGTTTCTTGAAATCGTCAATTCCTTTCTGGTCATAAGCCCACATTTCCTCAATGGTCATGTGCTTGGTTTCTTCGTAATGACGGTTGCGGATCGCCCGAACCATATCAACGGCATCATCGGGTAAATCATTGTCCATAAGAATCTCCTTTCGTAAAATGTTCTGGGATGACAATCGTGTTTTTCGCATGGCTCTCGTTCCTCTTCCGACTTCTGGCTACCTTCGTATTATACCCTGTCTTTCCTTTCAGTGGGAAACGAATACAATAGAGCAGTCCCTTTTGAATGGAGAAACGCATGCGGCATGACATGGAGCAATGGAAAAACGACATGAAGCCATGGGTCGAGAACTGGAAACGAGTCGGACCGATCCTCGAACAAATGGAAATGGAAGCACTACGGGCTCCCGACTATGGAAAAACGCTTGCCGATTTCTTGACGACGTGCAACGTGGCTTGCGCCCATGCCGAACCAAAAATGACATCCGGTTTGGTAGAACAACAACGACTTTTTGCCAAAATGCGAGAGCAGACAGGAATGAAAAAATTATGAAAAATATTCCCAGCCAACTTGTGCAGGCGGCACTAGAAATACAAAGTTTTTTCGAGCAAAAAAAATGGCAGTTTGCGTTCATCGGCGGATTGGCTCTTTTTCGTTGGGGTCGCCATCGAATGACCGAAGATGTCGATGGCACGCTGCTGACAATGTTCACCAACGAAGAAAAATATGTCGATGCCATTCTTGAACAGTTTCAGTCCCGGATTCCAGAGGCGCGGGAGTTTGCACTCCGCAATCGCGTTTTGCTCTTGACGGCTTCAAATGGTGTCGGGATCGATTTTTCACTCGGCGGTTTTCCCTACGAGCAGCGAGCCGTTGAGCGGTCTTCGCTCTTTGAATATGTCAAGGGTTGCAAATTACGCACATGCTCGGCGGAAGACTTGGTCGTGTTCAAGGCATTCGCCGACAGAGGGCAAGATTGGGTGGACATCAAGGGGATTTTGGAACGGCAAAAGGGGAAATTGGATATCGACTACATCTTGGAGAACTTGCCCCCACTCTGCGAACTGAAAGAAGCCCCAGAAATTGTAGAGCGACTGAAAGCAATGCTGTAAACGGAATGAAAGCAAAAAAAAGTTTTCACTCCCTGTCCACAACACTCAGTGGCGGGAGGCGGCGGCGGTAGAAGTCTCCTTTGTGGCGACGCAGCATGTAGTCAAGCCAACATGAATCGTCCGTTTCCCATCGGAAGGCGTACTTGATCGACTCCGCACCGCCATACTCTTGGAGCACTCGATGAATGAACGCCGGAGAAATGGACGGCGAATCGATCCAACCCCGAATCGCCTCGTACTCTTCCGGTGTGCAGGTATCGAACAGGGGAAAATGTGTCATCACAGGGGAAAATGTGTCACACAGGGGAAAATGACAGGGGAAAATGTGTCAGGAGTCGTTTCCTCAATGTCTGCGGCGACGCTTCTTTGAGTATTTTTCGGTGTTGCCGGGACGACACGCGGCGGGAGGGCGGGTTTGATCCTGCTCTCCCCCCTCCGCGTCCCAACTTGCGGAAAAATTTGTCTTTGCGAACTTTCCCCGTGTCCGTTGCGTTCCTTGTGGCTTAATCTTTTAACCGCAAAGAACGCAATGTGAGAAGATGAACTTATTCTTGTGGAGCAGTATATTGCCACACCGCATGCGACTTCTATACTTCTAACTCCTATTCTTTCCCATATCGCTCTTCCGAAATTTGCTTGAGCGTTTTTCCGCGAGTGTTCGGAGTCCCTATCGTTCCTACGACGAGGATGGCGAGCATCAGGAAGACCATAATGTTCCCGGCGGTGTAAAAACCTGCCGAGTTGTAAATGTAGATGAACACAAACGACCAAATCGCCGCTCCGCCGCGCACCAGAAAGAACATAAGCCCCTGTGCGGCAGCACGATACCTCGCGTGAAACAGTTCCGAAGCCCAGAGTGCATAAAACGCTTGCACCCCGAATCCGGCGTGAAGTCCCCAAAGGATCACAAACGCCCATAACGCTGCCGTACTGGTAATGCCCACATACGTGAGAACCATCCACGCCGCAACGCCAAAGAACGTTCCGAACACGTAAAGGAAACGCTGGTTGACCTTATCCGCCAACATCGCAAATCCGAAATAGGAGAAAAATGCCGTGAGCGTCCACATTGCCATTTGCAAGAAATTGGCGGTTTCGTTGCTCAATCCTCCCGCCGTTTCATAGACGTAAGGCATAAAGAATCCCATCGCACCAGCAACGAAATTCCACAGAATATACATGGTGACCAAAAAGACGATGGCTTTGACATTGACGACATTGGAAAGCAACTCTCTGTACGAAGACCGCTGCTGTTTGGCGGCATCGAGCGTTTTCTGTTCGACCCATTCCGCCGATTCGTGAAGTCTGCGTTGCAGCAGCCAAGCAATGAAAGCGACCACAAACAGCGTGAAGAATATCAAACGGTTGCCGAACAAATCAAGGGCGGCAGCATCCTTTGTTTGCAGCATCCAAGAGCCAAGACTGCGTACTTCGTTTCCCAAGGGACCAGTCGGGGAGACCAACCAGCCGAACAAGAAAATCACCGCAGGACCGACAGACCACGCCAATTGAGAAATCCCAATATTTCTTCCGCGATTGTTCGCTTCGGACGTTTCGGAAATATATGTCCACGAAGGTGGGACTCCAATTCCCACAGAGATTCCAGTGATGAGAAATCCGATCAACAGCATCGGAAAATTGACCGAACACATGATGATTCCCACCCCCAGCATATAGATCAGCATATTTCGGGAGTAGATGGCTTTGCGTCCATATTTGTCTGCGAGCCGTCCGCCGATGATCGCCCCGAGTGCGGCTCCGAAGCAGTTCGCACTGATGGCATTGAGCAACGCAATATTGGTGGCGGTCAGTCCCAAGTAACTTTGCCAGAGTGCCAGCCCGCTTGCTCCCGCGACGATGGCACCGGCATCGAGATAATTGGTGAGTGATACGGTGACTGTACTCTTGATGCTTCCTTTTTGTGTTTCCATGATTTTTTGGTGGTTCCCGAATGACCGGGTGATTATATCAAAATTCTCGCGAAAAAAGTAGTCAGTAGTCAGGAGTCAGACGGGCATAGCCCGTCCCTATTATTCTGTCTACTGTCTACTGACTACTGTCTGCCGTCTCAATGGCGGTGTCAAGAATCGACCAGTTTGTGGCGGGGTGCGGTATCATTTCCAGCGAGAGCCTTAATTCGCCAGTGCATCGGCACCGCTGATGATTTCGAGGATTTCGTTGGTGATTTGCGATTGCCGTGCCCGGTTGTAGGCGGTGGTCAGTAGTCCGATCATCTTGTCGGCACTTTCCGTGGCGGATTTCATGGCGACCATTCGGGCAATCTGTTCGTTCACCGCAGAATCGAGAAAGCACTTGAACAACTTTGCCTTGAACGCCTTTGGAACCAACTCTTCCAAAATATCTTCCGTCGAAGGTCTGAACTCGAACAGGGTATTTCCCCGCGACCGCAATCGGGCGGCTCCCATGTCCTTTCCATCGGCGATCACATTATCCGCCTGTCTTGCCATTGCCGCCTTCTTTAAGTCTTGTACGGCATCATCTTTGATGGCATTGATGTCCCCTTCGTCCGTCAGTTCCGCGATGGGAAGGAGCGTTTCGACGACGGGATACTGTTTGCTGATCGATTCAAACTTCGTGTAGCAAACATCGAGCCGGTCAATTTCGTGGGCAAGAAAGAGTTCGAGATAGTGATCGGCAAGTTCATTGATCGCTTCCAGCGATGGTTTGTCTTGCAGGTCGGTATAGGATTGGGCAACGTCCATTCCGCGAAACTTGAAGGCGGAAATTCCCCGCTTACCGGAGACTTCGAGAGAGACACCACCATAGTCATTTCGGAAACCTTTGAGTCGCTGGGTTGCTAATCGCATCACCCCAGCATTGAATCCGCCGCACATACCGCGATTGGCACTGAGCGCGAGAAGAACGACGTTTTTCTGGGAACGCTCCTGTTTGCGTTCCACAAGGAGCGGATGTTCGAGCGGTTCGCCCGATTTGGCAATATCACGGACAAGTCCGGTGAGCCGCTTGGTATAGGCATCGGCGGCAACCGCTTTTTCCATCGCCCTCTTGAATTGGGCCGTGGCAACGAGTTCCATTGTCCGTGTAATTTTGCGGATGCTTCTGACCGATTTTCGTCGTTTGTCGAGTGCCCGGGATTTTGCCATCGTCGTAACTGGGATAAGCCGAAATGCTCAGGAAAAATTATACACGATCCGGGGGGGGATTCAAGGTGATCTACTCAACATGGAGTCAAATTGGTACTGTTGTATTTTTTTCACAGGGGACAAGACGGCAGACGACAGACAGCAGACGGCAGCAGACGCAAGCGATGCGGTAGCACTTCTGCTGCTGTCTGCCGTCTGCAATCTGCCGTCTCCATCCCGGTGGGGACAAAGCAAAAACGACCAATCTGTACCCGTTTGGAGTCTATTGACTTTTGTTGCGTTGTGCGGTAGGATTCGCGTTTTACGTTTCATGGACTTACTTTTGAGGACTTTATGCGATCATTTCTTGTGCTTCGTTCTTTCACCTGTGCTGCGGCTTGTTGTGTTGCTCTTGCTGTTTTGAGCGCGTCCGTTATTCAAGCGGCAGAGTTCAAACCGTTTTTGACCCTCAAAATAGCGGGTCCCGGTACGATTGCCAACATTGTTGAAAAGATGGGCAGTGTTGTCAACGATAACTATCAACAGATGCCAATAGCCAATGTAAAGGCAGAACTGTCAGCCCTCAAAAAACTTCCGGGTGTCAACACAAACGGGGTCATCGGACTGGCACTGCAAATCAACGAAAACAACCCCTTGGGGATGGATATTGTGTTGACATTGCCCATTTCAAACTTGGAAACGTTCAACATTCCTGGTCAGGAAATGTACGTCACGATGCTGAAAGCCATGATGCAAAAGGAGGGGAACCGGTACATGCTGAGCAGTCCCGTTGGCGATTTTGTTGCTTACCAAAAGGCGGGATACTTCGTGGTGGCGACGATGGATGCCGCCGATGTTGCGCAGTCCGTTGATCCGAAAACAATGTTTGCCGGTTTGGACAAAATGACTCTCGGCGTGACTTTCGATCTGGAAAATATTTCTTTGGAAAATATTGAGGTGATGATGGGGTCGCTTTCCATGTTGCTCGCGATGCAGGGAATGGAGACCGACCCCGACGCACTCCTTGAACAGTTGTCGGTTTCGGAGTTTTTCGACGAATTTTCCTCTGTCACCTGCGGAGTCACGATTGATGAACGAACGTTGACGCTCGCCGGATCGATGCAGACTGTTCCTAAAAAGGGTTCACAGACTGCGGAAAAATTTCAGAAAATGAAGAATGCCAAGACGATGTTTGGAGGCTTTCTCCACGACACCTCCAAAACGGTCTTTTCGTGGAGTTACATGGACTACTTGACCGACAACGAAATCGCCGAGGCAACGATGGCTCTGCAACTGCTTGGCGACAGTTTCGCCGAAGGGTTCCGTGAAACATCCGAGGAGGACGAAGGGGATCACGGAGAACTGTTTGCCCGGTTAACGGAAATCATTGTGGAATGGTTGCATGAAAACATTGAGTCTTTAGGGACGGAAAAATCGGTGGATGTCGCTTTGTCGCTCGATTCCGACGGAATACTCCTTTATGCTCAGGCAGCGAAAAAACCCGAATTGGCAATAAAAATCGGTAACGATTTGTACAGCGCATTGCCGGAACTGCTCGGTGACGAGACGGGTAAGGCAGTGCAAGCCATCATTAACAGCAAGATGAAGCAGAATTATGAGACGGTGGAAGGTTTCTCTCTTTCCGGTCTGTCCAATATGTTTACGGAGTTGCCGCCGGGTACTGTCGTTCCGCGGGCATTTCGAGATTTGCCCCTCAGTCTGCTCTGGGCAACCAAAAAGGATGAAGCCGTGGCGGTGGCGGTTGGGTTTGACTTTGCCCGTACGGAACGAGCCTTGAAAGCCGCACTGGAGAAGACGAAAACACCGACGCAACCGAAGCAGACGGGCGTGTTTGCCTTGAAACCGTTTGGCGAACTCATGTTGAAACAGGTGTTGCCTTTTGCGGAAAGACAAGGGGGAGAACTCGCAGAGGCGAAGGGAACTTTTACCATCATGGCAAGTGCGGAGAACAGTGCCAAAATAGTCGTAACAACGGAGTTTCCCGGTGATACAAGACTTCAAAAAGTCCAGATTGACGGAAAATGTTTCACGACCCTCCTTAAGGTGGGAAAACTAACGGAACTCACTGCCGCACAGGCTGCTCGCGAGTAACAAGTGGCAACAAGATGCGGTAAGGCTTTCGCCAGAAATTAACATGCCATTTTCAGCCTTATCGCATTCCGTGGAGCAGAATACAGGAGTCAGGAGTCAGAATGGTGCTACCGCACCATTTGACTCTGGCAGTTCCTTACCG
>Ga0123353_10003683_pt1 | contig 19463 bp, 11 predicted proteins | sample TergutLab28metaG_3_FD_92763 | JGI IMG/M metagenome (GOLD analysis project Ga0123353, IMG submission 92763) | Labiotermes labralis P3 segment gut microbial communities from Petit-Saut dam, French Guiana - Lab288 P3 | ecosystem: Host-associated > Arthropoda: Insects > Digestive system > Gut ... | reverse complement strand
GGGGATGTCAGCCCCACGACCAACCCCCCCTCCCCAACATGGAGGGTCAGGGTATCTTTCTTTGTGCAGCAACGGTGGCCCTACAGTCCAGCAACTTGACGGTTGCCGTCGTAATACCCAGCTTGACTAAGCCGAGATATCAAAAGGTATCAGAACAGTTCCATCACACGTGACAACGTGTCCACTTATTCTTACCCTCATTTTCTTTCATGGCGCCTCGGCCCATTTTCGGGCCATGGCCGCCTCGCTGAAAAGGTTTCGAGGCAACTGAGTTTTCATGAAATGGGGATGTCAGCCCCACGACCAACCCCCCCTCCCCAACATGGAGGGTCAGGGTATCTTTCTTTGTGCAGCAACGGTGGCCCTACAGTCCAGCAACTTGACGGTCGCCGTCGTAATACCCAGCTTGACTAAGCCGAGATATCAAAAGGTACAAATAGCGAATTCAGATAACATAAAATTCTCTACTACTTTCTCTCAAGTCGTGATATTTCACATAAAAGTTCTGCAGATCGTATAAACTGCCATGAGACAGAGAGTGTTATGGAAGACCGGTACGCAACGTTTCAGTGTCGATGGAGTATCAGTCACGAATAAAGTTACATTCTTCTGCAGTCCGACGCTGTACAGTTTCGTATACACGTACTGATGTTTTGGAGAAACCCGCCACCACCATCTTCATGGTAGAAGAATTTTGCCATTAAAAAAAAAATGGAACCCAACAGTTTCGACGGCCGCATTCTACTTGCAGACGCGAAAATTTCAAATCTCGCTTTATAGAAACCGACATTATTGCTGTAACAAAACGCCATGTTGCAGAGGCGCACATGGAGCATGACTGTACTCGTACAATTAAGTGATTGAGTAACATTGGATTTACATACAGGTATCTGCTTAACTTCACACAATGCCTACCAGAGGTGTGGCGGGGGGGGGGGTTTCAAATTACCGGAGCCCGACTGCGTTACGTATGTTGTCTTTCTCGGCAGTATCATAATTCTTACAAATTAACCCTTCCAGACCAAGGTCAAGTCACTCAGCAACAGAGTGTCAAGCCTTTCCGATTTGACGTCAAGATTTTTAGCCTCTCCGGCCTTGCTTGGAGGCCAGAAATAATCAGACCAGCTCTCGGCGGCTCTGACTTCACACTCCGGCCGTGTTTATTGCTAAGGAAAGAGAACTTAAAATGACCCCTCGTACACTAAATACGAGGTGTGTATTTGACGTTACTAAATCTTCCGAAGTTACACAAGAGGCCAGATTTCCGTCGCGGTGCATTTTACGTCTTCCTTCTAGTGAGATGTGGGGCAGCGTACAGTGATAGCCTGTTAACGACGTTTCGGAAAAACGTATCGGTCACATTTTTAAAAGTCATGTAGTCCCTCACAACATCAACATCAGAGCAGAGCTTTGGGAAGTTCGTTTGTACTCCAACGGTATTACCACGAAAGCAGAAACATAAAGACGACTGGAAAGGATGGACAGAGGAAGTAAGAGATAAGAAAAACAAATTAATGTTAAAGAATGACGAAAATTCGTGAAAGACAAACAGAAGAATTTAAGTGCGAAAGGAAGCGAATAAAATCCAAAATAATATATATATATATATATATATATATATTACAATGAAAACAAAGCGGAAGAAAAAGAAAGAATTAAGACTGGCTCAAGGCCCGTGCGAGCGTAAAACTGCGCCTGAGGCAACGATAAATTTCAACCAACCCCACCCCCAAGAAAACACACACACAGACAGGTACATTGTCTCAAAAATACGCCTAAATTAATAACATGCAGTCCCCAGACGTTGTGAAATTTGCATAAGAGGCGAAGAAAAAAAAAGCTGTAAAACGCGACGCTCCAAGATTGCGCAACAGCGCTGACCATGACTGGCGTTACTCAATCAGCGGAAAGCGGTCAGGTCCCCTTGTCAAAACACAGCAGTCATAAGTACAGAGGGCGTCCCTGACGTCACGATCAAGCCACAATGCTTGTGACGTCAGCACAACTAACATGAGAGTAAATCGTCATTAAAAGTAAAGAAGACGGTAATATTTCATTTCACTTTCACAACTTGCGTGCGAGGATCCAGCACAGCGTGCCGCATCGGCACACCTAACTACATTCGAGATTCCAGGCTTCTGCCGCGGTGTAAACGACAACTTCGCTCTTCTGCGATGTTATGCGGCATAGATCCGTAGTTGCCGGCGTTTCGGTGCAACCTATCCGTCCCATTTTTAGGGTCCAGCAGTCCAAGACACGTTTTGGGGAAACATATCCGTCCCATTTTTCAGTGTCAAGCAGTCCAAGAGACGTTTCGGGACTACCTATGCGTCCCATTTTCAGTGTCAAACAGTCAAAGAGACGTTTCGGGACTACCTATCCGCCCCACTTTCAGTGTCAAGCAGTCCAACAGACGTTTCGGGACTACCTATCCGCCCCACTTTCAGTGTCAAGCAGTCCAACAGACGTTTCGGGACTACCTATCCGTCCTATTTTCAGTGTCAAGCAGTCCAACAGACGTTTAGGGACCACCTATGCGGTCCCATTTTCAGTGTCAAGCAGTCCAAGAGACGTTTCGGGACTACATATCCGTCCCATTTTCAGAGTCCAGCAGTACAAGAAACGTTTCGGGAAAACTTATCCGTCCCATTTTGTGTCAATCAGTATAACAGACTTTCGGGACAACCTAGCCATCCCATTTTCTGGGTCTAGCAGTCCAAGAAACGTTTCGGGAAATCCTATCCTTCCCATTTTTAGGTTCAAACACTCCAACAGACGTTTAGGGAAAACCCATCCGTCCCATTTTCAGGGTCCAGCAGTCCGAGACACGTTTCGGGAAAACCTATCCGTCCAATTTTTAGGGTCAAGCAGTCCAAGGGACGTTTCGGGACAACATATCCGTTCCATTTTCAGGTCAAGCAATCCAACAGACGTTTCGGTAAAACGTACTGCTCCCATCTTCAAGGGTTAAGCAGTCCAATAAGAATTTTTCCTTGAATTGCTTCACCCAAAAACATGGGAACGAAACGTTGTCCCGCAACGTCAGTAACTGTCAGTGTACGTTGCGTAACATCCCAGAGAGGAGAGGATCTCATTAACTAGAATCATCGATGTTTAGAACTATGTTCTATTGCTTCGAATTTGGGACAAAACGGATCCCAATCATGATCCCCACCCCACCCCCTCTGGAATTTTCGTCTTCCTGAGTTGTTGCTGACCAATGCACGAATACTGCACTGGCTGAGGGAACAACTCAAAATACGCTGGTTTAAGTTAATTTAGCGAAAGAAGAAACGAGGAAATTTGAAGGAAGGGCACTGAAATTATTAAAGCACTGCTGTACGAGAATTGCTAATTTTGACGCGAATGTCAGCAGCAGACTAGTGGATCTCAACCGGTGGGCCGCGGCGCACACGAGAGTGTCGCGAGGCTTAGAACAGAATAATAATTACATGCAAGTGAACGAAAAACTGAAAAATTTTAAAGAATTAAACTAATAAATTTATTCTTTTTGGCACGTAAAAAATAGTTACGGAAAGTCTGAAGCAACGCAATTACCGGACATGCCAACGAGAACCGTCATGAATGTTCCAGCAGCAGACACTTCGGAGTGCTGTATTACAAATACATACGGACACTTCAGGATACGACTAAGGACTCTAAAATAGTAAGCATGTGTACATAAGGCAGCGACTTGAAGAGACATGAAACACTTCAGAGGTAGCACAAGCAGCCATGTAAATAACCCTTTGAAAAATTCGGATAACTAACCTCATGAAGCAGAGTCCTTCCTCAGAAGCTAACAGTTCCTCACCTGGTCAAAAAAATTCCCTTTCCCCCAACCCCCCCCCCCTCCCCACATATTATGAAACCCGAAGGTTCATTCTCCCATTGACACGAGCCCGCCATCTGTCCCTACCCTGACCCAATCCGGTCCAATCCCAATTCTCAAAGGTCCACTTTAACTTTATCTTCCCATCTATGCCTACGCATCCAAAGCGGTCTCTTTCCCTCGAGTTTCCCCACCAAAACTCCCGTACGCACATCTCCTGTCTACCATACGTGCAACATGCCCCAGCCCATCTCATTATTCTCGACCTGATCAACCGAAAAATATTTGGTGAGGAGTACAGAACATACAGCTACTCGTTAAGCAGTCTTCTCCACTCCCCTGTGTTCTCGTCCCTCTTAGAGAAAACGTTAATGCATGCCGATTACAAATATCAACCCGTTAATCTTGTTTACGAACATGATGGCTATTTATTCCGAAAGATCACAACGAAACACACTACACTACTTATGAAATACTTCATAAATGTTATCACAGAAAACGCTGACGATTCTGACAAGTATTCGGGACGTATCCGTTTCGCATCGCGGGCGAAACACTAGTCGTCTAGCCCTTCCGTTTACACGGATGTTGGCTATTTGATAGTCATCACTAAACGACAGGTTCTTTGGGTTGGTTACTAACACAACAATAGGCACAAAGGGGGAAGACTGCAGCGAACGCTCTCGCCACACAATGTGCGTAGGGTAAATAGGTAAAGGTTTCCCTTTCCCCGCCATCAAGGTAGACGGGAGAAGTAGATCTACAGCTCCACATATTCCTAACGTCGGCACGAGATGGAGATGAGTGGTTAACTTCACGTCCCAGACGTCTTACCCCCCGAGAAAGAGTCCACTGCACAGCATACAGTGTGGGCTGGGTCTAGAGTTTTTGGGCCGTTCAGCCTGTGGCGTTGTAGCTATACCCGTTCCAACACGACAACGCTCCTCGCTTCTAACATTCGAACGTAAGATTGTCTACGCAGCTGACTGGAAAGAAAAGGGAAGTACGCTGGAGGAGGGAACGTAAGACCTAGAGGGGGGATTGGGATTTTGTTGATCCATGGGTCGAGTATAGTCGGTTGTGGCTAGATTAATCGGTTCAATCTAGTTTCAATGCAGTATACGCGTGTTAGCACAACTCTGAGAAGTAGCCCTTGACAGGAAAGTGAACTGTTCGTCACTGAAGAGATAACAAATGACAAAATGTTTGAATTTACCATGGGGTGGGGGGGTTTTTTGCGCGATACGGGGAAACATGCACCGGAAATGCTGAACATAAAAGGAGTACCGATAAGACAGTCGATTACGCAAAAGTGAAAGAAAAGTCTTGGCGCCTGATTTCGTGGAACAGAACGTCGGATCGCGACGGACGAATTTGCCGCTGCACCCCGGTATTAAGGTATCCGGACGGAATGAACTGGCTGTGGACCTGGCATTCTAGGACGAGGTTAGTTCGTTCTGATATCCACACAAATGCCACAAACGCACCTTGTGGGCAGAACGCATGATGTCTACTATGTTAATGCGTGGTGGTACATCAGGTAATCTAATTTAATCGACGTGCATAAAACGTTATGAATTCCAAAATTAAAAAAAAAAAATCCAAAACCCTCTTTTAGCCCCTTTCGACTTGTGTTTAACAATATATGAAATACAGCTCACGCACCAATTTATGAGGCAGGACGTATACCCGCTTCATAACCTGTGGTTCTGGCCTGATTTTCCCTACTTTCAATACCGCCCCATGATAATCCGCCAGCATGAAGCAAAAAGATTGAAATACCTGATTCTACACATATCTTCCCCAACCCCAAACCCACCCCAACAGAAATATTTATTACGCGAATGTTTTATATTACGACTACAAATGATGGGAACGTTAATTTCCGCTAGGATCTTAAATTCAAAATAAGCCAGTCTCGTTCAAGCAGAATTACTGATTCCATCTTTAATTTCCTAATAGTCTCATGTACCACAGTATCCTATGATGTAAATTACATTGAAACAAAAGAATTGTAGGCAAGCACGTTGATATATCAGATCCGTTACAATAACTGGCCTGTATGCACCGGCCGTTTGTGTTTGTTAAGTCATCCCACGCACAAACTCTGGCCATGATGCAGCACATTACGTACGAGTTTTTGGGCTCAGCATGGACAATTTTTACAGCAATCAAACCACATAACAAGTGACTACTACTGTACGGGACGGATGACAAACATAGTTGTGCTACAATTACCGGCAAGTGCTGAGAGGTTTTCTCCATAGTAGCTACAACTGAGAGAGATTTTCTCCACAGCAGCTACAACTGAGAGCGATTTTCTCCACAGTAGCTACAACTGAGAGAGATTTTCTCCACAGTAGCTACAACTGAGAGGTTTTCTCCACAGTAGCTACAACTGAGAGAGATTTTCTCCACAGTAGCTACAACTGAGAGAGATTTTCTCCACAGTAGCTACAACTGAGAGATTTTCTCCACAGTAGCTACAACTGAGAGATTTTCTCCACATTAGCTATAACTGAGAAGGATTTTCTCCATAGTAGCTGCAATTGAGAGAGGTTTTCTGAACAGTAGCTACAACTGAGAGAGAGATTTTCTCTACAGTAACTACAACTGAGGGAGATTTTCTCCACATTAGCTACAACTGGGAGAGATTTTCTCCACAGTAGCTACAACTGAGAGAGAGATTTTCTCTACAGTAACTACAACTGAGGGAGATTTTCTCCACACTAGCTACAACTGAGAGAGATTTTCTCCACAGTAGCTACAACTGAGAGAGATTTTCTCCACAGTAGCTACAACTGAGAAAGGTTTCCTGCACAATAGCTACAACTGAGAGAGATTTTCTCCACAGTAGCTACAACTGAGAGAGATTTTATCCACAGTAGCTACAACTGTGAGAGATTTTCTCCACAGTAGGTACAACTGAGAAAGGTTTCCTCCACAGTAGCTACAACTGACAGAGGTTTTCTCCACAGCAGCTACAAATGAGAGAGAGATTTTCTGCACAGTAGCTACAACTGAGAGAGATTTTCTCCACGGTAGCTACAACTGAGAGTGATTTTCTCCACAGTAGGTACAACTGAGAGAGATTTTCTCCAGAGTAGCTATAACTGAGAGTCGCCAAACGGATTTTCAACCTTTAAAGACGGAAATTAAATTATACTTAACAAGACAGGCAAGATACGTATAAACGAAACGTGGAGGCGCGTTCATGTAACCACTGATGCCGCGGAAAAGCAATAAGTATTCCTTATTCTGAGTGTCTATCTGCAGCCTTAGTTACCCAGCACGCAAAGCTCAAAGGCCGTATTATATTGTCGTCCGTGTCCTGTCTGGCTGCACCACATTTTTCCACATTATCTCAAAATGACACTATTGTTGAGAAAAAAAATGCTTCTGAAAATAAAATGTATTTTGATTTCTGTACATATTTGGTCCGAAAAATTTCCCGTACCAAGAAGACTTGAGCGAGATATCATTATAAACGTAAAAAGGTCTTCGTTTAGAGTACCCGTTATTCTTGTCAGACTTTAATGGAACTTGGATCATCAAAGCAAGGGACGCCAGAAGAATAACAGCAGCAGTAATGAAATACATGAGAAGAACAGCAGGATACACTCGGACAGATTACAATACAAATGCACAAATTGCAAAGGAGTTAAAAATAACGCCAATTTTGGACAAATTACTGGAATACAACAGAAGCTGGATGCAACATGTAAATAGAATGCCTCGAAACAGATTACCCAGGGTAATGAAATACTACTCCCCAACTGGCAGAAGGAATCATGGTAGACCTTTGAGGAGACTTCTGGATACGTGAGACCGGAAAGGGTAAACAAGTGGCCCAACTCCATGACAGATATATGATGATGGTGTTACTCTTGTCATATTTAACGGAACTTGGATTTTAGCAACATATTTTCGAAAATCTTCAAATATCAAATTTCAAGAAACTCCTTCCGGTGGGCGCCGAGGTGTACCTTGCAGACAGACGGACAGATAGGCACGACGAAGCTAACAGTCACTTTTCGTAACTCTGCGAAAGCGCTAAAATATTCAGTCCGTACCGCACAGTAGACACTCTCCGTCTCGGTTATAAAAACCACTCAGTTAATGCTGTGTTAGGAAGTTAATCTCTATTTGTTCTTAGACCCGAACAAAACACATGTTAATGCACTGTCCGGATAAAACGTAGAATTCCAGAGTTAAAACCCGATGTACATAAAGTAAAAGACCGGTCTTTAAAGGATTAACGCAGATCACCTATCAGTAGCTTTTTTTTTAATGTAACGAGCTATTTAGCAGATAAAACTTATGGACAAACACATTTTCACATGACAGTTCAGTTTGCAGGCTTCATGCCAATCATAAACAATAAAATCACAGTATTACACTTTCTCTATTGAGTTATACAAAAAAAAAAGTCTTTTGTGGTGGGGGGGGGCCATGTTCGTCAGTCTGTCCCTTCGTCTCTCTCTCTCTCTCTCTCTCTCTCTCTCTCTGGCCCTGCAATAGTGCCCACAGCGCTCGATTGATGACTTCATAGCTCGACAAGCGAAACTTTCACTGAAATTTGCAGGGCAACTGATTTTTCAGCCATACTGAAAAACAGGTCCATTTTACTTGAATTCCTTAAAAGATAGCAAGGCAACTCAGTCACCCTAGTAACCAATATGGTCTAATGCGTTGGTTATTTACGAACACTATCCCAAGTAAATCGCAACGAACACACGAACCGAAGGTTATGTACTCCATTACAGAGTACCTACTTTTTTTCCGATCTTGTCCCATAAGTACCCCCGTATTACTTAACAGCACAGTCGGTATAGCGACTCGCCACAGGCGGGACGGTTAGGCGTTCGATCCCCCGTGCAGAAAAGAGATTTTCTCCTCTCTACACCCGCACAGAGCTGCACTATGGCCCACCCAGCCTCCTGTACAACGGCTAATGGCGCCCTTTCCTGGGGGTAAAGCGGCCAGGGCGTGAAACTGACAATCCACCCCATCTAGTGCCGAAATTCAGAATGGATTCAGCTACACCCCTGCTCTCCTCTGTGCAGTAATGGCATGTTATCTACAAAACTTTACCTTTTACTTTTAGTCATCATTCCACGCTACTCTTTGGCCGGGACAGCTCAGTCGATATAACGACTCGCTACGGGATGGACGGTCCGGGGATCGTAACCCGGTGAGGGCGGTTTTTCCGCACCTATCCAGCCTCCTATAAAGTGGGTAATGGGTCTCTTTGCCGCGGGTAAAGCGGCCGAGATGTGGCGCGGACCATCCACCCCCATCTAGCGACGAGGTTAAAGAAAGAGTACAGCTATACCTCTACTCCCCCTCTGGGCGTTCGTGGCCGGTTCTATGGTGAACTTTCCCTTTACCTTTACTCTTTTGCCCTAAGTTTGAGGGCTAGAAGAACACGGCGCTGAGGGAAAAGTAGCAGTGATAGGGGAAATATAACCATAAAATTAACTGAAGTAAGCTCGGGTGATGAAAAGAAGTCCCACGGATGGTGAGGAAGACGGCGCAAAGGACCCCCAAACCCCACTTGCACCTGTCGCTAGTGAAGCTTACAGCGTGGCTAACACTACCAGCAGACGTAAACAGAATAGTTAGATTGGAGTGTATTACACGGACGAATGCTGGAGGAGGAAGGGCAACAGTCGAGGGACACGCGGATGGGTTTTCTTGCGTTGCTTCAATGTAATCAATAACACTCTTAGAATAGACGTCTAGCGTACCTCAGTGGATCCCCCAACAATCAGTACGTCATTGTGTTGCTACCGTACGTTTACACCTTGCCCAAATTGACCCCTAAAGTGCGGTTCACGAAGCCCGTCTAGCTGACAAACCCTGGTACGGCATCAAGCAGAAGCCTGCACTCACACCAGATGACCTTCCCACTGTCACAACGTCTCTTGCATAACTGCATAATTCTGCGGCATATCTCCTTTAAACTGTCCCTGTGTACAGAAGCTCTATCGCACAGAAAGCCTGCAATCACTTTTAACAGCTGCCGTACTCAGGCACACGTTAAACGGGACACCTGTACCTTGCAGCTGAAAGACCTCTATCAACGGATGGCTTATGACCATTGATTGTCATCAAACAATGCTTATGACCATTGTTTGTCGTCAAACAACCATCTACGCTGTGCGAAACTACGTGCAAAACAAGTCCACAGATCCCCATGAAAGACACATGAAGTTATTGGAGTATATTTGATCCATTTCTCTGCATAATTCCCTCAGCCACCTCCGTAGAATAACACGAGAGTATAGGTAGAAATGTGGCTTGCCTATCAGTAAACGTTTGATGAATATTTCTCGACAAGAAAAGATACCGCCCTAGCGACCAGTTACACAACCATGGTGATTCACACATCTGACTGACCAACCGTTTTAGACAATTTAACAAAACTACGAGTATTCTAGGGGCACGCGGTGGCTCATTTGGTTGTGGCACTGCACTACAAGGTCGCGGCCTCAATTCCCGAAGGTGTCATCGGAATTTTTCATTGACTTAATCCTTCCGGCCGCACTGTGGCCCTGGGGTCGAATAAGCCCCAAACAGAAATGAGTACCAGGAATATTTCCTGGGGGAGGAGAGGTAAAGGCGGCCGAATGTCTTGAAATCTGGAAGCTTCAACTTCCTGGAAACCTCAGGGCCTGTCCAGGTCTGTTTAGGGATTGTTTTTACGTGTATTTAAGCATCATGGATTCCACACCAAAGGAGATGCAAGGTAAAAAAAATAAATATTCTAAACGTAACACCTGATTCATGCAAGGAGTTCCAGAAAGAACGCTGAATGTATACAGCATGGGTAAAAAGGTAAAGTGATCTCATTACAGGCCTGGTGTGGCCCAGAGGGTGGGTAGAGGTATAGCTCTACTCTTCCATTACCGCGGCACTAGAAGGGGGTGAGTGGTCAGCAGCACGCCCCGGCCGCACTTTACCCCCGGAAATACCCCGTACCCATTGTACAGGAGGCTGGGTGGGCCCCAGGGTCGGTCTGGACGGGCGGAAAATCTCGTCCCCACCGATTCGATCCCGGACCGTCCAGCCCGTAGGCAGTCGCTATACCGACTGAGCTACCGGCCCACATACAGCAGGGGTATGAAAATTTATATCTTCCAAAAATCTAGAAGCCACGTCATGAAGCATGGTCCACACCGAGAAGCCACAAATATTAGTTGCCTCCTTATACAATTTTGTGGCCCTGACAGCCTAGTGCCCGGGATTTGTGCACTCCGGTCTAGGGTGTAAGGAACAAACTAGTAAAATGTTATGAGTACAGCTTTGTACGGTACTGCAACATTTCGGAAAGTACATCACAAATACTTTAAAGGTTTTGAAATGTGTTGCTGCAGAAGGACGGAGATCAGTTCGACCGATCGTGTAAAAATGGAGTATTACACAGAGTGAAGGGGGAAAGGAGTATTCTACATACAATAAAAAGAAGGAAGGCTACCTGGATTGGTCACATTTTGCGTAGGAACTGCCTTCTCAAACATTATTGCAGGAAATATACAATAAATGATAGAGGTGACGAAAACACGACGAAGAAGATGTAAGCAGCTACGGGATGGCCTTAAAGAAAACGAGTGGATATAGGAAATTGAAAAAGAAAGCACTAGATCGCACTCTGTGGAAAACTAGCTTTGGAAGGTTCTCTCGACCTGACGTAAGACGGATCGGATACTGACTGAACGGTTTAGAGAATACGATCTTCATGTTCTCACGGCTATGAATATTAAAATCGCTGACTAGTGGGCAAATAAGTTCAGCCAAAATAAAAGGTATCCTTGCCGAGGTTAGATACCGTCACCTCCCCAAACATGTCTGCAGTGTTACCACTAAACCAACTTCTCCAACCCCACTTTCGCTGCTGGTGTAATTACTAAAGGGGAAGAGCAGGCAAAGAAATTTAGACAGTTCTGATGTCTCCAGTGAAATAAGATTCATGCTCGGGAACAAAATAACATGTAAAGAGAAAGTACAATGTCCCTATCAACGCCTTTAAGGCATACAGGAGTGGAGGTATAGCTCCACTCACTTTTAACCTCGGTGCTAGAGGGACCTGAGTCGTCAATCTGAAGCCCCTGCCCCTTCACCCCTGGAAAAGAACATGATATCCACTGAATAAGAGGCTGGTTGGACCCCACAGCTGGTCTGGACTTTTTTTTGAAAGGAAGCAAATTTCGTGCTCCTGCCGGGATCCGAACCCCGGATCGTCCAGCCCGCAGCGTAGTCAATCAACATTGAGCATTCATATGAAATCCTACAGATACTAGTGGGCCAGAAAAACACCCCTGCAACACATCAGCCCCAAAACATCCCCACTCTGCTTGGTGTTACAAAAGTAGATAATGAACCTGACAGCCAGACTAAACCCATATGGACGGTGCCAAATTCTCTCTTTCCAAATACATCTGTGCACACAAGGGAGGAGAGAGAGACAGAGAGATGGTCACGAAGCTGAAAAGCAAATACTGCCCATTCAAGACGTCGGTAAGACAGGACGCTGCAACGGGTTTATTTGAACCCCAACGTTATAGCTACTCTATTCTAAGTCATATTTTCCCCGTATATCTTCCTCTGCCTTCTGTACAAACAAATCCGTATCACAGGACAATGCAGTATTTCTGTAAGATCTTCGCTCTTGTGGGATGTGAAGCAGCGTAGGTTTGTAGTCAGTTACCGACGTTTCGGGACAAACTATCTTTCCCTCTTCAAGAGTCAAACAGTCCACAACATATATGTGGTCCCGAAACGTCGGGAATTACCTACCAAACTACGTTGCGTCACATCCCAGTAGACGGAAGATCCCAGTTACACCGCGGCGGACGCCTAAAAGGTCGCTGAAGACACCAATGGTGGTCTAGACATTACGTGCGGTATCTCCGAGCGTCTAACATTAAAATGTAACACACAAAGCCGGTCCCAGTGGCCGCGCGGTGTAATGCGTGGGTGTGCGGCCGCTCGCTTGCTGGGATTGCGGGTTCGAATCCCGCAGGGGGCATGGATGTCTGTCTCTTGTGATTGTAGCGTGTTACGGGCCGATCACTCCAGAGGAGTCCTACCGAATGTGGTGCGTCTGAGTGTGATCGTAAAGCCTCGACAATGAGGAGGTTCTGGCCAACTAGGGGCCGTTGGATACGGGGAAAAATAATATATAACACAAAAATGGTGAGTTGTAATAGAATTTCACTGAGCAAGACACCCCTGACTGTCTAAAATTAATTAAATCAGCAATGCACACAAAGAACGCTTCTGTCAACGCGCTCATGACACAGTGTTAAATGTTCGTCCATCATACCCGAATACCAGTCTGTGTTGGAATCGTTCAGAAGGTCTAACAATATTTCCCCCCTCGGGCTGTATTTACCATAGAAGATAAAAACCGACAACATATTGCCAAAGACCCAGGTGCTACTACACAAAGGGATGTCACTCAGGGAATCGTACAAGGACGAAAACACAGTTTGTATATTGTTGTAAGGCAGAACCTGTGACCTCGATTTTATATACCACCTGGGTACACTGCTAGATAACGCCCATCTAGACAAGTTCCTTGTCGCCAAAGTAGAACGGTGTCTCCAGCTTGTAAATTACTCGTATATTTCAAGACATAAGATAATCACAGGCAAACATGGTAGGTATGTTCACGCATCATCGCCAGAATATACGACGAAATCAACATAGAGTCAAAACCCGATACAACGCCAGGCTCGCTTCGAGCGCCATCAAAGTCTGTGAACAGAAATCCTGTATTAAACAGTATTTCGATTTACCACCACCCTGGATATGCCGCCACAAAATGCAGTCAACACTGGCAGTATATCGGGGGTTAAATGGTAGCTAATAAATCCTTTGCAAATAGCAAGTCACTTGCAAACGACAGTAACAAATCAACGGAAAACTGAGGGGCAGCTTCAGAACATGATTGCTTACATTCATTTCAGTACCGTTATATCTCATCCTTTCCTACCAAAGCAGAGTGGTCAAAATAATAAGACTGCGGCCGTATTTCTTCTTCGTGGGTGTAAAACCTGATCCCCAACTCTGAGAAAAAGGACTGAAGGTGTCTGAGAAGAAAGTATTTGGAAGAACATCAAGGCCCAAAGGGGAACTGGAGAAACTTACATAATGAGGAGCTTCGTAATTGTATCCTTCATCAAATATTGTTAGGGTGAGCAAATCACGTTCAAAAGTGGACACGGACGAAGTAAAGAATATAAAATTCTGGTCGGAATTTTTGGAAAATGTTGGAAACTTAGAAGTCAATGAGAAGACAAAATTAAGAGTTGGTCATGGACGAGTAACGTATGGAGGTGGTAATTGGATTCCGCTGGCTCAGGATAAAGTCGTGGACAAATTCGTTAACAGTTTCATAAAAACAAGGAACTCTTCGACCGACTACGAAAGTGTAAAGTTTTCAGATAATGTCTCACAGCATGGAGTTTGTTGCATAGTTACTTAGCACGACGCCTTTGAAACAATATGGATCGAATCCCAGTGGGGGGGGGGGGGAACGAGATCTTCCGCACCCGTCCAGACCGACCCTGGGGCTCACCCAAACTCCTATACAATGGGTACCGGGGCATTTCCGGGGATAAAGTGGCCGGGGCGTGGCGCTGACCACCCACCCACACTTAACTCCCGAGATTAAAGAGATATTAGATCTATACCTCTAATCCCTCTCTGGGCCTTCGTGGCCTGTGCTAGGGTGACCTTTACCTTTATCTTTATGTATGTTAAGACAGGATCCCCAGAAAAACATAAAACTCTGTTCGTTCCTGACAAGACACGCGCTGCGTCTGCGTTACGATGACCAACAAATTAATGCTATAATTCTGAGGTGTGTCACCCCCGTTGTGTGTTGAAAGACTAATGGTGAGTTACTTTCAGTCAGAAAATACAACTGTAATTGTATGATGTTTCGGCCTAAAGCGGCCATATTCAGGTTATCACAATCACAATTTTGCTCAAAGAGTGTCATATATATATATATATATATGTGTGTGTGTGTGTGTGTGTGTGTGTATATATATATATATATATAAACATATATATGACCCACTTTGAGCAAAATTGTAATTGTGATAACCTGAAGATGGCCACTTTAGGCCGAAACATGTAGTCATTTACTTTGCTAATAAATACCATCATCTAGCATACAATTATAGTTGTGTTTTCTGACTGAAATTAACTCACCATTAGTAATCCTATACATAGATATAATTCAGGTTTATTCTCAGTCTCATACAATACAATTAAACGCAACCCGCGTTGCCAGAATGTAACTTGTGTGTTGAAAGTTGTGGTGCCTACAGTAACCGCTGTGATTCAAAAGGTTAATTAAGCCCTGGACAGGTTTCAGGAACGATGATTTGTGAAAACGTTGACGAAATTTTGATTCCATTAATGCAGTTTCAAGCTCTCACGTAAATAAAGATAGAAGGGCAGACATTTTCCCCAGATTTAACGCCATACAGTTTTGTAGGCAGAAACCAACGTATCGCAGGAATCTGCTGCTTTCGTCTACAGGACAGAAGAAGACGGAGGCAATAGGTTACTTCGAAATGGTCTACCCTATCTACCAAACTACACGGCATCACGTTCCACAATGGTTTAACTATCGAAGCGAGATTTTGGGTTCCACAGCGTTGAAGCTGAGGATTCTGGTCGTCCGAGATGTTATGCTGTGTATCGAGTAATTTAACATCTCCAGACGTTTCGAAAGAACGAAAAGCCTTCATCTTCATACACTGGCAGGTCACCTTACCCGCTACACAGAGCAACATACCAGACAGAACATTCAAGAGGTTGTGCCTTAATTTAATTTAATCCCCAAAGCAATTTCGGTAGGCATGTAGGCACGCGGTTGAAAGACGTAACACACAAGCGCAGTCTTAGTGACGTACTGATGACGCATGGAAACACAATTACTTGTCCTCTGGCACACTGAGATGTGTTGCAAGAGACACCGCAAGCTGCGCCTCATTGACTGGCCTAACACTCGAAAGGATGACAACTCTACTCTCCTGGTATTGCGCATTCTTATACTCCTCCTCCTCCCCCTTTCTTATCAACCTCCTCTCTACTCCGTTTTCTTCTCATCCCCTTCCTCCTCCCCACAGAGATAAAATATGAGAACAGTACCGGACTTCCTTCTCCTCCTACTCCCCTTCTCCTCCTGTCCACTGAGATAAAATATGAGAACAGTACCGTACCTCCTTCTCCTCCTACTCCTCCCCTTCTCCCCCCACCGAAATGAAATACGAGAACACTACCGAACTTCCTTCTCCTCCTCCTCCTCTTCATCCTCTTCCTCCTCCCTTCCACTGAGATAAAATATAACAGTACCGGACTTCCTTCTCCTCCTAATCCTCCTCTTTCCCTTCCTCCTCCCCACCGAGATGAAATATGAGAGCAGTACCGGACTTCCTTCTCCTCCTCTTCACCTACTCCTCTTCATTCTCTTCCTCCTACTGTCCACTGAGATAAAATGTGAGAACAGTACCGGACTTCCTTCTCCTCCTACTCCTCCCCCCACCGAGATGAAATATGAGAACAGCACCGGACTTCCTTCTCCTCCTCCACTTTCTTCTCATCCTCCTATTTCTTTTCCTTCTCCTCACCCCTTCCTGCTCCTCCCCTTCCTTCTCACCCCCTCTTTCTTCTCCTCACCCCTTCCTCCTCCTCCACCACCGTGATAAAATATGAGAACAGTACTGCAGTACCTTCTTCTTCCTCTCCTACTCCTCCCTCCCTCGCCCCGAGATAAAACGTGAAAACAGTACAGGACTGGATAATCTAATTTAGATTTCGTTTTGTGTTTATATTTGGATCCAAAAACAATATTTCTATATCCGGTATCGTGGAATTTTTACGCCCACCTATTCTTAAAAATTTGCTACCCGACACAAAACCAAGCGCCAACGAGTCTGACGTGACTGCACTACCGACTGAGACATTCCGACTCCCGTGGGCGAGACTCAGTTCCTTTTAACGCCAAATCAGACGACACATATAGCTGTAAACGGTTAAAATACAGAATGTGTCAGTCCGGAGCAGACGGGGGGCAATAAGAAAAGACGATTCTTAACCATTTAAAGACGAAACGTGTCTGTTTTATACAAGGACTCAGTGCGTACCGCGCAGTAAACACTCTCCACCTCGGTTTTACAAAACCAGTCTGTCAATAGCGTATAAGGTATAGTCGCTGTTTGTTCTGAGATCCGTACAAAACACATAAACCCAAGGTAAGCACCGCGTAGAATTTTTTAGTGTTAAACCTGTAGGTACGTAAAGTAACCACCAGGCTTTAATAGGTTAAACCACACAACCGGAATTAACGCCAAATTCACAGTAACACCGCATTGCCGGGCCGGTAGAGCCTTCGCAACCAAACGTCTTGCTGGCAAGTATCCAGGTTTATCTAACAGCGAAATAGCGTGATCTTCTTAACAGCGAACTCGCTCCGCCCTGACCTTCCTGATAAACGCCAACAGAACGATAATGTTCAACACCAGAACGTGCAAGGACTACAAGACGCAGACCCACTGGGTACAACCAGCATGACACACACACAATAACAAGTAATGCAACCAACAACGTACAAATTTCTGGTTCACAGATACATCATTTAACCTTTACAAGTTTCGGCCTTCCCAGCCATCTTCAGAAATGCCATTCTAACGCTGCTTGAAGATCATTTAGATTAAGAAGGCCGAAGGGTGCAGTGAAGATTAAATAATAAATATACACGTGATCCATGAATGTGTACCTTGTTGACTGCATTCCCCGTAAAAATTGGGGTACATGTTAAAATATATATATATATATATATTACAAAAATACTAGAATAAATGAAAATGGGTGCCAGATAACTCTGCAAGAAGAGTGAACCTACGCATAAGATGTCAGCGTCATGACGCCACTACGTTGTCGCAACCTCTACGAACTCAAAAGCTACGCAATATGATCCACGACCGTCGGGACATCCACCGAGTCCAGGCCGATTCTAAGGCCCACCCACCCTCCTTACGCAAAGGCTACAGGGACTCCCTCCATGAAGGCAAGACGACCGTAGCGTGAAGCTGTCCAGTCATCTCCGTCTAATACCGAAGTTCAACATGAGTAGTGATGTACTTCTTCATGGCCTAGTACATAATTAAGCATACAACTTCACCTTTAGGTTATCTAAGCAAACAAGGCAGTCTGGGATTTGGCAATAACAGATACGGAAGGCTATCACGAACAAACACTAATAGAAGCAGAATTAAATTGGATGTCGATAAAAGAGTTTGCACACAGGACACGATTCAGTGACAACACTGTGACGAGCATTATACTGATCGTCATTATGGTCTTACAAGTCCCAAACGAAAAGTTTCATGGACTATGCGCAAAACTGGATGGGGAAGGGGGGACAGAACCATAAAATTTTATTTATCTAGTTTCGAGGGTTTGAGGTATGGAGCACATTTGGTCTGTCAACAGGAAAACAAGAATTTATTGTGCTAGCATATCAATTTTTTTAATTATATTAGTACCGTCAATACACAACGTATGCAAAGACCAGATGTATTATTACAACTGGTCTATATCTGGCGACATGTTTCGGCCGTTAACCGGCCATCCTCAGGCCAACATGGAATAGTATTGTTAAGGTGCAGTCAAATTGTTTGTCCAATGGGATCCCACTGTTTACATTAAAACATCTAAAGGATTTGGTCGCATCAATTTTGGTGTTTATAATATTCACTATTAACAAACGCCCTGAGAGGCTTGAGGGAAATGGGACAGTAAGTAGAAACGGGGAAGCCTCAAACACCAATATATATCGTGCGAAAAATTTCCAAATATCTGGGCACCAGAAGGTGATATGAAGCAAGTACCTTTCTGAAGACCCATAAAATATGAGGCGCCGACTTATAAAATTTAGTCGCCCGAGCGACCTGCAGTCCAGAATTTGTGCTCTCAAAATAATACTCCACCATCCTCAAGATTTCTCACTGTAGCCACCTATCAGAGATCAAACACATCAATTGCATGTACCACAACTTCTTGCATTATTACTGAACACAAACCCTCACAGCGTCCAGAACAGTTGTGAGAGTTTCCTGTGTTCAGTGATGACGGAAAATACGAGCGGTGTTCAATAATTTGTCTACCTGAGTAAGTACGAAACAACTTATCACAAAAAAATATTTTTTTATTTTTCAATGTAGTCCCCTAATAACTCAATACACTTCGCCCACTTTTGTTGCAACGACTTTATCCCCCTGGAAAAAAAAAATCTTTTGACTGCTCTTCAAACCAGGTCGTGAGTGCCTCCTTGGCTTCTTCATCGCTTGAAAATCCTTTACCCCGAAGAAATTTTTTCATAACTCGGAATAGAAAATAATCCGAGGGAGCTAGGTCTGGACTGTAGTGTGGGTGATTTAGCTGCTGGAACACACATTGCCGAATGGTAGCTTCAGATTTTGCGGACATGTGCACTGGCGCGTTGTCATGAAGGAGCAGCACGTCTGCTGAGAGCTTTCCTCGCCTTTTCTCTTTGATGGCCTCTCGCAAAGCGGTAATTGTGTTAGCATAGGTCTGTCCAGTTATG
>Ga0123353_10003682_pt1 | contig 19464 bp, 17 predicted proteins | sample TergutLab28metaG_3_FD_92763 | JGI IMG/M metagenome (GOLD analysis project Ga0123353, IMG submission 92763) | Labiotermes labralis P3 segment gut microbial communities from Petit-Saut dam, French Guiana - Lab288 P3 | ecosystem: Host-associated > Arthropoda: Insects > Digestive system > Gut ... | reverse complement strand
CGGAGGAATTCGATGTGTTCCTCGTGGGCGTTGACGGCATGATCGCGCAGATTTCCGGGGATGAACTGGACGGCTGCGAGCTGGTGTATTCCGGCGAGAACGCGTGGGAGCTCAAGAGCGAGCTGCACCCGCCGCCGGCAAGGGTGAAGAATCTGGCGCTGGTGGCAGTGATGGGCGTATCGGAGGATACGCGGGCCTTCTTGCGTTTGCTGAAAGAAGAGGGCACGAGCGCAAAAAATGGCCGCAGCGTGACGGTGTATACCACGCGCGTGATCACAGAGACCTACCACGACGCCCTGAACTTTCTTGAGCGGGGTAAGCGCGTGATGATCATCGAACTGGACGGACTGGGCTGGGAGATGCTCGAAAAGGCAGACGCGCCGTATTTGAAATCGCTTGAACCAAGTAGGGCCCTCGCGTGCTTCCCGCCGATTTCGCCGGTGGGGCTGGCGTCCATGCTCACGGGCGTTACACCGGATGTGCATGGCATACATGACAGAGAGAATCGCGAAATGGCTGTTGAGGATATTTTCGTAAAAGCGAAGGCCATGGGCAAAAGCTGCGCCTATATCGAGGGCAGCCAGGCTATACTCAAGACGAGCATCGCGCCGGTGCTCTCTCTTAATGATAAAGAAGTATTGGCGAACGCGCAGGAGGCCCTTGGAAGCGAGCCCGATTTGCTTTTCGTGCACTTTCACGAAATTGACGAGACCGCGCACGAATATGGACCATATGCAGAGCAAACAAAGCAAAAAATCAAAGAGATCGACGGCTATGTGCAGGCCCTTTGCGAGGGCTTTGACGGGCGGGTAATCATCACCGCCGACCATGGGCTGCATCAAACAGAAGAGGGCGGCGACCATGGCATTTTCTCGGCAGAGGACATGATTGTGCCGTATATCATAAAATAGGAGTTCACAATGAAGAAAAAATCCACAATTGCCGTGATTGCTGTTTTGGCTGTCCTGGCCATCGGTGTGGCCATGCTGGCTGTGCTCAATGGCAGGGAGGCCGCGCCGAAACAGCAGTTGCGCAGCGATGCCGTGTTCCTGATCACGGTAAACGAGACAGAGCACAGGGTGACCATGGAGGACGTCGAATCCCTGGGGCCGCGGAAGATCGAGGCCAACTACAAGAAGAGCGGCAAGGACCCGGAGACGCGCTATTACACCGGGGTGCCCTTCGCGGCGGTGCTGCGGCTGAAGGGTATCGATGCCGGGGGCCTGCGCAGCGCTGTTTTTACCGCCGCCGACGGCTACAGCTCCATCATCTCTATGGAGGACGCCCTGAACGAGGAGAACTGCTTTATCGTGATCGATCACAGCAATGAGGGGCCCTATCGCATGATTCTGGCGCAGGCGCAGTTCAGCCAGCACTGGTGCAAGCTATTGACGAATATAACTTTGAAATGACCTATGCACTGGAAGCCAGGGGCTTCACTTTGACCTACCCCGGGGCGGAACAGCAGGTGTTTGCGCCTCTCGATTTTGCTATCAAAGCGGGCGAGGTTGTGGCCCTGCGGGGGGATTCCGGCGCGGGGAAGAGCAGCCTGCTGCTGTGCGCCTGCGGATTGATCCCCGGAAGCATAGAGGCTGAAATTGCGGGGGAGATCCTGCTGTTCGGCAGACCGCCGGGGGAGTATGCACGCGCTGAAATGACAGAAACCGTGGGCATGGTGTTCCAGAACCCCGAGACGCAGCTGTTCTGCGGCACGGTTGAACTGGAAGCCGCCTTTGGCCTGGAGAACATGTGCGCGCCCCAAGACGAAATGCGCTCACGCGTGCGCGAAACGCTGGAGACAGTTGGCCTGTGGGAACGGCGCGGGGATTCCCCCTCGGTGCTCAGCGGGGGGCAGAAGCAACTGCTGGCCCTGGCGGCGGTGCTGGCCCTGCGGCCGAAGCTCCTGCTGCTGGACGAGGCGCTCAGCCAGCTGGACGAACAGGCCGCCGCGCGCATGATGGATGTGCTGGAACAGCTAAAAAAAGCCGGACAGGCGATGCTCTTCGTTGAGCATGGCGATGCGAGATGTGCCCTTGCGGACAGGGAGATTTGGCTGTGAAAATTGAAACCGTCAACCTCACATTCCAATATCCAAACACGAAATTTCGTCTGGGCGGGGTCAATTTTTCTATGGAAGCCGGCGAGTGCGTCGCCCTCACGGGGCCCAACGGCAGCGGAAAGACCACCCTGGGCAAGCTCCTGTGCGGCCTTCTGAAGCTCCGAAGCGGGGCCGTGCTCTTCGACGGGGAGGACACGGCAAACTGGAGCCTCGGGCGGCGTGGGCAGCGCATCGGCTACCTTTTCCAGGAACCGGCAAGGCAGCTCTTCGCGCCGACTGTGCTGGAGGACCTCATTTTTACACAAATTTTGCAAGGTGTTTCACAGCAGGAGGCCGGTGCGCGGGCCATGGAACTGCTTGCCAGATTCGAACTGGACGCTTTGGCGGGACGGGGCACGCTGACCCTCAGCCGGGGGGAACAGCAGCGCCTGGCCATCTGCGGATTACTGCTCAACAAGCCCGGGGCCCTGGTGCTCGACGAGCCCACCACCGGCCTGGACGCCCGGCGCAGGGATATCCTGGCCGGGGCGATGCGTGAATGCTTGAACGACGGGGTTTCGGTGCTGCTGATTAGTCATGATAAGGCGTTCGTGAAGGCCAGCGCGCAGCGGGAAGTGAGGATGGAGGACGTGAATCAATGCTGAATGAAAGACAACGCATTGATCCCCGCGTGATGTTCCTGTTCGTGTTTTTACTTTCGACGGCCAGCGTGGTATTGCGCGGGGCGCTGGAATTGACGCCGGTGCTGCTTTCGGCGATGTTCGCGGCGGCGTGTGCAAAAGCGCCCGTGGAGCGTGTGCTGCGGCGCCTGGCGGGGCTGTGGATCACGCTGGTATCAGTTACGGCACTGCAGGCGCTTTTTAGCGGGGATATCCTGCACGGCCTGCTGGTGGGCGCGGCGGTGCTGGAACGCCTGGTGATCCTGATGCTCGGCGGGGCGATGCTGGCGGCCTACCCGGGCCACGCGCTGGTGCAGGGGATGCTGCAGTTGCGCCTGCCCTACCAGCTGGCCTACATGGTGAGTCTCGGCCTACGCTTTGTGCCGCAGTTCAGCGAGAGCTTTCGGGATTCCCTCACGGCCATGCAATTGCGGGGCGTGGACCTGCGCCGCCTGAAGATAAAGACGCGCATGAGAATATATAGCTATCTGTTGATGCCGACGATTGCCGCGGGCGTTTTACGGGCGCAGAAACTGGCCATATCCATGGAGCTGCGCGGCTTTGGAGCGTATGAGAAAAGAAGCAGCTACGCACCCCTGCGCATGCGGAAGATGGACTGGCTGGCGTTTGCGGGCATCATTTTATGGGCGGTAGGCTTGATAGCGGGTATGATGGTTTGGAGGGTTTACACATGAAAGTTTTTACTGTCATTGGCACCAGCGGCAGCGGAAAGACGACGACCATCGAGAAAGTAGTCTTGGAATTGTGCCGCAGGGGATACAAAATCGGCAGCGTGAAGGAAATTCATTTTGAGGCCTTCGCCATCGACCCCGTGCCCACCAGCAACACCCGCCGCCACAGGGCCGCCGGGGCTTCGCTGGTCACGGCCCGTGGATACCGCGAGACAGACGTGCTCTACCCGGAAAAGCTTGCCATGAAAGACATCCTGCGGCACTACAGGGACTACGACTGGGTGGCCCTGGAGGGCGTGGACGACCTGCCCGTGCCCGCTGTGATATGCACGATTGACAAGCTGCGCGACGGCGCGATCTGCGTTTCCGGAAAGCTTGGCGCAGAAATCGAAGAATATCAGGGCCTGCCCGCTTTCAACGTGCTGAAGAACCCGGCGGCGCTGTGCGATTTTCTCGAGGCCAATGTGCCGGATTACCTGGAGTGCTACGATCCGGATGACCCCGACCCGGGTTTGGACATCACGCTGGCTGTGGGGGGGAAGGAAATCCGCATGGTGCCCTTTGTGCAGAGGATCCTGCGCAACGCCGTGCTGGGCGTGGCGGGGGAACTGGAGGGCTATGTGGAGGGGGCGGTGGTGGAGGTGCGAATTGGCTCCCCCCAACCCTACGGGTCACCCCCCTCGTAAACGAAGGGGGCCATTGGAGGTTCAAGCAAAACTATGGTTGCAGCACAATAAAGCCCCCTTTGCTTGCGAGGGGGGATGTCACGAAGTGACAGGGGGGAGCATGCAATTCATCTCCAAGCGAAATCAAGTTTTCCTGCGTGACGGCCTCGTCGATAAGCAAGTGAAGGACCCCCAGAGCGCGGCGCTGGAGGCCTTGACTCTGCGTGAACTGCGCGAGCGCGGCGTGGCTGTGCCGGAGGTCATCTCTTTCGGGGAAAACCTGCTCATCCTGGAACACCTGCCGGGCGAGCCGCTGCCGGACGTCATAGAGCGCGGCGAATATGACCCGCAGTGCGTTGCTATAGCGCTGTGCGATTGGTTCGCGGCGTTTTATGCAGCCATTGCCTCGGGGGAGTGCCGGGGGGACGTGAATGGGCGAAATTTTCTGATAGACGGCTGTGTCAGCCGTTTTGATGGCATGAAGGTGTACAGCGTGGACTTCGAAGAGCGATGCCATGGCTCCATAGCCCGCGACGCCGGACGGCTGGCGGCCTTCATCGAGACATACGAAACCCGCGAAAAAGCCGGGCGAGCGGCGCTTTCGCGGGTGTTTATGCAATATTTTTCGGAGAGATTTCGTTGTGAGATGGGCGAAATCATGGCGGAGCGGGAACTAGAGCTCGCCGCCATGCGCCTGAGGCGAAATCATGGACCGCAGCCTTGATAAGGTCATCCTGCGGCGCATGTAGGGGTGGAATTCCAGCCCTGATGCGGCCAGCGCGGGGGAAACATCGATCTCCTCCGGCGCGGTGGGCGCGCCAGCTAGTTGCAGCAGGGCGAGCAATTTTTCATGGGAAGGCAGGCCCTCCCGCACGATAGCACAGATTTCCGGCCAGTGCTCCCGCAGGAGCGCGGGGCCGGTTTCGTCTGTCACGCTTGGATTGTTGCAATCATGCACTTCGCTTTCGAAGTTTGGGCCGTAAGCCGCGTAGACGGCGTCCCAGTCCGTGGCGTCCTCATGAAAGCTGACATTCCCGCTGCTTGTGAGATCATGGTACAATCGCGCGGCCATCAGTGTGGCCACGCCCACTTTTCTGCCGTGGAAGTCGGACAGCTCGCCACGCTCCAGCTTCTTGATCTCCCAGAAGTGGGCGACCAGGTGCTCACAGCCCGAGGCGGGGCGGGTGCAGTCCGCCAATGTCATGGCAAGGCCCGCCATCACCAGGGCCTCCATCACCGCGCCGGCGGTATCGGGGTCTTTTTGCGTTACTCTATCCGCCATGGAAGCCATGCGCCCCAGCGCGTTTTCCACAAGACTGACTATCTGCGGGCAGTAGTATTCCCCCACGGTCAGGCGCGCGATTTTCCAGTCCACCAGGGCGATGTATTTCGCTAGCATATCCCCGAAGCCCGCCGACTTGAGCACCGCCGGGGACGCGGCGAGAATCTCCGTATCGGCTATAATCAAGCTTGGCGCGTGGCAGAAAATCGATAGCTTAAAATTGTTCTCCGTGATGGGCGCGCTGTTGGAAGCGAAGCCGTCCATGGAGGGCGCGGTGGCGAAGATCGCGAAGGCCTTGCCCGCCCGGAAGGAGGCCAGGCGGCAGATGTCGTTGAGGGAGCCGCTGCCTATGGAGAGCACGCCCTCCGCGTTTTTGGCAAGCTGCGTGAGAATATTGACATCACGCATATCGGCAATGCGCATGTCGTCGTAGAGCTTCAAGTCGCACTCAAACCCGCCCGCCGCGAGGACGGCGAGAATACCCCCCGAGGCTCGGAGGGTATTCTTATCGGCCACGGCAAGCAGCCTGCGGGGGAAGGCGTTGGCTGTGAGGATGCTTGCTGTTTGCGCCAACAGGCCGGGGGCTATCTCCACCGCCATGGGGGGCAGCGCGTGGGGACGCCCGCAGGGGCAGCCTTGCAGGCCGGATACGATTTGTTGGATGTTCATGATACTCATCGCACGGTTATCGTCTGCAAAACTGAATGATGCTGGTTGGTGAACCAGGCCTGGATGCCGCCGTCCTTGAGTTCCACCGCCGCCGCTGTGAAGATGCCTTCGGCGTTGCCGTGGGCCGGGCGCGAGCCGATGATCAGCGGGTAGTTCAGCGTGACGCCCACTGCGTTGAAGGTGTTCGGCGGGTGGTACACGGTAGAATGGTTGTGCCCGGAAAGCGCCAGGTCGATGTCCATTTGGTTGGCAAGTTCGGCCCATTGGGCCTGCACCTCGCCGTAGGCGCTGGAGCGCCCCACGGGGATGTGGCTGACCAGCAGGCGGTATTCCACGTCCTCGGCGGCGAACTCCCCGGCGGCGTTGGCGATCACATTCTCGAAGAACCTGGTCTGTTTTTCACGGTATTCCGCGTAATACGCCAGGCCCTGGTACTCTACGTGGTCGTCGAGCTTATCCTCCCCGGCGTCGAACACCGCGATCCACAGCGGGCCCAGGCGGGTGGTGAAGTACCAGCGGTCCGCGCTTGGCGTGCCGAGATAGCGGTCCAGGTCGTTAGCCTGTGCGCCCCGGGTCTCGTGGTTGCCCCGGGTGTAGAGCACAGGGCGCTCCCCGCCGGTGATCTCGAAGGCCAGCCGCAGGGCGAAGTTGCGCGCGGCGGGAATCTGCGGGTCCTGGATGATATCCCCGTTGAGGATGAGCAGGTCCAGCTTGTCGCCCCAGTATTTGGCCGTCTGCGCGCCGGGCTGCAGGTTGGAGTGCGTATCGGCAAGGTTGTAGATCTGTATGCCGTCGCTGAAATCCGGGGCCCGGAAATTGTAGGACTTGGCCTTGTGGCTGCCCTTTGCAACGTTATTCATCGACCGCAGCGCGTGCTGCCAGTTGATTTCGTAGCCGCCGGCGGCGTCCAGGGCCTCCATGGGCACGCGCACCTTGTGGGCGGTCTTATCCAGTACGAGGTTGCCGGCGAGGCTGTCGGCGTAGGTCACGCCGTCCACCACCACCCAGGCGGCGGAGGGCTGCCGGGTCTCCCATACGATCTGGTATTCGTTTTCCCCCACGAACACCGTGGGTTCCACCACCAGGTTGTTGGGAACCAGGCCCATCTGCATAAAGATGCCCATGATCCATATCCAGGCCGCGCCGAGGCCGGCCAGGATTGATTGCCAAAGTGTGTTGAAGTCCATTGGTTGATATCCTTTCTGTAGGGACGCCGCTCAGCGGTAGCATCCTCACCGCCTGCGGGCGAGGATGGCATCGCGGAGCGACGCATCTTCCGCTTGTTTTCTACCCCAGCAGCGCGAACATCTTCTCCGTCACGACCTCCGCCGGCTCGGTCCTGCCGCACTCGAAGACGACATAGCCCTTATAGCCCGTTTCCGCGATGGCCTTGAAGACGTTTTTGTAGTTGATCTCCCCCGTGCCGGGCTCCTTGCGGCCGGGGACGTCGCCCACGTGGAAGTGGCCGATCGCCTTGCTGTATTTGTGTATGGTATCGATGAGGTTGCCCTCGGTGATCTGCTGGTGGTAGACGTCGTAGAGCAGGCGCACCTGGGGGGAATTGACCTCGCTGACGATCTGCGCGCCCTCTTCGGTGCTTGTCAGATAGTAGCCCTTGTGGTTGACCAGCACGTTGAGGGGCTCCAGCACCAGCTGGATGCCTGTGCCCTTGATCACGGGCAGGACAGCCTTCAGGGCGGCGACGATGTTCGCGTGCTGCACGTCACGTGAAACGTCGCCGCGCTCGTTGCCCGTTGTTACAACGATCGTTGTGCATTTGATCGCCTGGGCGGCAATGACTGTCTCTTTCATGGCCTGCACAAAGGCCTCGAGGGCGTCCTCATAGACGATGCCGTAGGTCCACTTCATGAGTTCCATCACGGCTTTGTCGGCCGACTGCACGATGATGCCGGAGATATAGCAGCCGGTCTCGTCGGAGGCGGCGCGGGCGGCCTCCAGATCCTCCCCGAACCAGGGCAGGGGCTCGATGGCCTTCCAACCCAATGCTGCCGCCGCGCGAATTTTTTCAGCGTATGTACCCGGGACCCATCCCCCGGAGCAGGACAATGTGAACATGCATTTCCTCCTTCTGAACAGGCGATATTTAAAACGCCTGATTAAATAACTCAAATTCATGTTAATACCCCATGTCTTTATTGACGGCCATGAAAAACTGCCACGCTTGCCTATATGATCCATTCATTGATGGCGTCGCGATAAAAAGCATCCGGGCGGGTTTTGACGACGTAGCGCTGGAGACCACGTTCGTCCGCGATCCAGCGGTTTTTGCCGTCCGACGGATCAATTTTCGCCTGCCCGCGCACCGCGCCGTAACCCGCCTTTTCCGGGTCCCCGGCGATGGCCAGCAGAGCCAGCATGGGATCCCAGGAGTGGCGCCCATTTTCCGAGCCGTGGTCCTTCAGAGCCCGGGCGAGCATGTCGTCCCGACCTTTGAGGACGTAGCCGGAAATTACGTTCAAGCCGACCTCGAAGCCCAGGAAGGTCACGGGCACGGGGCAATTTTCGTAGAATTCGCTGGCCGCCCGGCAGTTGGGCCGCGTGTTGCTGAGGTTGTACTCGTAGCCCCCGTCCGGGTCGTCCCACTTGCCCGCCATAGACCAGATATGCCCGCACTTTTGCTCCAGGAGCGCCCGCCCGGGCAGAGGGGAGACGTCGTCCGGCGGGCTGCGCAGCAGGGCCGCGAGCACCTGGCAGAACCCGATTTCGGCGATTTCCAGTCGGTCCTCACCCGAGGCCAGGGCTTGCCGGTAGAGCCGCACGGCGTCGACGCATGCGCTGTTTGACCTGTGCCCGCCGGGGCTTTGCGCCATGCGCTTCTGGTAGGGCGCCTTTCCGCCGTAGCCCGTGGCCGCGCGGTCAATACCAATGGGGATGCCTGGCAGGCCCTCGCCGCAGAGAAAGGCGTCCACGCTGGGGCAGGAATACGCCATACAGGCGTTGACGCACACACCCTTGAGCTGGATCTGCCCCGCTTTGTGCGCCCGCGCGAAGATGCGCAAAGCAACCACGTCGTCCACATCTGTCCACCAGTCGGTGCCCAGGAGGAAGGGTCTCACAGCGCCACAACCTTCCCCGTCTCCATCGATTCATTGCAGGCCAAACAAAGCTTCAGCGTCTTCATTGCGTCCTCGTAGGGCGAGAGGATGGCCGAGGTGTCGCCGGTCTTCACGGCGTCGATAAAGATGCGGTTCATGGTAGTCTGCCAGTCGGCGGCCCGCTTCCAGTAGGTGATGTTCTCGGTTCTGGTCTCGAGGCTCACTTTGTCGCGCAGCTTGTATTTGATGGTGCGGTCAGCGCAGTGGATATTCATGCCGTTGAGGTAGCCCGGCGAACCCTCGCCTAGGAAGCAGCCCGAGAACAGCGTGGCCACCACGCCGCTTTCCATGGTGATGACGGCCGAGGAGTAGTCGTGCAGGTCGTAGCCCTCAATATTGGTGATAATGCCGCGGCCCCCGGCGCAGTAGACCGAGGCGGGCTCGCCGAAGAGGAAGCGCAGCATATCGAAGATATGGATATTCTGTTCCAGCAATTGCCCGCCGCAGGTAGAGTATTTCGGGTACCAGGGCGGGCCGGGGATGCCCCCCACCCAGGCGCCGTCCACCAGGCCGACTTTGCTGCCCTCCATCCACTCCCGGGCCTGTTCCACCAGGTCAAGATAACGATCTTGAAAACCGATGCAGGTAACCAGATTTTTCTCTTTTGCCGATTGGCAGATCTCCTCGGCCATCTCCATTGTGAGGGCCATGGGCTTCTCGATGAACAGGTGTATGCCCCGGGCAATGGCCTCGCGCTCGATAAAGCCGTGCTCCCCGGGCGGCACGCAGACGTACAGCACGTCTGGCTTGGCATCGTCCAGCATCTGGATATAGTCTTCGTAGGCCTTGCCGGACCCGGCGCGCGCCTGCTTCTCCGCGGCCCGCTCGGGGATAATGTCCATGAAGCCGACCATTTCCACGTCTGTGAAGTCCTTGAGCCTGTCGATGTGGGTACACGAGCGCCCGCCCGTGCCGACGAATGCCGCGCGGATTTTTGCCATGTGAGTACCTCCTTAGAATGATCTTGTCGCTCCGCGATGCCATCCTCACCGCCTGCGGGCGGAGCTCCCTCACGAGGGAGCCAGAGGTTTGTAGCCGAAACTTGATGTATGACAAGAAAATTCCCCGGCTCCCTCGTGAGGGAGCATCGCGGAGCGACAGAATGATTTGCTTCAGTATAGCACGGCATGCCAAAAATAGCAAGCCGGAATGCCAAAAAACTAGCTTGCTTTTTTTCATCCTATCTATTATAATGGACACAATATTTTGGGAAGGATGGTCCATTCCATGAAGAAATTGCCTGTGAAGAATATTTTGGCGCTGCTGCTTGCGCTGACGCTGTTGCTGCCGCTGGCTATCGTGCCCGCCACGGCACAGCAGCCTGCCGTGCTGCGCGTGGCCCTGCTTTCAGACCTCCATTATTATCCTCCGTCCATGGCGGACGGCTACAGCGAGTTTTTTAAAGAAAACAACGTTGGCCATCCCATCGAGCAGGCGCCGGGCCTGCTGCGCTCCGCCCTGGCGGCCATCGCGGCGCGCAGGGACGAGGTGGATTACCTGCTCATCACCGGCGACCTGACCCGCTATGGGGAATACGCCGGCCATACGGAATTGACGGCGATTCTTGAACAGTTCGAGATCGATAGCGGCATAGAGGTGGCGGTCGTGCCCGGAAACCACGACGTCAACGCCGGGGCGGCGGATTTTACGGGCGGCGTGAAGCGGGACGCAAAAAAAACCACGCAGGAGGAATTCCTCGCGTTTTACGCTAACCTGGGTTACGACCTGCCCGGGCTAGAGCGCTTCACCCCGGCCGGGGACGAAAGGGCCGGCATGCTCAGCTATGCCGTTGACCTGGGAGACAGCTATCGTTTGATCGCCATCGACACCCATATGAGGCGCATCAACCCGGATTTGCAGGCTTGGGCTATAAAGCAGTGCGAGGAAGCTGTGGCCGCAGGCAAAACGGTCATCGGCATGGGGCACCACAACCTCAACGAACAGCTCAAGGGCCAGCTGATCATCATGCAGAACCAGGGCATCGAGAACATGCGCGAGGTCAGCGAGGCCTTCGCCGACGCCGGCATGCACTTCTATTTCTCCGGGCACCTGCACATGAGCGAGATCAGCCCCTGGTATTCCGATAGCGGCCAGGTGCTCTACGACATCGTTGTGCCGGGGCTGTTCGTCTTCCCCGGGGATTACCGCGTCGTCACATTTACCGCCGCCGATGGGCGCGTTGATGCCGATATCCGCTCCTACGCCCCGGACGAGATTCTTCCCCTAACCGCAAACGGGATTACCTACCCGCAGCCCTATCAGCCCATCGCTTTGGGCCTGACCTTCGGCTACGGCGGCGAAGGCCTGGCCGGGCTTGCCAAGATCAACCTCAAGAAAAGCCTGCTCGGCCCGCTGGAGGACCTTCGAAGGAACGGCGGCATCGCCGCGATGGTCAAGGACCAGGTGGACCTCGGCCCCATCAACGCCCTGTTCGAATACCTGGACGAGCGACTGGTCAACCAGCCCGATAAAATCCTCGCGCTGGTCAATGGATTGGTCGACGACGCCTTCGCCCTGCCGGTCTCCAAGCTGCCCTGCACGCGATTTATAGACGAAATGGGCTTCGGCAACAGGAACAGGCCCGGCACGGTGGATGACATGGCCAATTCCGCGATCGTGTATATGTTCTGGAAAAAGCACGACCCGAAGGACGACCCCTTCATCCAGGATGCGCTGCGCCGCCTGCAAAACGGCGAGCTGCTTGACCAGTTGCTGGGCTTCGCCGTGCCGAAAATCCTCGACGTACTGGGCGCGGGCGTGCTACCTTTGATCATCGACTGCCAACCCGTCAACCGGGCGCTGGGGCATGCCCTGAACACCCTGAACTGCCCACTGGTCACAATCCTCGCCCTGGCACTCACCCCGGGTATGCGCGATACCCTGTGCGGTTCGCTGTACGGCCTGGCCAGCGAGATCATCACCAGCGCTTCGCCCACCGGCAGCGGCAGCGGCAAGATTGTCTATGACGGCCCCGTAACGGCGCCCACGGGTAAGAATACCTTCCGGCTACCGCATGACATCCGGGTGACCCTCAGCGGCGACCAGAAGAGCGCCGAAATCACCTGGTACACCAAGAGCAGCCTGGTCAATCCGGAACTGAAATTGACCGATGTGGCGGGCAATGCCGTATCCGGGGTTGCGATCACCACGAGTTTCGAATTCGAGTACATCACGGTGAACGAGATCGACCTGGCCATCATGAAGATGCTGGGCACCAACATGCGCGCGGCCAAGCACACGGCCAGGCTGGAGGGCCTCACGCCCGGCAAGGCCTATAAGTTCACCGTGGGGGACAGCCATTACGAGTGGTATAGCGGGCCGCAGAACCTTCCCCCGGAGGAGGAGAGCCCGTTCCGGGCCTTCCTGCGCAAGGTGTGGGAGTGGGTGCTGGGCATGTGGAAGCTGCTGGGGATATGGTGGAATAACAGGGTATATTTAGGGATATAGGGGCGGCAGGTTGCCGCCTCTGCTCAGCCTGTCAAAGAACCCTCCTCAGAGGGGGAGTTCTCTATCGCATAACCTATAAATTTTTCGTGAACCTCTCAATGAGCTCCACCGCAATCTTGATATTCTCAATGGACGTCGCGTAAGATAGCCGCAGGTATCCCTCGCCATACGCCCCGAAGGCGGTGCCGTGGGCCGCCGCGACGCCGGCCTCGTCCAGCAGCCTGGACGCGAATTCCTCGCTGGTGATGCCGAAGTTCGATATGTCCGGGAAAGCGTAGAACGCGCCCTTCGGCAGGCAGCAGCGTATGCCGTCGATGGCGTTCAGCGCTTCCACCAGATAGTCGCGCCGCTCCATGAAGGCCGCCCGCATGGCATCCACCGCCGTCTGGGGGCCGGTGAGGGCCTCGATGGCGGCCATCTGAGAGAAGGCCGCGGCGCAGGAGTTGGAGTTGACCATCAGCATGGTCATGTGCGCCGCCAGCTCTTTGTGCATGATGCCGTAGCCCAGCCGCCAGCCCGTCATTGCGTAGGTTTTGGAGAATCCGTCCAGGATGATCGTCCGGTCTTTGAAGCCGGGCAGCGACGCGATGGAGAACACCTCGCCCTCGAAGATCAGCCGGTCGTAGATCTCGTCAGACAAAATGAAGATATCGGGACGATCACGCAAGATATCAGCGATGCCCAGAACGTCCTCCCGGGTAAATACGCCCCCCGTGGGGTTGGACGGGCTGTTGATCAGCACCAGCTTGGTCTTGGGCGTGATGAGCTGTTTGAACGCCTCCAAATCTATCCTGAAATCGTTCTCCGCGGATAGTTGCAACGGCACGGGCACCCCACCCGCGAAGTTGATGCAGGATTCGTAAATCGGGAAGGAGGGGTTGGGATAGACGACCTCGTCCCCGGGGTTGACCAACATCAGCATCGTGTAGAACATCACCGGCTTGCCCCCCGGCACAATCACCACCTCGTTCTCGTTCGTGGTGATGCTTTTATGCCTTGCCGCGTATTCCGCTATGGCTTTGCGAGCAGGCAAAAGCCCCGGTGTGGGCGTGTAACCGGTATAGCCCTCGTTCATCGCGCGGTAGGCGGCGTCTATGATATTCTGCGGCGTCTTGAAGTCCGGCTGGCCTATCTCCATGTGAACGATATGCCTGCCCTGCGCCTCCAGGGCCTGCGCCTTGGCGAGAATTTGGAACGCGGATTCCGTGTGCAGCAGGGACATTCTTTGTGCTACGGCGGGTTTGAACATGGGAATTATCTCCTTTCTTCCTCGATATCGTATCATAGAACCCATTGCTTTGTCAATGCTTAAAAATAGCATTGACATTTCTTTGTTTCCTTGCTATACTATTACAAAGAATCTTTGCAAGGGGTGCAATCATGCTGCAACCGAGAATGAATGAGCCATACAAAAGAATTTCAGTCTCGCAGAAGAGGCAGATCACGATTCCCGTCGATTTCTTTAATGCTATCGGCATAGGCGCGCAGGTGGAGTGCCATCTGCGCGGCAATGCTCTGGTCATCCGGCCCGTGCGGGAGGAAAGCGGCGCGTTCGACGACGAAATACTGGCCGACCTGATTGCCCGGGGCTTTTCGGGCAGCGAACTGCTTGCCAAATTCAAAGAAACCAGGCGGCAGGTGCGCCCGGCGGTGGAGCGCCTGCTTGATGAGGCTGTGCGGGCCGCGGCGGGAGAGGCGCCGGGCAGTACTTTCGATGATGTATTCGGTACGGAGGATGACGCATGAGAGAGCTTGTCATTCTGCCGGGCGCAGCGCGGTACTTGAAAAAGCTGAAGGACAAGACGCTCAAAAACAAGTTTAGACAAGAAATCGAAGCGATCGTAGAGGACCCATACATCGGCGAGGCTAAATCCGGCGACCTTGCGGGCGTCTATTGCCGCGACATCCATCACCAGAGAACCAACTACGAATTGGCCTACACCTTGATCGAACAGGATGGCGAAACAGTCGTAATCATCCTGGCCGGCACCCGCGAGAATTTCTATGAAGAGCTAAAGCGATACATGAAGTCCAGATAACATATAAAAAAACAACCCCTCTCGGGGCTGTTTTTTTTTGCAGTCGATGCTCCCCCTTGGGGGAGCTGTCACCTCGGGTGACTGAGGGGGTTAGATCATTCCACGCTCTTCAGCGCCTCAACCATGTTGATTTCTTTTATTCTCTTGTGCATCAGCAGATTGATCGCCACGGCGAAGATGGCCGTGATGATGGCCGCCGCGTAGAAGTTCGGCGCGGCAAGCTGGCGCACGAACATCATGCTCTCGATCTCCGCGGCGCGTATGACGAAGCCGTGTATGGGCACGCCTATGACCAGCCCCGCGCCTATCCCCAGTATGGTGGTGATGATGTTCTCCCTGTAAATAAACATGTCGGCCTCTTTGTCATAAAAACCCAGGACCTTGATCGTCGCCAGCTCCCGTATGCGCTCGTAGATGTTGATGTTGTTCAGGTTGTACAGCACCACGAAGGCCAGTGCCCCCGCCGCGATGGTGAACACCGCAACCACCACGTTGCGCATTGTATTGAGCATGTCGCCCACCTTGTCGATGATGGTCTGGTTATACACCACAGTGATGACCTCCGCCGTGTCGCTGAGGTCCCTGGCCAGGGCGGTGCGGGTCTCCCTCACGGCGTTTCTTTCCGCGTCGCTGCCCCTGTTGATGCGCGTCAAATCGGAGTGTACACGCATCAGCACCACGTTGTAGGTCGTCTCATCCACCCCAAAGCCCTGTTCGTAGACATTGGGCGTCATATAGATATAGTGGTACACGTAGTTCCTCGTGATGCCCGCCACGGTGAATTCGCCCTTCTGCGGGCCGGACTGTATGACGAACTTGTCGCCCAGCTTGAGGTTGTAGAGCTCCGCCGTCTTGCCGTTGATAATCACGCCCGCGTCATTGAGCGCCAGCGGCGCGCCTGTTTTTTCGTCGCGCAGGTTTGCGAACTCCGGCACCCTGTCTTTATCGTGGGTCACAACGATGGTCACGTCGATCTGGTGGCTGTAGCCCGGCGCGGCGCCATACATTTTTTTCATATATACCGGCAGCACCCCGGCGATGCGCTCGTCCTTGAATACTTTTTCGATCAGGGCGGGGGCGTCGGCCAGGCGCAGGGGGGCCTGCAGCAGGGCCTGGGCGTCGAAGCGCATCACGCTCTCCGGGCCGAACTGCTTATCGAGCATGGTGCCGATGGAGTTGCCTATGCCGAAGCCCGTGAGCAGCAGGGCCGTGCAGCCCATGATGCCCGCGAAGGTCATCAAAAAGCGCTTTTTGTTGCGCATGAGGTTGCGCACGGTCACTTTCCCGTTGAAGCCAAGCCACCGCCAGATCGGGCTGAAGAGTTTCCACTCCAGGAACACCCGCTTGCCCGCCTTGGGCGCCTTCGGGCGCATGAGCTCCGCGGGCCTGTTGCGCATAGCCTGGAACACCGAGAACAGCACCGCGCCCACGGTGGAAACCAGCGCCGCGGCCAGGCCGATCACCGCCGTGCCAGCAAAGAAGCGCGGGGTCATGGTGGGGATCAGGTACAGTATCTGGTAGGCCGTGAATATCGCCATTGGTATGAGCGTGAAGCCCATCGCAAGGCCGATCAGGCAGCCCAGCAGCCCCGCCGTGAAGGCGTAGAACAGATACTTGAACGCGATAGCCCCCGCGGAATAGCCCGCCGCCTTCAGCACGCCCAGCTGCGTGCGTTCGTCCTCCACCATGCGCGTCATGGTGGTCAGGCTCACCAGGGCCGCGATGAGGAAGAACAGCACGGGGAAGATCAGCGCGAACTGCTCCATGTTGTCCGCCGTGTCGCCGTAGTTGGTGTAGCCCGCGAACTCGTCCCGATCCAGGACGATCCACTGCGGGCTGCTCAGGGCCTCCATCTGGTTTTCCGCCCGGCGTATCTTGCGCTCGCCGTTGGCCACCTCCCGGGCGACGATGATCTCCATGGACGAGGCGTCGGCGAGATCCCGCTCGGCCAGCTGCAGTTGCCGCTGCATCTCTATTTCGGCCTCGGCCAGCCTGGCCGGCCCGTCCTGTATATCCTGCCAGGCTTTGTCCAACTGCGCCTTGGCAGCCAACAGCTCGTTGGATGCCTTGTTGAACTCATTCAACTGCTTGATGAGCCCCTCGGCCTTCCTCAACTCCGCCCTGCCGGCCGCTATCTCGGCCTGGGCTTCAGCCAGAGCCTCCTCGTTCTCGTCAAGTTGCGCCTGTGCCTCCTCCACCCGGGCGCGCAGGCCTTCGATGGTGTAGTCGCTGTCCTCGATGGGGATGTAGGCCCCCAATATATTCATGGCATTCCTGATACGATCATCCGCGCCGCTGTTCAGAGCATTATTGGCCACGCGCAAGGCACTGCGCCCTGCGGCGACGGCCAGGCTCGCCACCTCGTAGCTCGCCTCCGCCATCTCGAGCCGGTTGAGCCCCGCCTGGTATTCCTCCATGGCGCCGGGATGCTGCTCCACCAGCTTAAACGCCTCGTCGTATTTCGCCTTGCCCTCGTTGTACTTGTCCAACTGCTCGTTGTATTTCGCCGGGGCCTCCTCCAGCTCCTTGCGCGCGGCGGCCAACTGCTGCTCGGCCTTCAGCTTCTCCTCGGCGTATAGCTCCGGGCCGCCCTGGACGCCCTCCCGCAGGCGCGCCAGATCCGCCTGCGCCTGCTCCAGCTCCCGCTTGCCCTCCTCTATGATGGGCAGGTAGTAGTCCTCCATGCGCAGCGCGCGCTGAGACACGATCACGGGCCCCGCGGCCTCCAGGCGCTCGGTGATCTGCCGCACCAGGTCCTTGTATTCCTGGGTATAGGCGGCGTGCTTGTCCGCGTCCTGCGCACCTATATACAGCGTTGTGTAGTAGTCCGTTACAAATGCCGTATCCTGGATGTAGATATAGCCCGAAAGCTCGCCGCCGCCGGCCTGGCTGGCGCCCAGCTCCATGGCGATGAACTCGGGGGTATACACGGTCCCCACAACTTTATAGTACTCGCTCAGGACCGTATCGCGTAAATCCTCGTGGTCCCCGCAGATGCGTATGGTCTGGTTGATGGCGTAGTGCTGCGGCTCCTCCCTGTTGGCGTAGACGCTCACGACGCACTCGTCGGGCCTTGTGGGGAACCTCCCCTGCACCAGGCGCAGTTGGTTGAGCCTGTCGGAGCGTGAACCGACAGCTTGACTGAAATCGTAGCCTATGATGCGCATGACATACGCGGTGCCGCTCATGCTCTGCTCCATCTCGCCGCCCGGCTTATAGAGGATGCCGTCGGTGGACCGCGAGGGCGTGGCGCTGCTCACCCCGGGGATACTCAGCACCTGACGCACGTCCTCTTCGTCGAAGCCCACGGTGGAGTTCACCACCAGGTTGGCCAGGCGGTGCCTATCATAAAACTCGTCCGCGGCGGCCTTCATGTTGGGCGAAACGGCTTTCAGCCCCGCGAAGAAGCCCACCCCCAGCGCCACGATGATCACGATGGAGATGAAGCGCGAAAGCGTCTTGCGTATCGCGCGCAGGGTATCGCGAAATAATGCTTTGGTCATGCTTGTCCTCCGATACAGTTAGAGGTTTTCTTTCTCTCCCCCTCTGTCGCTTCGCGACATCTCCCCCAAGGGGGAGACTTTGTTGGGGGTCTATCGAAAAGTTGTGGTTATCACCAGTCAAGGCCCCCCTTGGGGGAGCTGTCGCCGCAGGCGACTGAGGGTGTCCGACCACGAACCGTTTGCTCAATCTCCTCGCACACATATGCGAAATCATTTTCTACTTCCGCGTTCGTGAATCGCAGCACCATCAGTTCTATGCTCTCAAGCGTCAATGTCCGTATCCGGTCATACTCCCGCGCGTCCGGCTGCGCGTGCTGGCTGCCGTCGATTTCGATCACGAGCTTTGCCCTGTCACAATAGAAATCCACAATATAGTGATAGATAACGCTTTGCCGCCGAAACCGCAGCGGATGGTTCCGCAAAAAGTCATACCAGAGACGTCTTTCCTGCGGCGTCAAGCCCCTGCGCATTTCCTTCGCGCGTGGCACCAGGTTTTTGTTATATTCGGGGCGCATGGTTTTTTCACCCCCTCACCCGCTACGCGGGAGCTCCCCCAAGGGGGAGCCTTTGTTGTGGTCTTGCCGAAAGGCTGTGGTTCCCACCACCCAAGTCTCCCCCTTGGGGGAGATGCCCGAAGGGCAGAGGGGGAGAATTAAGAAGGGAGATGCCGCGAAGCGACAGGGTGGAACCCGCCTACCACTCCAACTCATCCACATCCTTGGGCTCCTCGTTGCGCCGCACCTCGTGGATCTTCCCGCTGCGCATGGCGATCACCCTATCGGCGATGGGCTCGATGAAGGTATTGTGGGTGATGATGATCACCGTGGTGCCGGTCTCGCGGCAGGTCTTCTGCAGCAGCTGGAGAATCTGCCTGCCCGTGGCGTAATCGAGGGCCCCCGTTGGCTCGTCGCACAGAAGCAATCTCGGATTTTTCGCCAACGCGCGTGCGATGGATACCCGCTGCTGCTCCCCGCCGGAAAGCTGGGCCGGGAAGTTGTTCAGGCGCTCCGCGAGCCCCACCTGGTCCAGCACCTCGGCCGGGGGCAGGGGGTCGGCGCTCAGCTGCGTGGCGATCTCCACGTTCTCCAGCGCGGTGAGGTTGGGGATCAGGTTGTAGAACTGGAACACGAAGCCCACCTGGTTGCGGCGGTATTCGATCAATCTTCGGTTGCTGAAGGCGGTGATCTCCTCGCCGTCCACGAACACCCGGCCGCCGCTGGCGCTGTCCATCCCGCCCAGGATGTTCAGGATGGTGGTCTTGCCCGCGCCGGAGGCGCCCACGATCAGGGCCAGCTCGCCCTCCTCGATCTCGAAGTCCGCGCCGTCCACCGCG
>Ga0123353_10003681_pt1 | contig 19464 bp, 16 predicted proteins | sample TergutLab28metaG_3_FD_92763 | JGI IMG/M metagenome (GOLD analysis project Ga0123353, IMG submission 92763) | Labiotermes labralis P3 segment gut microbial communities from Petit-Saut dam, French Guiana - Lab288 P3 | ecosystem: Host-associated > Arthropoda: Insects > Digestive system > Gut ... | reverse complement strand
GGTCAGCAGTCAAGGAGAAATTGGTGCTCTCCTCTTGCACTACTTACCATTGAGAGTGCAGGCACCACTAACCTCCGGAACGTTAGGAACCACTCACCCAAGTCACGGCGTCACATCCCAGAAACCTTGAAGCCTCAGCAATACCGCCATCAAAGCCTGTGATCTCGCCTTACTTCCAATTCCCTCCAGTCAGTAAAAGAACCAGGCGATCGCTCGAAATTTTGAGGTTGGAGCGACACTAGCGGCACTGAGTGATATTAAGAAATCAGGCTTTTGTTGGGGAACTGTTCTGGTACCGTGTCAAATAACAACATGGCGGACATGCGATTTCTTTAATTGACTTTCGATTTTATGTCGATAACTGATGAGCTACTGGAGTAACTCGTGTTACGGAGGCTGGCCATGCGGTGTGAAGTGTTGGTAAGGCAACACAGCGAAAGTTTGAGCGTATGTCTGAAAAGGTTAAGGTACACAAAATATGTAAGGAAGTGATAAGCTTTACACAAAAATACAATAAAACTATAATAATATTCAAGTCTTTATTTATATACATGCTGGTTTGAGGCCCTACTGGCCAGTTACAAAGACAGCACAGGTACACCCGGAGATTACAGAAACCAAACAAGCCGAGAGAGTGATGATGTTGATGATGAGGGTGACAGTAATAACCATCTCAAAATCACTCAGAAAATATCTGAACAACATACCGGGAAAGCACGAAGTCAAGGAACTACCAGACATAGCCTGCAGGACACAGCAAACATACCGGGGAAAGGGCTAAAGTAAGAGTACAGAACATTCAGCTTGGGAAATAGCAATATATGCGGTATAAAATTGTATAGTTGTATTTCTATAAATACAATTCTAATAAATTGAGAGTTGTGTATGATTATATAATTTTATATTTTTACGCTACATGTATTGATCATACAAAACACGACGGGGATGCCTCGCTTGAAGAATGGGACGCAGCGTTACAGGTTACTGACAGAAACTGTAACTGTAGAACAGCTGCAACACTGTGTGTGTACCGTAGAAACGGGTAGCTGCAGGTCTGTAACTGTAAATACCCCGCATAAAAGTGATTAATAATAATAATAATAATAATAATAAAGGTCAATCGTGATAAATTTATGCAGTGGGGAAGTAGGCTGTGTGAGTTCTGCTCGGAACTGCTTGTTTGTAATTGTTGTGATATGTTTGTTAGTGTCTCTAACAGTTCTAAATTTTGTGTAATCGTAGTTCATATTTGTCCCTTGTTGAAGCTTGGTTTTGAATTTTTTGAACTGTGCAAGAGGAAGAAGCTATGTACCTGCCTCTCATAATACTGCAGAATGAATGAATGAACAAGTGTGGTCGCTACCTGCAAACACTCTTCAGTTTGATTGACAACGCCGATCTGTTGCGGGTTTTTTTTTTTTTTACATTCATTGTTCCGTGCATCATTATAATTGTTTCAAAATAATAACCAACACGATGACACTTATGAACTCTCCTTTATTTCAGGGGTAGTCGTCATTCACTCTCTACATGTTTCGAGCTTTCGAGAAGCTCATCATCAGGAGTTCATTTTTCCCTGTACAGTCAGCCTATGGCATAGTGTGTAATCTTTTGCTGTAACCCTCCCGTTCTCCTACGTGTAGGAGAACGAGAGGGTGAATGACGACTACCCCTGAAATAAAGGATAGTCCATAAGTGTCATCGTGTTGGTTATTATTTTGAAACTGTTGCGGGTTATTTGGTGTGTTAATTCATACCTACCACTGCAAGATTAACATTGTGTGCGAGAGACGCGTGGCTTAGCCGACGTTTGCGGGTTAGACCGAGCATACTGGCCACGTGTACATCATACTAGGGGCTGCCACAATAGCCTGTAGACCAACTGGCCACGTGTGCATCGTACTAGGTGATATCACAATGGCCTGTAGACTAACGGGTCACGTGTCCGTCATACTAAAAGTTGTCACAGTATAAGGTAAATGGCCACGTTTCCGTCGTACTAGTGGCTGCCACCGTATATACCAACTGGCCACGTGTCCGTCGTACTAGTGGCTGCCACCGTATATACCAACTGGCCACGTGTCCGTCGTCCTAGTGGCTGCCACCGTATATACCAACTGGCCACGTGTCCATCGTACTAGTGGCTGCCACCGTATATACCAACTGGACACGTGTCCGTCGTTCTAGTGGCTGCCACCGTATATACCAACTGGCCACGTGTCCGTCGTCCTAGTGGTTGCCACCGTATATACCAACTAGCCACGTGTCCGTCGTACTAGTGGCTGCCACCGTATATACCAACTGGCCACGTGTCCGTCGTCCTAGTGGCTGCCACCGTATATACCAACTAGCCACGTGTCCGTCGTACTAGTGCTGCCACCGTATATACCAACTGGCCACGTGTCCGTCGTCCTAGTGGCTGCCACCGTATATACCAACTGGCCACGTGTCCGTCGTACCAGTGGCTGCCACCGTATATACACCAACTGTCCACGTGTCCGTCGTACTAGTGGCTGCACAATATTCCCGCCTTTTTCGTCGCTCGTTTCTGTGTTCTTACACCAGTCCTCTCGTTATCATTGCATTTGTTATGGTCTCGATGCTCAGCTGTTTCTTCAGTCGCAGCCGGTGCATCACAACGAACAGGTGATGGTGACCTTTTCGCCAGTAGCCTACGTGATGGCTCGAGTTAAGCGACAGACAAGACCTGCCTTCACGTTACGCTGTAGCACATGGCCTTGACATGTTACACTCTATGTACTGGTATGTGGGAGTCAGTAGATCATCACGCGTCGGTGTTCGTTGTCACTAATCCAAGTTGCAGCTGACTGGCATTCTGCAGGTATTGTTTGTAATATTGCCGTAGTTGGCCTTTTCACGATGTTCCCCTGTGGTAGTGCCTCAAGATAACCTCCTCGTTCTTCCGTCTGTCACATTCCTCCTGTCAGCCACTCGGCGCTGTGCGTAATTTCGGGTTTCCGCTGCGGTGTAAATAAGGTCTGCGCTCTTTTTGGGATTTGACGCAGCGGGAATTGTAGTTTCGTACCGACGTTTCGGGACAACCTATCGGACCCATCTTTGAGGGTCAAGCAGTCAAAGAAGGGACTCATAGATCGTCCCGAAACGTCGGTACGAAACTACCATTCTCCGCTGCGTAAAATACCAAAAGAGCGCAGACCACACTCAGCGCCGCATACCCTCTGCAGTGATCAGTGTCGAATAACTCATTGTTTCTTCGTGTGATAGTTGACGTCCATCTGCAGGTTGTAGTTCGTAGCGATGTGTGTGTGTGTGTGTGTGTGTTGGGCACTGCAGCTGGAAATTCTACGTTTTTAATTCCACGTCCCCCTCCCCATTTTTCGTTACTTCTCAGTACTGACCGTCAGTAACCTGCTTGCGTCTTGTTCCTTGTGCGACGTCTAGTGGCACTCGTAAAATTCCCTCCAGAAATCCAGTAGGAAAATTTGGCTGTTTCTGTATATACGGTTTCCACAGATCATACAATGTCGTGGGCCGTTTTGAAATCGCCATATTAGTGAATGTGTACACTGTGCACTTGCTAAGAGCTGGAGAGTTAACTTGAAACAGCCAGCAGCACTGCCAACCGTACAGATGTCCATTTTTGACAATCGTCAATATTGCAGCGCCAACTGAAGGTGCTGCTATCTGTGGCAAGACGACAAACTGACAGCCACTGCCGTATCCCCATGGAGCCGAGTCGTTCTTCAGAAGCTGCTAGTTCCACAGCTAATCAAGAAATTCCCCGCACTTTATGAAACCCCAAGGTTCATGTCCGTGCTCCAAAAGCCCGCCACTTGTTCCTACCTTCAGCCAGATTAATCCCTACGACGTTATCCCATAGTCTCTTGAAGATCTGTCTTAATGTTTCCCTGCCAGTTAAGCGCAGCATTCCACGGGCTTCTTGCCCTCGGGTTTGCTACAAAAACCTTACTCCACACGTGCCACATGCCCCGCCCACCCCATGCTGCTTGACTTGACCACCCAGACAGTACTCGGGAAGGAGTACAAATCATGAAGCTCCCCACTATGAAATTTTCTCCAGTCTCCTGTTACCTCCTCCTCCTTAGACCCAAGTGTCTTCCCCAGCAGCCTATTACCGAACACCCTCAGCCTATGTGATTCTCTCAGTTTAAGAGACCAAGTATCACACCCATATAAAACAACCAGCAAAATTGTAGTGCTTTTTATTTTAATCTTTTTTCTGTCGAGAAGGAAGAAGATTCTGTGCCGAATGGTTCAGTCAATGGTCGAATTTAGACACAACCCTGTTTAGCACAGCTGAGTGGTGCACAGGGCATGAATCCCGCCCAGAGACGCCAGTGTAGTTTGGTGTGTGCGTTCGCTGTTCTGCCGACATGACTACATATGTAGCGATGCTGATTCAGCGTTGCTAAATAACCGTCGGTTGAAACAGAAGTGTGCTTGGAGCCCGAAGTTTTGACTTGCATGCGATAGTGAGCGCGAGACGTGACGAGTACCGGGATCATGTTGACAGCGCCTGGCGGCCGTCTGCACGTTCTGGTGTGGCGTAACTGGGGAATGGCGCTGAGAAAAATAGCGTTTGAATGCATTATAACGGCTTGCAAATGCTGCAGTGTGAGTGCTCTGTTTCTTGCCTTGACCCGATGTAATGCTGCGTCTGTTGGTGCAGGACGGCGAGGTAGTTCAGAATGGACACACATTCCCGGCTGAACCCCCCAGCAGACTTAAACGAAGTGAAAGGGTTGTTACGTGTATGTCAAACGATCCACTGTTATCCGGAAGAACATTATTTATTTGAACGTTCGGATGCCACCGCGTTGTCCTGGTAAGCAACATGTACGTGAGGATAAGTACAGAGAATTGGTGGAATGGTGCTGACAGGAGAAACAGAAGTACAAGAAGAAAACCTGTCCCAGTGCCACTTTGTCGGCCACAGATGTCAACATGGACTGGCCCTGGATCGCACCTGGGTCGCTGCGGTACGTAGCCGGCGACTGACATGCCGCGGCCTAATGGAAACTAAAATTAACCTCAGTAAGGTTAAAGATTAAGTCCGTACCGCGCAGTAAGCAGGTTCCATCTCGGTTATACAAACCAACCGGTTAATGCTGTATAGGGAAATAATCGCTGTTTGTTCTGAGATTCATACAGAACACTTACACTGTGGGGGCAAAACGTAGGGTTGTTGCATGTTAAACCTGGTGGTACATGTAGTGACCACTGGACTTGAAAGGCTTAAACTTAGTGTGTACAAATTCCAGTCCGACTGATAGCACTGTGCAGTTAGTTCATGCCGTTTGTACTGGCCATTGTCCTAGTGTTCTCGCTGTTATTCTCTGCACGCGTGGGTCTGTTTATCTGTTTGCCTGCCCTGTGAACTCATTTATTGCTGCATTTTGTCAAGCCACATATATATGTCAACCTCCTGATCTGTAACTCTGAAACATAAAACTGTTTTCGACTTTCTCAACGTTTAAACTCCAGTTTTAATGCGGACACAGACGGACCGGGTGCATCTGTACCTGCCTCATCTTTCTCATATTTAGAACGTCAGTCCCTACCTCACAGAAAATCGCACCTCCATTACAAAACCAAGTATGTGGGAAGTAATACCTTTTTATTCTGAAAATCGTACAGAAGATTTATCGTGTTGAAACGGTCGGTATGTACTGTAGAGTGGCCACTGTGTCGTTAGCAAGGATTTCGAACCCTTGGTGCTGGTGATTACAGACTTTGTCGATATTAAGATCTTTCACGGCTGGATGATTCAGTGAAAAAGTAAAGGTAAAGGTAAAGTTCACCCAAGAACAGGCCACGAAGGACCGGAAGGGGACAAGAGGTATAGCTGTACTCTTTTCTTTAACCTCGGTGCTAAACGGGGGTGGGTGGTCATCGCCACGCTCCGGCCGCTTTACCCTCGGGAGAGAGACCCGGTACCCATTGTATAGGAGGCTGGGTGGACCCCAGGGCCGGCCTGGACGGGTGCGGAAAATCTCGCCGCCTACCGGGATTCGATTCCCGGCCCACTCATGATTTAGTATTTCGCTGATGATTGTGCAGAAGACACGTTGTTGCTGTTCCCGTTTCCACCGCGAATACCGAGAAGTGTGCTGACCGAGGCAACGAAAGTCACCGAAGGTGTGTTTGTATTGTCCCTGTCCTGAGCACCACAGCTGTCGCGAGATATCTGTGCGGAAGCAGTTAACGTGGTTAGTTATCGGACCGTCACCACGGAGGCTCGGGTTCAATCCCACATCAGTCCATGTGAGATTTGTGGTAGGTAGAGTGGCACTAAGATAGTTGCGTCTCCCAGTACTTTGGTTTTCCCCCATCGGTATCTTTCCGCCAGTGCTCCATACTCATCTTAAACTAGGTTGTGTTGCAGTGGCTGCCTTCGCCTTTGATCGTCAGCAGTCCAGTTTGCGTCGCGCTGCATAACAACAGCTTGTGCCCGGGACACGGAGCGCCGTGTCTGGCATCAGGCAGGGTGAAGGCTCGCCGTGCTGGTTGTAAGAAGTCAATATGCACGATCCATTGGCTTGTACCGTAGAGACTGCGTATGGCGTAACCTCTAAGGACACGTACATTTTTCGTTTGAGACAGACGCCGTTGTGACAGTTACTGACGTAAATGTTATGTGGACCTTCCTGATACACGCTGTATGTTTGTGCTGAACTGAAAATTCAAGTCAATTCAAGATGTAACTGTGTCGTTGGGTGAGCGGTTCGCGACGTTCCGAAGGATGGTAGTGCCTTCATCTTCAGGGTCAGGCATGCCAAGAAGACTGCTTGTTAAGTTCACACAATGGATGAAGCGACAGTTCTCATGACACAGGCTTTAATTATTATTCTTAACCGACTTCGGTTTGTTGGCCATCTTTGTTATCAGCTTTATCGTTTTTCCTGTTGTTCGTCATTGACAGCCTGTTTTGCGCCACCGTTTGTGGCATCGAAGACCCATACCCATTGCAAGGTTCAGTAGTTAAATCGCACCTTACGGCTTTGTTCACTAGGATTCCGAAGTTCGTGAGCCTCGATGCACGTGATTTCAGCCTTCATAATCACGCACTTTAATGCGATTATTTCGACCTTACGTGAGTGGCTTCGAAGAGTCGGTATGAGACCGCATGGCTAGAGGGTCGGCGGCTCTCCCAATTGCCCTGCTGTAGTGCAGATCACTTTCAGCTCAGTCAAGCTGCTGTTCATGCACTGCGGTGTACAAGTACGTTTTTGTAATTTTATTGCTATTGTTGTTACTAATATTATCTCGTAAGTTCTTGGAACCAAATTCAGTTGTTTGAAAATGCAAGTGGATTGCAGTTTGAGTGCTATCGAGCGCAATTAATCGCGAACGGCCAGGTTATACTATGCTTGTAGGTCGGTTTCCCGTGAAGGCATGCCCTTTCTTCTTGCAGTCTCTCTATCTCCACATATGTGCCCCCAAATGTGCCTTCCATGCGCTGAGCTGCTGTTCCTGGCACTGTGACGCCCACAGGTGCCACGCTTATTTATGCATCTCACTGCAAGACGACCCCGGAACCCTTTCGTTTTAAGAACGATTACATAAGTGGCGGAAAGTTAAACACTTTTTATCGAGTTCCCTCTTATCAATTCTGCCTTCACAACACACAGTTCTGGCGGCTTCTGATCATGGCTGTCCCTTTTTTTTTATTGCAGAGACCCAGCTCGTTTCATGGTCACAGAGAGATCTGCGTAAGAACGCTTTGAATTGTGCTATATTAATTCTTGTGCCTTGAATGTGGTCACTTTTTAAAAGTTATTGCAAGAACTCCACTTGCAGCACGCCAGCTTCATAATCTAAACATACCTTTATTAATCTTACAATAAAACCAACTAGATGCACTAATTTCTCAAATTTATTTTTGAAATAAAGCTCTACATGTTTCGGACAGAGGAACTGTCCGAAACATGTAGAGCTTTATTTCAAAAATAAATTTGAGAAATTAGTGCATCTAGTTGGTTTTGTTCTAAGAATTTACCACGATGCACGGTCACCTGAACGTCAAATCTGATGCTCCTGTCGCTAAATTACGCCCTTGCCTCTGAAAATGTTACGAATAATAATGTATGACGTGTGGACAGCCATTTACTGTCGTACAAACGTATCTCTTCGAATTTCATCATGGAAGGTGTTTTGTAGTGGCGAAGCAACGCAGTGAGCACAGCGCTGTGCGTGACAAATGTTACATCTTTATACCATACTGAGCTCTGCGATTTTGATAACCCTTTAACGACTAACTTCAATTATGTATAAATATCCAGTCCGTACCGCGCAGTAAACACACTCCGTCTCGGTTATACAAACCAGTCAGTTAACGCTGTATAGGGATATAATCGCTGTTTGTTCTCAGATCCACACAAATACACTGTGTGGGCAGAACGTGGAATTTGTGTACGTTAAACCTGGTGGTACATAATTAATATACATTAATAATATTATAATAGTTCTATTTTTCATTGAAAAAACAACGGAGATGCGTCACCTGAAGACTGGTGGTACATAAAATTATGCATGAGCCTTAAAGAGTTATGCTTGTTATTCTTAGTCGCCATTATTATTTCATCATGTTGCATATGTAAGATTTAAAATGAAACAATTGCCGTAAGTTTGTTTATATTGTGACGCCGAGAGTGTCTGAGATGACGGTACGTGGGTGATAGGATGACTGATGAACGGTGAATTGGAAAAGGTTGCGATGGAAGCTGGCGTAGCATGTTGTGGTGCTATCTGGGAAATGTCGGAGAGAGATGAAGATGAGTGTGGAGCATTAGAGTTATGTTAATTGCAGGGGAAACCCGAATTAGTCAAAGGCCAATATGTCCACCACAAATCTCACACGGACTGACGTGCAATCGACCCCGGGCCTCCGCGGTGAGAGACCGGCGCCTAACCGCCTGAGCCAAAGCCTGTGTTCACATTTATTTATCAGCAGGGATTTAACAAAATCCTAAAACATTTCCTAGTCAAGATAGCTGGTGGCCGGCCAAGAGTCGCACCTGGAGCCTCCCAGATTCAGAACCTCGCCTCTCCACCAATTTGCCCGGGCGCTCAGACCGTCTTATTTCTTTTCGAATGACTGCTAACCAATACCGACGCCTTCTTCACAGCTATAAGCCCTGTGTAAGATGTACGGCACGCGCTTGTTGATGGTAATGCCGCTCACTTTGCTAGCCCGGTGAATTTCTTCAGTGACGTGATGCTAACCAACCTTTGTCCATCCATAATTAGTAGCATTGACCTAGAAACTGTCCGTCTCTTGGCATAACCTATCTCAAAGCTTCCAGCCACGATAAGATCATCACATTCCAAGGTGTAGTGTTCTATCAGTCGGCTTTTTTTCCTCTCTCTGCGTTTTAATGGTGTGTTATTTGGTGCGTGTGATCTGTCTCATTTGTTGTCTTCAGTGCGTGTGATCTGTCTCATTTGTTGTCTTCAGTGCATGTGATCTGTCTCACTTGTTTGGTTCGGTGCCTGTGGATCGGTCTTCTTTGTTTCACAGTTGCTACGCATTCTTAAGAAGTGAAGATAACACGAGCCCACCTTGTTTTCCGTCCGTGCTATAGTATCGGCGACTAAACAGTTTGTCATATTTTGATCAAAGTAGTTGTAGGAATTTTTTAGCAAGGGTCTCGAGAAGCGAGCGTGAATTTCGTGACATTTGGCTCAGTGGCAGTCCCACTTTACTTAAGGACGCAAACGATACTCTGCTGTGTTACGTTACATAGTGCCGTTTATCTCACCACTATTACTGCTTTCATCTCAAGACCTCCGTTGGTTCTGTCAGCATTGGATTGTCATACGACCTGTGGAATCCGAAGGACCATAGCTACAAACTTGACGTGTCCCTCAGTGTTTGAGTTATGAGGAAGGTTGGGTTGGGGGGGGGGGTGGGGTGTTTTGCATGTTGAATGCAAGAGAGCTGCGCTAACCTAGAAAAACAACTGTTTATGTGCTTGTCAGCTTAGTGACTTTATTCAAAAGACTAATGGTTATGGAATTTTATTATTATTATTATTTGTCAGTCCTTTGAAGATTTAAACGAATATACATTTTGTATACTTGTGCAAGAATTTATGTAATTTACATCAGAATTAAATCGTCCACGTAAATAAACTTTGTGTCCAAAACGCAGAGATTTTGAATGTTCGATCTGTCGGCGCCTATGTCCGTGTGTTGTAACGGTGCAGCGTGATTGTATAATTCTGACTCCTCGCCGGCGGGTTTGCTCAGTTAGCCACTAACAGTGTATGATTTACCGTTTGTATATTGTGGAGGTTGAGACGGTCGCAGCGCCAGGTGTCCGTTTGCAGTTCACATTACTGGGAACCTGTATGTGCTTGGTGTGTAGAAAGTGGTGTGGCACTAGCAGTACACTTGTCGAGTTTTGCTTGATTATGCGAGCTTGACGCTAGTTCAAAGCAAGTATCGAACTTTAGAATTCGCTGCAGCGGTCTCCCTTCGCTAACCCCGTGTGCTGACAGCTGTATTGTGGCGACTGCCTGCTGATACGTCAGCAGCGCCGTGGATGAACTTACTTTTAATTTATCGCAGAAATGATAACAGAAGACACGAAGCGCCGCGAGATGGAGCGAGACGCGGTGAGAAGCTGTGTGGGCCCCCCGGGGTCCGCGGTCCACAGGTTCGGAACAACAAAACTGTTCCCTTCGGCTCGCTTGTTGAGTCGTGCTGAATTGCACCCGGGGTAGACAAGTAATTTTGTGTCACCAGCTAGTGGTGACATGTGACCACGTGCATGTGTGAACAGCTTGTGTTGGCTTTTGTTTAAAGTTTTGATTGTCTGATCGCATTCAGTGTTAAATTTCATACATAAATTAGAAGAACGTGTGGCTGGGCTTGTTACAATCCGTCATCGACAGCATATTTAAAATCCCGATCTTCTGGCGCGTGACGTCATTTAATCGGATAGATAGGTACCAGACTGCGCGGAGTCACATCCCTGACAGCCGCGAGTGACTCAGACTGACGGTGATTGCGCATTTGATCCACAAGGCAGGCAAAGTGCATGTTAATTTAAACAACGGGACAGTAATGTGCAGTGATTACCCAAGATGCAGTTCGATGCTTTTTGTTTGAGCCAGCACTGACATTAGTGCTGGACATGACGGCCTGCTTGCGCTCAGGGTTTCCTACGTCTGTCTGTGCTTTTTCGTCTTCCGCGCATTTTGAATTGAATGCTTTCTCCAAAGTCATAAACGGGTAAAGGACATGTGCGCCGATCCCGGTGGACGCTTGCTTTCTGGGATTGCGGGTTCGAATCTCGCCGGGGCAGGGGTGTCTGTGTCTGTGGTGTTTGTTGTGTGTTGTCAGTTAAGGTCTCTGCGTCGGGCTGATCACTCGTCCAGAGGAGTCCTACTGAGTGTGGTGTTTCTGAGTATGATCTCGAAACCTCAACAGTGAGGTGGCCTAGGCCCCCAGGACTGACGAGCCATAAAAAAAGGCATTTCCGGAGCTGGGATGGCGCAGTCTGTATTACGACTGGCTGCGGGCTCGACCGTCCGGTTCTAATCTTGGTAGGGGCAAGAGGCTGTCTCCTGTCCAAGACCTTCCAGACCAGCTCTGGGGCCCAACCAGCCGGGCCCTGCAGCTGATTCCTCACCTCCTTCTAGTGCCTAGGGTAAGAATGAGTGGAGCTGTACTGGTACTCCCAACTTCACATTTCGTTTTAGAGTACGTGCGGCCCTATAGTAACCGGTACGTGCAACGTGTGACGTTGAGTGCTGATTTATTGTGGTGGTGTGGGTACTGAGCCGATTGGTAGCCGTACTTACTGCCGTCCCTGACCGTCACAGTGTGAGCCAACATGCATCTCAATGTTATCCTGCCATTTACTCCATTTCTCAACTGCGTTTTTCCCATGAGAGTTTTCAGCCGAATTTTTATGTTCGTATTTGTTTCCCGTGCGTGCTGCATATCCCAAATCGTCACAATAATCATTTAACTGGAATCAGTGTTGAAGGCCTGCTTCGCCTATCGAACCTTTCCGGTCGATATCGAGATCCGGTCGATATCGAGACATAAGCCTACCTCGAAAACGGAATGCTGGGGTTACTTTTGTCCTTCCCGTAGAAGTGGCGCTCGAGTCTGTGCAGAGGCGGTGTTGAGGATGTCGGCCGACGCCAAGTGACCGTTGTGATTTGTGTTCATGCACACATGCCACGCCGGCTGTGGCGGACCGCCCTGTGGACCCTGGGGCTGTAAGGTGCTGAGTTCAGGACTGGCAGAGCTGTGGCATTACGGCGAAGTGGGTCAGTGCCACTGTAGCCTATCTCACAGAAATAGCTAACAGGTCGACATTTTAAGTTCTCACAGCTGCATTTCTGAGGATTCAGGTCTGTTGTGATGTTACGTAATGTTATCTGCGTGATTCCCGACGTTTCAAAGACACAGGATCCTTCGAAGCGTCGGGAATCACTGAACGACACAGTAAGCATTCCAGAAGACTTGAACCGTTTGCGTTGCGCTGATATCCTTGTTTACCGTAACGAGGTTCAAACGACTGTGCCTTTATTCGGAAGTGCCCGGTTCGAATCTGGAATGACGTGCGGCATCTCGTGATCGATTTCAGTGCCTGTAGGTGAATTCCTGATCATACCTTGAAATAGGCCACGATACCTTTACGTGGTTTGGTTATAAAGTTAAGTAGCTTGAGATGGGCGGGGCATGTGACATGTACGGGGGGAGAAGAGGAATGTGCAGGGGGGGTTGTTTGGGCAGTGTGCAGGAAGGAGACCACTTGGAAGACCTAAACGTTGATGAGAGGATAATATCAAAATGGATCTTAAAGAAACATGATGTGAGAGTGTACTGGATTGATGTGGTTGAGGGTGTGGACAAGTGACGGGCTGTTGTATGAGCGGTAATGAACCGTGAGGCTCTGTAAAATGCGGGGAATTTGTCTAGCCGAGGAACTGTTAGCTTGTTAAGAAGGGCCGTACCCAGTGCGGCTGCGTCGCAGTTCGCGTCAGATTCGCCGAACGTGTTTATTATCTCATATCCGATGATAAGGAACCACTGCAGTTGGTACAGCGTCGTGTAGAAGGAAGCTGCGCTTTGTCCATCCTGTATGAGATAGGAGCAGTAGGGAAGGAAAGGTAGACGATGTGAGGGAAGTTTTGCGAATTCATTATGCGAGGTGGCGGAGAAGGGACGGGCGGCGCACCGCACTTCTTTTTGTCAGGTTTAATCTCCGTTGTACCGCAAACATTTGCTCAGATCGGGCACCCTATTAATCGCGCCGCTGTTGCAAGCTGTCAGCGTGCAGACCGTGACTATCACCCCACAGGGGTGAAAGCTCTCGCTTGTGGAGTTTTGACCTCGTGTATACAGTTGGGCGTTGAGGTAGTGTCTGGCCTGCACCAAGTACACTCAGGTACACTGGCATGGAGTGTTCGTCAGCTTCGATAAAAATGGAACACTTAATGTACCAATCGTGTTCGTTCGTTACTTAGTGTGCGTAGACAGCAGCACGAGTGCGAGGTTCGAATACCGACCAGGGCACTAGTAGGACTACGTGTGGTCGTGACCTCAGTCACTGTATAAAGTGTGTAGGGTTTAACCGTTCAAGACCGAGTGGTCCCCCCTCCACACTGCGTTGCGCGCATCGCAAACACACAATACACAGCAGTTGTGTCCGTATACAGCACTGGCTGGTCAGCCAGCATTGTAATGGACGCGGGCTGTGTTCTCTGTGAGGTAGGAGCCGAATTTGTATGTACAGTTTAGATTAGCGTCAATCTTGAAAATGGTTGTGGTATTTTAAACTCACTGTGTACCGTAGTCGAGGATTTTACAGTTTCGTATGCTTTCCGCCCAGTTACTTGGGCTGTGTGGAGTGCTATAACAACGCTCTAACACGGTCAACGGTGCGTCGTATTTGGGAAGTGTGCAGGATAATTGCACAGTGTCAAAATTACGTTGTCTGCTGTGTGACTGCATGTGCTACGGACGTTTCGAAGGGAACCGTGAAATATCGGGACCGTGCGGCGTCACATCCAAAGAGCCTGCAGCTGCGATTCTCACCACGAATCTCGTTTTAATCTTCTTTGCATAAAATAAGTTTGGAACAAGATTTAAGCTTTGTTTTTAGTAACTTGTTTACTTGAGATGTGATAGGATGAGTTGATTCAGCATGATAAAACATAGCACCTAGAATATTTACCGTGACTGCTGTATTGGAAGACACCATTTAGAAACGTAAATTACCTATTAGTATACGAAATACAGTATTCTTGGCTTCTTCCAGACCGAGAGTAAAAGGAATTCTACAGTCCGTACCGCGCAGTAAACACACCCCATCTCTGTTATACAAACCAGTCAGTTAACGCTGTATAGGGAAATAATCGCTGTTTGTTCTGAGATCCACACAAAACTCACAAATTATCTTTGTGGGCAGAATGTAGGATTCTTGAATGTTAAACGTGTTGGTACATATAGTAACCACTGGGTTTTAAAGCGCTAATCTACAACGTTGCTTGTACGTTAGGTAAATTTTTATGTTTTCATTTCTTGTATCATCGCCGGTGACGGCATCACCACCACAAATCATTGCAGTGGCAGTTGTAGCATTGTGGCCTTGGACTGCTTGAAGCCACAGAGCAATGCGCCCGCGTAGAGGCCACCTGATGGAGCGGTGGCCCTTCCGAATGAACCTCTTGGCAGTGGTAAGTGAAGTGGCAGGAAAGGGCGTACGTAGAAAGACACAAAGTTGAGATTTAATCGCCATGAAAACCGCTCAGGTCGTCGTCAGGATCATTCTGTCGTTTTTGTAGTCATAATTGTCTCGCGGACAGTCTATCCATGATATTGTTTTTAGTTTCCTAGACAGTGTCTATTGTGACCCGTGAACTGTATTGTCCATTGTAAATGGGTCTCTGTCACCTCGGCATGGCGCGTCCTCAGATTGCGAATGGAGGACCGGCCTCTAATGTGGAGGGTAGCTGCGAATATATTGAAGAAGCAGTCGCAGAATTCCGACAAGGGGTGGTCCTCCAGGATTGGTCGAGATGCTTACAACTCCTCACCGTAAAAACGGATCTTGTTACGGAACACATACGTGTGACTCAGACCTGGACTGATCCTTTGATGTAACCTAAGCAATGAAAAAGGGACATGAGGTTTGGTACGTGGAATGCAAGGAGCCTGTATAGGTCAGGTTCACTTACAGCAGCAGCAGTCAGGGAATTAGCAAGATATAAATTCGATTTAGTGGGTGTGCAGGAGGTTAGGTGGGACAAGGGGGGAGAGGGGGTAAGAACAGAGGATTATATTTTTTTCAGTGGACAAGGAAGTGAAAATCATCTTCAGTTGGAAACAGGATTTTTTGTACACCACAGAATAGTATCAGCAGTTAAGAGAATAGAGTTTGTTAGTCATGGGCTGTCATATATAGTTCTGAGAGGTCGATGGTGTAATATTGTTGTTTTGAAAGAGCACGCACCAAGTGAGGAGGAAAGTGATGACTCGGAAGACAGTTTTGATGTGGATAGTTTTAATCTTAGGAAGGTAAGTGAGATAGAGGTTAGGAAACAGTATCGGACTAAGATCTCAAACAGGTTTGCAGCTTTGGAGAACTAAAATGGTAGCGAGGACATAAATAGGGCTTGGGAAAACAGTCCAAAGAATATCGAAACCTCTGCTAAAGAGGGTATGTGTCTGTATGAATTGAGGCAGCATAAACCATGGTTTGACGAAGAAAGCCCACGATTATTAGATCAAATGAAGCAGGCTAAAATGCAGTGGCTACAGGATCCAAACCAAAGCAATGTAGATAATCTAAATAATGTAAGACGTAAAGCTAATAGACATTTCAGAAAAAGAAGAAGGAATTTATGAAAGCTAAAATTGATTAACTTGAAATTAACAGTAATATATAAAATATCAGAGACTGGTATAGGGGCATCAGTGACTTTAAGAAGGGTTGTCAGGCCGAAACGAGTACAGTAAAGGATGAGAAAGGCGATTTGGTTACAGACTCCCATAGTGTTTTGGCTTGTTGTGACCATTTCTCTCAGCTATTGAATGTACATGGGGTTAGTGATGTTAGGCGAACAGAAATGCATATAGCAGAGCGACTAGTGCCTGAGTCGAGTGCCTTTGAAGAGATGGCTATTGAAAAGCAAAAAAGACGCAAGTCACCAGATATTGATCAATTTTCAGCAGACCTGATTGAAGCAGGGTGTAGAACGTTTCGCTTTGAGTTTCATAAATCTTTAAATTCTATTTGGAATAAGGAGGAATTGCCTGAGGAGTGGAAGGAGTCGATCATATTATCTACCTATAAGAAGGGTGATAAAACAGATTGTAGTAATTATAGGGGCCTATCACTTTTGTTAACTACGTACAAAATTGTATCCAACATCCTGCTGTCAAGATTAACTCCATATGCAGAGGAAATTATTGGGGATCATCAGTGTGCATTTCGACGCAAGAGGTCAACTACTGATCATATATTTTGCATTCGTCAAATACTTGAGATAAAATGGGAACACACTGAAGCAGTACGTCAGGTATTTATAGACTACAAGAAAGTATATGATTCCTTTAGGAGGGAGGTCTTATGTCATTTTCATTGAAATTGGTAAGGCTAATAAAAAATGAGTTTGAATAAAACCTATAGCAGAGTCCGGGTAGGCAAACATTTGTCTCACATGTTTCATATTAAGGATGGTTTGAAACAAGGAGATGCTTTATCGTCATTGCTTTTTAACTTTGCATCACATTATGCCATTAGGAGTGTTCATGTAAACCAGGAGGGCTTGAAATTAAATGGTACACGTCACCTTTTTGTTTATGCTGATTATGTTAATATACTGGGCGGAGGTTTACAGACTATACAGAAAAACACAGACGCATTAGTAGTTGCTTGTAAGGAGACTGGGCCAGATGTAGATGCTGATAAAATTAAGTACGTGGTCATGTCTCGAGATCAGAATGCAGGACGAAGTTGCAATGTAAAGACTGTTAATGGTTTCTTTGAAAGTGTGGAACAGTTCAAATATTTGAGAACAACCTTAACAAATCAAAATTCTATTCAGAAAGAAATGAATAGCAGATTAAAGTCAGGCAATGCTTGCTATCACTCGGTGCACAATCTTCTGTCCTCCAGTTTGGTATCCAGAAATGTAAATATTAAGATATACAGAACTGTAATTTTGTCTGTTGTTTTGTGTGGGTGTGAAACGTAGACGCTCATATTGAAGGAGGGACGTCGGCTGAGGGTGTATGAGAATTGGGTGCTGAGGAGAATATTTGGTCCCAAGAGGGACGAGGTAACAGGCGAGTGGAGCAAATTACATAATGAGGAGCGGAATGATCTGTACTTTTCACCCAATATTGTTCGGGTAATCAAACCGAGAAGAAGGAAATGGGAGGAGCATGTAGCATGTATTGGTGAGAGGAGAGGGGTATACATGGTTTTGGTGGGGAAACCTAGGAGAAAGAGATAACTTTGAAGACCCAGGCGTAGATGCGGAGATAATATTAAGATGGATCTTCAGGAAATGGGATGGATGCATGGACTGAATTGATCTGACTCAGGATAGGGACAGGTAGCGGGTACTTGTAAATGCGGCAATGAATATTCGGGTTCCATAAAATGCGGGGAATTTGACTAGCTGATAACCGGCTAGCTTCTCAAGAAGGACTGTGCTGCATGGCGCGACTATGAATGGAGTAAGTAAATTGTATCGTAAACGAAGCGACTGGCATGAATTAAATTGGATGGGATTCTGATATATGTGAAAGAGCGTCTGGACGCTAGCCGTCGTGCTAGTGTGTAACAGGTGTGAAGGCCGACATGCATAATGTATGCACTTGCGAGGTGATGCATCAGTTGGAGATCGATGGGTCTAGACGGATCCTATTGATCAGCCAGGAGCCAGGTCCACGGATGGATGGGTAATTCACTTGGATTTCAAGGGCCCAGTGTCAAGGTCAGCCGCGTCACTGCAAGGTCGTCGCATACGAAATCCTGGTCCAGGATATGCGACATATCTCAGCGACATACCAACAGCCCGAATGCATGTAATTCTAATTTCTTTTTCTCTTTCACCATGAAAGGTTCTGTCCCCATACTGGGTAACCGTATGTTACAGTTCACGTAAATGGCCTGATATACCTGTAATTTGAAAGAATCCAGTCATTTGTACGATACTTTTACAGGTTCATAACCTGATGAAATGCCGGTTATTTCTTTTGCCGCAAGGAACTTGTGTTAAATAGCGAAATTCGATGCTGGGGGAATTACTAGCATAGGCAGTGCCCAGTCTCGTAAGTTCTTAAAGACTGAGATTAGCCTTAATTATATACTTTTGTACCGCGCAGTAAACACACTTCGTCTTGGTTATAAAACCAATCAGTTAATGTTGTATAGGGAAATAATCGCTTTTTTTCTGAGATCCACACAAAACACATAAATACACTGTGTGGGCAGAACGTGGAATTTGTGATTGTTAAACGTGGTGGTGGTACTGGGTACAGACTGGGGGGAGTGGTTTTATAAAGAGCATACATACACACACATATATACATACATACACATTCACACACCCACATACATACATACATACACACACACACATACATACATACACACACACACACACATATACACATACCTACATACATACACACACACATACATAATACATACATATACATACACACACATGTATATATATATACACACACACGCACATACATACATACACATACACGCACGTACATACACACATATACACACATACATACACACGCACATACACACACATATACACATACATACATACACATACGTACACACATACATACATACACACATACATACACACTTACATACATACACACACACACACACACACGTACATACATACACACATACACACATAATGGACAAAAATCAAAAGTAATGCTTACGACAAGACGAAAGCGGAAAGAACGAAAAGAACTTGAAATATATGTAAATAGCAAACCTCTACTTCAAGTGCACAGTCTGAAATACCTGGGCATAATATTCGACAGTAAGCTGACGTTTAGAGAACACATAAACTACATGGCTGAAAAATGCATAAAATTGATATTTGCACTTTCGAAATCGGCAAAACTCATCTGGGGGCTAAACCATGCTACACTGAAGACAATATATACAGAAGGAATACTGCCTCTTCTTTTATACGGAGCACCAGTGTGGAAAAAAGGCCACAGATAAAGTAAGCTACAAATTAAAGCTAGAAAGAGTACAAAGAGTTATAAATATTAGAATCTCAAAGGCATACCGTGCGGTGTCGAACGAAGCCCTCTGCATATTGACAGGATTGACCCCCATCGCCATTAAAATAGACGAGGCATCTCAATTTTACCAACTAACCAAAGGTAGCACAAAAGAGGAAGCATTGGTTGATCGTGACATGGAAGTTAAACATT
>Ga0123353_10003680_pt1 | contig 19465 bp, 14 predicted proteins | sample TergutLab28metaG_3_FD_92763 | JGI IMG/M metagenome (GOLD analysis project Ga0123353, IMG submission 92763) | Labiotermes labralis P3 segment gut microbial communities from Petit-Saut dam, French Guiana - Lab288 P3 | ecosystem: Host-associated > Arthropoda: Insects > Digestive system > Gut ... | reverse complement strand
GCTCCTGACCCTGACATCAAGGATGCCCTGCTTGCCTTCGGGGCGCTCGCGGGCAAGCGATGGGTTGATGAAACTCACTTCAGCGTAGTCTTCAGGGGGCAGGTCGAGCACGGCTTGCAGGAAAGCGACCAGAGACCCGGTGTCCCGTTCGTCCCCGAAAATCCTCTTGAACATCGCGTCGTTGCTGGCGTAGTAGAAAGGTTTTGCTGTCATTGGTTATGAATATTCTTTAAGAATAATCTATTGTACTACATAATCTCAGGATCTGGACGATTCTGGGCTAAAAAATTTTCGCCCCTGCAAATTCAACAGGCATTTGCAATTACTACAAAATCTGCCACCGACAACCGTTCGCCGCGTAGGCATGGGTCGAAGCCGAGCGCTTTGAGGTTGGTTTCATCGAGAAAGTCCCGCAGGGTATTCCTCAGGGTCTTGCGCCGTTGCGCGAAGGCTGCGGCGACGATGCGGGCAAACCGTGTTTCATCGTGTATCGCATGCGTCCCGGCAGGCAGCGGGGTCATGCGCACGATGCTCGATGTTACCTTGGGGGCGGGGCAAAACGCGCCGGGGGGCACATCGAACAGCCGTTCCATCTGGAAACGGTATTGCAGCATGACCGACAGGCGCCCGTATTCGGCAGTGCCTGGAACTGCCACCATGCGCATCACGACTTCCTTTTGCAGCATGAAATGCCCATCACGAAGCCGGGACGCAAAACCGCCAAGATGAAAAAGCAGAGGGGTCGAGATGTTGTAGGGCAAATTGCCCACCACACGCAACGAAGGTTTTTTTCCCACACACAGCGCGCCAAAATCAAATTTCAATGCATCGCCTTCGTGGATCGTCAAGCATCCAGGATCATAGTGTTCCCGCAGGTGAGCGATGAGGTCACGGTCGATTTCGATCACGTGCAAATGCCCAAGGCGCTCACACAAAGGCCAGGTCAACGCGCCGAGGCCGGGGCCGATTTCGACGATATTCTCACCCGGCCGGGGCTGGATGGCCTCGACGATGCGGGAAACGATACCGGGAGCGGTAAGGAAGTTCTGCCCGAAGCGGCGGCGGGCGATGTGTCCGCCCGCGCGCGCACCGGAATTCATGCCCGCCGCCGCCGGGCTTTCACCATGCCGACGGCCAGTTCGACCGCCGCGAACAGGCTGCCGGGGTCAGCTTTCCCAGAACCGGCCAGATCGAACGCAGTACCGTGGTCGACCGAAGTGCGGATGATGGGCAAGCCCAGCGTGACGTTAACTCCGCTGCCAAAGCTGGCGTGTTTGAGCACCGGCAAACCCTGGTCGTGGTACATCGCCAGCACTGCATCGGCTTCCCGTAGCTTATGCGGCGTAAACAGGGTATCGGCAGGCAATGGCCCGACGAGGTTCATGCCCTTTGCGCGTAAGCGTTCGAGCACCGGGATGATGATGTCGATCTCTTCATGTCCGATATGCCCGCCCTCTCCCGCATGGGGGTTGAAACCGGCTATCAGGATGCGCGGCTTGGGGAGGCCGAAACCGGTAACGAGGCCTTGATGGAGAATTTCGAGTGTGCGCGTGAGCCGATCCTGGGTCAATACCTTCGGAACATCGGCCAGGGGCAGGTGCGTAGTGGCCAGCGCCACGCGCATGCCGCCGCCGACCAGCATCATTACGACCTGCGGTGTTTGTGTTTTGGCAGCGAGGTATTCGGTATGGCCAGAAAAAGGCACTCCAGCATCGCAAATCACGCCTTTATGCACCGGCGCCGTCACCATGGCATCGAACAGGCCCTGCGCACAGCCTTCCGATGCGCGGTCGAGGATACCCAGCACGTAGGCGGCGTTTTCAGGGTTGGGCTTGCCGGCAAGCGCCGGACAGGCGAGCGGGCAATGGAGCACGTCGAATACCCCGGCTTCGGGGCTCATTCCCGGCTGCCAAGGGCGCACCACCAGGGCGCGGCCCGCGCGTTCCAGCCGCTCCTCGATCAGTTCGGCATCACCGATCACCACCAGGTGCACCGGCCATTTGCTTTCGGGCAGCCGTGCGCACAATTCGGGTCCCACTCCGGAAGGTTCCCCGCTCGTTATCGCCAACACAGGCAGGGACGGTTCGTCGACGTCATTCATTCGCTTCTTCCAGTTTGTATTCGATATAAGCCTCGTCGCGCAATTGGCGCAACCAGTCTTCATAGGCTTCTTCGGCCTTGCGATTTCGCAGGATGGATCGTGCCATGTTGCGGCGAAACTCTTCGCCCATATTCTGCTTTCTGCGTTCGAGTACCTGGATGAGATGCCAGCCAAAAGGCGAGCGTATCGGCACACTGACCTGATTTGGCGCAAGCTCGTTCATGGGTTTTTCAAACTCTGGCACGGTATCGCCCGGATTCAGCCAGCCGAGGTCGCCACCGCGCGCAGCGGAAAGGTCAGCCGAACTGGCCTTGGCCAATTCGGCAAAATCAGCACCATTGATAATGCGTTCACGCAGGGCATTGAGCCGTGCCTGGGCTTCGATATCGGAAAGCAGTTCGGATGTCTTGAGCAGGATATGACGTGCATGGGTCTGTTCGACCGTTTGCGCGGCAACGTTGTTTTCCCGTTTTTCCAGCAGTTTGATGACGTGTAGCCCCGCAGAGCTTTGCAGTGGTGGAGAGGTTTCTCCAGGCTTGAGGTTAGCCACAACATCAGCGTAAAAACCGGGCAGGCGTTCACGGTCGAGCCAGCCAAGTTCCCCTCCCCTGACGTTGTCGGGCGCATCCGAACTGTCCGCTGCAATCTTGGCAAAATTTTCACCCGCACGCAGACGCGATAGTACTTTGTCCGCACGTGTCTGAAGGACTTTCATTTTTTGTTCATCCAAATTCTCTGGGATGCGCAACAGGATGTGGGCCACACGATATTCCGTACCAGAAAGGGCTTCAGGGTGGTTTCTGATGAAATTGGCAACTTCGGCATCACTGACGGCCACCTTATTGTCCACTTCGATTTCGCGCAGACGGTTGAGCGTCACTTCAGTACGCACTTCTTCACGAAATCTGTCCCATGTAATACCGTCGCTCTTAACGGCATCACGCAACTGATCGAGAGTGAAACGATTGTTGCTGGCGATGAGATTGACCGCGCGATCAAGCACGTCATCGTTGACCAGAATCGAGGCATTACGCGCCAGTTGCAATTGCACGCGTTCCATGACGAGTTGTTCAAGGATTTGCCGTTCGAGCATTTCCATGGGCGGCATTTGTTCCCCTTTTCCCTGTTTTTGCAGGTTCTGACGGACACGAGCCACGCGGTCGCGTAGTTGCGACGAAGTTATGGACTCAGAGTTGACAATGGCAACAATGCGGTCAACTTCGGTTACAGCAGCCTGCGCCATTGCGGAACAGGCTAAAACGACGCTGAAAAATGCTTTGAAGAAGAATCGGTTCATATCCATCCAAGAAAAGTTTTGGAATATCGTTTTCGCCCTTCATCCAGGCTCATACGCCTCAATCCTTGTACAGATCGCCACTTGGTTCGTTGATCCTGCCATAGCCAGGCACGCTGCGTCTGATGAGGTTGACCACGTTTCCTCCAGGGCCAATGCTCGTAAAGTCGTTGAGTTCGAGTTGCAGGAAATAGGCATTGTTAGATGTTCTCGTGCGGGTTCTGTAGCGATGCGCCCCCATGCGCAAAACCCAGCAACCCCCATTGTATTCAAGCCCGCCGATAGCTTCCGTCATTTTTGCATCTTCGAGCGAGTAGGTCAGACGGGTGACCCCATACCACCTGCCTAACAAGGGCCATTGCCCGGAAACGTCCACGTCACGCAGGATATTGCGCGCATAACGATAACCGAGATTGAACGCACGAGTATGCCCCGGGTTGTAGCGCAGAATCGCGGTATAGCGTTCAGTCCGGCTGTCACGCGGGTTGTATTGCCACAGTGAATCGAACGAGCCGTACCTGCCTATCCGCGTACCGAACCCGGCAAGCACGTCGGTGCGCTTGTTTGTGCGAGGAGCCTCTATTTCATGCAATTGACCAGATTCGTCATGGTAGTTGAGGGTGACACGCTGTTCCTGGAAGTAATAACGCTGCCCCAGTATCACCCGCATGTTTTCAATGCCTGTAACAGGATCGATCAGGCGCGAAGTGACGGCAGTGGTTAACTGGTTGGCGTCGGCGATGCGATCCCCACCAGTATAAAGGTTCTCGCTGAAAAGCTGCGCAAGGCCGAAGTCATAGTGGCTGGTGTCAAACAGCGGGATGTCATCCTGTCGCCGATACTGGGTATTGAGGTAATAAACCCTCGGTTCAAGGGTCTGGACGTAATCGTGTCCAAACAAACGGGTATCGCGTTCGAAGTTCAGCCCGGAATCGATTGAGAAAATCGGCACGTAGCGGTTAATCGAATCGCGCATTTCCGACACGTGCCGTTCCCGGTCGACGTTGTAACGGGTGTAATGCAGCCCTATCTTTGGCGTGAGATAGAAACCGGGCCATTGCAGGGGTAGTGACACCTGTGGATAGGCCATGAAACGCGACGCGTCGGGGCGGTTATCTTCAGGGTGGATGAAACGTACGAATTCGCTCTTCCAGGCAAAATCCAGTCCGGATGTCCCTACGAATCCGCTGAACTCGCCGGGACGGGTCGCGTTGAAAGCGATTTGCGGCAGACGGCGGTACGGTGTGCTAATCGGACTGGCAGCATCTGGAGAGAGCGTCTGGTAACTCTGGGCCAGCGCCGAAAGATTCCACCAGGCGCTTCCAACGTACATCAGCCGCCCTTCGCGTAGCAGATTGACCTTGGACGACATGGAAATCCGCGTGCTCAAATCCTCGAAATACTGATCGTCCGACACCATGTTCAGATCGATCGAGCCATACAGCCTGGGGGTCAGCCACTGGATATGCTGCAGGGAACCGAGCGTACGTCCTTCACCGGTGAGGGTGTCGCGTACCATGTGTTCGGCCCTGGCCGTTCCGTGATAGGTCGCACCCATGTAGCGCGCCTCAGCCCCAAGCTGCATCCCGCGTCGGCTCATGTAGCGCGGAATCAGTGTGAGATCGTAATTGGGCGCAATGTTCCAGTAATAGGGAACGGTGAAACCAAACCCCGTCCTGGTCGAGGATTCCATCGCAGGCGGCAGGAGTCCTGAATGGCGCTGCCCGACCAGCGGAAATTCCGCCCAGGGCAGCCAGAATATCGGTACGTTCTTGAACACCAGCGTACTACCCCGGACAGTGCCGATTTCGCGGTCGTAATCGAGTTTGAGTTCTCTCGCCTTGATATACCAGTCAGGCTTGGAACCTGAACAAGTTGACCACGTCGCGTTCGTACCGCTGTATTGATTCTCGCCTTCAATCCGAAGCAAATCCGCCCTGCCGCCACCCGATACCTTTCTTGGCGACATACCCCCTTCACTCGGTGTGCGAATGCGGGTCATCACGTATTCCGGTTCGACGAACTCGCCAGTACGTGCCCCTACGACCAGGGAAGCCGAAGAACCTGACATTTTGAACCTGCCATCGGCTTGGCTCAGGCAGACATTACCTTCGGCCTGGGCTTCGTCGATTGACTCACGGTAAACCAGGCGATCGGCAGTCAATATGAGCGCATCGCGCTGCAATTCAACATCGCCTTCGGCCACCATATCGATTGCATGCGTGCCATAGACACGCAGTGCAGAAATACGGGTCTCACCCTGCGGGGCTGGGGCATCCGGCTCCGACGGCCCAGGTTTGGGTTCGACTGCCGCCGGCAAAGCATTTTGCATCGGCTCAACACGGTTCACGCTCGTAGCGGCATTGTCCGTTGTAGAGACTTTCTCATGCTTGCCGGGCATATCGGCAGCCACAGCCCGGCTCACGCCGTCATGACCATCCGTTGGCTGCGACGATTTTCCCGGAGGCTCGAAAACCGTACCCGGAGAAGCATTCTGCATCGACTCTGAGATCAATGTACCCGACATACACCACAACAACAGTGGAATAAGCCGGATACGTGTTTTCAGTCCCCCAATCTGCAAAATGATCCTCACTAAAACAAAATTCGGAGCCGTGACCGACCGCCTGATAGAATTGCCAAATTTTACACGATTACACGAACAACCATCGCGGAGTATTCGTTTTGCCCCGAATCAATCAACTCAGACAGTGGCTGGGACAAACGCTGCCAGACGTTTGCCACGACCTTACTTCTGCCTCGGCTGATGCCAGTTTTCGACAATATTTCCGGGTCGCCTTTCCCGAAAGCAACTCACCTTCTCTCGCGAAAGGGCGCGCCAGCCTGATCGTCATGGATGCCCCGCCCGAGCAGGAAGATTGCCGTCCGTGGCTCGCTATCGCCCGCCTGTTCGGCGCAGCAGGCGTTCACGTTCCCGAAATCCTGGCAGAAGACCCGGAACAGGGTTTTTTGCTCATGTCCGATCTCGGTAACGACACCTACCTTGGCCGACTGAGCGCGCCCGACTGTACGCCGCACGCGAGCGCGCATCTGTACGCCGACGCCATCGGTGCGCTGCTCGCCATCCAAGCTGCGAGCCGGCCAGGCGTGCTACCGGAGTATTCCGACGAATTGCTGCGGCGCGAACTGATGTTATTTCCGGATTGGTATATTGCCCGCCACAAAGGCATCACACTCGACGATGAAAACAAGAACGCACTAATGGATGTCTTCGATAAAATCATCGCGATGAACCTCGCCGAACCGAAAGTATTCGTTCACCGCGACTACCACTCGCGTAACCTGATGGTCATTCCTGAGGAAGAAGGCGCGAACCCCGGGATCATCGACTTCCAGGACGCGGTCTACGGCCCTCTCACTTACGACCTGGTTTCGCTTTTCAAGGATGCCTATATCGAGTGGGAAGAAGATTTCACGCTCGACCTGCTCGCGCGTTACTGGGAAATGGCGCGCAAGTCGGGGCTGCCCGTGCGGGCCGATTTCGCCGATTTTTACCGTGATTACGAATGGATGGGCGTACAGCGCCACCTAAAAATTGTCGGCATTTTCGCCCGGCTCTGCCACCGTGATGGCAAGGAAGGCTATCTCTCCAGCCTGCCCCTGTTAATGCGCTACCTACGCAAAGTGTGCGAACGCTATCGTAACCTCCATCCTCTACTCAAACTGCTCGACAAGCTCGACCCCGTTCCAACCGAACACTTTTTCTCTTTCTAACCACGACAACAAGCCGCCATCATGCTCGAATTTTTCGGCATACCAGATGCCTGGATCGCTTTTAGCCTCGCGTTAGCCCTTTTTTTCGTCCTTACGTTTGAATTCATCAACGGCTTTCACGACACGGCCAACGCCGTCGCCACGGTGATCTACACCCGGGCCATGTCGCCCTACCGCGCCGTGATACTTTCGGGCATCTTCAATTTTCTCGGCGTGCTGCTCGGCGGCGTGGGCGTTGCCTACGCCATCGTGCATCTGCTGCCCGTTGAACTTCTCATCAACGTCAACACCGGACGCGGGACAGCGATGGTGTTTTCGCTCCTGGCTGCCGCCATCGCCTGGAATTTCGGCACCTGGTATTTCGGCATTCCTGCCTCCAGTTCCCATACGCTCATCGGCTCCATTCTGGGCGTTGGCATGACCAATGCCCTGCTCAACGAATTTCCCGTCGCGCAAGGCATCAACTGGCAAAAAGCCATCGATATCGTGATGTCGTTGATTTTTTCGCCGCTGGCGGGATTCTTCATCGGCGGGTTCATTCTGCTATGCCTCAAACGCTGGCGTCCGGGCGCAAAAATGCACTCCGCCCCGGAAACCCGCACCGAAGGCGGCAAAGTCAAGAAACCCCCGTTCTGGAACCGACTCGTGCTCGTGCTCTCTGCCATGGCAGTCAGTTTTGTGCACGGATCCAACGACGGCCAGAAAGGCATTGGTCTCATCATGCTGGTGTTGATCGGTTTCGTGCCCGCGCAGTATGTTGTCAACATGAATGCCACCCCATACCAGGTCGAGCGTACGCGCGATGCTGCCATGCATATGCAACGGACTTACGAACGCCATCAAACCCGCCTGGACGAAATTCTCAAGCCCAAACCTCCCCTCCTCAAAGAAACCTCTTCTTCCACGCCACAACTTTATCGCTGCGAAACCGCGCACACCACGGAAACCATCCAAAGCCTGCTGCAAAACCTGAAAGGCATCAAAAACCTTAGCGAACTGGATGCCGAGCGGCGTGTACAGGTTCGGCGCGAGTTGCTCTGCCTCGACGACATGGCTCGTCAGGTCGGCAAATTCAGCGGAATCGAAAGAGCAGAAAAAGACGATCTCAACCGGCTGCGAAAAGACCTCACTGCCGCCACCGAATATGCTCCGATCTGGGTCATCGTTGCCGTCGCGCTGGCGCTCGGGCTTGGCACTATCGTGGGCTGGAGGCGCGTGGTCATCACCGTAGGCGAACGTATCGGCAAGCAGGGCATGACCTACGCGCAAGGCATGAGCGCCCAGATCACCGCCGCCCTGGCCATCGGGGTCGCCAACCTTTACCACCTGCCGGTCTCGACGACCCATGTCCTTTCTTCCGGCGTAGCGGGTACGATGGTCGCCAACCGCAGCGGCCTGCACAGTGCAACCGTCCGTTCCATCCTCATCGCCTGGGTACTTACTTTCCCCGTATCAATGATGCTGTCGGCAATCTTCTTCTGGCTGGCGGCACAGGTGATACCGATATGAAATGAAAGCGATGATTCTCGCTGCAGGCCGGGGCGAGCGCATGCGCCCGCTCACTGACCATTGCCCCAAGCCGCTGCTCGCCGTGGGCGGCAAACCACTGATCGTCCGGCATATCGAACGTCTGGCGACCGCCGGGATTGCCCATTTTGTTATCAACCACGCCCACCTCGGCCATATGCTCGAAGCGGCGCTCGGCGACGGAAGCACCCTTGGCGTGCACATCCACTGGTCGCCCGAACCGCCGGGCGCATTGGAGACTGCGGGCGGCATTCGTCAGGCCATCCAGTTTCTCGGGGAAAAGTCTTTTATCGTCGTCAATGGCGATATTTTTTGCGAAGCGGATTTTGCGCCGCTGATCCAGATTGCCGCACGCCTTTCCCCGGAAGGGGATCTTGCCCATCTTTTTTTGATCGACAACCCCGCTCACCACCCCCAAGGCGATTTCGCGCTCGATGGTGGGCGCGTGCGTGCAAATGGGGAAACATGCCTCACCTTCTCAGGCATCGCCGCCTACCACCCTACCCTTTTCGCCTCGCTCGAAGCAGGCAAACCCGCCCCTCTCGCCCCGTTGCTCCGCTCCGCAATGAACATGGGCCGTGTCAGCGGCGAACACTACCGTGGCCGGTGGGTCGATGTCGGCACACCCGAACGCCTCGCGCAACTGGATGCCAGCCTGCGCAGCCACGCTTGAACCTGGGCGCTGGAACGCGCCGTATACATACACGGGCGAATCCGGCGCTAACCAGTGTCGCTTCTGAACAATACGGGTTCAGGTTTCACACTGCTCTACGATTTCCACGGTTCCCCGCTCTCCGTCCATGCGGATGCGCATTCCGCTACGCAGATGCTGGGTAAGGCCAGCGATTCCTACGATGGTGGGGACGCCCATTTCACGGGCGACAATGGCAGAATGGCTAAGTAGCCCGCCGCGTTCCACAAGAAGGCCGCTGATGGAGGGATAAAGGGGTATCCAACCAGGATCGGTACGATGGGTTACAAGGATTTCCCCCTGCAACCGCATATCGTCGCCGGGTTGCAGGACAACTTTGACGATCCCTTCCACTTTGCCGGCGCTGCAACCTTTTCCCTGCAGGCAACCGTCCTGGATGTCTGTTTCGCAGGGAGCCTGAGTGCGGTTGTTCCAGTAAACAGGACCCCGCGTCATGAAACGAGGATCGGGTTCCTGGGTTTGGTAGCGCAGATATTCGTCTTGCCGCAAATTGACCAGCCTTTTCAAATCCTGGATGCTATTCGTGCCTTCCAAAGCCCCTTTCAATTCGTCAAGGGTCAGGTAGAACACATCGCGGTCTTGTTCCAGAACGCCCCGGTTAGCCAAGTCTGTACCCATGTTCCAAAACATACGGCGGACTATGCCATACACGCGGGTTCGGCAAAAACGGGTATTTTCGCGGTTGCGCACGGCCTTTCGCGCATGGTGCATGCTGAACTGGAACACGAGCCGTTTGATACCGTGGAGATTTTGCCGCATGCGTTTTTCGGCATTGCCGCGGATTGTGTGTTGGTGCGCTTCGATGGTCTCCAGGTCGGTGCGTCCGTTGCGCAGCAGGTTGGCAAGAAATATAAAGAGAGGCGCGGAATCCTGGTGCAAATCCTTTTGCTCCAGTTTCATTTCCGACATACAACGAAATCCGTATTTATAAATATACTGATTCACATGTTCCAGGAATTCGCCGTAGGCGGATTGCCTCAAGGTTTCCATGGCGCGTTCCGGAGCAGTCTCCAGTACAAGTTTCTCCAGCCCAGGCGTGGCATGAACCAAACAGGCCATGCGGATGAGTTCGCGCGTTGGTTCTGCGGATTCCAGATTGCCGTCACCGGCCATCAGGTCATTGGGGAATGTTTCTCCGAGGTGTTCGAGCCATGTTGATGCCAGTTTACGAAAAATGCCGAAGTGCACCATGCAAAGATAATCATTGATGATTGGCGCCTTCCATTGCCAAAGCATCACCCGTTCCAGTTCATAATAATGCTGCAAGATTTCTTCCGCAGGCATATCCTGGAAATCCATATTGTTCCATAACGCATAATTTCTGTGGAAATACGCGAGAAAACGATCTACAACAGTCTGGATGCGAAAATGGTAGCCCAGAAAACGTAAACCAGTCACTATACGGTTGAATTTTCCGCGCAAACTCTGGTGAAATGCTGGTGGGCGGATACGCTCCGCAATTTCATTTTCCAGGCTGTGTGCGGTACCCATCATGGTTTCCATGAACGCACGGTTATGTTTATAGCCTGGCAGGATACTGGTCAATTTATACCAGTTGAGTAAATTGTAATAGACACGCCCGTTGATGAGGCCGAGCATATTGCATAGCCAGGGATCCATGGCACGGATATCCTTGTACCGCACTCCCATCACTTCACAGAACTGCACATACACATAGTGGTACATATAGCGTGCGAATGTGAAGGTCAGGGGGAGTGTTAAGCCGCCATAGCTCTCCACAATGTTAGAGTTGTCCCAAATGTGCAGGCGACCACGGGAAGAAACGACTTCGGTCGTGACAGGCCGTGCCTGTAAAAGCCAGATTTTGCCTTGAGGATCTGCGGCCCATTCGATGTCCATAGGCTTTTGATAGATGGCATCGATTTGGCAGGCAAGAGACCAGAGCACCTGTACCTGTTGCGGGTGCAATATGGCGGGTTCTTCTTTGTCAGGGGCTTTTTCCTGGTGCAACACGCTGCCGGAAGCGGGATCCAACTCCCAGATATCAGGATCAAGGGCGCCGGAGACATAGCCTTCTCCCAGGCCAGGAACGGCATGCAGCAAGTAACGTTCCGCATTTTTCAGAACAGGGTCGCAGGTAAAAAGCACGCCGCTGGACGATGCCTGGACCATTTCCTGGATGATGACGCACAGCGAGGTCTTTTGAGGTGCAAGTCCCGCCTGGCGACGGTATTCGAAAGAGCGGTCGGTATAGGCCGAAGCCCAGCAACGGAGAATCGCATCGCGCAGTTCGTTTTCTCCAACCACGTTCAAATATGTATTGAATTGCCCGGCAAAGGAATGCCGCGCCGAATCTTCCTCTATGCCGCTGCTGCGCACGGAAACGGCATCAGCCGCAAGGCGCGCGCGCAGTTTGCGGATCCACTCCAATAACTCAGGAGGGAAAGGCTGGGCAAGGAACAGCGTTTCTATCTGTTTTTCCACGCTTGTGCCGTTCATGCCCTGAGCGATGAGCGCATCCAGTTGTGCGGCACAAGCCCCAGAGTTTAGAAAGTCCGTAAATGCCGCTGGCTCCAACGCAACCCAGGCAGGCACAGGCAACCCTTTACGTTCCATATGCCAAAGGTGCCATGTCTTTCCGCCACCATAGAGTCGTACGAAATTTTCCGAGGTTTTGTGGTCAATAAACAGCATATAGAATACCCACGCAGAGAATAAACAAAATACTGGCACCGCTTATGGAACGATAGATTTTTGCGGCAGCCGTGGTGTTCATCAAGATATAGGCAATTCCTGCAATGAACAGAACAATGAGAACCACGCTCCCAAGCAGCCATTGAAAGCTGTAGAAAGGATAGGCGCAACCCATCGCTCCCAGACCCAGCAAACCCTGGGACATATTCAGAATTACCGCGCCACTGTGCCCCCAGATTGTAGAATAACTGTCTATGCCGGGTTGCTCTTCGGTTTTAGCAAATGTTTTGCGTCCAAATTCAAAAACATTGAAAATACCAAAGCAGCCGATGGCAAAAACCCAGTTGCGGGTTTCCAATTGCCAGGGGAAACGCTCCAGCAACCATACGCTGCACAAGGCGGAAAGCAGAACCATCACCACGGTATGGCTTACTGCGTAAGTGGTAAGATGCCGACGGAGAAATTTTCCGATAAAAAATTCCCTGTACATAAGAAAAGAGTAACCCTGCGCAGGCAGCAGCATCACCAGGGCAATAGGATTGGCGATGCCGGTGAGCGCAAGTTCAAAGCAGAACAGTATGAGAATCGCCCTCTGCAAATCACGGACTCCCAGGACTCCCCGGGGCAGTGGACGAGATGGATTTTTTTCGCAGTCCACCGCGTAGTCCTTGATTTCATCAAACAAGCGCATGCGAAAAAAGAATGAAAGCAGGACGAAAAAAAGCGTGACCCATGACCAAGCCCAAGTTGCAGAAAACCCGGCCAGAGCAACATGCGCCAAAAGCAGCGCCAGAATTAATAGCAAATGGTTATGCAAAGGGAAACGTTCGCGCTGGAAAATACGCCAGTTACTCAGCATGGTTTTTATCCTGCCGCAAGAGCATTTCCCGGAGTTCATGGTATTGCACCTTGGAATGGTGCCGTGCATCCATAAGAATTTTCGGCACAAATACTATGCGGTCGTATAGGATTTCATTCTTAGAAAGAATGCGCTGGACTTCGCTCTGACAAATTTTTTCATCCGGCGCACCAAGCTTTACTTGCAGAACGCACCAGCAAGCCTCGTAATCTCCAGTTTGAGGCATGCCCAAAAACGCTGCCTTTTCCACGAAAGGCAGTTTGCGCAGTACCATTTCGGCGCGCACAGGGTATTGATAGCCGGAAGCGTGCACAATGGCATTATGGACGCGTCCCACCAGCCAAAGGCTGCCAGTGGCATCCAGATAGCCAAGGTCTCCGGTTCGATGCCACACATTGCCATGAGCGTCTATAATTTTCGTGCGTCGCACTGCTTCGGCATCCCGGAAATAGCTACGACAAACGTGCTCTCCGCTAACCACCAGTTCACCCACCTCTCCTGCCTGCACTTCGAGGGGTTCCCAGTCGCAATCTTTCGATAACGATGCTGCAACCGCCTCAATTTTCAGGAATTTTGCCTGCAATCCTGAATCTATGCGCCCTACATTGACTCCTGCGTCTACCCATTCCGGGTCGCTTGCCGAACGAGAAGGAAACGCCAGCACTTCTTTGGCTGAAATGTGCGCAATAGGCTCAACTTCCGTAGAACCATATAAAACAAAAATTTCCGCATCAGGCGCGACATCCTGCATTGCCTGAAGTTCATCACGGGAAACCGGGGCGCCGCCAGTCACCAGGCGCCGTATATGCGCCAAGGTAATGCCCCGCTGTTTACAATGCATTCCAATCTCACGGAAAAGCCATGGCGACAACGTGGCGCAAGTAACAAATTCAGTTTGGAACTGATCCAGAAGCGTTTCTGCGTCCGATTCCGCAGGCTGGGCCAAGTTGATGGCCGGAAGTACCGTGCGCACACCCGATGCAATGTTGTTAAGGGAAAAAATTGGAAACACCGGGAGATCAGCATCGTGCACCGTGTAGGAAAGATGGCGGTTGAGCGCGTAGTGCTGAGCCGCCAGAAAACGGTGGGTACGGTCTGCCCCTTTGGGGCGGCCAGAGCTTCCTGTAGTAAAAGTAATGAGTGCGGAATCTTCCTGGGCAACGGGTTCGGTCTCGCGCTCCTCCAGGGTCTGCATCAGGGACTCCAGCCGCACGGCGCCGGGAACATCTGCTCCATATGCAATGCGTACAGGCAGATCACGAAGAATTTCTGTTTGCTCCATCAGCGCAAAAGCCTGGGAAAAGCTGATTACCCCTTTGGGAAGCACGATCTCCGCGCTTACCCCCAGCTCATTGCGGCGCGCCCAGCCATCCAAAAACACGGGAACTGCACCCAGATGCTCCAGGGCGAACATGGCTATATATAACGGAGGGGCCATAGGCAAAAACACTAAAAGGCGATCCTCCTTGCGAACGCCCAGATTTTCCAGTCCCTTGGCTGTTTTGCGGATTAAAGTCCAAAGCGTGGCGGCATCCATATGGTCGTGCCGTTGGGTTTCAGGGTTCATCCAACTGAGCAGAATGCGATGCGAATCCTGATTTGCCAAATCGCGCAGGAACTCCGTAACATTGTTACGGACATCGCAACCAGGGGCATAACCAATCCTGAAATCTTCCTTTACCCGATATGTCATAATTTCCATCCCTCCCGGCGCCATGCCTTGAACTCTGCGTATTTTGGCGTTTTATACCAACAGCTGGGGGCATCGGACTTGGGCAAAGCTGGAGGAAGAGTTTCGCTTTCTCGTACCTGTTCCAAAAAGAGCCGCACAGCCTGAACTTCGCAACGCGTGGATTGTTGCAAGTAAGTCCAATAATTTTTGCCGCACGCCGTAGCGTCAGCAACCTCGATTCTTGAAAACAAATCACCCCTGTCCACGGCGGAAATCATCTGGTGCAGAGAAAAACCCGCCCGACGCCCTTGAAGCAAAAGGCGCAAATCGCACATTGTCCCACGAGTCTCAGGCAGCAGCCCGTGGTGAACATTAACCGCTCCCAAGCGTGGGATCTGCAATAACTCCGGTTTCAGAATGCAGCGCGTGCGTGCGTGCAAAAGCAGATCGGGCTGCATATTACGAAGCCATTGCAAGCAGGCTACAGAATGAGGGTTTGTGGTACGGTGAAGGGGAATCTGGTATTTTCTTGCAATGTGGATTTTGGGGTCTGCCGTAAGCCAGTTGCCTATGATAGCCGCCCCTAACCGCACCGCCCCTGCGGCAATGAGTTTCAGGCCCTGTGTCAGTACGGACCAATTCCGATTATCGAACACCAATATCCCCGTGATGCGGCAGCCCGGAATATTGAGGCAATCTTCCACCAGTTGGCTATAGTTGCCTGGTGTATATGTGACACGGGAAACCATAAGGACGATATGCACATCAACTCCGCAATTCCAATAAAGGCCAGATAGAAATTAAAAACGTCAGGCAAGACATGATAAGCGTGACGCAAAAGGCAATACGCAGCTTTCCAATGGGAGTCCAACTCGGATAGCGATAGAAAAACCAACTCGCGATACGGTCTGCAAAGAAAATACTTGCCATATAAAAAATAAACAGCACTAACTGGCGCAACTGCTCATAAAAAAGTAGTTGAGGCAAGAACAAAAGCAAAGTCATCCATAGCGTACGCAAGCCCGTATATTGCAACGCAGTCGACGACAAGGAACTCTGCGGGCACGCCTGATTATAAATAAAACCCCAACCGATGGAAAGCATGGCTCCCAGAGTAGTTAAAAAAGGAAACACTTTTATATATTCGTAGTGTGTTGAAAGCAAATTGCCTGCAACAATCCAGATCGCCGCTGCACCCACAGAATAAAACACAGCCCGGATCTGAAACCTCCGTTCCAGATAGTTTTCGTGGATCAAACCACTAAAATTAAAAAGCAGCATTGCCGTCAGCACGGAAATTCCCCAATTCCAGGACTCCGGCAAACGCATCGATGCATACAAAAGAAGCCCGACTCCGGCGATGGCGGATACGTCCAGTTTACGCTTGGGCAACAGCACCAGAAAAGAAATGATCACACTTGCGGCAAGGAAGATTAAATCAGTCAGTACCACGTCCGTGCTTTTGGGAATCATCTTCCATAACAGGTAACAAGTACCGATAGGAATCCAGAAATTGTCAGTGCCCCGTATGGAAATCGCTTCGAAAAGCGTGGCGAGAATGGCTACCCACAAGGCGATCAGCACAACATTGATACGGCTGATGTCGGTTCCCAGCAATAGTATGATATGAACGATCAGATAGCAGGAAAGAAAAAACATGACAGAGCCTTCCAGACTCTTTCGTTCGTCCCCCGCATGATATTGATTTAAGCCATAGAGTCTACCCACTAGAGCAGCTATTGTGTCCGAAGTAGAAAGTACTGCCATGGCGATGAAATAATAAATAGGCTGACCCAAAAACAAGGCAAACAGAAACGTCAGGTATGTTGCCAGAGGAAAGTAAATAGCTCCATAACTCTTTCGTTGCACGGCATGAACGCCTTTGAGAATGCCCAATGCTTTAGTGGCCAGCATAAGCGCAACAGAAAGAACACAAAGCACTAAAACAGACCAGTGACTCGAAAATAGGAAACCAAAACTCAGCGAAACAAAACCTGAACCCAAATGTGTTAGTTTACGCGTATATTCTATTGGGGGTCTACCCAGAATAAACCAGAGTTCCGAACCGGCCATCAGCACAAAAATAGCACCTGCAACCCACGCTATATGCACCCAATCAGATGGAGGGATCATAACGCTTCATCCACATGAAAAGCGGAATAGAAAAAAGCCCGATCCCTGCTAAAAAGCGACTGTGCCAACTGAATTTGTGCTTGAGCACGCTCTGGGGCGCAGACGGACATGGAACGAGGAACGAGCATATTCCAATACGCAAAGCGGCTTGTCGGAGCAGCGCTATCCAGCAGATGATTGCATATCTTACAAAACAGGGTTTCATCCATATACTCAAAAATATCAGATAAATTATAACCACTTACAGCCGCCGGTTCTCCTGCCAGAACGTTTTCGACCGCGCCCAGATGAATGCGCAGGGCAGCGAGATTGGCCTTGACAGCAGCGAAATTTCTGGGTTCCAGGTAGGGAGGCAAAGCAGACACAAAATTTCCCGCAACAATATATTGCAACCATGGATTCTCCGCACCCGGAAGGTTGCGGAGGGCAAGCTCGGTACGTTTTAGAATGCGATCTGAGACAGAACCTCCCACAAAGCGGAAGAATTCGGGATCGCGTCCTAAGGCTCCCATGACTGTGCGGGAAAAGAAAAAACGAAACAATAAACGCCATCGCCTATTATTCCATGTCAAATCATAGAATTGGGTTTGTACCTGAGTTTTATCAAAGGAAATGAGTGTTTTGCATTTGCTTTTTCCATGAATCAGTGGCAGTATCCATTTACGGAAGACTTGAAAATAACGCTCAAATTTACCCGCATGAATTACCCCCTTTCGCACGTCTTGAATCCGTGCATCCCAGAATTTTCTGGAAGGCTGGGGAATCTTGGAACGCAACAAGGCGTAGGTTTTTTCCCGATAATCCGGTTGACCCTCAAAACCAAGAAAAGCCAGAACTTCTTCCCTTTCCAACTCCCGAATAGCGGCGCAACGAATATCAAGGCAGGCGATTTGAGCCGGATTCAAATCAATTGCAAGAACCTCGCAGGGATCCAGCGTGAGCAATGCTAAGGCATTGTCACCCGAGGAACAAATAGACACCATACGTTTGCCTCGAAGCGGAGCAAAAGCTTCCAGAAGCAACGAAGCATCTTCCCAAACATTCGCATAGCGAACCGCATCAAAAGAGGCTCGATTTTGGATGGCTGAAAAATCTATCATAAAATCACCTCAGGGATTCCCTGAACAATTAGTGTGTATTCGATCAGGGATAGCGTCTGGGAAAAGAATGTGTTATGGTGAATCAAGTTCAAAATCTCCTTGTGTGGCGATCGTTAGTGCAAAATCTTCATACCACAACTTGCAGGGATTTTGAACTTATTTTTAGCTGGGCCATTTAAAAATATATTTTTCAGTATCTATTGATACCCGGATCGTCCCGGCTCTTTTGGAGAAAGATTCCATGCCCATCAATAAAGAGAAGCTGCATAGCCTCATAGCGCGTCTTTCCGGGCCGCTAACCCTGGAAAAATTCGGCGAAGAGCTGTCGTCCCGCGCAGGACCGGCCGCCCCCGGCCTCAGGCACGCATCCCCTTTAACCGGCGAACTTCTGGCCCGTAACTGGGACATTTTGCGCCAGCACAGCGCCCTTGGTCAGGCCGAGCAGAATCAACTGGCAGACACAGGCACGCTGGAACAACTGGCGGCGTACTCGAAAAACATAGAGAACTGCGTGGGCACGATCAAGCTGCCGGTGGGCGTGGCGGGACCCCTGCGCGTGAACGGTTTTTTTGCCAAGGGTGACTTCTACGTTCCCCTTGCCACCACGGAAGCCGCGCTGGTCGCTTCCTACCACCGCGGCGCACGACTTATCACTGCCGCAGGGGGATGCACCGCTCTGTTGCACGACGATGCGATCAGCCGTTCACCGGGCTTTATATTCCGCACCCTGACCGAAGCGGGACAGTTTGTGCTTTGGGCAATGGAAAATTTTGAAAAATTCTGTGAAGTTACGACCACTTCCACCCGCTACGGCAAGCTCATGGACATGCGTTTCGCCCTTGAAGGCAACCATGTATACATGAACCTTGATTTTTATACCGGGGAAGCCGCAGGGCAGAACATGGTGACCCTGGCGACCGCCGCGATTGTGAACTGGATTCGCGAGCACACCCCCGTCACGCCCCAGAACGCCTTTGTGGAAGCCAACTTTTCCGGGGACAAAAAGGCTTCTTCCCTTTCCTTCACCACCGTGCGTGGCAAAAAAGTCACCGCCGAAGTATTTCTGCCAAAAACCCTGGTAGGGAAATACCTGCACACCAGCCCTGAAATGATGAGGCGGTACTGGCAGATGGCGGCCATTGGCGGGGTAATGAGCGGCACCATGGGCGTGCAAGGCCATTTCGCCAACGGCCTCGCGGCCCTATATCTTGCCGTCGGGCAGGACGCCGCCTGCATTTCCGAGTCCAGCGTCGGGATCACCCGCCTGGAGGTGACGGACGAAGGAGGGCTATACGCCACCGTTACCTTACCCAACATCATCGTCGGCACGGTGGGCGGGGGCACGAAGCTACCCTCGCAGTCCGCCTGCATGAAGATGCTGAATCTGTCGGGCGAAGGGCAGGCGCATAGCCTGGCGGAGATCTGCGCCTCTGTCTGCCTTGCCGGCGAATTGTCCATCATGGGAGCCATCGCCGCGGATCAATTCGCTGCGGCGCATGAACGCCTGGCCCGTCACAAAGGGAAAAGCTGAACAATTCCTGAGCGTTCTGGCAACGCAGGTGCGGGTTTCAAACCCGCCCAAAACATAGCCTGACACATGGTCTGCAAGCCGACGAACGGACATGGACGTGTTTGAAACCCGCACCTGCGCTGCCCGGACGGAATAAATCAGCGTTT
>Ga0123353_10003679_pt1 | contig 19466 bp, 12 predicted proteins | sample TergutLab28metaG_3_FD_92763 | JGI IMG/M metagenome (GOLD analysis project Ga0123353, IMG submission 92763) | Labiotermes labralis P3 segment gut microbial communities from Petit-Saut dam, French Guiana - Lab288 P3 | ecosystem: Host-associated > Arthropoda: Insects > Digestive system > Gut ... | reverse complement strand
GGTTTTCAGGAATTATTTTTAATGCCAATATCGTGCGAAACAATTTGAAAGCGAGTGCAGAGATAGAAGTAATTGCCTATAGCAAAGACTATTTGCTCTTCGACAGCCCCCACTGCTTTTCGTATGAAAAATACAAACTGAAAGATATTGTTTCTAAAATATTGGAACCTTATGATATAGCAAAAGAAGATATTAATCCTAATTTTACCGAAGATATACCTTATACAGTACAGTACAACGAAACTAATTACGGCTTTTTGAGCCGGTTGGCTTATCGCTACGGCGAATGGCTTTATTACAATAATAATGAGAATAAATTTGTATTCGGAAAAATAAAAAAATCAGAGACAATAAACTTGAAGTATGGAAAAGATGTGCTGAGTTATCAATATCGTTTAGACTTGGAACATCTGAATTTTACACACGCACATCACAATTACTTAGAGTACGTAAATACACAAAAAAGCGGAAGTGATGTTACCGATTTTAAAATGCACAGACATACCGAAACGGCCTACGACTATTCCGGAGATCTCTATAAAAAAGCTACCTTTCAACACCTCAATGCTTCTAATCCTGAAGATGGTTTTGATGAAACCGAAATCTCCGCCAAAATACAGGGGTTGGGAAAAAAAGCGCAAATGATGGTATGTAGAGGAAGCAGCAACCGAGCTGATCTGAGTATTGGCAGTGTAATTAACATTACTGAAAATTTCCAGAACGAAGAGAATACTAAAAACAATAAAATAGATTCCTGTCCTCATGACGAACTGCTTATTTGCAGGGTAGCGCATTATGTGGACAATATGGGCAACTATGAAAACGAATTTACCGGAATTCCTAAAGAATGTGAAGTACCTCCTTACGCTTACGGCGACTTCACTCCAAGGGCTGAAACGCAGCGTGCGGTAGTAAAAGATAACAAAGACCCAAATAAATTGGGACGTGTGCGCGTGCAATTCCTCTGGCAAAAAGAACAGGATGAAACCAATCTTATGACCCCATGGATACGCATTGCTCAGCCACACGGTGGCGATAATAAAGGGTTCTACTTCATTCCCGAAATTGGAGAAGAAGTAATGGTGGGTTTTGAAAACGGAAATGCCGAAAAACCCTATGTAGTAGGTACGCTCTATCATCCAAACGGGCAACATCCTCTTGCACAATGGTGTGATGACGAAAACACTAAAAAAGTTATCCGAACTCGTAGCGGACATACCATTCAATTTGTGGATGGAAAAGAGGAGGGAGATGAAGGTGGGCATATTGCCATTTATAATGCTGCAGTGGATGAAGAAAAACATGGCACTTACCTCATTTGGTTGTCAGTTGACAAAAAGTTGATACAACTGAAATCCAAGGGAAATATTGAGCTGATTGCCGAAAAAGATATTATCTTGAGAGCCGGAAATGATATTGCTATGAAGGCAGATCATGATTTTTTCAGAGAGGCGGATAATGACTTTTATGATTTCGCACACAACGATATTCTTATTCAGGCGGACAATGATATTCATACTAAATCTAAAAAAGACTATGTGATGGAAACGGGCGGTGTGTTTGATTATACCGTGAAAGGAGATCAAAATATTGAAGTTAAAGGCAAAAAAGAGGAAACGATTACCGGAAAATATAAACTCGGCGCACAAGAGATTGAAGAAGAAGCGAAAACTTCCATGAAACTCTCTTCCGCTCAACACGAACAAACCGCTAAAGCCACCATGAAGATAGACGGCGGACAAAGTCTTGATGTGAAAGGAACGATGGTGAAAATCAATTGAGAATTAAAAATTAAGAATTAAGAGATTAAACCTTAAACCACTAACCACTAATCACTAACCACTAAAATTTTATGGGTTCTTTTGTAGTAAATGGGGCTTTATTGAAATGCAGTTTTGGGCTCTCTCCCGGCTCTTTCACAGTGTTGCCCGATAAAATGGTAAATTGCGGAGGAGTACCTATGGCAAACATTATGGATTACAAACCTATGGTGAATATTGCCACCTTTGGGATGTGCCAATCTTTGGCAAACCCAACAGTAGCCTCGGCAACTACTGCTGCTTCCGGGGTATTGACCCCCATGCCCTGCATCCCCAACACCGTAGCACCTTGGGTGCCAGGAGAACCTACCGTGTTAGTGAAAAACATGCCCGCTTTACTCGATAACTGTAAGTGCATGTGCATGTGGGCAGGAATTATTGAAGTAACTTTCGCCGGACAAGTAACTTGCATGACATAACATAATGAGTGTCCTTTAAGATTTTTTACAACAAAAGGATGAACAAAATATTAATAATCAAAAATTAAGCTATGTTTGAAGACCTAAGAGGAGACAGTGCTCCTAATGAACAAGCACCTAATGAACAAGCACCTCCAAAAAAAGAGAAGAAAGATAATACGAAGGAAGATACAATAATACAAGAAGAGAAACCGGAAGTTGTGGCTATCTATTTTGCCCGAAAGAAAAATAATGACTGGAAAAACATAAAAGATACCGCTGATAAAAAACTTGAATTTAATGATCCTAATAGGCCTGTTAGGGTGGTAGTTAAATATAAAGCAAATAAGAATTCGATTGAAAGTGATTTTGTTGTTGAAATTAGGGAACAAATACCGGCAGCAAGTGTAAAAGAATTTGACGGCAACCCTGTGGTATTTGTATCGGGAGAAAAAGGAGTATTTGATAATAATCCTGTTAAATTTTTAGTTGATGGTAAACAAGAAGAGGCTATTTCTATTAGGCTTAAAAAAGGCACAAAAGATAAGCAAGAAACATACACAGCACTAAGTGCAAATATTGTAATTCGTCCCAAAGATCCAAAAGACTTTGGTAAAATCTCTAAAAAAATTACAGAACGTTTTGATACGTACTTTAAGAATAAAAACGACAAAGAGAAACACTTAAATACATCTAAACATTCTACTTTCCTGTATATTAAACCAAAAGATGGCAGTAATACGGATGTAAAATTTGATACCATCACAAATAAACTACAAGATGCGAGTAATTTAAAAGATAAAGATGATATATTATCATTATATGAATGTGAGCTGAAAACCGAAGATAAACTACGAACTCATTTTATTTTGCACTGTACAGCTGAAGAACTGCCAGAAGCACAGTGCGTTTCGTTTGGTAGTGGTATAGTAAATCTTTTCATAATGAGAGATGGTAAAAAGATATGGAAAGAACCCTTTACAAAACATAAATTAGGAGGAACTAAGCTTGAATCCAACAAGCTCATATATAGAAAAAAAAATAAAGACGGTCTGTATGAGTACTGGCAAAGTATAACTACTGTTGAGAATGGTAAAACTAAAACAACTTATAAAGTTGTAACCGTTGAAATAGACGAGAACGGCAAATCCAATACCCCTATTTTTGAAAACTCACACAAGATAGCTCATAGAAACTCTAATGGACAAACACTGTTAGCAATTAAAGTTAATTATTTAGATTATCAGAAGGGCATTGAAATAAATTATAATGCGAATGACCTTTTCAAAGAATTTCAAGGAAGAATGTTTCATATTGAGATAAATTATCAAGCCATGGAACTTCCTAAACGCGGGCAGGAGCAGTATCCATTTAATAATTTAGAATCAGTTCCTGCGAAACATAAACCGACGAAAATACAATATGACGTTTTAGCTGACTTATATTACGAAGCTCATAACGTTTTATTAGATGAAATGAAAAACGGAGGTGCATCTCCTTTAATATTTGAAGGAGACGATTCGTGGCCTATTATTGTACCTCATATTGAAATAGATAGAGGTTTTTTTGATACGCATAGAGATCCGCCGGAATTTGACTTCAACTATTTTTACGATCTGTTAAAGAGTAAAAAAGATTGCGAAGGAAATAGTATTCCCGAAAATAGACTGAATTGCTTTTTTAATCATGATAGATATTGGAATGGTACGGGTGCCCCATTTAGAGAACCTTCATGGGAGAAGCATCCCTTTTCGTGGCCTCCCACTTTAAGTGGAAATCCTTCTAAAAAAGCAGAAGATAATGCTCCTGCCAAGTGTATGGTTTATTTCCGACCGCAAGCAAATTATAACGGCGAATATGGCTTCGACTGGATACGAAATACCCAATTTTCGAAAGAGCAAAAAGAGCTGAACGATAATTATGATACAAAAACAGCGTGCAAAAACTTCGGACAACTGCAGTCGAAATGGTTTTCAAAAGAACTAACGGTGGATGGCTTTGAAGGAATTAATGAGTATGTGCCTGTTTTGAGTGTAATGAAAGGCAAACCCATAAAATTAAGGGCTTATATAAATCTAAAAATAAATGGGGGCAATGAAATATTTGATAAAAAACTACTACGCTGGGGAAAGTATGATGAAAAATTGTTTAAACTGCCCAAGCTCAGCGACCTCGCAGATCCGAGTACACAAACTACCTTGCAAATCAAGGAGTTCCCATTGGAGTGTTTGGAGACTTTCTCTGAAGATAAAGAAATAGAAGTGCTTTATGGAAATAATTCTACCTGTTGTGGAAAATTAAGAATATTAAAAAACAAAAATGCAGAAGGTAAAGATTTAAACCTTGATGTTGTTTTGGTGGAGGTGGTGGCAGATTTAAGTAATATTGTAGAAATAGGAACTCGTGTTACTCATGGAATTTTTTCGGCAAATGACTTGAAAATATTGCCTACCATATTGAAACAGGCAGGTATTTCATGTAATCAAACAAAGACATCGCTCGATATAAGCACAGGTTCTACCAGAAGAGGTTTTTGGATGGATTTTGCAAAAAGAGGAAAGATAAATGAAGATCATGACAAATTAATTCAACATCTTAACAGTAAACTTGATAAGAAATACGATAAGTACTATAAAATATATTACATCAATGAAGAGTGTACGAATGGTAAGGATTGGGTGGCAATACCTAATTTGAAAGGAGGGATAGTGTTTAAAGACCATCTCTCTTCTACAATACTTCGTTGTATGGAATTGGAAAATCTATCCGAGGAGAAGGATTTTCCATTTACCGCATCGAAAACCAACAATTTAATGGATAATGCTGAGAATCGTGATATATTGAAATCTACCTCTTTCGTTTGGCAGTGGGAAAAATTAAGGAAGTTAGTGCAAAATTTGAATAATGGACAACTGGCATAAAATATTACAAACCAATTATATAAAATAAATAAACCAATTAAACACTATAACATTATGGGCTGCAAATCACCTAAAGAACCAAAAAAATTCGAGTTTGAAGAAGAGGAAGAAAAACAAAACGATAATAATCAGAATGATAATGATCAAAACGATAATAATCAGAATGATAATGACCAAAACGATGATAAGCAAAACGATGATAAACAGAGTGATGATAATCAGAATGATAATAAACAGAATGATGATAAACAGGGTGATGATAAACAGAATGATGATAAACAGGGTGATGATAAACAGAATGATAATGAACAAGATGCGAGCAAGCAGAATTTAACCGACGAAAAGAAAGAGGATGAGAAGAAAGAGGATGAGAAGAAAGAGGACGAAAAGAAAGAGGATGAGAAAAAAGACGACAAAAAGGAAATCAAATTTAAAGTGCCGGAGAATAAATCGAAATATGATGGGGGAAAGCCTTTAGGAATTATCTTGGAACTGAAAAATATTAAGGAAGAGGATGTGGAGTTGAAGTATCATCAGGTGGAGCAGCCCGACAAAATGAATCCGCTATCCGGAGTTAGAATTCAAAAATATTCCAAAGATTTTAAACTCGATGCCAAAGAGCTTGTAGAAAAGAAATGGTATATGATTATGGCTCAAGAAAAAATATCTATTACAGGCTTTTCGGCGTCTAATGTAAAACCGCCTGTTGTAACGCCGCCCCTGTTCTTTTATATTGGGGAGAAAAACCCTGAAGAGGAAAAAAAAGAAGAAGGGAAAGAAACTTTAGTTTGCTATGGCGGCAACATTTCGGAAGACTCAAAAGAAGCAGTATCGGACACAACGATTCAATTATTAAAACGTGTGGGAGAAAAAATTGAACAGGATGTTATCACCATTACCAGTACGATCTTCTCGCCGAAACAGCAAGCCGAACAGATATATAACAACATGGAGAAAGGCAACAATATAGCTTACCAGGCGCCCGGAGAATCTGTGAAAAACGTATGGCGAAAATGTCGCGGAGGGGGAGACAAATTGTCGAAGGAAGATACTGTTAAAAAAATGACGGATAAAATTGAAGAATTGGCAAGGCAGAACCGGTATGTAACTCCGCACTGTGTACCCGAAGAGGTTTATGAAAAGTTGAATGTTATAGATATTTCTTACAATAACCTCAAAGTGCAAGAATTTATCAATGCCTTATGCGAAGAAGCCGCCGTAAAACAAGTATTGCACGGCAAACAGGAAATATCCAACCCCGCAAAAGCCAAATACCTTGCCGGCGAAAATGGAGTGCATGTGGAAATTAACCGGTAAGATAGGAAAATATTAGACTATTTGTGAAACTGCAAAACAGAAAAGAGATATGGCAAATGAAAAAATAAAAGGTATCTTCATGGGAATTTTACAATGGAAGCAAGATTATCGTTTTCTTATAAGAGATGAACATTTTTTGAATATGTTGGCAAATGTAATTAAAGATGCAATAAAGGTTATTAAGGAAATTGCTATTAAAGACTTTTCTGAAAGTCAAACTCGAAAGATACAACTTGGAACACAATTTAGAATAATTGATGAGAGATTAGCACTTGAGATGGTAGATTACGAATTTGATTTAGGTTTATGGTTTTCTGGCGAATTCGCAGTTCAGCTTAATCAAAAAGTAGATGATGCCTACGAACAGTTCCGCCAGTTAAGTATATCTCGTGAAAAGAAATATGTTAAGCATGCAGTGATAGAAAATTCTTTGCAAGCTGGAAAAGAAGTTATATTTTGTATAGGAAGTCTAGCGGGAGGTGTAATAACAGTTGCTGGCAAATTTGTATTAGTGCCGGTTCAAAAAAGCATATTTGGCTGGATAGTTAAAAAGAAAGAGAAAGTTATTGAAGCTTTTAGAAAGGCAACAAGGGTACAAGAAGAAGCGGCATGGGCGTTGTTTAGAACTACAAAAAAGTCAAAACATTTATGGGCTGCATTTAATCGACAATTGGATAATGACCTTGCAGTTTCTGATATATGGACTACAAAAGACAGATTGGAAAGAGCTTATGACGCAGGTGTAAAAGCTTTTGGAGAAATAGCAAAAGCCGAGGGAGTAAAAAGAATTGCAATTGACGAAATTGATACTTTTGTTACTGCTAAAGTAACCCCTGGACTTTTTGATCCCAGCGGAGAAAAATATGTTATGCAAATACTTAAATTAAGCGATCTGCCAGATAATTGTTTATTTGGTATTTATAATAAAGATACTGACACTCTTCTCGACTTTGTACCGTTTGGAATTACTAATGCATTAAATGCGACCGCTTTTTCTTATGGGGTATGTGATAACCTTAATCAGCTACATGCACTGTATTATTTGCAAGACCCAAATCATTGGCAAGAGATAAAAGGTATGTTAGTAATGTGTCTTACCAGCCGAATAAATCGTTTGATTAGTGATAAGAAAAATAAATTTAGAGTAGTATATAACAAAGATGATTATGCTAAGGCATCTGCATCTACTCGAACAGCGACTTTTGAGAAGCAACTATCAGATGTAATTAATGAACTTCATAGTTTATTTTTTTAACACAATCTTATATGTGAATTCTTTAAATGTTATACCTTCGCAGCGGCATAATTTTTATTAACTTTCACAGCAGAAAATGAAAGATTTTATTTCATTACTACAAAAGCAAATAAATAAAATGTACATTTGCGCCTGAAAAGCGCGTTAAACTACCTTAAAAAGGGGTTAAAATTTGCTTGTTTGTTACCCACTACACCAAATAACGCGCTTTTCTTTTTAGAAATTAGCAAATTACAGGTCAATATAGACCTTTATTTTACAAAGCTATGAATATCATTTTATTTGACAATCATGTAAGAAATCATCTGCTTCCTTTTACATTTACCCGTCCCTCGGCAGAAATCAGAATAGGGATCTCTACTATTCGCGAAAAATGGGAACGCATTTTTAAAACCGAATCTTCATTCTTTACGCAAGATGATCTATCGGAGCTATTTCCTTGTAGCATTTCGGATGATAACTTGTTTATTGCCGGTAATTTATTACCCGACACGCCATTAACAGATGCCATCAAAGCACTGAATACAGGTGAGGTTCTAAAAGACGGTGAAAATCGTGTGTTGGCTTTGCGCGTGGGGAGTTTTGAAGAGTTTGCGGCGTTGGAGCATTTTAACACGATCATTTATTCCAATGAATTTGTGAGCATTAACGCTAAACATGATATATTTTCATTGAATGAGAAAGTGTTAACTAATGACTTTAATGATCTTACAAAACGCAGAAAGAGCGGCGTTTTAAGCACTTCCAACAAACTAATCGGCAATCCGAAAAATATTTTTATAGAAGCAGGTGCAAAAATTGAGGGTGCTATTTTAAACTGCGAAACAGGACCCATCTATATTGGAAAAAATGTGCAAATTATGGAAGGCAGCTGTGTACGCGGTCCGTTTGCTTTGTTAGATGAATCTATTGTAAAAATGGGCACCAAAATTTACGGGGCAACCACCATTGGTCCTTATTGCAAGGTGGGCGGCGAAATCAACAATGTGGTGATGTTCGGCTACTCCAATAAAGCGCACGACGGCTTTCTCGGCAATGCCGTAATCGGCGCGTGGTGCAATATTGGCGCCGGCAGCGATGCCTCGAACATGAAAAACAATTACGGCGATGTGACGCAATGGAACTATGCCTCGCAATCGTACGAAAATACCGGTTTGCAATTTTGCGGACTCATGATGGGCGACCACTCCAAGTGCGGCATCGGTAGCATGTTTAACACGGGAACAGTGATCGGCGTGGGTTGCAATCTGTTTGGTTCAGATTTTCATAGGAGTTTTGTACCGTCATTTTCGACAGGGAACCGGAATAAAGGTTATACGCAATATCCTATAGAAAAAGTGTTGGAATCGGAGCAGGCGATGTTTTTGCGGAGGGGGATGGAGATGAGTGAGATTTATCGTAAAATGCTGATTCAGTTAACCGAAATTAAGTTATTATCTTTTCTAACCAAAAAAGTAACACCATGAAAAGAAACATTTTATTTGCCTTTTGGGTTTATTGTTTAATTTTTACAACAAACTCACCAATGTATGCACAGGTAATCCAATACCAATCCGTATTTGGAGAAACGAATACTTCGTTTAATTTATATAACTTTCAACTATCTCATTTATTTGCTGATTCTACCTATTTTGTAAAAGATACTTTGGTGAATAGTATGGAATATAAGAAATTTGATATAGTTCGCAGGTCAAGAATAATGCCGGAACAGAATAATCGCTATTTAGGCATGGTACTATTACGAGAAAGCGAAGACAGGTCGAAACTATATTGTTTGTATCCCGACAGTAATAGTGAAGAACTTTTAATGGATTTGAATTTGAACCTACAAGACACATTCTATTATCCTTTTGTGGTAGATAGCATCTTTTATGATAATGCAAATGCCAAACATATTATTCTTAGCATGCACCTTCCTGATGATGTTCACTATGACTGTTTTTCTTGGTGTTGTCGAAACATTGAATTTATAGAAGGGGTAGGACCTACATTATTTATCTATAGTAGTTGTTTGCTTTGCGCTCACAAAGACGAGCTGAGTCATTATCTAATAGTGCATTCTTGGGGAATCTCTTGTACAGAATGTTTTTGTGAATGGCGTGATCCCAACATAAGTATAGATGATCTACTTGCAGCTAAAACTAATCTGAAAATATATCCCAATCCTGCCTATACCTTTATTGAGGTTGATTTGGGTGAAAACTTTATGAATTATCAGGTAATTTTTGTCTATGATTTACTGGGAAGATCTTGTCTGAATAGTGCTGTAACACAGGGAAAACACCGTCTTGACATTCAAAGTTTACCTGCGGGCAACTACATTATGCAAGTTATAGGCAAGGATAAAGTGCCTGTGTATGGAAAGTTTTCTGTTACACGTTAAGTAACATTACAAACAATCCCCTCTTTCATGCACTAACTCATACCCGACAGCAGCCATGCTTTCAGCTAATTTTTTCACGCCTTCTGCTGCCTCCAAACCGGTGGCTATTTTATTGTTATACAGCAAATATTGCTCTCGAACGTGCAGTGGCGATAAATTGGGCATAAGCACGTTGGCGCCTGCCAATACCGCTTTTTCACGCCCTTGCGGATCGAGTGTGCCCAGCGCGGTGGTTGCAGGAAGTAGCACATTGGGCAAAAACAGTCGTGAAAGCGCCAATAAAAACAAGGTGAGTTCCACGCTTCCCGCCGGAAAATCCGCAAAAGGCGTGTCTTTATGAGGAATAAACGGACCTATACCCAGCATTTCGGGCTTAAAATCTGCAATGAAAAGCATATCTTCTGCCAAATTCTCAACGGTTTGAAAGGGAGAACCCACCATAAAACCCGTGCCTGTTTGAAATCCGATGTGCTTTAAATCATACAAACATTGCTTGCGCGGAAGATCCGATAAATTTTTAGGATGTAACCGGCTGTAATGCTCCGAATTTGCCGTTTCATGGCGCAACAAATACCGGTCGGCGCCGGCATTTTTAAGTGCCAAGTAAGAAGCATAACTTCTTTCGCCAAATGATAGGGTTAGCGCGTTTTCCGGATATTTTTCTTTTATCGCCGTAATGATTTCCAATAGTTTTTCATCCGTAAAATACGGATCTTCGCCGCCTTGCAGCACAAATGTCCTGAAACCCAATTCATTTCCAATTTTACAGCAAGTTAAAATCTCCTCTTTGGTTAATCGGTATCGTGTTGTTTTTTTATTTCCGGCGCGAATACCGCAATAGAAACAATTGTTTTTACAATAATTGGTAAACTCAATGAGTCCACGTGCAAATACTTTGTTTCCATAATGTTGTGCAGCAACTTGCCGTGCTTTTTCACAAGTGTATGCAATAATTTCATCATCTCTATTTGCAATCAAAAAAATCCATTCCTCCTTGGAAAGAATGGATTTTTGAGAAAGTTTATCAATAAGAAGTTTCACTACTTATTTATCTTACCAGATTTCTAAAATCAGCATTGTTTTTTAGTTTTTTAAATTCCGCATCTTTTCCGGCTTCGGTTTTATAAGCGTTATCCAATTCTATGGCTTGACGGAGATTACTAATCACGTCATTTTCATTATTTTGACGTGCCTCAATAATAGCAGCTAAATAAAACGCTTTGGCATCTTTAGGTTGCACACAATTAATATTGGTTTTTGCCTCATCGTACCTTTTAAGCAAGAGTTGTGCTAAAGCTACTCCATAATCGCAACTGCGGTTGCCCATAGATTGAACGGCTTCCATATAGTTGCCTGCCAATATTTTGAAAAGCCCTAAATTATAATCTTGTCCTGTGGCTTCTATTTGCGCTTTTTGCGCTGCTTCAAAAGCTTGTAGCGCCTCATCTCTGTTGCCTTCCAAGAAGTATAAAACACCCATATTGTTTAATACGATACCATTGCTTGGAGAGATGGCGTTCGCTTTATCTAAAAAGTTTTGCGCATTGTTAAGATTTGTTTTGTTTTTTGTTTGCAAATAATCATAAATAGCCAAAGCGCCTAAATTGTTATGGCCTCTCCAGTCGTTTTCAAATGTTTCTGCAACATTGGTGTAAATTCTTCTTTTTTCGCTTAACTCATCTATTTTAGAGGCAGCGAACAATCGTTCATTAATGTTCAATTTGGAGATGTCAGATACTGCCAATTCTACGATTTCTTCATCTGTGAAGTTATTTTTATTGCAAGTTACAGCGATTTCGGCGCGCCGAAGCGGCGGGAGGATTTGTTCGGCGATTTCAACAAAAATGTCGGTCATCTCTCTAATTTTTTGTTCTCTTGCCGCCGAGTTTTTTTGCGAACGAACCACGTTTAATATTTGGTTTTTTTCTTTAAGATTCGATTTTTCTACGGCAGCTTCAAAACCCGACCAGTCTTCTCCTTTTGCATTAGGGACGAGTGTTACTTGCGGCATTTGCACATCTCTTAATCTTGCTTTCGTTCTCTTGGCATACTCTTTTCTCCACTCTTCCATTTGATTATTGAGCCATTTTTCGCCTTGAGCCAAACGTTTTTCAGAAAGTCCTTGATTTAAAGACTCTTCCCCTTCAGGAGAAGCCCATCCGAAAATCTCAATTTTTTGAATGTTTTTATTGCCGTCAAGTGCATTGAAAAGATAAGTTTTAAGATCGTTTAGTGCTTGTTTGGCTTTATCATCTCTGTTCAATTTTAAGTTCCAGTTCAAATCGGCTCTGTTTACTTCAAAATAGATAATACCGGTTTGTGTTTCAAATTCTGCTTTATAGCCATGTGGCGCAAGGATGAGGTTGGTTCCGTTTCCGGGTCTGTCGCTCAAAGTAGGATTCATGGCAATACGCGAAGCGGTGTTGGAGATACCTTCCCCTAATTTTATGGGCGGATACGTAAATGATTTTTTTCCGGCTCTTGCTGTGCCAATTCCATAAATTCCTTGATTAGCAAGCTCTTCCTGAAAAGGGAAGTTTCCGGAAACAGTAAATGCACCTCCGTTTTTACGCGATACTACCGTACCTTGTTCTTTCGATTTCTCACCTACTAATTTTATTGAATTGATCTCTGTTTTATTGCTACCGTCTTCATCCATAAATACGGGCACCTGAATATCCACTGTAGCTTTTTTTCGCATAAAATTCGGAGGAACGTTTCCTTTCACTACGTATTCTACTTTACCTCCTTTATTCTCCAAATCAGGGTTTTCGAGTTTCATTGAAATTTTGTTGGTAGGAACCATTTTTCCCAATCCACAACTACTCAAAACTAGCGCAATAAGCGCAAAAATTGTTAAAAAAGATAGTTTTTTCATTTTTTTAGATATTTATTGATGGTGATATAATGTTGTTGAACGTGCAAAAGTAGAATAAATTTTAATAGCCAGTTGTTTTTTGTTATTAGTGTTTATTTTGTTTTTTGAGTATTAACAGATTTTTGGCTGAGAAATGCATACTACTTCCGAATTGTTAACAATCTACATTTATCATCACTCTAACTTGCTTACATTTTGAGTGCGTTTGGAACTGTGTAATAATCGTTTGCAAAACATCCTTTTTCTTTTCTAAAGAAGAGTCTTTTGCAAATTTTATCCAAATATCTTTTAAATATTGATTTTGTAAACGACCGATGAGCGGAAATTCCGGTCCGAGTACCTGTTTGGGAAATCCTTTTTGCAGCTCCATGGCTAATTCTGTGGCTGCTTGGTTCACCCACTCTAAATTATTATGTTTCAGTGTGATTTTTATTAAACGATAGACCGGCGGGTAGCGAAATCTTTTCCGCTCTTCAATCTGACTTTCATACATCGCTTGAAAGTCGTTGCCTATCACATATTTCAAAGCGGGGTGCCACGGCTGGTAGCTTTGTATGATCACCTTTCCCGGAAGCTCTTTTCTTCCGGCGCGCCCGCTCACTTGCGCCATCACTTGAAATGCCCGCTCAAAGGCTCTGAAATCAGGGAAAGTGAGCATGTTATCCGCTTCTAAAATGCCCACTACGCTTACTCTGTCAAAATCTAATCCCTTGGTTACCATTTGGGTCCCCACTAAAATATCGGTGCGCTGTTTTTCAAAATCGGAGATAATTTTTTGGTAGGCTGTTTTTGAACGCGTGGTGTCTAAATCCATGCGCGCCACTTTGGCATCGGGGAAAAGTTGTGCTAAAGTTTCTTCAATTTTCTCTGTGCCAAACCCTTTCATTTCAATATCCATACTTTGGCAGTGCGGGCAGTGTGTAGGTGTGGCAATAGCATAGCCGCAATAATGACACTTCAACAGGTTCGATTTTTTATGATAAGTCAACGTAACATCGCAATGAATGCAAGTAGGCATGGTTTGGCAGGCGTTGCAATAAAGTCGCACGGCATACCCTCTACGATTTTGAAACAGAATGATTTGCTCTTTTCTTTCGAGCGCAGCCGCCATGCTATCAATTAAGAAATGAGATAAATGACCCTCCATTTTTTTCTGTCGTCTGGCTTCGGGAATATTTTCTATCCAAATCTCAGGTAGTTGACTTTCGGCGTAACGTTGAAACAGTTCCACCAACCCGTATTTTTCTTTCTTTACGTTGTAATAACTTTCTAATGAAGGGGTTGCTGTTCCCAACAGCACAGGAGCGTGGTGCAATTTTCCAAGCACCACAGCGGCATCGCGGGCGTGGTAGCGCGGCGCCGGATCTTGCTGTTTGTACGAAGCGTCGTGCTCCTCGTCCACAATAATAAGCCCCAGGTTTTGGTAAGGCAACAGGAGGGCGGAACGTGCGCCGAGAATAAGTGAGTACTTTTCGCCATGTTGCAGCACCCTATTCCAAATTTCCACCCGTTCGAACTCATTAAATCGAGAGTGATATACGCCGACCTTATCTCCGAAATATTTTTGCAAACGACTTACAATCTGCGAAGTGAGCGCAATTTCAGGCAGCAAATACAACACTTGCTTGCCTTGCGCCAGTACCTCATCAATCATTTTCATATAAATCTCCGTTTTGCCGCTTCCTGTGATGCCGTGCAACAAAACTACCGGAAATTGCACAAAAAGTTGTTTGATTTGCAGGAAACTTTTTTGCTGCACTTCCGATAAATGAATGTCGCTAATGTCATTTATTGAAGCCACCTCTTGCAAACGACTGCTCTGCACTTCCTTCTGAATCAACACATTATTATTGATTAATGTTTGTAATGAAGAGGGAGAACCTTCCGATTTTTTCAGCAGTTCCGATTTTTTTACGCGATCTTCATTCCTTTTTAGCATTAAAAATGCCAATAAAAGCTGCGATTGCTTTTCTGTTCTTTTTGAGGCACTTAATTTATCTAACAGTTCAAAAAGCATCGGTTCGTCGTTAAAATAAGTGTCATGCAAAAAAATGTACGTTTCTTTTTTGGCATGATATGGATTTTTAATCTCCTCAGTCGTAAGAATTACATTTTTTTCTACCAACGATTTGATTATGGGGAAAATCTTTTGAATATCCACCGTTTTTTGCACTTCGGCAACAGTCATACGTTGTCTGTAAGAGAGCGCCTCTGCAATTTTCAGTTCCCGTTCGGTAAGCGTTGAAATATCACCGTCGAAGTTGGGATGTAGCATAATGAGTGTTTCGCCCGCCAATTTTAAACCGGAGGGCATTGCGGCCGCCATCACTTCGCCCGTATGGCACAAATAGTAGCGTGCGAGCCATTTCCAAAGTGCCAACTGTTTTTCGGTAACAATGGGTTCAGCATCAATAATATCAATAAGATATTTCACATGAGGAAAAGCGGGGACATTCGTATGAACAGCCATCACCAAACCTGCATAAAGTTTGTTTTTTCCAAACGGCACGATCACTCTTGTGCCAGCTTTTATTTGCGCATCTAACTCGTAAGGCACACGGTAGGTGAAGGTTGCCGGCAAGGGCAGCGGAAGTAGGATATCGGCGAAGTAGGTAGGGCGGGACATGATATTTATAAATTCAACATATAACTTGTGCTTCTGCCTGCAAGATTTTGAAGTAAAATGCCGTTTTCAACCAATTCTTGTAAGTCACGAGTGGCCGTTGCTTTGGTTGTTTTGGCAATTGAAATATATTTTTTTGCGGTCATTCCGCCTTCAAATCCGTCTTTACCTGCATCTAACATCTTATTGATTGCCTTACTTTGTCTATCGTTCATTATTTTTTTGTGTTGATCAAAAAACTGTGTCTTTTTGACAGAAAAATCCAATATTTCCAACGCATTTTGTTGTGCGTCAATCAGCAGTTGAGAAAAATAAAGTAACCAACTGTTGATTTCCAAAGTGGTTTGCACTTTATTCAATTCAGCATAATATTTATTTCTGTTTTTCTCTATCACTTGCGAGATGCTCATAATTATTTGCTTTTCAAGAGATTCTGATAAACATTTTTCAATTAACGCTCTACCGATTCTGCCGTTTCCGTCTTCAAATGGGTGGATACTTTCAAAATACAAATGCGTAATGGCTGTTTTTATGATGATTTTCTGAATGTTCCCATTGGGTTTGAATTTGTTATACCAATTGACAAAGTTTTTCATTTCTTGCGGAACTTTTGCTGACGGCGGAGCTTCGTAATGCACTTTCTCTTTACCCCGGGCACCTGAAACAATTTGCACGGCTTCTTCGTCTTTACGATAAATACCTGCATTTATATATTTTGAATGACTAAACAAAATTGCATGCCAATTTTTCAACATTTTTTCGGTCAATTTTTCCTGAAAATGAGTTCTTACTTCCCACATTAAAAAGGCTATATTTTCAGCCCGTTTATCTTTAATATTTTTTATAGTGGAAGTTAAACCTAACTTTTTCAAAAAAGAGGAGCGCACATCTTCCCTTGATAACATTTCTCCCTCAATTTCAGATGTTTTTACGGCCTCCGAAATCATTATGTCAATAATTTCATTTTTTTGTTTTGCAGAATTAAAGGTTTTGAACACACCAAATATTTCGCCTGAAAGCTCTGCGAACTTCAATGCTTGGCTACTTATAATTTCTTCATTATAAATAAATTCTGCCCAATTTTCTATTTGCCAATTATACATATTTGAGCCGTTTATTAAAATTATTCGGTGCAAAAATACAACTTTTTTGAGCCAATTATATTTTTTTCGGCTCAAAGTGATTTTTTTAGTTTCCCCACTTGCGCCTCAATCGCCGCATCCTCAATCTTTTCAAAAAGATATTCCGGCGCATTAATTTTGTGTCCGGCTTTTAGCAAGTCAACATTTCCGCCTTTGTTCCAATCGTGTACATTAATGTTCAATATTTTTTGAAGTTTTTCAGCAGTAAACGGCAAGAAGGGTTCGCCCAGCACGGAGAGGCAAGCGCAAATTTGCAGCGATAAATGTAAGATGGTTTTCACGCGTTCGGGATCGGTTTTAATCACTTTCCAAGGCTCGGTGTCGGTTAAGTACTTATTGCCCAGACGCGCCAAATTCATAAACTCGGCTAAGGCTTCGCGAAAACGGTATTTCTCAATGGAAGCGCCGATGAGGTTGGGAAATTCGGCAATCTTGGCGATGACCTCTTTTTCCTCTTGTGTATATTCGCCCGCTTCCGGCACGATGCCTTCATAATATTTGTGAATTAAGACCACGGTTCTGTTCACAAAATTTCCGAAAATCGCCAGCAGTTCATTGTTATTTTTCGCCTGAAAATCTGCCCAGGTAAAATCGGAATCTTTGGTTTCGGGCGCAATGGTGGTTAACGTGTAGCGCAAAACATCTTGTTTGTCTTTAAAATCTTCCAAATATTCGTGCAGCCATACGGCCCAGTTTCTTGAGGTAGAGATTTTATCGTTTTCTAAATTCAGAAACTCATTTGCCGGCACATTTTCGGGCAAAATAAAAGAGCCTTCCGCTTTCAACATCACCGGAAAGATGATACAGTGAAACACAATGTTGTCTTTTCCAATGAAATGCAATAGCCGTGTATCTTCATTCTTCCACCATTTTTCATAGTTCTGTCCATTTTGTTCACACCATTCTTTCGTAGCCGAAATATAGCCGATGGGTGCATCGAACCACACGTAAAGTACTTTGCTTTCCGCACCTGCCAAGGGAACCTTTACGCCCCAGTTCAGGTCGCGGGTTACGGCGCGAGGCTGCAATCCCTGTTCAATCCATGATTTGCATTGGCCATAAACGTTGGTTTTCCAATCTTCCTTATGTCCTTCCAAAATCCATTCCGTCAGCCAATCTTCATATTGATCCAACGGCAGATACCAATGGTGGGTTTCTTTTATCACCGGTACATTTCCGCTTAATACCGATTTTGGGTTAATTAAGTCGGTGGCGTTTAAGGAAGTACCACACGCCTCACATTGGTCGCCGTACGCTTTTTCGTAACTGCAGTGGGGGCACGTTCCGGTAATATACCGGTCGGCTAAAAATTCGCCCACTTCCTCATCATAATATTGTTCGGATTTTTTTTCGATTAATTTTCCGTCATGATATAATTTGGTAAAAAAATCTGAAGCGGTTTGGTGGTGAATCGGTTTTGAGGTTCTGGAATAGATGTCGAATGTAATGCCCAAATCTTCAAACGATTTCTTAATAATTTCATGATAGCGATCCACAATAGCTTGTGGTGTAGTGTTTTCGTTTCGTGCTTTAATGGTAATGGGCACGCCGTGTTCATCGGAGCCGCCGATAAGCAAAACTTCTTCGCCTTTGGCGCGCAAGTAGCGGCAATAGATGTCTGCCGGAACATAAACGCCAGCTAAGTGTCCAATGTGGAGTGGTCCGTTGGCGTATGGAAGCGCCGTAGTAATTAAGTGTCTTTTTGCCATGTTTTTTGATTTACAGGGCGCGAAAGTACATCAATTTTTAGAACGAAGTTGAAAATCTAATAAATAGAAATTAAGATAGAAAACTGCGCCTTGTACTGCCGGCTGAATCCGCCGGCTAAAAAAATCATCTCTCCCACTTGACAAACGCCCTTCCGTGATGTATATTTGCGCGGCAAATTTTAATATATGGAAATAACTATTATTGAACAAAATAGAACAATAGAAAATGCCATTGAGTTGGTTATTATTCAACGCATACACGAAATTCGAGGCAAGCGAGTAATGCTTGACTTTGATTTGGCGGAAATATATCAAGTTCCAACAAAGCGGTTAAAAGAGCAGGTAAGGCGTAATATTGAGAGATTTCCCGATGATTTCATGTTTCAACTTTTAGATGAAGAATGGAATATACTGGTCGCAAATTGCGACCAGTTACCCGGCAACATTAAACACAGTTATATTATTCCTCTTGCTTTTACACAAGAAGGCGTTGCCATGCTATCCGGCGTACTGCGCTCACAAAGGGCAATTCAAGAAAATATCAAGATCATGCGAGCTTTTGTTGCCCTTCGGCAATATGCTTTGAATTATGCCGAAATAAAACATGAATTGGATAATTTTATGCGTGAAACCAATTCAAGGTTTGATAAAAACGAGATAAAATTTGATGCGCTTTTTGCATTGTTCGATGAATATATTGCGCATAAAAAAGAACTTGAAAAACCACGCAATCCGATAGGGTTTAGAACGGGGGGAAGTTAATGATTAGATGATGAGATGATGAGATGATGAGATGATAAACTGAAAACCTCATACCTCGTATCGGCGGCTAAAAAAAACACCCCTACCTTGACAAACGCCCTTCCGTGATGTATATTTGCGCGATAAATTTTAATATATGGAAATAACTATTACTGAACAAAATAGAACAATTGAAAACGCCATTGAGTTGGTTATTATTCACCGCATACACGAAATTCGGGGCAAGCGGGTAATGCTTGACTTTGATTTGGCGAAATG
>Ga0123353_10003678_pt1 | contig 19467 bp, 20 predicted proteins | sample TergutLab28metaG_3_FD_92763 | JGI IMG/M metagenome (GOLD analysis project Ga0123353, IMG submission 92763) | Labiotermes labralis P3 segment gut microbial communities from Petit-Saut dam, French Guiana - Lab288 P3 | ecosystem: Host-associated > Arthropoda: Insects > Digestive system > Gut ... | reverse complement strand
TGTTTTGGTAGACTCTGCTACAGGCGGAACAGCTCCTGCTTGTCCCGGAACTCGTAAAAACGGCTCCTTTACTTTAGGTAATAGTCAGACACTATATGCCTACGTTGGCGGTGGAGGAGGAGGGGGCGGGTTTTTCCTGCATCATTATAGTTGTTGTGGCGTAGGAACTCAGTACCTGGGAGGCGGCGGCGGAGCAGGTTGGTTCGGCGGAAATAATGGTGCCATGGGAGGAGCAGGAGGTAATAATGCTGCTTATGGTGCTCAGGCAAGCGGCTATGGATTACAATTTAGAGGCGGGAGCTACTATGGACAAGGCGGAAGCGGTATGAGCGGGGGAACTTTTTCTAATCAGGTTACGCTCTGCTCTCCCAGCGATTGCAGCCCTTGGAGCTATAGCTGCGGCGGGGGCGGCTATGGAGGAGGCGGCGGAACTGTCACTACTAACACATGTAATGCAGGCGGCTCTAACGGAGGAAATGGCGGCGGTGATGCTGGTGGATTGGGAGCCGCTGCTAACTGGGCAAGTGCAACAACGTGGCCTAGTGCGGCAGATGCAATTAGAAATGGAGGAAACGCCGGGTTGATAATGTTAAATTACATCTCACCTGATGACATTTGCAGGTTGTAGAAATTTTAAAATACAATCTGTCATAATTCCATTCTAAATTCTACATTATTCAAAAATAATATTGAAAAGACCTTCAAAGAAATTTCCGGTTTTTATCACAGTATCCGAAATAGAATCTATGAAAGTCTTATTAGCAAGAGATTTTGGAGGAACCAAGCTTTCCGCATTAGTCATATAATCTCTCCATATAACAGCCGGAAGCCCGGCGCCCGAGACTCCTTTCATGGGGCTGTTGTCATCATTACCAACCCAAACCACTGTAATATAATTTCCGGTAAATCCTGCGAACCAAGCGTCTCTGTAGTCGCTGGCAGTTCCGGTTTTTCCGGCTGCCTGCCTTCCCTGTATCTGCGCTCCTTTGCCGGTACCATTAGATATTACCTTCTCCATCATAGAGATAAGTTTATCTGCGGAGCGTGTTTCCGCTACCTGAGCAGGAATGTCGATTTCATGATTGAAAATGATTTTTCCGCTTCTGGTTCTCACCTCTTTAACAGCATACGGCGTTACAGCCTTGCCGCCGGACGCTATGCCGGCATATGCCTGAGCCAGTTCAAGAACAGACAAAGAGCTGGAGCCCAATGCTATGGAATAGTCTCTTTCTATCTTAGAAGAAATCCCCAGATTATTAGCCAACTGAATAACAGGACTTACTCCTGTCTGAGTCAACAGGCGCACTGCTACGGTATTTATAGAGTGAGCCAGAGCATCTGAAACAGATATTGGTCCTCTGAACTTATGGTCAAAATTACTCGGCGCATATTTTCCAACCGCAATAGGTTCGTCTTCTATAATATCGTCCGGGTGTATAAGTCCTCTTTCCAGAGCCGCAAGGTAAACTATGGGCTTGAACGTAGAGCCGGGCTGGCGGATAGCCTGAACAGCTCTGTTGAACTGGCTGGTTTTATAGTCCCGTCCTCCTATCATCGCCAAAATAGCACCGTCCGGCGCAAGACTTAAAAGCGCAGCTTCAGACACGTTTTTGTCGGAAGAGTGCTTATCCAGATTCTCTTTCACTGCATTGTACGCAAAAGCGTCCAGCTTAGTGTCATAAGTAGTTCTGACAAAAACATCTTCTTTTATATCATCAAGCATAGGGGCAATCTGAGAGTACACAAAATCCGCAAAGTATCTTCCCTGAGAGCCTGAAGTCAGCTTTACAGATATTTGCACCGGCGTTTTGAGTATATCCGCAACTTGAGCCTTGGTCAGATACCCGGCGTCCTCCATAGCGTTGAGAACGACACCGGCTCTCTCCAAAGAAAGCTCTTTGTTATTAATAGGAGAAAATCTGGAAGGTGCTTTAAGCAGTCCGGCTATGATAGCGGACTCCATAATATTCAGTTGAGCCGCATTCTTGTTGAAATAAGTCTGGGCAGCAGCATCAATGCCGTAGGCTCCGCTTCCAAGGTAGACTCTGTTCAAATAGGAGCTTAGAATCTCTTCTTTAGAGTATTTGTGCTCCAGCCAAATAGCCAGCAGGACTTCCTGAACTTTCCGATGTATAGTTTTGTCAGAAGACAGAAACAGATTTTTCGCAAGCTGCTGAGACAGCGTAGAGCCGCCTTGTACTTTTTTGCCGTGAGCAGCGTTTATTATACCGGCTCTTATAATGCCGAGAATATCAATGCCGAAATGACTGTAGAAGCGGCGGTCTTCAATAGCAAGAATAGCCTGCGACACATGTTTCGGCAGCTCCTGTGCGTTTACAGTTTTGCCGACAAGGTCTCCGTACCTAGCGAGTATGGAACCGTCAGAAGCCTCTATTATAGAGAAGGGGCGTATAGGAGCTTCTTTGATTTTGCGGACGTCCGGCAGACCTATGGCGCAGAAGCATATATATAAGAAGCCGAGTATTCCAAGCCAAATAAGAGCCAGACCAAAGAGTCTTGCAAAGAATATTCTTATGTCTGTCATAGGAATCTTAGGCATGAACGCCAGAATCTTCTTCCAAAAAGTTTTTTTTCTTTTTCTTTTGGTATTTTTAGCCGGTTTTTTGCCAACCGTGCTTTTCTTTGTTTTTTTGGGTTTTTTAGGCATAATTATACCAAATTATGTAAAATAATGCCCAGTCTAACAGCATAATCCGGTATCGTAAAGACAAAAAAAGTTGTTGAAGTTTAAAGGATTTTTCTTTATTCTAGTCGGTACAGTCATATTTTTTATAACTTTTTATAGGAGTTTGCCATAACACTGCCAGTTGCAAATCGCGGGCGTACTGAACCGAAACGCCGCGAAAAAGAAGACGGACCGAGGATAAACGAGGAAATCTCGGCGCGTCAAGTTCGAGTTGTTGGTGCTGACGGAGAGATGCACGGCGTAATGTCCGTAAAAGAAGCTCTGCAGCTCGCCGAAGATCAAGGATTGGATCTCGTAGAAATATCGCCTAATGCGGAACCGCCTGTGTGCAAGATATTAGACTACGGCAAGTATAAATACGAGATGCAGAAAAAGGCGGCAGAGGCTCGTAAAAAACAGAAGACTGTAGAGCTTAAAGAAATAAAGCTGAGACCTACCATAGAAGAGCATGATTTTTCTATAAAGATGAAGAGTGCCGTTTCTTTCCTGCAGAGCGGCGACAAGGTGAAAGTTACCATGCGTTTCAGAGGGCGTGAGATGATGCACCAAGAAATAGCGAATAAAGTTTTCGACAGAGTGAAGCAGGAGCTTGAGCCATTCGGCAAAATAGAAACCGCACCAAGTTTCGAAGGCCGTCAGATGATAATGGTTATAGCCGGAAAATAAAGTTAAAAGTGGAAAGTGGAAATAATTTCACATTTCACATTAAAACAGCCCCTTTATCTTGCCTTCATCGTCTACGTATATATTATTCGCAGCGGGTTCTTTCGGCAGTCCGGGCATAGTCAGAATGTCTCCGCACAATGCTACGATGAACTCGGCACCCGCAGAAACTTTCACGTCTCTTACAGCAATAATGTGTCCCTCTGGAGCACCTTTCCTAGATGCATCCGTAGAAAAACTATATTGAGTCTTTGCTATGCAAATCGGAAACTTTCCAAAGCCTTCCGCTTCAAACTCTTTCAGCTTCTTTTCCGTTGCTGCGCTTAACGCTATGTCCTTTGCGCCGTATATCTCTGTAGCAATAGTGCGTATCTTTTCCGCCAAAGGAATATTGTCTTTATACAATGGCGCAAACTTACTAGGCTTTGTTTCTATTGTCTTTACTACCTCTTCTGCCAGCTGTACAGCACCTTCTCCTCCGCTGCCCCAGTGATCCGCAAGCATACAGGATACTCCTTCTTTCGCTGTCAGCTTCCGCAGCAATTCCATTTCCGCTTCGGTATCGGAGCTGAACCTGTTTATAGATACTACTACGGGAACTCCGTACTTTTTCATATTGGATATGTGTCTTTTCAGATTCGCAAATCCGGACTCCAACGCTTTCAGATTTTCGTGCTTCAGCTCTTCTTTTGCGACTCCTCCGTGCATCTTTAGTGCTCTTATTGTGGCTACAAGAACAGTGCAGTCCGGCTTGAGACCTGCTGACCTACACTTTATATCAAAGAATTTTTCTGCTCCTAAATCGGCTCCGAATCCTGCTTCCGTGACTACATAATCCGCCAGTTTCAACGAAGCCTTAGTAGCTATCACAGAGTTGCACCCATGAGCTATGTTGGCAAACGGTCCCCCGTGTACTATAGCTGGATTGTTTTCCAGTGTCTGCACCAGGTTCGGCATAACAGCATCTTTCAATAATGCTGCCATAGCTCCGATGCACTTTAATTCCGAGGCTCTTACGAATCTCTTGTTCTTGTCTTGTCCGATTATGATGTTTCCCAGTCTTCTCTTTAAGTCCTCCATGTCTTTGGCCAGACAGAAAATCGCCATGACTTCGGTTGCTACAGTGATGTCAAAGCCGTCTTCTCTGGGGTAACCGTTGCCTGCACCGCCTAAGGATTGTACTATAGAGCGCAAGGCTCTGTCGTTCAGATCCATAGCTCTGCGGAAAGCGATTCTTCTTGCGTCAATATTCAAAGGGTTCCCCCAGAATATGTGGTTGTCTATGATAGAAGCCAGAAGGTTGTTGGCAGTGCCTATAGCGTGAAAATCTCCGGTGAAGTGCAGGTTTATGTCTTCCATAGGAGCAACCTGAGCATATCCTCCGCCGGTAGCGCCGCCTTTTTGTCCGAAGCAGGGACCCAAGCTTGGTTCTCTGAGACAGATGACGGATTTCTTGCCTATGTGATTCAGAGCATCGTTAAGCCCTATGGTAGTGGTAGTTTTTCCTTCGCCTGCAGGAGTGGGAGTAATGGCAGTAACCAGAATCATTTTAGCGTTCGGGCGTTTTTCTATGGATTTGAGATATTCCAGAGAAATTTTTGCCTTGTGGGGACCGTAAGAGTAAATGTTATCTTTCGGAATTCCTAATTTCTTTTCTGCGATATCGGTTACGGGCATAAGCGCAGCCAATTGAGATATTTCTATATCGGTTTTAGGAGAGACGTGTTGGTTATTTTTACCGGCAGTGTTTTTGGAAGTCATGGTTTTTCTCCTATATGGTGAGCAGCGGTGAATCCATGTAACACACTGCTTCCGATTCTTCAAGACCAGATAGGCGTTGATTTATGGATTAATTCGGTTTATTAAAGGGTGGCAGCGAAGGGGAATACAATGACCGTAATTCTGTGTATACTGGACGGCTGGGGGATAGGCGATGAAGTGCCTTGCAATGCTATTTATGCTGCAAAAACGCCGAATTTCGACAAGGTTATGGTTAATTTTCCTCATGCCAAGCTGGGCGCATCTGAATCAGCCGTAGGGCTTCCGACCGGGCAAATGGGCACTTCGGAAGTAGGGCATATCAACATCGGGGCTGGCAGAGTAGTGTTTCAGAGTTTACCAATGATAGATAATGCCATAAAGACCGGAGAATTAGCCTCTAATACTGCACTGCTTGCTGTACTCTCTGAACTTAAAGCAAAAAATAAGACTCTGCATATAATGGGGCTGCTCTCAGACGGAGGCGTGCATTCGCACATTTCTCATATAATAGAGTTGATAAAAATCGCTGCCTCACACAACGTTGCCGTATCAATACATGCTTTTCTTGACGGAAGAGATTGTCCTCCTCAAAGCGGGCTGGCGTTTGTTCAAACTCTTCAAAAAGAGATTGCCAATATAAACAATGTGCACATAGCCTCTTTGTGCGGACGTTTTTATGCTATGGACAGAGACAACAGGTGGGACAGAATTCAAAGTGCTTACAATCTTATTGCGAATGCCGAAGCATATATTATGTGCGGCGATGAGCAATCGTTAGATAAAACGATACAGTATTTATATGATGTGAAAATGTATGATGAGTTCCTAAAGCCGGTTGTTGTTGAAGGATACAAAGGAATACAAGACGGAGACGCCGTGCTGTTTGCAAATTTCCGTTCCGATAGAGCAAGAGAGCTCTCATCTGCTTTTTGTTTGCCTGAATTCGAGGGATTTGTAAGGACTCGAATCCCTAAGATTTCGCATTTCATAGGCATGACGGAATATTCCGATGTATTATCCGGTCATATGTCTGCGCTGTTTCCGGCTAAAAATATTGATAACGGCATAGGAGAGCTTTTAAGCAAGCTGGGAAAACGTCAACTGCGGCTTGCCGAGACGGAAAAGTACGCTCATGTAACTTTCTTTTTCAACGGAGGAAGAGAAGAGCCGTTTGATTTGGAAGACCGAATCCTAGTACCTTCGCCTAAAGTGCAGTCTTACGATACTGTGCCGGAAATGTCTGCGCATCAAGTTACAGATGAACTCATAGCAGCCATAAAAGGGAATAAATACGATTTTATAGTGGTCAACTATGCCAATCCCGATATGGTAGGGCATACCGGGAATTTGAAGGCTGCTATTAAGGCGGTAGAGACTGTTGACGAGTGTCTTGGGCGAATTTTTGATACGGGGGCTGATGTTCTTGTTATAGCCGATCATGGAAACTGTGATAAAATGTTTGATGATGAGTCTGACACGAGACACACTGCGCATACTACGGCTCAGGTGCCTGTTGTTCTTGTGTCTGACGCATTCCGCAATGTGTCTCTAGCGGACGGTGTTTTGGCAGATGTAGCTCCTACTTTGCTCGATATAATGGGCATTCCTAAGCCTTTGGAAATGACAGGAAAGTCTCTTATTAGAAGAGTGTGAATGGAAAATGGAAAATGGAAAATGGAAAATTATAATTTGTATGCTTGCGCTGATGTGCGTACCTATGGAGGCAAACGCTTCTACCAAGCTCGAAAAGACTACGGAAACAATAGACAAAACAAAACAGCAGCTCAAAGAGTTAGAGGACACTCTTAAAGAACAGCGTAAAGAAGGAGAGTCCTTAGACGCTGCTTCAAAACAACAAGAGAACTCTTTGGCAAATCTAAGAAAACGTCTGATTCAAGCTACTGATGATATTGCCGGCAATCAGAAAAAAATCGATAAACTGGAAAAACAATTTAAGGGGACTGCCGCTCAAATCGCTGAGAAAATGGAGCTGCTGGGTCTGCAAAGAGGCAGCGTATCCGTGGTTACAAGTGCTGTAATAGACTTGTCTTTGACTCCGAAAGAGGCTTATTTTTTACAAAAGATTCCGGAAAACAGACTCTTGAATCAGAGAAGGATTGCTACTGCTATTCTGCCGCAGTTAAAGCAAAAAGAAGACATTATCGCAAAAGATTTAAGTGAACTGGAAGCTCTTAAAGCTAACCTCAGGGAACAAAAGAGTCTTTTAGATGCTGCCGCTACGAAACTCCAGAAACAGCAAAAGGAAATGGATTCTTTAGTCGAGCAAAGACAAAAATTGCTGGATAAGACTAATGACAAAAAGGCAGATATCGGAGCAAAAATAGAAGAACTGGGCAAACACGCTCAGGATCTGAAAGAGCTGATGGAGAAGCTGGCGTTAGAGAAGATTAATGAGGAACAGAGGCTTCTGGAAGAACAAAAAGCTCAAGAGAGAAAGGATGCGGAAGAGGCGAAAAAGGCTGAACTGGCAAAGAAAGCAGCAACAACACCGAAAAAAGCTCCTGCGCCGAAAGCCCCGGCTCCTGCTAAAAAGCCGGCGCAAACAGCACAACCAATACAGCCGCCAACAATAGTCTATCCTTTGGCAGGCAAGGTAATAACTAATTTCGGTCAGAAGGATAAGAGCGGAATTGTGAGTGACGGTATTACTATGGAGGCAAAAGGAGGCTCCTCTGTTATAGCTCCGTCTGCCGGCAAGATAGTATTTACGGGGCCTTTCCGCGGCTACGGCAATATTGTTATTATTCAGCACCCCTCAAATTACTATTCGTTTTTATCCGGTTTCGGGCATATTGGCGTTGCAGTGGGGCAGGAGGTAAAACAAGGAGCGTCTCTCGGCACGCTGCCCGGCACGGACAGCAAAACCCAGCGTCTGTACTTCGAATGGCGCAGGAGCGACAAACCGCTGAAGCCGGTATTTAAATAAAATTCTATCCGAATCGTTGACGAGGAGTCTCTGGCATTATATCATTTGTATAGGAATGATTCGATGACTCGGAGATTTACATGCAGAAACTAAAAAAAGCCCTTGAAGAACTTGATGAAGTTCTTTTTTCACTGGAAGACAAAGTAGCGTTGGAAGTCGAATCTTATATCGGCTTTAGAAGACGCTATGACGATATGGTCAGGACAATACGCCAAAAAGAGGCTGATTTCGCCGCTACTACTAAGAGTATTTCTGCGCGTCTCGATAACACTATCGAGCACGTAGAACGGATATTGAGAAATTAATAATAACGGAGATTTTTCATGACTGATGCCACTACTGTTAAGCGTACTGTTTCTTTGTACAACCGCGATTACACTATAAACTGCAGCAAGGAAGACGAGCCCCGCCTTCAGCAGCTTGTTGAGGTTGTTCAAAAAGAAATGGAGACTGTTGCCGGAAACATAGGAAATGCAACCGAGGCAAGGCATCTTATGCTTACGTGTCTGTCTTTAGCAGATAAGCTGCTTGAGGCTAGGGCAGCCTCTTATGAACAGATATCCAAACAAGAGGATATATTTGTTTCTGCTGTACAGCACCTCAGACAGCGCGTAGTCGATCTTTCCTCTCAGATAGGAAACGCATAAGCCCTTAAAACGGCTGTTTTTTTTGCGGTGCAGGCTGTGTATTTCTTGCTTATTTCAATAAAAGTGCTACAATAGAAGATGAGGAAGGTTTACTGTGCTTCTCGATAGGTTAAGATGCTCGTGACCCTTATGTTCTCCTCTAGGGAGCTGTCACTGTCCTGATCGTGGTCTGGACACACGGTGCCCACCTGTTTCGTCAGGTCACAGAGGAATCTGTCCGCCGGCCGTTATGGTGCCTTCCTCCTTCGCACTTCGTGCTTCGGAGGACAAGTCCTCTTTTATTTAGAGTATAGAAATTATGTCCTATCTTCCTTATATCATAAGACAAAAGAAAATAGCTCTAAGGAAGACTCAAAAAGCTATCAGAGAATCTCTGGACATAGACACTGAATTGTTCAGCCAAAATTTAGTAAGTCTCTTCAAAGATAATTTAGTACTCGAACAAAAATCAATTATCGCTTCTTACAGTCCGATAAATAAAGAATTTCCGATTAAGGCTTTAGAGGATTTTCTGATACAGGAAGGGCATACTCTTGCGCTGCCTGTTATGATTGGAAAGCGAAAGCCTCTTATTTTCAGAGAGTATACAAAGGATACGATTCTGCTTGCCAACAGCATAGGAATACCGGAACCGCACTCTGAAGCTAAAGAGGTTACTCCTTCTGTTGTGCTGACTCCTCTGCTTGCGTTCGATAGAAACATGGGCAGGCTTGGGTACGGAGGAGGGTACTACGACCGTACAATACGGCTGCTCAAGGAACAGCGCGGCAGCGTTCTTATGATTGGCATCGGGTATGCTATGCAGGAAGTAGACAGCGTTCCGATAGGAAGATTTGATAACTTCATGGACGCAGTGATTACAGAGAAAAACGTCCTAAAGTCCCATTCTCTGCGAGAAAGAGAATATTAACCTAGTAATTCCTAACTCCTAATTCCTCATTAAAACACATCGATCAAGTCCGCTAAGATCCTTTATTATACGCGCGTTTTCTATTCCGTTTTCTTTAAGCAGTTCTTTTATCTCCTCCGCCTGTCCGTTGCCTATTTCCAGAACTGCTATGCCATTCAATGAGAGGTGCGGTTTTATGTTCGGTATTATTTCTCTGTACATACAAAGCCCGTCCTCGCCTCCGTCCAGTGCCAATATCGGATCGTATTCTTTCACTTCCTTCTGAAGTATTTTTATCTCTTCAGACTTTATGTACGGCGGGTTGCTTACTATTATATCAAACGTCTCATCTATATTATCAAACCAGTTTCCTGTTATAAATTCAGCTCTGTTTTCCAAGCCCAGCAGCTTTGCGTTCTCTTGCGCCTGCGAGACTGCTTTTTCCGATTTATCTATACCCAGACCTTTCGAGTTCGGCAGCTCATGCAGCAGCGTCAACAATATACAGCCGCTGCCAGTACCTAAATCTAAAATCTTTTTTTCATCGTTCTTGTTTTCAATCTCTGTCAGTACTGTTTCTATTAAAGTCTCTGTGTCCGGTCTGGGATCCAGCGTTGCTTCATTAATCTTGAATTCTAGTCCCCAAAATTCTCTGTGTCCTTTTATTCGCGACAGAGGCTTGCCTTTGCTTCTTTCCGAAGCTAATTCCAGTATTTTTTGCTTTTCTTCTTCTGTTACTGTGCGCAGAGGATTTGCCAAAAGATCTAATCTGTCTAATCCAAGCGCATGACACACCAAGAGTTTTGCAGTAAGACTCGGCTTTTCAATTTCCGACTCTTGAAGTAAATATTTTGCTTGTTCTATTATTTCCGAGACTGTTGTCATTCAAATAGAGCAGAAGACAAATAGCGTTCTCCAGTATCCGGAAAGAGCGTTACAATAGTCTTGCCTTTCATGTCCGGTTTTTGTGCTAATTTCACTGCTCCGCACATAGCTGCTCCGGAAGATATGCCTGCAAAAATGCCTTCCTGTTTCGCCAGTCTTTGCGCATACGATATGGCTTCTTCATCAGAGACAGTTATCACTTCGTCTATGAGTCCTCTTTGGTCAGCTATTATTTTCGGAATAAAATTCGCTCCTATGCCTTGTATGCCGTGAAGACCTGATGTGCCTTTGCTAAGCATAGGACTTTTCTCAGGCTCTATTGCAACAATCTTAATATTTTTATCGTGGGTTTTCAGCACTTTTGCTACGCCTATCAAAGTTCCTCCTGTGCCAACGCTGGCTATGAACGCGTCCAGCTTTCCGCCGGTATCGCTTATTATCTCTGGTGCAGTTGTTTCCTCATGCGCTTTTGTATTGGAAGGATTCTCAAATTGTTTAGCGAACAGAGCTCCTTCGATTCCCGCGCATAATTCTTCCGCCTTTTGCACGGCACCCGTCATTCCTTGATCCGCAGGCGTTAGTACCAACTTCGCCCCTAAATACGCAAGCAGCTTTCTGCGTTCTAAGGACATGTTGTCGGGCATTGTGAGTATAATTCTATAACCCTTGACGGATGCTATGTAAGCAAGTCCTATGCCGGTGTTTCCGGATGTAGCCTCTATGATAGTGCCGCCCTTCTTCAGCTTTCCGGCGCGCTCGGCATCTTCTATAATATAAAGGGCGGCTCTGTCCTTCACGGAAGACAGCGGATTGAAGAACTCGAGTTTCGCCAGTATCTCTGCGCCGCAGCCTTCCTCTTTAGTTATGCTGTTTATTCTCACCAGAGGAGTAGCCCCTATAGCTTTTGTTATATCCTCATAAATGCAGTTTCTGGATTTCATGTTTTTGCTTTCGTAGTTGGGTGTAAAAGAGTATAGCAGCGTTCTATCTCAGAAGTCAACACAAATAACAGGGAATTTTCGCGTTTTTCAGGGGTTTTTGTTCTGCAATGCTGCGCTGCGTTTTTTCAAGATTGGCAAGTATGCTTAATGACGGGATACTTTCCTCTCCGAAACAGGAAATGCTGCCTGTGTGACAAACTGCTCCTTGCGGTTTGGCAAGAACAAGCAAAGCGTCATTGTCGCAGTCTGTGCGGATTTCAATAACCTCAAGTTTGTTTCCTGATGTCTCGCCTTTTTGCCAGAGGCGGTTCTTGCTTCTCGAAAAAAATGTCACAAATCCGCTTGTTTGAGTTTCCTTTAAAGCCTCTTTGTTCATATAGCCGAGCATGAGGACGCGCAGACTTTGCGCATCTTGAACGATTGTTGGCACAAGCCCGCTGCTTTTTTCAAAGTCAATTATCATAACCTGACCTCCACGCCTTCTTGCTTCAGATAAGCCTTTAATTCTGGAATAGAGACAATATTTTTGTGAAAAGCACTTGCGGATAGCGCACCGTCAACATTTGCCTTCTTGAACGCATCTTTAAAGTGCTCTTTTGCGCCGGCACCTCCCGATGCTATCAGCGGAATGCGTATACATTCGCGAACAGCTATAAGCTGCTCAATGTCATAGCCTTGACGCATTCCGTCTTGGTTCATGCAGTTAAGAACAATCTCGCCTGCGCCGCGCGCTTCTGCTTCTTTGACCCAGTCCAATGTCCGGCGGTTGCAGGCGATTGTTTTTGCTTCATCTCCCGTATATTGATAGACAAACCAATCGCCGTTCTCATAGCGAGAGTCGATTCCTACGACAACGCGTTGACTGCCAAGTTCTTTTGCCAGTTCATCAATAATATCAGGATTTTCAAGCGCAGGCGAATTGATTGATATTTTATCTGCGCCGCAAGTTAAAACCTCTTTCGCATCATCAAGCGTACGAATACCGCCGGCAACACAAAAAGGAATATCAATAATGCCGGCGATTTTAGAGACCCAAGAACGATCTGCAGAACGGTTGTCCGGTGAAGCAGTAATATCATAAAACACAAGTTCATCTGCGCCCTCACTACAATATCGTTGCGCAAGCTCCAATATATCGCCGACAATTTCATGATTGCGGAATTGCACGCCTTTCACGACTTGTTCGTCTTTAACGTCAAGACAAGCTATTATACGTTTAGCAAGCATTTAAAACCTCCTTTAATGTAAATTTGTTTTCATAAAGAGCCTTACCCGTAATTGCTCCTGCTGCGCCGAGTGCGGCAAGTGCGCGGATATCTTCAAGAGAAGCAATACCTCCGGAAGCAAGGAGTTCAAATTGCGGAGTCCGTTTTTTTATCTCTTTATAAAGAGTAAGATTTGGTCCTTTAAGCATACCGTCACGCTCCGCGTCAGTACAAAGAATTGTTCCCGCCTCATAGAAAGCAAGAATATTCCAAAGCGTTTGGCTGCTATCGTCCTGCCACCCGCGCGTCAGAACGATTGGCTGCTTCTGATTATTCAGTCGCACATCCAATGCCAACACTATGCAATCAGAGCCGAATTTGTTTATCCAGCTTTGTACTGTTTCAGGCTCTTCCGCAGCCAAAGAACCAACAACAACACGCCTTACGCCGCAATCCAGCAACGCCTCAATATCTTCTGCGTTTCGTATGCCGCCTCCGACCTGAACAGCTAAAGATGTTGAGCGTGTGATATTTGCAATGATTTTTGTCTGTTGCGCTGCGCCGTCTTTTGCGCCGTCCAGATCAACTACATGGAGCCATGCTGCTCCTTGATACGCAAATTTCTGGGCTTGCAGAACAGGATTCGTTTCGTAAACAACAGCATCATCGAAATCGCCTTTTCTCAGGCGCACGCATTGTCCGTTTCTCAAATCAATAGCGGGAAAAATATCCATTACAATACTCCTTTCGTCGAAGGAAGCGTACTGCCTTCACAAACCAAAGCCTGTTGCAAAGCACGCCCCAGAGCCTTAAATGAGGCTTCGATTACATGGTGATTGTTCGTGCCTACTGCTTTGATATGCAGGGTTGCGCCAAGAGATACTGCAAAAGAGCGAAAAAAATGTTCGGCAAGGTCAATGCCCATTCCATCGCAAGGGCTCGCTTGTACAGTCATCTCGATTTGTGCAAAAGGTCTCCCTGACAAATCAAGCACAACATTTGCCAAAGATTCGTCCATCGGCACGATAAAGCCGAAACGCGCAAGACCTTTTTTGTCGCCTAGTGCCTTGTTCATTGCTTCGCCCAGTGCCAAAGCACAATCTTCTATTGTGTGATGATTGTCGATATGCAAATCGCCTTGTGCATGCAGAGATAAAAAGAAATTACCATGTACTGCGACTTGATACAACATGTGGTCAAAGAAAGGAATGCCTGTAGAAATTTGAGACTGCGCACGATTATCAAGATCAACAAAAACATCAATAGCAGTTTCTTTAGTCTTTCTCTGAACACTCGCACTGCGCAAAGATTGAGAAACTCTGTCTGTTTTTACACCCAGAGCCATGAGAAGAAAATCGTTTTCCTCTGGCTTTCCAATACTGATGCGAACAGCATTAGTTTTTTGATACTCCATATTTCGTATTTGAATGCCGAAACGTCTGAGCCTCTCCATAAAATCTTTTGCTCCGGTTGTTTCAACAAAAAGAAAATTTGTCTCACTGGGATAGATTCTTACAACGCCTTCCGCTTCATAAAGTTTTTCAGCAAGATATTTTTTTTCGGATTTAAGAATTTTCAATCTGGATATTGTTTGCGCAAGACCTGTTGGCGACAAGGTATCCAATGCAGCGCGAACAGCACTTTGCGCCAAAGGGTAGGGCGGTATGATTGCGGACAAAGCCTCAATGATTTTGGGCTCTCCTATAACACAGCCCACACGCTCGCCGGCCAAAGCATAGGCTTTTGACAACGTGCGCAGTATAACAAGATTTGGAATCTTGCCAAGCACAGGCACGACACCGTCAGGGTCATTGGAAAACGCAGCATAGGCTTCATCAACAACAATAAGACTCTTTCCATTGCGCTCTGCACATAAAGCCAGAATATCGTCTTTATTCATCGCATGTCCCATCGGCGCATTCGGAGCTGGAATAAAAATAAGTTTTGTGCGGTTTGTGATTGTCCGGAATATAGCAGTCATGTCCAGTTGACCATTTTCCAAAAGCGGAACGGATAGAACCTTTGCACCTTGAAGACGCGCATAAACCTCATACATGGAAAAGGTCGGAGGACAGACAAGAATCTCGTCCAGACCTGCTGTGCAAAAGAGACGGAGCAAGATATCGATTCCCTGATCGCTTCCGCATGTCAGAAGAAGTTGCTGAGGATTAATTCCCCATGCAGCACTCATGCGCGCATGCAAAGCCGCGGGTTGCGGTTCTGCATAGCGGTTGACCGGGCAAAGAGAAGACACCTCACCAAACGGCAGCCACGGACTTTCATTAGCATCAAGCTTGATAGACAGTTCAAAGCCATCGCTTTCTTTTGCTGCACTGCTGTAACCTGCAAAACCGGCAAGATCAGAGCGAACAAGGCTCAAAATACCGCTCATATTTTCTCTCCTTTCTTTCGCAGTTCATCATTTTCTCAATCGGCAGCACAAGGATTGCGCTTGCACCGGCTTCTTCCAGTTTTTCCAGCGTTTCCCAGAACACAGCTTCGCGGCATACTGCATGAACGGCTATCTCGTCTTCGCTGCCTTGAAGAGGTAGGACAGTAGGCGATTCCGCACCCGGCAGCAGGCGGACAATGTCCGGCAAACGTGCTTTTTCAGCATGAAGCATAATGTATTTGCTGTCTGTTGCCTGCAATGTGCCCCGCATACGGTTCCACAGCCTTTGAATCGTTTTTTCTTTCTCTTCACAAAGTTTTTTGGAGCTGCGTATCAGCAAAGCCTCGCTCTCCAGCAGCACCTCAATTTCACGAAGATTGTTTGCCGTAAGCGTTGCGCCGGAAGCAACTATATCACATATTGCATCTGCAATCTTTAGGCGCGGCGCAACCTCAACGGAGCCGGTCATGTCTAAAATCTTGGCTTTAACACCTTGCTTAAGAAGAGCCTTTTGCAAAAGAGCAGGGTAAGACGTTGCAATAGTTTTCTCGTCAAGGTCTTTGAGGTTTTGATACGTGCTTGATTCCGGCACTGCTATCGAAAGTCTGCAAAAGGAAAATCCCAGACGTTCGACAATGCGTGCGGACTCCTGCTTTTCGGCAAATACATTTTCGCCGACAATGCCGAGATCACAAATGCCGCTGCCGACAAATCCGAGAATATCATCGTCCCGAATCATCAAAATATCAATCGGCAGCTCTTTGACACGGCAAAAAAGCTGGTCCTTGCTGCGGTCAATGTGAAGTCCGCAGTTTTTCAAAAGAGACAAACTGTCTTCTGATAAACGTCCAGACTTCTGTAAGGCAATGCGTACACGTTCCATTTTTTGTAATCCTTGAATGTTATACTGTATTATCATGATAGTACAGTATAACGCCTTTGTCAATGCTTTTTTTACTTTCAAACGAAAAAATAATGTAATAGTGTGTTATTATGATATGATTCTATGGAGGACAAATGAAAAGCAAACTGGCAAAGAACTCATCAAAGGGACGTTCAGACATAGATTCTCTGTACGATGCGTTTCTTCAGCTTAAAACAAGGGAAGAGTGCCGCCGCTTCCTGCTGGATTTGTGCACTCCTGCTGAAATTACTGCGTTTGCAGAGCGTTGGTGTGCTGCCCGTCTTTTGAAAGAAGGAAAATTGTCTTACAGAGAAATTCATGCAGCAACAGGTATAAGCGTAACAACCATAACCCGTGTCGCCCGCTTTTTGTCGCAGGAACCTCATCAAGGGTATGCATTGATTTTGAAGAAGCTAGGCTATGACAAATAAAACAGACTATTTTTCACGCTCCTTTCACGATATGGCGGATATAGCGGCAGATATTTCTTTAAAATATTTTCGCGCCCCGCTTCTTGTTGAAACCAAAGAAGACAGCTCGCCGGTTACCATAGCGGACAGAGAAATAGAATCACGCCTTAGAGAATATATTGTCAAAAACCACCCGATCCACGGCATCATCGGCGAAGAATACGGAAAAGAACGGGCGGACGCTGAATTCGTATGGGTGATTGATCCGATAGACGGAACCAAATCGTTTGTGTCCGGTGTCCCGCTTTTCGGAACTATTATAGGTCTTTTGCATAAAGGTATTCCTGTAGCCGGACTAATCAATCAGCCTTTTACAAAGGAAAGGTGGTTTGGAGTTACAAACGAAACATGCCTTTATAACGGAAATCCTGTTCGTGTTTCCGATGCAGTGAGTATGAAGCAGGCGCGCTGCGCCGTGTATCTATCTCAGGATTTGCGTTTCTTTGAAAAACTTGTCGGCACAATTCGATATAATATAGATTGCTATTCTTATGCTCTCTTGTCCATGGGCTGTATGGATCTTGTTGTTGAAAATGATCTGAAACTGCACGATGTCGCAGGAGTTGTGCCCATTGTTACCGGAGCAGGCGGGATTATGCGTTGTATCAATAATGCCGCTATTGATATTAGCTTCACTGGCGGCGGAGTTATTGCGGCGAGTACGGAAAGTCTATACCGCGAGGCAGCAGAAGTCCTGAAAAAACATGAAGTGATATCGTATTCACAAGTCTAATGTATCACGCTTTTTCTTTACTTGTGAAGCGTTGAAGAGTGCCGGTTGCATAAGTTTATGCTTTGACATATTTATACGCGCCTCGATCTTTTTATCAGTCTCGGGATCGCCGCTTGTGCCGTTTAGTATGTATCTGTCCATTGCTTCATAATCAAAACCCAAGTCGCTTTCGTCCGTTTGACCGGCTGCCAGATCAGCGGAAGGAGGCTTTCTGATTATCTGCTCAGGCACGCCCAGGTGCTTTGCAAGAGTGCGAACCTCGCCTTTCACACAAAATCCAAGCGGGTTCAAGTCGTAGCTGCCGTCACCGAACTTTGTGAAGTAACCAAGCAGGAGTTCACAATAATTGCCTGTTCCGATAACTGCGCAATGTTCTTCCTGAGCTATCGTATAAAGAACTTTCATACGCTCTCTCGGACGAATATTAGAGCGTGCCAAATCTCCTAGAGGTCTGTTCAGCGATGCTTCCGTTGCCTCACATGCAGCTTTTATATTTACTTCTCCGGAATCAAAACCGAACTTGTCTATAAAATATCTTGCGTCTTTCATAGAGCCGGAGTTCAGCATATTGTCTCCGTCAGGCATTATTACAAGTCTGGTATTCACTCCGGCTTCCTGGCAGAGACGCGCAACCACGCAGCAGTCTATACCGCCGCTCATACCAAGAATTACTCCTTTGCGGTGAGCCGCTTTGATGAATTCTTGAATCCAGCCGCCTATCTGCTCAATAAAATCGGCTGCATTTTCATCATTGATATGAAAGTTTTTCTCGTGGTCCATAAGTCTGCCCTCTCCTGCGATTAGGGGTTTGTCCATATACCTTGTTTGATTCTTCTGCAACAAGAGCTCGTATGTCTTCAAAGTTCTGCTCTCTTAAAAAACGACCGTTATAATATACATCTTCAAGCAAATCACCCTTAACCTGTTTAACAGTTTCTGGAGTAAGATTATCGATGCATACCAAATCGCCGTCTTGCTCGACCACTGCGATCATTCCCTTGTGAGATTTCTTAAAATTCCCGGTGTCTGTTGCAGGGCGTTTTTGAATCTGCTTGAATATACCGCTTTGGTATTAAGTTGTCAGCAGTTATTTTGCCTAAGTTTTCCTTTGTTATGATTTTGGATAAGCCTGCTTTGTGCTGGATTAGCTTCCGGCATATTCAGCTTGTCAACAGTGACTTCGCATGACTTTTGGTTAATATCGCAGCCGATAAATTCTCGCAGCGGCACGAAGTTACACTTTATCCGAGAAGTCAACACAAATAGCAGAGAATTTTCGCATTTTTCAAAGGGCTTTTTCGTAAAAAGCGGTTGTTTGTAGGGCTTTATTAAAGAGCCGTTCCTCTCTTAGGAGTAAAAAGGCCTGACATATCAACTCCCTCTAATTCCAATAGTTTTATCTTTGAAGCAACTCCTCCGGAAAAACCTGTCAAACTACCGTTTGTCCCCACAACCCTGTGGCAAGGTATGATGATGGAAATCGGGTTGTGCCCGACAGCTCCGCCGACTGCCTGTGCAGACATGGTCTCCTTGCCCATTTTGACCGCCATTTTTCTCGCAATGTTTCCATAGGTGGTTACTTTACCGTATGGAATTTCGCACAGTATTTTCCATACACCTTGACGAAACTCTCCGCCAATAGGAGCAAGCGGCAATTCAGATATGGCAGGTTTCTTGCCGGCAAAATATCTATCCAGCCATTTTTTTGCCTTATCAAACACCGGAATATCATTTTTTTTCACCATTGCTTCGGGTATGGTATCACCATAATATTTTTGCCCCTCCAGCCACAAGCCGACAATATGGTTGCCTTCGCAAGCAAGCGTAATAATACCCACAGGTGAAGGATATGTTGTCGAATAATACAATTGTTTTCCTCATTTTCATGGTTGGGTGTAAAAGAATATAGTAGCATTCTATCCAAGAAGGCAACATAAATAACAAATTGCTTTTACACTCAAAAATTATCAGGTTATTTTTCTATTTAACTAATTCTTATTGTTTCTATGAGATAAGGAAAGCAACTAAATTAAAAAAGTATTTTAATGTATTACAATCAACGACAGTATTTGATTTATTTATCTTTATGAAGGCAGGTTTATTATGACTTTTTACCCCCCCCCCCGCAAGTTATTGAAATATATAGAAGACCTGCATTTGAGCTTGTTCATTAAGATAAGCTTGAAGGAGTGGTGCCATGCCAAAACTAAACCCTAACTCTTATTATATAAGACAGTCGGAAACATCAAAAGTTTCTAAAAAATTTGTCGACAAGTTTGGTAATACTCCTGACGAGATCATAAAGCAAGTTAGGAAGAAAATG
>Ga0123353_10003677_pt1 | contig 19468 bp, 10 predicted proteins | sample TergutLab28metaG_3_FD_92763 | JGI IMG/M metagenome (GOLD analysis project Ga0123353, IMG submission 92763) | Labiotermes labralis P3 segment gut microbial communities from Petit-Saut dam, French Guiana - Lab288 P3 | ecosystem: Host-associated > Arthropoda: Insects > Digestive system > Gut ... | reverse complement strand
TTTCAAAAAATCTTCAATCGAAATGCCTCCGGTGCCGACAAACATCACCTTGGCGGCGGGGTATTGGTTTAAAAATTTATTGATGCCTTTGTTGGCTGTAGAAATACCGCTTTTTACTTCTAAATTCTCCTTGTAATCCCTTGTAAATGAACTCTTTCAATCATAACTCTATATTTTACTCAATGTATTGAGTAAAATTACTCAATACTGCGTGCAAAAATACAAATTTATTCTTTATGTGAGGGTTTTTGTTACTTTTTTTCAAGTCTTGTTGTTTGATATTTTATGAAATATCCGGCAAAAGTTGTTTCACCAATCCAACTACTCCATAAACAATAATCACGATTCCTAATATTTTGCAGGAAATAGTGATGAAGCGTTTGTAAGGCTTGCGCTTCTTCTTTTTTTGTAGAAGCAGGTGTGGTAATGCCATCCAGATGAATAATCCTAATATGATTTTTATGATTGCGCCCATGTCTTTATTGTATCAACATTACCGTCCCTTTTCCTTCAGTTTCTAAGCTCCAATTATTCCCTGCTTTTGTATATTTAGCAGATTCCATAACGACAATAAACGCATTATTACCAACTACATAAGGAACATGAAATGCACATTCCAACATCGGAAATGTCGTCCGAGAAGTCAAATCGTTAGATCGAGCAGGAAGAGGACGTAATTCAGCACTATTGCCCTGTGCAACTAATTCAAAAAGAGCCGAATTTTTGTCTATTCCTTGATTTCGATTCATGTCAATATTGCCATTCGTCTCTATTTGTCCAATGTATAGTAGGCGTGTTTTGGGTTTTCTACACCACCAAATAAAGTATCCAATAAAGAGCAAAAAAATCAAAATGCTTGAAGTCAATACAGTGCAATAGGCTGTCTTTAACCATAAAATGTTTACTCCATCCTTAATGTCACCATAAGGATAAAGTAAACATTTTGCTGCATAAACGGAAAAAACAAGGATAGAAATCACGCCAAAAAAATTACACATCCAATTACACCAACTTGTGTATTTTTTATTTGACAAATAAAACCACAGCAGCAAAGTTCCGGAAACAAATATCAATATCCATAAAAAACACAAACCGTTTAATATTGTTTCAGCCAAAGATCTGAAAGCAGGCGACAAGTGTGTTTCAAGAAACTTAAATGAATGTATTCCATACACCTTATTTCCGTTCTCCTCACTTATGGTTTTTAATCTTATACGCTTTTTCAATACGTTATTAAGCATTCCTGTTTCTATTTCTAAATGCAAATCCGTAGTTGCATCTTGAAATTCTAATTGTGGCAACGAGTGTATTTTCGTTTTTTCTACAGTATCACTATCATAGCTGTAAGAAATAAAGAAATTAGCATCTGGATATTGTGGCAATGTTTCGATTCTCCACTTAAATTTGCTGTTATTTGACAATTGAATACGTGCCTCTGATGTTTCAATACCTTGTGAATTTAGTTTGGGGTAAGCAAATTTGATTGTACTGTCTTTTTTGTTAATGGCAGGATTCAAACATTCCAAAAACACATCATTTAAAAAAGCAAATTGCTGATTATAACCTTCTATTTCATCAAACATTTCTGTGGAAATTTTCACTACATTTACACTACCTTCAAATTCCTTAAATAATTTGTCTACAAGTTCTTTACTTTTTTCCTTTGGATTTTCTTTTGGTCTTTCCTTTGTTGTTGTTTGACTAGGAACGCAATATATAAAATTATATTGATTTATTTTGCCTTGATTTTCTCGTTTAAATTTAGCCACATCTCTATCTGTTATATTGCCTTCTTCTATATCATGATAAAAATCGCTTATAATAGTCAGTATAATTCTTTTACCTTGAAGACTATCCGTATTCTGTACTTTATCATTTATCTCGTTAAACATTTTGCGGAAATCAGATTCCTGATCCTTAGTCTCTATCAAAAGGGGTTCCATGCTAACTAATTTTGTGATCAGATTTTCCCTGTCAATTTTATTTGGAATGTGATTATATAAACGATTCCCTAAATTTTTGTTATAGAAGTTTATTGCCGACATATTAGGAACACCATCAAAAAAACCGATAATAACACCTTTGATTTTATCATCACACGCCATTTTTTGATAGTATCTCAACATGAGATAATGTTGAATAGTAAATTCAAATGTTTTTTTATTTTCTTTATTTACTAAAAATACATCATCTTTAGTAAACTTGAAAATGCTACCAGATGAACTCGTGCCAAATAATTCTTTACCTAATATGGAATCTTTTAATATTTTGCTTTCCTTTATTGCCAATGTAGACAGTGTTCTATCTATAATTAAAATATGGCAATATTTATTAGTATCAGTTGGTATTGAAATTTTAGAAAGGGGTATTTCTGTTGACTCTGAAAAGAGAGTGTAATATTCCTTCCATGGCCTATTAAATTCGATTTCTGCACGTTCCAACGTATCAGGATAGCGTGAAACAATAACCAACATAACTGATATTAGAATAGCAAAAAAACTCACAGCGCTTCCGCCTAATATCCATTTTAATAATTTATAAAATATTGAATCTTTCATACGTAATATAATTTATTTCAATTCCACTTCCCCTTTTTTATCCATATTCCACACATTATCATCTTGTCGTTTATACTTTGCGGGGACAGTAACGGTTAAACCGCTATTGCCTGTTCCTGAGACGGTAAAGATTGGTTCGAGCATGCGTTTTTGCTGCATGATCAAATAAACTGACCGTTCTTGTAACGGAGATAATGTAGCATTGTTGCCGGTTGTTTTCAGTTCGTAGAGAGCGTCTTGACGGAGGGTTGTTTTTTTAGCTTTTAGTGAGTTGTCATTTTCTATTCTGCTGATGTAGTAGGTTTGAGATTGTTGAGACTGTTGGGGAGAAGGCTGTGGTACTCCTCCCTTAACAGTCGTATCCGGTTGCTGCGAGGAGTGTTTTTTTTCGTTCCTTACAGGTTCTCTATATTTTATTATATCCGTTTTTACGGACTGTGTTGAATGATTATTTTCTCGTACTATATCGTGTTGCGTTTTGTTTGAAGGCGGATTGTTATCGCCCGCCTTCAAACGCAATGTTTCCGTTGTGGTTTTTTCCTTTTTGGAAATTGCAGATTTTGAGTAAATCCAATTTCCGATAAAACCGCCAAGAATTCCTGCAATGAGTATTACAGAGAGTAAAAATTCAAGTTCGTATAATAATATTCCCAAAATAAATCCTGCAAACACACCGCCAACAATTACAAAAAGATGGCTGGCATTTATTTTAAAATTTATTTCGTTCTCAGTTGCCATCTTTTATTCCTTTTCTTTTACATTATCTGTAAAATATTCCGATAATTTAATAATCAATCGTTCTATCGGTACAAAGAAAATAGAGTGAGCGGGTTCGGGATAGTCCACAAAATGGTCTTCGATGCTGCTTTCTATTAAATTCTTAATCTTAACAATCTCCCAAATTTTATCTTTGTCGGGCGGTGTGGCTACAAATGTTCTCAATCCGTAATCAAATAGGCTGTTTTTCTGTTCTTTGCCCTTTTCTCCACCCAGAAAACCGGTCAAAAAATGGTTAAAGTTCTCGGTAATTTTTTTAATGATAAAATCTTTAGCGTCTTTTTTATCAACACGATAATTTGCTAAAGTTGCCTCATTTGTCCAATCATTTTCGTATAATACATCTTTTCTTTTCGCTTGCTCTTTTATATCCCCTTGTTGTGTCGATTCTGTCTCATTCCCTTGTTTTTGAGTTTTCAGTTCCAAGTCGTAGCCAATGGGAATAACTTTTGAATTGTCGGCAACGCCTTTGTCTTGTTTTAAATCCATTTGCCAGCAAATACCGCCCACGCTTGTAGCAGCTTTCATACGAACTTTGTTGTCTATCGTTCCAGCCTTATCTACCCAAGCATTTTCATCTTCAACAAAATATATTGCCAATGCTGTGTTTTTTTCACCATAAACAAATTTTGTTATTTTTTGAGCCAACTGTGACAATTTATTAATGTTGTCATCTGCCAATAGTTTGAATAGTTTTGCTCCGTTTCCGCTCAACATAATGTTTTTTAATATAACATCTTTACCATTTATTGCCCTGTTGTTTTGAATGGCATGATACAAAATAGCAGAACAATGCAATGCCAATAAAAACTGCCATTCACTATGTTTGCTATATTCATTTGATACAGCCGACTGTTTCTGCGCAAACCGATAATTGAATATATCGCAAGCTTTCATGTCTAAATCTTCTTCTACGTTCAGACATGTTGAATTTTCGTTTTCTGAAGTGGTTGCAGGCATCAATTTCATAAAAATATTTTTGCTTTTCTCCTTTCCGAAAAGATGATTGGCAGCATAGGCATACGAAGTGGTTGCTTTTACTTCAGAGTTGTTATAAAATAAAATATCGGTTGAACCGCCGCCAACATCTAACAAAATGGAAGAACCTCCTTTAAAATCTATTTTTGTGGCATAATAGGGAGCGCGGGATTCCGAGATATTGCGCAATTTAGCGTTATTACCTGAAAAATATTTATTAAACAATGCTTTCCAAAGTTCTTTATAAAATTTGCTATCCTCTTTATTCATCGAAAGAGGTGTGGAATAAACAACTTCTACTTCTTGTGGATTTTGACCTCGAGCCAAAAACCAGTTTCGCGCCATAAATAACAACTGGTCAATAAAAAGATAGGCATAAACTTCGTTGTGGGATTTTCTTTCGAGCCACTTAAAATTTTGAACAGGTATATCAATCTTTTTATTGGGCAGTTTTCGCAAACCTTCGCTGTAGTATGCAATAGGAATATTTGAATCAACTAAGGATACACTTTGCGAGTTTACCTGATTACCGCTACGTAAGTTCAATATGGAAGGTATAGCAAACTTAAAGTTTTTGTGCTTCTTACTCATATCGGTAGGCATAAATTCGCACAAAAAGTTGAATTGATATTCAGAAAAAACTTTTTCAAAGTCAAAACTCCCCTCTACGGGTTTATTGAGCATCACCATTTGAGAAATTTGGTTTGATTGTTCGTTACCAACAAATGAATCGTATTCGGTTACGGCGTCATCAACACCCAAACTGACATTTGTATTTGAAGTTCCGAAATCAACGCTCAAAATTCCTTTTGATGTACATGGCTTTTGAACAAAACGTGGAATAATAAGTGCTTCAACATTTGTCTTGTTATGTTTCAGGTTCACTTTTATTATATCAAAATCGGTCTCTTTTTCTTTGGATACAGTGTGTCCTTCTTTGGGGTCTTTATAATAACTGCGTTTTTCGAGTGCATAAAAAGTTGAAACAGGGAACCTGTCATTTTCACAATGGAAAGAGAATGGTTTCTTTATTGCCTCATTAATGATTTTTACTCCCGATGGAATGTCCTTGTAAAAATGTAAATCAGAAGTTATTTTCATGGAATGATAGGTGAAAATCCTGAAAAATCCATTATTTTCTATATTTACACTATCTTTTACAAAAGGATATACGCCCAGATATAGGGAGTGGTCGTCCAGATCAACAATCGTAGAGTTATCTTCGGTGACTACGTATTCTTTTTTCAATGCAATCTCTCCAATAGCGGTAGGCACTTTCAGGGTGGCAACATATTTTTCATCATTAACAATTTTTACGGAAAGTCGTTTTTCGATAAGATTTGTATTATCTTCTCCATTGAAAGTCAGGAATTTGAAATATTTTTCTTTCAAAGGCAATAAAATTTTCGCGTCTGTTTTGTTGTTGTTTTTGTCAAAGACTTCACAGCAATAAAAACGTTCTTCATTGACAGCATCATGCAATACGGCAATAGTGGGTTGGAAAAAATCGTCAACACTTAACCATTTCGTTTGTTCGCCCAGTAGCATACGGGAATCTATATTTTGTTCATAATCTTTTGGGGTTAATGTGAAATGTACAACTTCGAGTTTATTATTCATTAAAATTGTTTTCACCTCAACAAGCGAACGAAAATAGATTTTATTGTAGCGGTCGGGAATTACAATAACGCCATCATCGTTTGATTTTTTCTTGGTGCCAATTTCTTTATCGGGTTTAATCTTTTGATTTTTAATGAGTTGCAACGTGGTTTGATCAGGGGAAAAACCGTATTTTGCCAAATCAATTTTGTCTTCATTGGTTTTATATTCAGTTGATACTTTAAATGCTTTGAAGTATTCTGAAATGTAATCATTAAAATAGGTGTACCCTTTGGGGCAAAAACCATCAATAAACTTACACATAAAGATTCTGAACTCTAAATTTCTATTGGCAAGATGTCTGAATTTTTTAGAATCTTCTGATAAATAGACAATTCTTTCGTCTTTATCCCAAATATTACAAATACCTTCTACTCCGAAATTGGAAGATGCCGAAATGAAAAATCCCGTCAATGGAGATGTTACGGCGATTATTTCACCCTGATACTTAATGTAATAACCGCAATCAAAAGCATCTGTCAGCGAAACTGCCGACTTTTCTTTGATATTTTTTTTGTATCGGTCAATATACAAATCAAGTGTTTCTCTGAAATTAATGTGTTTTTCTCTGTTTCCGCCTTCTGATAAAAGATTTGCTTTTAAGTTTTTTGTGTTCGGAATCGAAAAATCTGCTATTTCAAATCCTTTTTGATCGAGATGCAATTCGTCCCAATAAAAAAGCAATTCAAAAATATCCAAACAATGTGAAATCAATTTATCGTACAGATATTCACCTGTTCCTCTTTCATAGACTTCTTTTTTGTGCGCTTCGGAACGATAGGCATTCGCCGCAAAAAACGCCATATTAAACAGGTGTAGTTGTGCGAATGGCGATGGAATGGATGTTACTTCCGAAGGAGTTTTTATTTTAATAAACTCTTTTTTTAAGTCGTTTTCGTTAAACGGCTTTTTGTCTTCTGTTGTAAGTGTTATTACAAAATTTTTGTCTTCAACAGCACGGTTATCTTTATTTTGAATTTTACTCATGGCTTAAATCATTTTATTGTTAATAATATCATCAATTGCTTGTGAAACATATCTCATTAAAAGTGTGTTTACATCGGTTTGATCGGGTTGATTTTTAGACGCATCGTTCAACAAACCCAGAAAGTTTGAATCAACCGGCGTCTTAGTAAAAAATCCTTCTTTTTTCGGAGAAAAATCTTTAAAATAAAAATGGATATGCTCGCCGTCTTCGGGTGTCGGCGCCGAAGAATCAACGTATTCAAAGGTACGTGGATGAAACACTTTATCTTCAAGCTGTTTTGTCCAATTTTTAAATTGTTCCAAAAACGCTTTTATATTATAGGCAAAAGAATCATTGCTGTTTTCTTTGTAGTTGTTTTCGTGATAGCCTGTATTCTGGAAAATAGGATGAGTAGAATTTTCTAAGTATTCTGGCAAATAAAAATTGTAAAAGCGATAGAACATCCACATACGAACGAGCGAATTTCTCAATTCTTTGTTTGAGAATGGCGTTATAAGGGTGTGGTCATGTGTAAAGATTTCTTTTGCATAACGCGCCTTATTTTTTGCGTTGTCGTTTTTATTTTTTTTGTCAAAGGATTCATTATCAAAATGAAAAATGCACAATGCGGCTTTCATTTCTACAACGTGAGCAGGGTTATTTTGTTCTTCCCCCCCCATATTATTGGGATATGTGCTTTTATGTACTTCATCACCAACATAATACATGGCGTCAATATCGCCGTCAATCCAATTATCGTAGTATAATTGAGCGGCAAATGTTTTGGAGTTGAATTGAGATGAATCTATTTTGTAGATTTTTTCTCCGTTCTCATCCTCAGCATCCAATGTCGCATTACCGATCACATTGCTTTTGTCTCCCACTTGATAATACGGCAAGAGGGATACAGCACCTTTCAAATTTACTGCCTTGTTTAATCCGGAGTCGGCGTCAGAGTTATTAAGGATATTCAATAACAACGGGAATCCTGCAGCACCTGTACCTCCAAAAATGGAAGAAATGATAAAGATTTTATCTTCCGGACCTATCTTTCTCACAGTATCTCGAAATTCTTCATTTTTCTGGAACAAATAACTCAATACTACGCTTCCGATGTTCGGATGCCCGATAAAGCCGTAGGTTAATGGCATGTCGAGATCATTACTGTTATAGATTGTACGCAACATTCTTTTTAGTTCGGGGTCAATACCGGGACCATTTTCGGCTACAATCGTTTTCAGATCTCCGAATTTTGTTCCACTGATGGTAATGATTTTCGGTTCATCAACCATGGTAGAAAAAATTGAAGTGGTCTTTACTTTTTTACCGTTCAATTCTGTTTCGGTTTGTAATTTACTCGTGGTATCATACACAACATGGTAATTGGCAAGTGCCGCAAGTGTTGTTTTTGTATTACCATTTTCTTCGTCTGTATCTATAATAATCGGGATGATGCGTTCCGATTTCATTTTAACGCCGGCAGCCAGCAACATTGTAAGGGAATTGAGTACTCGCACTCCGCTGCCTCCTATTGAAAATATATATAAGCTCATTATACTGATAATTTATATTAATTACTTTTTGCGATTTTTTTTAGCATGGGGGATATAACGGGCGTTCCCGCCGATCAACCGACATAACAACGACGACCACAAATAATAGGCTATCACTGAGTATAGCGCGTTTACGAAGCTGAACAGAATCATTTTTCCGTTGTCGGCTACAATTAAATTTTGCATGTAATCACCAACGTTTTTTACTTTTTGCGCAGCGGTGAACATGCCGCTTAAAACAAGTTCCTGTACAACAAAAACAGCGATTGCCGAAATAAGCATAAACCACAACCAATTTTTAAGTATTGCTCTGTTTGCAAGTTTTCTCGTATAAATACGATAGTAGTAAATTGCAATCAGCAAACTAATGCCTACCAAGAGGACAAATCCCCAAAACATTCCATTATTTCCGCCATCCGACGAAAACTTCCAGACGTAGTCGAGGTTTTTATATTCCCCCAAAAAACGATAAATAAATGACAAAATCTCTTTCATTTTTGATAAATTTTTAAATTAATTACTCTATATTTATTTTTCAATTTTATTCAATGTTAATGTGAATATTGCGCCTTGTGGCTTTTTGCCTGCATTAGCAGATTCGATGCCTCCGCTAATCAGTCCTAACCCCCATGTTTTGTGTTCAAGTTCTGATATATCTTCCAACCCGTAGTCTTTATCGGTATGCGAAGCTGCGATATCCAAACTGGGTTCAAAATAGAATGTCAACACTTTGTTACTTACATCATTGTCAAACATTTTTTTGTCTATGGTTATTTTGTAGAAATAGTCGTAATCCTGCACTTTGTTTGGATTGTTCAATTTTTCATTTTCATCTACGCCATCGGCATCTGCGGCGTTGCTTAATTTTTTAATTGGTAAAACATTTTTGTCATCACATTTCAAATCCGCGAAAAATGTTTCTTCATCAGTGTAATAGGCACGCGGCACACTAGATTTTTTTATGCCAACGATAAAAACCTTATCATCATCTTTTTCATAATAAGGAATAATCGTCCCTCTATTGGCAGTTACCCTCAAGTCAGAATTTACTGTTCCCTCCACTTGTTCGTTCTTTTTCTTGAAAAGAGCCACTTCCAACTCTACAGGACTGGAAACCGTATATACTCCTTCGCTTTGTGGTAATAGGTTTTCGCGACTCAAAAATGAGGAAACCAACTCTTTTTTGCCAATAACAAATAGATAAAACGGACGGTTTGCCAAAAGTTTTTTTGAATATTTTACTTGTTCCTTGCAATTGTAATAATAGTCGCCATTAAAATTGGACAGATACTTTACAATCGCCATGGACAAAGTCGTATCTTTCGACAATGCTAAGTGTATCCGATGTTCTAACTCTGCCATGTTTCGAAGGTTGTGCATACTGTCCCTTCTTAACTCGGATAGTCCGAAAGACAACACCCCGTCTGTAATCAAAACAGATAATTTGTCACTGTTTTTACCCTGATTTTTAACGATATTGGTGATCATTTCGGGCAATTCGGTAGTGTTTCCACTAAAAAACTGTCTATCTAATCTCAAGCCTGTAATGAAAGCATCAATAGAGGGTTCTTTTACCATTGCTCCGTTTTTTACTTTATAGATTGACACCGCCACGTTCTCAATGAATTGTTCCAGATTGATGATAAACTTCGGTACATTTTTCAGAAATGAAGGATCGGCTTCCTCGACATCCTTGTCCAAAAACGTTACATAACCTTTCATACTGCCGGAGCAATCCACGTAGACATCCACCGAATCAATTTGTATTGTGGCGTTTTTTACGGGAATGCTTGTTACGATTTCCAACTCCGGATTGCCGCAACCGGAAAATATCAGCGCTACTATAAGCGCGAGGTACATTGATTTTAACTTCATAATTCGTGCTATTTTATTTATCTACCTAATAATTACTTTTTTTTCCTGTTTTTATTGTTATTTACTAATAATTACTTTTGTTTTTTCTACACCGGCACCTTTGCTTCCTATACCATAAGATAGAATTTCAATGATTCTATTTTCTTCTTTGACCAAATCGGTTGGCACTTTTGCCATGATCTGAATGCCGCTGTTGTTTTGACTGCTTGCCAATAACAGCACATCGTTTATCTCCAAACCAAGTTCCTTTTTAATATGTATTCGAAACGCGTCACGGAGATTTTGAATATCAATATTAGGCTGCAAAGATACACTTTTAAACAATATCTGCATATCTTCAATCAACACCAACAATGCGCTGCAATAGCGGTTTAGGAAAGCAATGGCAGTGGCTTTTTGAAATTCTGCGGCGCGTTCTTGTGTGTTTTTACCTTCTTCAATTGCTTTGTGAATGGTGGCATAAACCGAAGAATGGTTATTTTCTTTACCGGCGGGCGGCTTAATCAGTGTTCCATTATATACGAGGGCGTTTAGTTGTTCGTGCCAGTTCCCTACTTTTAAATTGATGGTTGCCGACTGGAATTTGGCAAACGCATTGTTGAGCAAGGAAGCGGCGTTTGTGTTATCTTTTCCGCGCATGTAGATGTTGTTGCATTGTGCTTGTAGCCTGTTGCCCATATCCATCAATGTTAATATTTTGTCAGCGTAGGGTTTTAGTTCGTCGGCAAAAACCACATTGTCGTTGCCGCGTTGTGTTTTTTCTTTTTCAGCATTTAACGCAACCTTTAGCTCATTTATTTGTGCTTCGTGGTCTTTTATTTCTTTTCGTTGATAGTCTATTTCTTTTTGGAGTTTGTCTATTGTTTCTTTATGCCTAACAAGAGGTTCTCTCATTTTGTTTATTTCATGGCGTTCTTCTTCAAGTCTTCTTATTCTTTCATTTTTTAGTCTTTCTACCTTATGCACTTCCTCTTTTCTATCAGCCCTTTCTTGTGCAAGCATTTTGTCTTTTTGCTCAATAATTGATTTATAAAGGTCATCTTTCTTTTTGGACATTTCACGATGGTCTTTTTCGACTCTTTTAATTCTGTCAAGCCATTGGATACTACGTTTTATTGTGTTTTCAAATTCAATGATGCAATGGATGTTTTCGTTTTCAATTTTAGTTATTTTTTCACAAAGATCATTTAAATTTGATTCCATTCTTTCTACATCAGGGATGGGAGTGGCAACGATAGAATTTTGAGGCATCTTCATATTTGCTACCTCCATCTCCGTAAAAACAGGAATATTTGTTTCTTGTTTTTCGGAGATTTCTTTATTTCTTCGTTTAAAAAATAGACTCATGACGCATCTGTTTATTGTTATTTACTAATAATCACTTTCGTTTTTTCTACACTGGTGCCTTTGCGTTCTATGCCATAAGATAGAATTTCAATGACCCGATTTTCTTCTTTGGTTAGATTGGTTGGTACTTTTTCCATGATCTGGATACCGCTGTTGTTTTGACTGCTTGCCAACAACAGCACATCGTTTATCTCCAATCCGAGGTCTTTTTTAATATGGGTACGAAGGTCATTGCGGAAAGTTTGTATGTCGCTGTTCTGTGGCAAGATTTTACTTTCAAATAACACCTGCATATCTTCAATCAACACCAACAACGCACTGCAATAGCGGTTGAGGAAAGCGATGGCAATAGCTTTTTGAAATTCTGCGGCGCGTTCCTGTGGATTTTTACCTTCTTTAATTGCCTGGCGAATGGTGGCATAAACCGAAGAGTGGTTATTTTCCTTACCGGCGGGCGGCTTAATCAGTGTTCCATTATATACAAGGGCATTGAGTTGTTCGTTCCAGTTACCTGATTTTAAATTGATAGTTGCCGAATGGAATTTGGCAAACGCATTGTTGAGCAAGAAAGCAGCGTTTGCGTTGTCTTTTCCTCGCATGTAGAGGTTATTGCATTGTGCCTGTATCTTGTTGCCCATATCCATCAATACCAATACTTTTTCAGCGTAAGGCTTTAATTCGTCGGCAAAACCCACATTATCGTAATAGCGTTGTGCTTTTTTGATTTCAGCATTTACCGCGGTGGCAATCTCTGTTGCTTTCAGTCTCTGATCTGCTGCTCTATCTGCCCTTTCTTGTCTAAGTTTTTCTTCTAAGCCATCAATGATTTCTTTGTAATGTTTATCTTTCTTTTTGGCTATTTTATCTCGTTCGTCTTTTGCGGCTTTGATTTCTTTATCTTTTTTATCGGCAAGGTCTTTTAAAGCGTTCTTTTTGTCTTCTTCGTGGGCTTTTTCTAACTTCTTTATTTCTTCTTTATGGGCTTTTTCTAACTTCTTTATTTCTTCTTCATGCGCTTTTTCTAACTTCTTTATTTCTTCTTTATGGACTTTTTCTGTTATCCTTTCGTGGACTTTTGGCTCATCTATTTCCTCTTCATTGGCTTCTTTTAAGCCATTTATTTCTGCTTCTTTTTCTTCAATTTGATCTTTCAGCTCTTGTATTTCCCTTTCATAGGTATACGAGGCTCTTAGTATGTTTAGTACTGTTTCCGCATCGCTTTTTTCCACTATTATCTGTTCTTCATTGATTGTCGTGACTTCGGTTTTTGGCTCTGTTTTGCGTTCATCTTGTTTTCCAACTTTTTCAGATTCGGCAGCATTGACTGTGGGTTTCTCTTCTGTGGGTTCTTCTATAGCGCCTTCTGTTTTTCCATCGCAAGTATTATTAGGAGCATTATTTGAGTCCGGTAAATCACCTTTTGCTTTCTCTTTTTTTGTTGGGTCATCACTTTTTGTCAAGCCATTATTATATTGTTTTAAGATTTCATAGATTACATGGGATTGTAGATGTTTGGTGTCTATGAAAGACCAAATCTTTGTCGTGTCTTTAAAACCACTTGCAACACGTGAGTTTACCTGTTTAGGGTTTATCTGTCTAAGTAATGCGTTGCACTCGACTTTAATGCTTTTTTCAATCCTTTGGAATTCTTTTTCTTGCAATGTAAATATAACAACACAATTATCGGAAGCAGTATCTCCCTCAATTTTTATTGAGCTTGTATTTACTTGTTGCAGGGCATTCGTAGCTTCTTCAATAGTCAGCTTAAATGAAGCATATCCTTTTCTCTCTTTCTTGCTTCCTGTCCTTTCTTCTTTGATTTCCAATCTGATGTATTCCATACTTCTTATCTATTTTTTATTCAATAAAGATTCGAACAATTTAATCATTTTGTCTATATCATCAATTGTTGGTTCCTTTGCCGGTTCCTTTGTTTTTTCCGTTTCATTTTCAGGTTTTTTTGTTTTTATACTAACCAAAAGGATAATCAGTAAAATAAACAAACTAAGCGTTATAATGGTAGGCAATAAACTATCTGGTTTTGGTGGTGGTATCGGGATTTTTGTTTCATCAAATATCCAAAATACATTATTGTCGTCTTGATAATAAAGCGATAGGGTATCTGATATAAATTGCCCTAATAAAGTATCTGTATAACAATATTTTAATTCATTTTCATGATACAAATAAGCCGTATCTGTGTTTATAACCAACGAATCAACGCCTTTATTGATAGAGAAATCATATTGTAAGTCGCCAATATTAAAAAACACACAAACATTAGCTTTTCCCTTTGAAGGGGTTAAGGGGTTTTTGCTTTTCCATTTCGTAACCGAATCGGTGTAATAGAACAGCAATAATGAATCATTAATCAGTTTTGAATAACCCATTTTTATGACACCTCTATTGCAACCCATCAAAATATTTAAAGAATCCATTCTGTTGTTTATCCATATTGAAGAATCTATATTGTTTTCCACAAAAGTCAGATTTGTTTTGTCCTTATAGGAAGTGTCAATTAAAGTAAAATTATCGCCTAATTTGTTTATACTGATAGAATCATTGCCAAAACGGATACACTGATTTTTCACAAACAATACATCTGCCTGCTTGAATTTATACGCATTATCAACGGTCAAATCTTTATCTACCCATATCCAATAATGGTTTAATTTTGCTATGTCTATTGTTTTTACCGACTGCTTTTGCGGTTGTGCCTGCGGCTGTTCCTGTGCAAAACTACTAGCAAACACATTTCCAAACAGTAGTATTACTAAAATTATCTTCTTCATGTATATCTGATTTTCAAAAGTTTAACTATTATTTTTTAGTGCAAAAATGTAATGTTCGTCATTTTCATCTCCAATGTCTCGCGACTCTACATTTGCTTTTTTAATTTCATCCTGATCGGGGTTACTGTCATACCTGGCGATACAGAATATATTGTCATTGGGTTGCATCTCTAATTCAAGTTCCGTGATTCCTCCTTTGGCATTTAAGGAGGTCAAATAGGTGATTTTATGCTTTTTCTGTTCATTAAACACCTCTTGGGGATTATTGCCCGTTACCTGATAAATATCCGCTCGCTGACCGTCATTGATAAATTTGGGATCTTCATTTTCTTTAATAGGAATGGTTTTACATAAGCCCATATCGTACCTGTCTTTTGTTGCGCCGCTGTACTCATACTTATTATTACCAATCTTGTTAAATCCGCGTATTTTTATCTTTTTCTTTTTTTCTCCGCGAGCGATAAATGTTTTATACTCAATACTATCTTTATCGAATGCTTTATGTCGTTTAAGTACAAAAGAATAAAAAGATTTGTTATTGACAAGTTCAATATATTCGCGACTAATGCCGTAAAAACAAGCACCTTCAGCTACAACGGTCTTTAATTTATCCAAAGAATTATCCTCATCAATCTTTTTCACTTGACCCTTATTAAATCCTTGCTCTTGCAGTGCTTTAATAACATGCTCTTTTACAAAAGGAAATGCGGTGCTTCGTCCCGAAAAAATCAATGAAAATTCACATGCGGACACTTCGTTAAATGCCGTTAATTCCTTAATCGCATCACGAATGTTTTTATATACAACAGGCTCAATAAATGTGTCGAAGAAATATTGCCCTGCATTTCCAAACCATTCTTGAAATTCATCGGTTTCATGCGTTATATCAATAGTTACGCCAAGAGTGCTATAGATTAATTCTTGTAAAAAATAGGCGTCAATCAAATATGCCATATCGCTTTCGTAATCAGCAACGATGTCTTCTTTGATTTTAAGAGCAAGTTTTATCAATTTATTAGCATTATTATCTCTATACTCATTAGCACCATTATCATCAACAATGCTAAGCGCATCCCGCACCGCAGACATGGCAAGTATGGCATTGATAATACAGAAATCTATGGTGTCGCCGCCAATACCGTAACCGATACGCCCCAACGTATCAATGATATATTTTGGTTTTTTGTATTGATAATCAAAAAAAGTGGCATTAATGGTAGCGCCTCCCATATCAAAAATCAATACTTTGGAGTTGGCTTTTACGATACCTTCTTTTATGCAATAAAACAGTACCGCTTCGGGTTCATAAACAGTGATAATCTCTTCAAATTTACCACACGAAACAATACTGTCAATCATTGCTTGCGTACGGTAATTATTGAAACTATTGGGAACAGCAACGACCACGCGTCTGGGGATATATTCTTCTTCATTTTCAAACAATTCCGCTTTCTCTTTTTTGGACAAATAACCATTCCCTTCTTTTTGAAGATATCTTTGCAAATCTTTATACATTCCCCTTATTTGCAAAGAGAATATCTGTTCTCCTTTCAATTGAAACAACTCTTTACCATCAACCCTTATGGGAAAATCCAAGTCATATCCCAATGTTTTTTTCATGGAACAGAAATAATCCTTCAAATATGTTGCTCCTGCTGCGTCATTACCATATAAATAATCTATTCCCGGTCTCCATCCTTCATACGTGTTTTCTTGAAGTTTCTTTTCAAATGCAATTACTGAACTGTTAATTTCCGAAAGCCCCGACTCTTTGTTAGAATCTTCAACTTTGCTTAAATAAATATCATGTTGCGTCCTGCCAAAAGCCACACTTGCGCCGGTAGTACCGGGGTCGAATCCTGACCAAATAGTGCCAAATTCTTTTTTGCCAATTTCAAATTTGTAAAGGTCATCATCATACGGGATTCTTTTTTTGTGGGATAAACCCAAGAAAGTGTGTTTTACTTCGTAAAAGTATGTTCTTAAAGTAAAGATGTAACGTTGTCCTTCAAAATCCCATTTGGTATTCACTGTTGGCGTAATTCTAATGCCATATTTAAATTTTCCGCCGATCTTATCTGGGAAAAAATCATCGCCAAGAATTTCGCCTTTTTCTCGTCCATTGTGAATCCTTACTTCCAAACCTGTATTTTTCAACTCTTCAATGTCAGTTCCTTTCAAATTAAGGCGACAACCCCATTTGATTTTGAACCATCTTTTGTATTCGGGGGTAATTGTTACGGTAAGGTTTATATCTTTTTTGTCATTTTCTTTCCATGTATAATAATCATGCTCTTTTGTTGTACAGTCTTTTATCTCTTTGTACAATTTTTCCGTATAGCCAATCACTGTTACTTTAAACCTTTTTACCCTTCCGCGATATATAGCAATGCCCAAAAGCAAAAGCGTAATAAAAATAACTAAAGGCACAACTATCCGAGCCAAATTCCACAGCTTGTTCCGTAATAAATCCGCAGGGTTTTCCCGAAACACGATGTCGCTTAATAAAATGTCATCCGATGCTATACGGACATATCCAATATTACAATCAGGTACATTAAGCAAATGTTGTTTGGCATAAAACGTATAAACTGCCTCCAAATTATCAAAATCTTTATCTCTTACTACTGTGGCTAATTCTATGACATCGACATCTATGGTATATAGTTTTACATTCTCGTCTTTTTGTTTTTTTGGCTCCGGCGCCGGTTCAATTATTAGACGTGAGGAAACAGGAATTGTTTGATTATCTTTTACGGCAAAAATCTCTTCGGCCAATTTATTAACAACTAACTGTTCATTGTGCCTGAATTCAATATTTACAACATCTTTCCGATAATTATCTTTGCCATATTCAATTTGTTCAAACTTAACGTCTTTACTTGTCGGATATAATATTTCTTTCGGCGTATAGCAATAGATAAAAATCGGTCTGCTGCCGGTATAAGAATAATAAAACTTCTCCATCTTGCCCAAGTTAGCTTCCAAAGGGTCAATAAAATTATCTCTAAGCAATGTTGCTTTACTTCTCATTACTTGCTGTAATTGTTGATAATCGTATGCCGTGCCTATTTCTGACCTATTGGTAAAATCGCTAAGTTGAAGCACATAATATTCCTGTGCATATATTTTTTTTGGAAGTTTGGCAAATAGTAACGGGAAAACATAGTTGGACATCGATACCATTTCTGTAAAATATCCCCTATCCCGTATAGACTTATGACAATTATCAAAACATTTGTCTAAAAAATCATCTGCACTTTCTTGTTCCTGTGAAAACCGACTGTGCAAACGTAAAAAATTATCCGCAAAGGCACTGAAAAACGCCGAAGTATCCGACTCCGGATAATGATAATAGTAAGAATAACCATCGCGATATAACCCGAAATCATAAAACAGAATTTCATCTTCTTCGGGATTGAAAAAATCGGCAGGGACAACGCCTTTTGAATCATTTGGTTTACATTCAGCGACTTGGTTATTAAACCAATCTTTCAGTGTTTTGCGAATACACGATCCACTCTCTGCTCTGAGGAAATCATTTTTTGATTGATATGCAATAATGTAACATTTGCGGAAAGTTTCATTTTCCGATTGCGAATAACTTACAGATGCTAAACCGATGTAAATTGTTATTAATAGTGTGAATTTTAATACTCTCATTATATTCCTTTGCCACTTTTTATAATCGGCTGCAAATATACAACCTTTTTCAATACAAATAATGTATGAAAAAAACTTTTTCCATGAATTTTATTCATCACTTCCAACTCGAACCATCACGTCGAAGATACGCTTGCCTTCCCATTCTACGGGCTCTTTCACGGACAAATATAATCTCGAATACTGTGTACATTATGAGGAATTTGCATATTTTGATGCAGCAATAAGCAGGGAAAAAGAGTTAAAAAAAATCCTTTACTCAATCAAATCCACACTCCTTTTAATAAAGTTTGTCAGCGATTCGCCTGAGAGCAATCCTTGTGAAAGCAGCGAAAGGTCAATGACTTGTTTTACCAAACGTGTCTGTTGTGCTTCGTCTTGTTCGTTCAGGATATTGGAAATCAGCGGGTGATTGACGTTGATAATCAGATTCATGGCGTCGGGCATATTCATGCCGAAGCCGAAGCCGCCACCGCCCATCTGTTGCAACTCTTTCATACGGCGCATAAACTCCGGACGGGTGATAATCGTCGGCATCTCTTTTTCGCTCATACTCTCAAAAAGAACAGTAAAACGGTGTTCATCAACGGCTTTTTCAAAGAGCGGTTTCAGTTTGTCTTTCTCTGCGTCGTTCAACTTCGACGGCATAGCGTCTTCTTTTTCAATGAGTTTGTCAATGACATTGGCGTCAACCCGTTGGAAACTCATCTGTTCTTTCATCTCCAAGTGGTGCAGAAAATGCCCATCGAGGATGCCGTCCATCACCAATACATCGTAGCCGCGCTCTTTGGCGGTTTCGATAAAAGCGTGCTGCTCTTTCGGGTTGGAGGTGTAGAGATAGACAACTTTTCCGTGCTTATCTTTCTGACTATCTTTCACTTTGTCTTTATACTCCGCCAGCGTAAAATATTTACCTTCAATGTTTTTCAGCAGCGCAAACTTCTCGCCCCGCTCGTAGAATTTCTCATCGCTAAACATACCGTATTCGATAAACGCCTTCACATCGTCCCACTTTTTCTCAAAATCTTCGCGGTTATTTTTAAATATCTCTTCGAGTTTGTCGGCGACTTTTTTGGTGATATGCCCGCTGATTTTCTTCACTTCGGCGTCGCTTTGAAGATAACTCCGCGACACGTTCAACGGAATGTCGGGCGAATCCAAAACGCCATGCAACAATGTCAAAAAGTCAGGAACAATGCCCTCAACCGAGTCGGTAACAAAGACCTGATTACAGTAGAGTTGTATTTTATCTTTTTGAATACCAAAGCGTTCCGTTATTTTCGGGAAATATAAAATTCC
>Ga0123353_10003676_pt1 | contig 19469 bp, 18 predicted proteins | sample TergutLab28metaG_3_FD_92763 | JGI IMG/M metagenome (GOLD analysis project Ga0123353, IMG submission 92763) | Labiotermes labralis P3 segment gut microbial communities from Petit-Saut dam, French Guiana - Lab288 P3 | ecosystem: Host-associated > Arthropoda: Insects > Digestive system > Gut ... | reverse complement strand
TGGCAAACATCGTGGCGGATCACACGATCATCTTCATTTACTCGCCTAACGAGTACATGATAAGCGTGACGCGCGAGATGCGTGACGGAACACCCATCCTCGGTGAGCCTGACTTGAGTGACATTGTGATTCACGGCACCGGCTTTGACTTGACGTCTGCGCAGATGTTTATCAACGGCAGGACTTTTGTTGACTGGATGTTGGACGGCATCTTACAGGGCAACACAGTCGTCTCTCTGACAAACGTTGTAAGTTTCCACAACATCGTCCTCGTCTATGACGATGCTTCAGGGAACAACAACACCGGCGGCTCCGGCTTCGGCAACGCAACGATTGTCGGTTCCCAAGGCGGAACTTCTCAGCAGCCTGAACAGAGACCGCCCGAAGACCGTCAGCATGAACCCGAACCCGGACAGGAGCCGGGAGAGCAGCAGAACGGCGGACAGCAAAACGGCGGCGCCGAACCGAAGCAGAGCATTGTCGATCCTCTGTGGCTGGCAGTCATAATGATGTTACTGGCAGCAGCAGTCTTCATCTTGTTCTTCTTGTGGAGAGATGAGGATGACGAAGAGGAAAGTGTAGCCTGAAAGAAAAACATGAAAGAAAGGCCTGAAAGAAAGATCTGAAAGAAAAATCTGAAAGAAAGATCTGAAAGAAAGATCTGAAAGAAAGACCTGAAAAAAATCACGCTGATTTTGGACTACCCACCCAAAATCAAAAAAAAGGTTTAATTCAACCATTGAATTGACCGTAAATTCCATACCCAACCGGAAAGGCAGTCTCACTGAGACTGCCTTTCACTACTATTTTTTGAGATTCTGAATGGTTTTTGAGCCATAATATAAATTTGGAAATCCGGCAATCAGCGCCGCGTTGCCGCCACTGCCTGTTGATTCTGAAGAGTTCGATAAGACTTACACAGGTCATTTGAAAAATTTGAAAGAAGTTCCGGGTTTTCAGAGAAATCGGTTCCCTTTGGGGATAAATAGTGTTAAATATATTGGCAGAAATATGATAAAATCATATGATTTAAAGCCGCGGTTTTTTGTGAAACGGTTCTCAGTAAGACAGCGGGACATAAAAAAAAGTGTTTTTTCTTATTTGTAAGTAAAAATCTTGGGTTTTAGAAAATCCGGAAAATGTATAAAATTTATTGATTTTCACGGTGAAAAATATTATGATCGACGACAAAAAAGTTTCCGAGAAAGAGCTGATGAGAATCGGCGTTTCCCTTCCCGATAATCTTTTGACGAAATTTGACAACATTATTGAAGAGAGGGGTTACTCTTCACGCTCAGAAGGTATCCGCGACGCGATTCGCAGTTACATTAACCATTATGAATGGATGAACGACATCAAAGGGCGCCGCATCGGCACGATCTCATTGGTTTACGACCACACGAAGCGCGGCCTTTCCAACATGATGGCAGAAATCCAGCACGAACACTCAGCAATCATTAAAACGTCCATCCATATCCATCTGGACCACGACAACTGTTTGGAAGTCGTTGTATTGGACGGCGACGGGCGTGACATCAAAACGCTGGCAGAGAAAATTATCTCCCTCAACGGCGTCAAATTCTCGAAATTGACAACCGTTCCGTCCACCGATAAACTTTGATTTCATTGATTTCATTGACTTCGTCGATTTCGTTGACTTCGTTGACTCGTTGACTTCATTGACTTCGTTGACTTCATTGACTTCGTTGATTTCGTTGACTTCATTGATTTCGCTGATTTCCGCCACCGCTGATTTCCGCGAAATTCAACCAATACAGCGGGCAAATCATGTCTCAAAAGAAGGCTGAGGAAAAAAACGGCCCGTCAAAATATGAGGATTTCTATTCAATCGTCGCGGCAATTCCGGTGGGCAAAGTGACGACATACGGCCGGCTCGCGATGATGGTCGGCGGTATGACGGCTCGCGAGGCAGGACGCGCGATGAGCAAGGCGCCTTTTGGCATTCCGGCGCATCGGGTGGTTAATCGCCTCGGCGAAATGTCGCCGGCTTATGTGTTCGGCGGGCAAGACATTCAGCGCGCCGTTTTGGAAAGCGAAGGCGTGACATTTACAAAGGCCGGTCGGATCGATATGAAAAAACACCGTTGGGAATAAACGGTCAAAAACGAAAGCTATTCTTTTCCATATCATTTCGGTAAAAAGCGATAAAAACCATTGTCAGTGGGACTATCTGATAACATTCATCCGGTAATCCAAAAAAAAACGCGAACACCGCGCCGGCAAAAAGCCGCACGGGGTTCGCGTTTGTTAAGATAAGCGGGCCCGAAGGGATTTGAACCCCCGACCTACGGATTAAGAGTCCGCCGCTCTGCCTGACTAAGCCACGGGCCCGCGAGAAAAAACAAATCACTCCTCTTCCGCTCTCGAAATTCGTGAAGCGGAACAGAGATGAATACACTAAATCCGCTTGACCTTATATAAACATTTTGCAAAAGCCGGCTCTGTTCCGAATTTGAAAAAAGTCGGGGAAAGAAATCGGAGAGAAACTGGGAAAAACCGGAAAGAAATCGGAGAGAAATCGGAAAAAAACAGAAAGAGGATTAATTGCCGAAAAGTGCACAATTCTTAAATAAATCATGACAAGTAAAGAATTAGAAAGTGAGCTGAATAAAAGAGAAAACGCTTAAACTTCATGACCGCCAACGAAGTCATGAAATAATGATTGAGAGACGCGTTGATTCAGAGGAAATTATGTCAATAACGAGTAAAATAAAAGCTTATATTTCATTACTTCGGCCGCCCATTATGTTTATGGACATTACGTTGCCGGCAGCGGCCGCTATTCTTGCCGCTTACGTCGCGATGGGGGGATTGCCGGAATATTTGCCTTTCGTTTTGGCGACGATTGGCGGTTTTTGCGCGATTACCAGCGCTTACACATTCAACGACGTTGTTGACATTGACATTGACACCATCAATCTGCCTGACCGCCCGCTTCCGTCTCAGGAAATTTCAAAGCGTTCGGCTTTTCTCTACGCGCTCTTGCTGGGTTTGATTTCCGCGGCTTGCGCCGTTTATTTGAATCTTGAAGCCTTCGTTATTCTGATTGCCGCAACGACCGTCATCACGCTTTACACAGTCGTTTTAAAGCGAAAAACGCCGTTTTCTTTCATCTCCGTCGGCATCGCTTACGGTTTGGTTCCTGTCGGCATTTGGTTGGCAATTGACCCCGCGGGCGTTCTTTTGCCCTCCGTCAGCCCGTATCTGCTCCCGCTGTCAGGACTTCTGTTCGGTTTAATGATTTGTATGACGGATTGGGGCTTCACGCTGGCAGGCGTATGCCGCGACGTGGAAGGCGACCGCGCAAAAGGCGCGCCGACAATGCCCGTCACATACGGCATCCCGCTCACGGCAAAATTCATCGCGGTGATTTGGGTCATCGGCGTCATACTGTCGCTTGCAATCGGTTGCGCGGCAGGGCTGGGCCCGGTTTACTTCTTAATCGCGCTCGCGTCCGGTCTTTGGATGCTTTGGCGCTGCGCCCGTTTCATCAAAGCGCCTGAGCCGGAACTCGGCGGCAAATTATTCGTCGAAGGCTCCAACTACCGCGGCGTCATATTTTCGGCGATGATTTTGGATGTGCTCCTGCTCATTTACATGGGCGGATACTCGGGTTTGGCAAGTTTGATTTTCGGCGCTTAACCGAATTTCTGAAAGTTATCAAATTATTAAATTATCAATAAAAGGCGATTAAAATGGCAATGAAAACTGATATTGCGGTCATTGGCGCGTCCCCTGCCGGTTTGATGGCCGCCAGATACGCGGCTCTCGGCGGCGCGAAGGTGACTCTGTTTGAAAAGAAAGAAACCATCGGCGATGATCCTCATCCCGCAAACTCCTTTTTCAAAGGCATGATGGACATGACGGGCGAAAAAGTTGACTCCTCTTATGTTGTTCATAACATCAAAGGCATGAAACTGGTTTCCCCCGCCGGCCACAAAATCAAGGTCAAGACCCCCGGCTATGCCATCGACAAAGCCAAGTTCGATCAATTTTACGAGAAAAAAGCCCTTTCCGCCGGCGTTGATATCAAAACAGGAACCGAGGTTTTGAACATTCGCCGGAAAGATTCGGGCGTTCTTTTAAACACGACATCAGGCTCACTCGGTCAAGAAGACGGGCGCGTCAAAGCAAAAATCGTCATCGTCGCCGACGGCGTTCGGTCGAAAAACGCCCGCATGCTCGGCTTAAACACAATGAAGCATCCCGAAGACATTTCATGGGGAACGGAGTTGACAATCAAAGCGCCCGGTATCGGTACGCCCGGCTTTGCCGAATATTTTGTCGGCAGCCACGCGCCCGGCTGGAAATCCAGTTACCTGCCCCGCGGCGGCGATATCGCGGCAATCGGCGTTTACGTTCGCCATTACGGCCAGGATGTTTCGTCGTTTTTAGACGCGTGGGTCACGCGTTTTAAGGAATTTAAAGACATCGCCGATGACGAATTCGAAATCCTCGAATCCAAAAGCGCCGGCGACCCCATCGTCACCATCCCTCATCAAACTTATGCCGGCAACGTGATGGTTGCGGGCGGCGCCGCCGGCCAATCCGGTATCGGATACGCGATGCACGCCGGTCAAATCGCCGGAAAAGTCGGCGCCATGGCGATTGCCAAAGGCGATTATTCCGAACGGTCACTGTCTCAGTACAGATCAAGCTGGCGCAGTTCCTTGTACGCCGAACACGTTTTCGGCCGTCTCGGCTTAGAAGCGCTTCGTAAAATGGATGACGAGGAAATCGATGACCTCTTTGAAGTCTTTGAAGGCGAAGACGTTTCGTCATTGATCAAAGGCAGCGCCGTGAATCAGAGCCTTTCCGTTTTATCGTTGATGATTCAGAAAAAGCCGTCTTTGATTTTAAAAGCGAGCGCGCTTTTCAGAAACAGATGAATGCGTTTTGTCTGAAAACTGTTTAAGAAAATTGTGACTGATAATAGCGGTTTGGAAGATTATGAAGTATCTGATTTACAAAAATCCGGTTTTTCGGGCGGACATCGAAACCGAGGGCGGATTTACAAAAGTGGTCGCAAGCGGCATCCTTTCTTCCGTTTTAGGTCAAACGGCGTCAAAAGAAATGTCTTTTTTTGACAACCAAAAATACATTGCCGCTCTCGGAGGGGAAAACGCCGCCCCGCTCAATCATTTCGGCGGCAGGCAATACGAAAACGCTCTCATTTTTTCTACATGGATGCCGCCAATCCCCTCTCTCGCTTTCAAAAGAATGGTTCGGGGGCGTATGGGCGCTGCCTTTGGCAAATACCGGCCCGAGCAAGTCACGATTTCAATCACCGAAGAGTGTCCAAACCGATGCCTGCACTGTGCGCTGCCCAACAAGAACAATCATTCCAAGCTGACCGCCGACGCGGTCAAAGACGCGATTGACCAAGCCATCAACGCCGGCGCGACGAACATCATTTTTGACGGCGGCGAACCGCTCGGCTATGACGGTTTGGAAGAACTGATTTCTTACGTTGACCCAAAAAAAGCGATTGCCTGTATGTTTACTTCAGGCGCCGGCCTCACGGAAGAAAAAGCGGCGGCATTAAAGAAAGCCGGCCTGTATTCAATCAGCGTCAGCATCGACAGCCCGTATGAAGAAAAACACGACGAGATGAGGGGTGTTTCCGGCATTTTTAAGAAAGCGATAAACGGCATTTCCAACGCGCTCAAAGCCGGACTTTTGGTGAACATGTACATCGTCTTGGCGCCCCACAACGCCGATGATTTAGACGCCGTGAAACGGCTGGCAATTGTTGCCGGCGTTCACGAATTGTCTTTTTATGAAATCGTCCCGACCGGCCGCTGGCTGGACCGCCGCGACGGCGTTTTGACGGCGGAGCAGCACAAAAAGTTTGAGGAGTTCGTTGAAAACTGCAATCAAGACCCGACATGTCCGAAAATATTTTCCGGCCCTCTCGTGATTAACGAATTCGGCTGCATGGCCGGCCGCCAATGGCTTCACATCACGCCTGAAGGCAATATCCTTCCCTGTTCTTGCGTGCCGATTCCTTACGGCAACATTCAATCCGGCAGCGGCGCCGTTTCAGAAGCGTGGAAAAAAATCAGGGCTGATCCCGCCTATTCCAAAGGGAAAGGTTGTTTGATGCGCGATTCAGAATTCAGAGAAAAATATGAAAACAGTTTCCAATAATCGTAAATAGTTAGACTTGAATATTATTCTGAAAGTGGTTTGAATAATTATTCCAAAAGTGATTTGAATGGAGCCTTCCGAATTTTTAGATATTTTAGGGAATGAAAACCGGCGTAAAATCATTGCGCTGCTCGCCGAGCGCCCCTATTATGTCAGCGAAATGACAACCCGCCTCGGCGTTTCGCCAAAAGCCGTTATCGGTCACCTGACGCTTCTTGAAAATTCAGGCCTTATCGAAGGCAATACCGATTCCCGGCGGCGCAAATATTACGGCATTTCAAAAAGCCTCCGGCTTGAAGTTTCCGTTTCCCCTTATTCTTATTCCGTTCACGTGAACAACATCAAATTGGAAATGCCCGAAGCCCCCGTTTATTCTCTGTCGCTTTCCTTTGACGCGCCGATGCCGAAGAGCAAAAGGAAAATCCTCAAAGTCGAAAACATCCCGACCGGCCCCGTTATTCATTTGGCGCAATCCTATGTCTCGGAAAACGGCGAAGACGAAGATGAAAACGAAGAAGGCGGCGGCGGCGGCTTCACGATTGAAATCGTCGGCCCGTCTCATCCGTTTTATGAACACGTCGGGCATTTGCATGGCGGCGCCGGCAAGAAATATTTAGGAGCGCCGGTAAATGACCGTTTCTCAGAAAATGATCCGGCAGAAGATGTTCAGTCAGAAAATGATCCGTCAGAAGAAGACTTCAATACCGTTCCCGGCGGCGAATCTGACAATAGGCAGAAATCTGAAATCATTTTTGAAGACAATTTTGAAGACAATTTTGAAGACAATTTTGAAAACCGCGGCGAAGATTCGGGCGCGGCCGATGACGCGCAATCCAACCGTCTTCAAAGCCGTGAAGGGTACTTCTTGTCACGGATTTTCAAAGTCCGAGACGATTTGACCGGCATTTGGGTGGAGCAGCAGGAGCTGTCTCGCCTTCAGGAAGACTTGACGGTCCGCCAAAGCCGTTTGATGAATTCGTTTATCCATTACGCGACACAACTGTCTGATGACACCGTTGATTTGGATATTTTGTTCCGCCTTCTCAAAGAAGACATGAGCGCCGCCGAACTTTGTCACGCGACAGGCCACGCCCCGTCTTTGATTTTGCCGCGCCTGAAGAGTTTTGAAGACAGAAAAATGGCGGAAAAATATCTTCAAAGAGGCGATTTCGTGTGGCGGTTAAAAGACGGCGCCGACGTTTGAAAACAGACGGCCCGCTTTAATTCGTTTTTCTTTTCTTTCTGACTTTGAGGCGTTTATCAATCCAATGTTTCAATTGTTTCAATTGTTTCAATTGTTCCGATTGTTTCAATTGTTCCGATTGTTCTGATTGTTCCGATTGTTCTGATTTTTTTGATTGTTCTGATTGTTCCGATTTTTTCGATTGTTCCGATTGTTCCGATTTTATTGATTGTTCTGATTGTTAACCATTCACCATCTCATCCCGCCAAAAAATCAAATTTCCGGTCCTTTTGGGTTTACAATCCCTCTACAGATTCATATCTTAAACCAATAAGAACAATTAGATTTATTAACAATAAATTGGTTCAATGAATTGAGGTTATAAATATGGACGCCAAAAATTACGTAGAAAAGGTTTTGGAAGATGTCAAACGAAGAAATGCCGGCGAAGTTGAATTTTACACCGCGGTGGATGAAGTTCTCCACTCTTTAATTCCTGTTCTTGAAAAGAAACCCGGTCTCATTCAAGCCGGTATTTTGGATAGAATTGTTGAGCCCGAAAGAATGATTTATTTCCGCGTTCCGTGGGCGGACGACTCCGGTAAAGTTCATGTCAACCGCGGGTTCCGTGTCCAATTCAACGGCGCGATCGGCCCGTATAAAGGCGGTATCCGTTTCCACCCGACCGTGAATCAAAGCATCGTGAAGTTCCTCGGCTTTGAACAGACTTTTAAAAACTCTTTGACCGGTCTCCCCATGGGCGGCGGCAAAGGCGGTTCTGACTTTGACCCGAAAGGCAAATCCGAAGCCGAAATCATGCGCTTTTGCCAATCCTTCATGGCAGAACTTTACAAACACATCGGCCCGGACGTTGACGTTCCCGCCGGCGATATCGGTGTCGGCGCCAGAGAAGTCGGCTTCATGTACGGTATGTACAGAAAGCTTTCCAACTCCAGCAGCCAAGGCGTTTTGACCGGAAAAGGACTGACCTACGGCGGCAGTCTCGGCAGAACACCCGCAACCGGCTACGGTCTTCTCTATTTCACAAATGAAATGTTAAAAGACAAAGGCACAACCTTCGCCGGCAAAACCATCGCGGTTTCCGGCTCAGGCAACGTTGCCATCTACGCCATTGAAAAAGCGCAGCAGTTCGGCGCAAAAGTCGTCACCTGCAGCGACTCAGGCGGATACGTCTATGACGAAGAAGGCATTGATCTCGCCGTTGTCAAACAACTCAAAGAAGTCGAAGCTCGCAGAATTAAAGATTATCTCCAATACAGGCCCAATGCCGTATACGTTGAGGGCAGCACCAAAGTCTGGGAAGTCAAATGTGACATTGCGCTCCCCTGTGCCACCCAAAACGAATTGGACCTCACGGCCGCCGAAATCTTGATTAAAAACGGCGTCAAATTCGTCGCCGAAGGCGCCAACATGCCCACAACGCTTGACGCTGTTGCAGCCTTCCAAAAAGCGGGCGTCTACTTCGGCCCCGCCAAAGCCTGTAACGCCGGCGGCGTTTCCTGCTCCGGCCTTGAAATGACGCAAAACGCCCTGCGCCTCAGCTGGTCCTTTGAAGAAGTCGATGAGAAACTTCAGGTCATCATGAAAAACATCTTCGTTGCCTCCAAGGCAGCCGCCAAAGAAATTGGTGACGATGACAACCTTTTGGCAGGCGCGAACATCGCCGGCTTCCTGAAAGTCGCCGACGCCATGGTGAAACAGGGTCTCGTCTGAGTTGGATAATTTAAAAAACAGATTTGAATTTCTTTTCAATCAAAAGCGCGTCACTCCATGACTCAAAGCAGTCATGGGTTGATGCGCTTTTTTTTATTTCGTTTTAAACAGTCGGCGCGGAATTTTTACAAAAATGCTTCATCGATTATAACATCATTGTTTCGGGACATTTACCCCTTCCTCATCATCAATGTAATTGACATAAATATATCTGTTTTTCTCGTGTCGTCTTGACCGGAAACCAAGCATCCAATCGAATTTATGGTAAACGAAATATCCGTGGCTTACAAAAAATGCAAGTCCGCCAAGTCCATACAAACAAGATAAAACAGAAAAATTGTATTCATCCACCCTTTCCCTGAAAACGACAGGTTCGATGAGTAATAATAATCCAATTATTAAAATTACATACCGCTCGCGTTTGAACAGTTTATGTGTAAAAAAATTAAGTCCTTTTTTAAAATAAATTACAGTGATTGTGAAAACAATTACATATGTTGATATGATGAGAGTGATAAGCAGTATCGCATACTCTAAACCATTTGACACATATCCCTCGCTAATGAACAGTGAAACATATACTATGATGAGCAAAATTATATTCCCCACCGCCCAAGCCGCTGTCGGCACATACTCCCGCCTGTAAACGGTTACTTCGATTTCCTCCGCGTTTTGTTCCATAAAACTATTTAAGGAGATTTAAATATATAATGTGACCTATGCAGTCACTGTATGTCGAAAAAAAAGAGTTAAAGGTTGTTTGAACATCCTTTCGTTTTTATTATTTCTTTGAGCATTTCCAGCCGGCATTTTATCATCGAATCGATGAGCGTGAAGAGGAGAGCAAAAACAGCAGTTATTAACTGCTGAATTGCAGGACAAAAGAGGAGAGCAAAAACAGCAGTTAATAACTGCTGAATTTGAATTGAGGTTTTGTCCGCTTTCCCTTTACTCCTTAAAAACCAAAGGTCTCGCTTCTTTGATTTTTTCCGGCGTGTAAATTCGCTTCCCCTCTTTCAAAAAGTCGGGAAGCCGTTTTCTTTTTTCCCCGAGGAGCTGAATGCAGTACGCCACGCCGTTTATTTTCTCGCCCCACAAACCGTGAACGCGGTGGACGCCGATTAAATTGATGTAATCTTTTAAATCATCCCTCTCTTCTTTCATATGTTTGACAACTTCATACAATGCTTTGACATCATCTGCGGCTCTGTGCGTATTTTCAACACCCGCGATTTTGTAATATTCTATCGCGTCTTTCAAAGAATGAGGATGCGCTTTTCTGTCTCTTAAAACAGTGAGCGTGTCTAAAATATCAAACGCGGCGGGAATAGATTTATTGCATTTTTCCAGCATTTTCAAAACGAAGGAAAGATCGAATTGAGTGTTGTGCGCAATGATGAGCGTTTTTTTTGCCGGCAGAAAAATATCCGCGAACAAGCCGGCGGCTTCTTGTTCCAAAACGCCTTCCGTCTCCAGCATGTTATCTGTAATGTTTGTCAACTCAATAATCTTTTGAGGGAGGCTTTTGCCTTTGGGAAGTTTGACCAAAACGCTGTAAATCTGTTCCTCAATTCCGATAGCGTCGCCGTTGTAATAACGGGTTGCCGCCAGCTCTATGATTTGATCGGTTTCAGTCGTCAGGCCGGTGGTTTCGACATCCAATAAAACGATTTGTTCATAATCCGGAAAAATATCAATGATTAGGCGGGAAGCGGGGAGTACGGTCATGGGGGGCACATCCGTTAATGAATTCTGTTATGGATTCTATTGTGAATCGCTGTTATGGATTCTATTGTGAATCACTGTTATGGATTCTATTTGAGTTACTGTTATGAATCCTGTTATCGATTTTATTCTGAATTCTGTTATGAATCCTATTGGGAATCCTGAATGAATTGAATGAATTGAGTTAATTACGTCTTTCAGATTTAAAACGGTTTTTAAGAAAAACAAACGGCTATTGAGCCCTCAGAGCCATTTCGGCCATTTAACGCCGAATGATTCTGCCATTTCGGCGGCTTCATCGTGAATGGATTTGTCCGCTTTTAACATAATGAATCCGTAAAGGAGTCCGCCGGCAACAAAAGCCGTCAGCAGCAAGACCACATTTGTGATTGGCAAGACATGCTTAAACGCCAACAGGAAGGCGCACATCAGCAACGACACGACTCCCATTTTCAAAATCGAAATCCAATTGTAGCGGACAGAAATCACTTTTCTCAGGAACAGATACGCAAGAACCGCATTTAACCCCATCGCAATAACGGTCGCGAGCGCGGCGCCTTCCATGCCGTATGCCGGAATCAGCATCATGTTCAGTCCCGCATTTGTTAAAATTCCGGCCGCGATTGACAGGAACGCGTATTTAGGGTGGCTGACCGCGTTTAGACAAATGCCTTGCAAATACATAAAAACGGTAATGATTTGGATGAAAGACAGCAAAAACAAAGCGGAGACGCCGGGGACATAAGCTTCGCCGTAAAAAATTGAAATGAAGTCATAGCCGAGAATCAGAAAACTGAAGAAAATGGGAATCGCCAGCATCAGCGACAGAGATACGCCGCCCCTGAGCCCTTTTGCGATTTTTTCATATTCTTTTGCTTCGTTCCACGCGCTGAATTTGGGGTAAAGAACGGCTTTGACGGAAATCGCCGCCAAGCCTGCCAGCATTGAAAATTGATACATAACGCGGTAAATGCCGGCTTCAGTTTCCGTCAAATAATGACCGATGAACACCACATCCATGTTCTGGTAAATCAAAAAGCAGCTCATCACCAAAAAAATCAGGGCGGCGTATGTCAAAACACGCCTGAAAATCTCTTTTGAAAAGCGGACAAGTTTCAGCCGGTTATAGCCGTGCGCGAAAAGCACGGTCAAAAGCATGCCCGCCAAAAAACCGCCCGCCAACCCGACAGAATGGTAACCGAGATACACGGCGGCGATTTGAAAAAACGACCGGACGGCCGTGTTTAAGAAAAGAGACACCTGAAACGCGTTCACTTTTCCATCAGCGTAGGCGGCATAAATCCGGCTGCTGTAAAAATAATCAATCACAAGCGCCGTCATTATCCACCACAAAATTCCGGTCTCCATCATCACAGACGCCGGAAACACGGCGGCGATAACCAAAAGGCCGGCGACGCACAAAAGCAAATAAATCAACCGAAGCGTCATGGAGGCCGTATAATACTCGTTTTTGCTTTTCCCCTCACTGATGAGTTTAACGCTTGCCTCCCCAATTCCGCTTTCAGAAAAAAGATAGAAAAGCGCGCAGTATGAGAAAAACAAGAAATAAACGCCGACAATCGCGGGGTCAACAACGCGTGTAAAATAAATCGTACTGATAAAACCAATGGCTGTCAAGCCGAATTGTGAGAAAAGAGACACCGCGGTTTGCGCGCGGACAGGGTCAACGCCTGCCGCTCCCGTCTCTTCCTTTTTCCCGATATTTGAAAAAATATCCGCCGACTGAGCCATAACTAATGAATAGCGTTGTCGTGTTAAAAATATTTGCGTCCAACGGAACAAATCTTTGAATCCAAAAACAAATAATTGCGTCCGCGAAACAAATCTTTGCATCCAAAAACAAATATTTCATCCAATGGAACAAATTTTGCGTCCAATGAAACACAACGTAAAAAATTTAAACAAAGTCCGCCGCCAAATATTTCCGAACCGGCGTGCCTGAAACCTTTTTCGGCTTAAAATCAAAATATTTTTTCATCCGGCGGCCTTCTTTTTTCATGTAAAAATAAATCTCGCCGCCGTAAGTTGAAAACAGAGAATAAGCGGTTTCAAACTGCTCCAAATCTTCAGGCATCAGTTCAACGATGTACTTAGAATCCGCGCTGTAAATCTCCAGCAGAACAATTTCCCGAATTCTTTTAAGCTCTTCCGTATTCGGTTCCATTTCAAAATAAAGCGTATGCCGCAGCCCCGGGAGCCAGCAGGCATACATCTTTTTATAATCCAAAACAACAATCGGAACTTTTTCGTCTTCGTGAAGTTTCAAATAATTACGGCCAATCAGCGGAGAGACAGTCATCAAAAACCTCACAATCCATCATTAGCAGCCATATGCCTCATCATTTATAATTCACTTTGTTTGCGCAATTTGCTTATTAAACGGCCGCGGTAGTAGTAACCAAACACCAGTCCGATAATAATGCCGCTTAAATGTGCTGTGTGAGCAATAAAACTGCCGTCGCCCATAAACAGCAAGCTGATGAGAACGAAAATGAGAATCATATACTTGATTTTCATAGGGATGAAATAAACGTAGACACGCATATTCGGATTAATCACGGCAACGGCTCCGAGAACGCCGGACACAGCGCCGCTGGCGCCGACAAGGCCGATGCCGGTCTCTCCTTTTGATAATACCTCAAACAATATGAAACCAAGTGCGGCAATGATGCCTGATGTCAAGTACATGAAAATGAATTGCTTTTTTCCAATCAGTCTTTCCAGATACGGCCCGAAGGAAAAGAGCACAAACATATTGAACAGAATGTGGAAAATTAAAGATTGGCTGTGCAGGAACATATGCGTAATCAATGTCCACGGGCGGAGGAGGATGTAATCGAAACTTGCCCGCAGAAGCAAAAATTGGTATATGGCGTTGCCCAATCCATTGAATAAGCCCAAAAACGCAATCAATTGAAGGAATACACAGATAGTGATGATAACGTACGTCGGGCTGGCGGCGATTCTTTTCCACATCGGCGGTTTTCTGACCGCATCGTACCCGTATCTTTGTTCAAACTGATCCCTGTCGTAATAATCGGCTTTCGGCGGGTTTGTTTCCTTTGACGCTCCGGTCCCGTATGTCTTGACGTAAACGCGCGTTTTGCCCGTATTGACGCCTCTCGGGTCAACAAAACAGTTGTGGTTTTGCCTGTAAATGTGTTCGTCGCAGTACGCTTTCCCGCAAACGCCGCAAATTTGATGCGTTGGTTCTTCTTTTCCGCATGCTTGACATTTTGTCATGATTTCGCTCAATTATTCGGGTTTGGAATCTTATCTCAAGTAAGAATTCTGTCTCAAATTGCCTGTCTTTTAACAGTTTTCTCAGTCGTTCGTTTCAGAATTGACAGTTTCTCATTCATTCGTTTCTGAATTGATGTTTTCTCAACTGTTCAATCATTAATTGTTTTTTTCGTTTATTATTGTTACCGCAAAACTCATTTCCCCGGTTTCAATTTTTGGCGCCGGGGACACGAGAATATCAGACTCAGACATTTTCAAGTTCTTTTAAAACCATTTCACGTGCCAGTCTGGCATCGGTTTTTCCTTTGGCTTTTTGCATGACTTTGCCGACGATGAAGTTAAGCGCCTTTTCCGTGCCGGCTTTATAGTCGGCGACGGCTTCGGGACTTTCAGCGACGGCTTCCTTGACGGCGGTTGTGATCGCATCGCCGCCAACCATGGCTAAGCCTTTGTCTTTTACAATGTCAAGCGGTTTGCCGCCGTCGTCGAGAAGTGTACGAATCACAATGATGCCGCTTTCTTCGCTGATTTCTTTCCTTGAAACCATATCGACAACAGTAATCACATCTTCCGCGAGAATGGACGTTACCGGCAAGCCGCGATAGTTCAGTTCACCTTTCACAGTATCGGCGACCCAAGACGCCGCAATTTTGGGGTCGGTTTTCGCGGCGACATTTTCAAAAAGGTCGGCGAAGGCTCTTTCCGTGACCAAACTTTTGGCGTGGGCGTCAGAAATACCGTACATCCGAACAAAGCGTTCCCGTTTGGCGTCGGGCAGCTCAGGCAGTTTTGAGCGAATACCTTCAACGCGGTCGCCGACAATCATCGGCACCAAATCAAAGTTGGGGAAGTAGCGGTAATCATCCGCCGTTTCCTTCACGCGAAGGCGGATGGTGATGTTTCTGTCTTCATCGTAGTGACGGGTTTCCTGAACCAAGGCTTTGTTTTTTCGAAGCGAGTCCTTTTGTCTCATAATTTCATAATTGATCGCCTTCTCAACAGCTTTGTGCGAAGAAATGTTTTTCACTTCAACGCGGGTGCCGTCAATCCGCTGACCGTTGAAAACGTTAACGGAAATGTTGGCGTCGGCTTTCATTGCGCCTTCGCGGGAACCGTCAAAGACGTCGAGGTATTCCAAAATGCTTCTGAGTTTGTCTAAGAAGCGGCGGGCCTCTTTCGCGGACCGCATGTCGGGCTCGGTGACAATTTCAACAAGCGGCATGCCCGATCTGTTAAAATCAATGATACTGCCGGTGGATTTCTCAATGGTACCGAAGTGAGCCATTTTTCCGGGGTCGTCTTCCATATGAGCGCGTCTGATACGGACTTTTAATTCACCGTCTTCGCCTTCAATGATGACGGAACCGTTTTTCACAATGGGTTTGTCAAACTGAGTGACCTGATAACCGTTGCCGAGGTCGGGATAAAAGTAACTCTTCATGAAAAAGTCGGTTTCTTCTTCGATTTCGGCATTCAAAGCCAAACCGATACGAATCGCGTATTCAATGGACTTTTCGTTAAGAACCGGCGTTGTCCCGGGAAGAGCCAGACAGCCGGCGCAAAGGCAGGTGTTTGCGTCATTGTCGGTGTAATCGGTTGTGCAACTGCAAAACATCTTGGTGGCGGCTTTGTTGAGCTGAACGTGGACTTCAAGGCCAATCATAATGCCGTCGGGATTTTCGTAAATCATTTAAACCGCCTCCTGTGATTTTTCAAAACCGGCCGCTTTTTTGTAAATCATTTAAACCGCCTCCGGCGCTTTTACAAAATCCGTTGCCTTTTCAAACGCATCCGCCGTCGCGATAACGTCGGCGTCTTTTTGGTAACCGCCGATGATTTGAAGACCTGCCGGCAGTTTACCGGCAAATCCGCAGGGGACGGCCGCAACCGGAAGGCCTGCCAAATCGGTGCCTGCCATTGCCGAAGAATAGGAACTGAGTTCTTCGCCGCAGCCGCCGGCGCAAGCGACGCCGAGGTCGGGCGCGGCAGTCATAGCGGACGGCGCGATTAAAAGGCTGTATTCTTTAAAGACGGATTCAAATTCCTCAATAATGAGGGTTCTTATCTGCATGGATTTCATGTAATAATCGTTGTACCGGCCGGCCATCAACAGATAGATGCCGAGGATAATTCTTCTTTCAACGGCGGGGCCGAAAAGCGCTCTGGTCTTGGCAATCATTTCGTGCCAGTTGTCGGCATCCGCGCGGGGTCCAAACCGCGTGCCGTCAAACTTGGCAAGCATGGCGGAACTCTCGCCCGCGGCGATAATGTCGTGGGCAGATTGCGCGTACTTTGCTGTTTTTAAGGAGATTTTTTCGCAGACCGCGCCGAGTTTTTCAAAGGTTGAAACAGCTTCTTCAAATCTTTCCATGACATCGGAGCTGACGCCTTCTAAATACTCATTCGGGATTCCGATTTTGACTCCCGAAAGCGGGTTATTGCCGGACTCGCAGGTCTTACCTGAATCGTCTGACTTACCGGTCTTGATTTTGCCGGAAAAATCCGTCTTGCTCGGCAAAGAAGTGGTGTCACGGCTGTCATTTCCTGAAAGGACGTCCATGACGGCAGCGACATCGGAAACGGTTGACGCGGTCACGCCGATTTGGTCAAGCGACCCTGTGTAGTAGATGAGCCCGAATCTGGACACGGCGCCGTAAGTGGGTTTGAAAGCCGTTGTTCCGCAGTAGGCGGCGGAAACTCTCAATATGCCGCCCGCGTCGGAACAAACAGCGGCGGCAACTTCACCGGCGGCAACGGCGGCGGCGGATCCGCTCGGCCCGCCTTTTTTGGTTTTGTCCCACGGATTTTTAACGGGGCCGTAAGCGCTCGGCGCGCCGAAGATGCCGAATTCAGCCATATTGGTTTTGCCGACAATAACGGCGCCCGCTTGTTCCAAATCGTCAACGGCTTTGCCGGAAAACGGAGGAACATAGCCTTTCATGATTTTAGAGGCGCAAGTCGTTTCGACGGCTTTTGTTGAAATGTTATCGGACACGGCAACCGGAACGCCCGCGAGGGGGCCGGAACCGGCAGTTTTGGCGCTTTCGCAATCGGTCATAACAGTAATGAAAGTGCCCAAACCATCCTTTTTGATTTTTTCAAGGCTTTCGGCAACCGCTTTGCCGTCTGCCGTTTTGAATTTTGAAATGGTGTGTGTCATATTTTCCCTGCCTTACAAAATTTTTGGGATCTTAAAGGATGTTTCGTGAACGTCAGGCGCATTTTTCAGAGCGTCTTCAACGCTCATGGAGGGGACAACCGCATCTTTTCTGAGAACCGTATTCAAGCGGGAAGGGTTGACGGTTTTTGGCACGCCGTCCGCCGGCGCGTCCGCAATAACGGCGTAATATGCCAACTTCTTATTGATTTTGTCTTGGAATTCCGGAATGTCTTTCTCGCCAACTGCAATTCGAGCGGCCCAAGCAAGTTCTTTCATTTCGTCTTTTTGAATCATTCATCTTCCCCATATGCGATTTTATCATACTCAAACGGATTTACAGCGTGGTTTTAATGATAATTTTAAGTGTGTCGGTTATTCAATAAAAAATTATCTGTAAGCATATTTCTTCATCACGATTATTAATGGAATAAGTGCCGGAATAATTGCCGGAACAATTACCGGAGTAATTATCGATGTTCATATTTGTTTAAATTTAAAGATAAATGAACGCCGTTTATTTAAAGATATCAAAAATTCAGTTATACGGTCTGATTCGAAAGGTATGTTTATATCAATTGAAATGAAACTGTTTTGAATTATGTCATCGGACGATGTCTTTGCAGGCAGCCGTTTTCTCGGCAGGGATTTCATGAAAAAGTCCCAAGTTCTTGATTCTTCTTTTGTAGTTGCTTCTGTCGAAGCCGGAAACACGACGACGAAATGTATTCTTACCGCAACGGACTTGACTCTCGGAAAAACAGACATCATCGGGCGATGCGTTCGTTTAACGCGTGATGTCCGCGCCCCCAAAGACGATGAAATCATTTTCGGAAAAACAATCAGCGGAACGCTTCTGACAAAGGAATCGCTCGCGGAGCTTGTCAGAGACACGATTCTGCAGGCTCTTTTTGAGAATAATTTGACGGCCGGCGACATTCATTTTGTTGTCCGTTCCACAGGTGTGACGGCTGAAACGGGCGAACAGTCGGAAATGATTATTCTGTCTTTGGCAAACGGTTGTCTGCTTGCCGGATTTGAGCCGCGGAAAATGACGGGATATTTGAGTTTGGAACAAATGCCTGAAAAAATGAAGCGTTTCTCGTATTTGGATAAAGTTTATTTTGACGGCGCCGTTGCCGGCGTCCTCCCGCCGTCGGGTCTTTTCGGCAGCGTCATTTCAAATGAAATGGAAGGGGAATTGGCATTGGCCGGTTTAAAGGAAGCCGGAAAACACGCGGGAACGGATTTTCGTAATCCTTGTATTGCCATTGATATGGGAACAACGCTGTCGGGCAGAATTGCGGATAGCAGCGCGCCGTATGCCAAATCGGTCGGCAATTTCTGCGGTTACGCCGGCGCCGCCGTTGACGCGCTGATTCCGGAAACGGATTTAAGCAAAAGCGCTTTTGAATTTTTTAACAAAAATCAGGATATCCAACCTCTCCCTCCTTCCCAAAACATGATTGACGGCGTCATAAAAGAAGCGATGGAAATCATCACGGTCACGCAAATCCCGCCCGGCCGAAAACAATTCGGTCCGTTTGCCGTCAACGCCGACGAAGCAAAGAAGGCCGGCTTGACTCTTTTTGGTTGCGATGTCGGTGAAAACGGCTCGGGCTTTTTTGAATTATCAAAAATCGGGACATGGCTTTACGAAGAAGGTGCTTCTGAATCCGAAAGGGTCGGAAACATCGTTGCCGCCGCCGATGAAATCATGTCGGAAGTAACGGTTTCTTTAATCAGCTTGGTCAAAGAATCGGGCTTGCTGCCGGAAAATGCCAAAATCGGAATAACCGGCCGCTCGGGAATAACCGGAAACAAGCAAGCTCTGACATTGAATAAGTTAAACCGGATGAACATACTGTCGTTTCCCGAAGAAACCGTTCTCTTCGCCGAGGACGGATTGGCACGCGGCGCCGCCGTGATGGCGCGGTGCATGAATTCACTCGGGTGCCCGCAAAATCCAATCGGCGGCAGGCGCGGCGAGAAATGTATAATGCGGGAGAGGCAAGTGTATCAGAACAGGTGAAATTGAAAAATTGTTGTTTTTGTTGGGGACGAACGCTTAAAACAAACAAAAAAACAAACAAAAAAACTAATCTTCAATCAAGAAGTGCATAATCTCCGAAAAAATAAAGAGGGTGCTTATCTTCCTATATTTTGCACATAAAAGGAAGTAACACCCATGCTACAAACACTTTCAGGATATAAAAATTATAACCATCTCACATT
>Ga0123353_10003675_pt1 | contig 19474 bp, 6 predicted proteins | sample TergutLab28metaG_3_FD_92763 | JGI IMG/M metagenome (GOLD analysis project Ga0123353, IMG submission 92763) | Labiotermes labralis P3 segment gut microbial communities from Petit-Saut dam, French Guiana - Lab288 P3 | ecosystem: Host-associated > Arthropoda: Insects > Digestive system > Gut ... | reverse complement strand
CTTTTCCCCACTAAGAAAAATATTCTTTTAAATTTTTTTGCGGTTTTTTAAGTTTTTTTAAATGCGGTTTTTTAAGGGGGGTGTTTGTTACAAACCTTTTCGAAAATTCCCCCCCCCCCCCCCATGATGCACATTTTACTTAAATACTGCAAATCGAAACATTCTTTGTTCAACTGAATACATGTCACAAATACATTAAGATCACTTGCAGTCTGTGGCTAATAAAAGATGACTTAATTACATGTAGCTTGGCACAAATAGCAGCTGTGATAACTCAGCAATTTTATCTGCTGGGAAGCATATATAAGCTGAGACCAAAACTCACAGACATTCCAAATCTACCTCCCTGTACTTGAAAACAGTAACATTCCTGTAGCAATTTTCACTTTGAAATTGTATGGGTAAATTACTTCTGTTGTAACTGTCCCTTATCACAGTGCTGCCTCAGATATTCAGGTTATGTCTGGAATGTGCTCATTAGTGACCCGAGACTTATCATGCAGGGAAGTGTTGCACTCACAAATCCTTGTAACAAAGGCTATGCCACCGATGAACACATACACTGTTACTGCAGCAGGCTCAGTTATTTACCAGTGTAATGCAGTTTATAATTGATGACACAGTGCTCATATACTGTACCTTGCTGCAAAGTAACTTAACTGGATTGAACACTGATCAGAGAAAAGCATCTGAAGATCAGTGCCAGTCACAACACCAGAATGTATCTCCATGGATGACACACTGTACTTAAACAGTACCTGAACTGTCTTTACACTGTGAAGTTTGAGACTGAAAGATACAAGACTGAACCATGCTTTGACATAGACTTGCATGTACAGTATTTTCTAATTTCATTTTGTGACTGGTTCGTTACGTGGAAGTTGTAGAACCGTAAATCTCCACACACACAAAGCTCCAATCCAATCTGGCTGGTTCTCAGGTGTGTAAATAGGCAACCTTTGTCTTCTTTAAGTATGATGTGTTTCTACTTAAATTTTGCCAAGTACATCATCATTTATGAGCATGTGTTCTTTATGATAGTCACATCTCTCATCCAAAGACAAATGTATGGAGAACTAGGTCTTCCAGCTTTTTCTGTATTTCATGTTCTATACAGTACAGTTGTAACATTGATTAATTACTTTCCTCTTAATTTACACACCTGCATTAACAGCCAAAATTCTGGTTTAGTCTCAAATCTGTATTACCTGAGGCTTCAACCCTGGACGGACACTACTGAATGAAGGAGCAAAGTAATCAGACCCTAACTGCACCTTCCTCTTAATTTACATAAACTGGATTAACAGCTGAAATCTTTGGTTTAGTCTCATCTCTGTAAGCATCATCTGCACCTTCCTCTTAATTTACACAACAGCATTAACAGCCAAAATCTCTGGTTTAGAGTCTCAAATCTATTAGTACCATCTGGGGCTTGAACTCTGGACAGACACTACGGAATGAAGGAGCAAAGTAATCAGACCCTAACTGCACCTTCCTCTTAATTTACATAAATTGGATTAACCCTTTAAACACCGAGTTAAATCCCATGTGCCATTTGCTGGCACTATTAGGAACTCACCATATTCTCCACATTAGCAGGTAAAGGGTTAACAGCTGAAATCTTTGGTTTAGTCTCATCTGTGTAAGCACATCTAAGGCTTTAATTGGACCTTGGAAAGACACTACTATTACACTGTGGAAAAATTATATAGTGTTCAATGGTTATTATACAGGAAACATTAATGCTACTGAGCTTTGACAGAACATGTCTATACTGATGAATTAATCCTCCATATGTTGTGATTAGCATTAAGAGCACTGCACTACCTGTTATGATACTGTATGACCTCTGATCATTTTGAATTAGTAACTTCTCTTCCAATTTACTAGCAGAACATAACAGCTTTTACAGTTATAATGCACATACGGACACATAGTATATGAATATAGCAATGAATGCCATTACGTGCAAGTTTTTAAGGCTTTTCACACTAGTGTATTCGAGGTCTCCAATCTTCTGAGATGTGGCACCACATCAGTGGGTAATCTGTACCCAACATTTTGAGACAACCTAGTGATCTCATCTTGTAGAAACTTTCAGTCCTTGGAAGATGAGACCACTTGGTTGTCTCAAAATGTCATGCACCCATTGATGCAGCACCACATCCCATAAGAAGGGAGACCTCAAAGCCAAAGATATTAATATGACAAGTGAACTACATTTCAAGAAAATATCATTTTCAGAACTGTTGTGAGAAATATTTAGAGTAAGACTATATTAGTCAAATGGGAATCAGACACAAATATTCACCTTTATACTCATTCTACAGCCACTTTTACTGCAAAAAGTGAAAGCTGAAACATATTTTGGGGAAAAAAAATTGTAAGTGCACACGAAGGGGGCGGCCAACAATTACAAAAAAATTGTTGTCTTCACACTTACATGATTTTAAACACAGCAGAAAATTCTCTATGATTTAACAGAATGTAGATAAGTCTACTTCAAATCAGCTATCTGAAACAGATTGACTCACCATTTCAGATGCATCTTGTGGATCTGTACATGATAAAAAGGACATATCATATAAATATTTTTAAAGTGTCCTCCTATTGAACATACCCACATATTTTTCATAGCATTGACCTAGACTGGTGAAAATATGCAAGGCTAGATTATTTTGGATGTGAAAATAGAGGTCCTAATAAAATCTGTATATAAAACCCACAACTTTCTTATCCTTGGCTTACTAGTATCATGTAAAGAAAATGCTTTCCCCAAAGTAGATGCTAGTATAATGGAAGCCTGACAATTAGGTACTTTCCTTAATGAATACATTATCATCCCGTACATTACAATTAAGGTGCATTCTGCTTTCAGTGTTTTGTGACTGTATAATATGTTGATAATCTTTAAGCAATAAATTATTTTGACCAATTACCCTGATTATATGTAAGCACATGATCTAAAACAAAACTTTAACAGCATATATGTGATACCTGTTCACCCAAAGTAAACAACATAGTAACATTAGTGCCAACAAAAATACTTAAGAGAGATCACAGCTAATGTACAACTGTTCAAAGGAAACCTGTTTGGGCACGGTTCTGTGTGAAAGCGTATGGGTTATAGTCCATGCAAGCATCCCATTGACACACCAGTCAGTGAATCTCCTCCACAGTGAGCTCCCTTGGTGGTGGCTGTTGCTAGAACCCCTCATGAAGGCACACCACAAAACTTGCTCTTGATGGTGGACAGTACAGGCAAAGAATTCCACAGCAGCACTGTGTTCACATGGCTGTCAGGGTCCTTGAATCATGCTGAAGGGATGCACTACAAAACATCAAAGCTATGATGATGAGCAGTGGTTCCAGGGTGCTGCCTGTCACAGCACCCATGAAGACTATTTTAATAGGCTCTATTATTTCACCCACATTTATTCCAGCAAGCCCAGAATATTTAAGTATTCAGATAAGCACACCAAAGTATTTATGCTGTATGTAAATTATAAGTAACTCCAGGAAGCAATATCCTCCTTGAGAAGCTATGTCCAAGCTAGTCATGAAATTCCCTTTATTTTATGGACATGAGGGTCAATTATTGTATTTATAAGATACTATCACCAGTCCCTGTTGTGTGCCAGAAGAATCCTATCCACACCCTCCCATCACCTTTGGTAAGACTAGTATTACCATCCACCTAAACATGTGGTCTCTTCCCTTCGGGGTTTCCAGTCAGAAGCCTGTATGAATTTCAGTTGTGTACCACATGTACAACACACCCATCTAGCTTATCATCTGTGATTTTATCTCTTAAAAGTATGTGTTCAGGTGTACAAATGACGAAACTCCTGTTTATGCAATTTATCCAACCTCCTGTTCCTTCCACTTGGGGTCCAAATGGCTTTCTCACAACCCTATTCATGAACACCCTCAATCTATGTTCTTATGAAAAACTATATTCCAATTAAATATATATGTATCCATACTCATATGTGCACCCATAAATTCAGGTGGGAAGGAGCTCAATTCTTGATGATGAGACTTCAGTAGGTTCTGCAAGTGTTCCGAAAACCACTGTTGATCAATCAGTAATCTAACAACACGAGTTAGGAAATGTACATGATATTAAAGACTTAAACTGCTGCATCATTCTCCATGTACATACACAAACTACAGTTCAATGACAATTAAGGTCAGTCAAGTGGTTATATGGTACAGCTGATTTAATCTCACTCCAACATATTTCAGCTATTTCTGGCCACTATCAGGGAGCTCTCAAGTATCCAGAAAATATGCTAAGGTTTTACATGAAATTGTTTAAACAACCATGCTTCTTCGTTGTGGTTTCAATAAGCAGCACTTACACAATCCATTAATAAAATAATGCATTATTGTGGCTATTGTAACCACAGAAGGGTTAGGTAGGCCTCATTTTGTGTACCTGGGTATAGGGATGGTGGAGAAGGTGTTATGGGGAATTTTATAGTTTAAAACATCAGATAGTTTTTGGTGACATATCACACATTTTTTGGCATGTTCACACTAGCTTGTCCTGTCCATATGGAATAACTTGGTTGGAAGGATTGTCAGGGAATTTTATACTGGACAGTCTTAGTGTAATTTGTCATGAAAATCCAAGTTTGGTTAAAATTGCACACACAAACAGGCACTTTACATTAAGATCTATACATATTTATACTGTTTCCACAGTTCTGTTGATAGTCATCACAGACCACTTGCTACTATCAGCAATAATCTGCTGTATTTCTTCATGAGATTTATGCAAGGCATAATTTAACAAATATAAACATGCCATAAATTATTATGCCTGCAGAAACTGCAGACTGAATACTAAGTAAGTAGACAGATTGTAAATATGCGTATCATTTGTATACATCATATTGTTAAATCAGCAATTACAAAATACTTTAAGAGGAAAAGGATGAGGTTATGTATGACCAATAAACTTCTTAAAATAACACATCCTAAAAGTACTAAAACATCCTATAACATGTGCAGAATTGTAGAAAGTAACAAAAGGTGTCACCACGGTGGATTAAACGATATGACCGACTGTCTGACCGTGGTCCATAATGCAAAGATCCACATGTGCCTCAATTTTATGTTGTTCCTATATACCCTGTCTTGTTCTTCTAACCATTCTTCACTCCAGTAGATATATATGGAGTTATGCTTCAGATATGTGCAGCACAACATGTAAGGCAGAGTCCTTTATCTCTATACAACTTTAACCAACAGTGGAATGTGTTCATAAATTTCACTAAAATCTGCCCATATTAGATCCATATAAGAAAAGAGCATTTTAATATGTGCTCTGCAGGTTTAGGAACACACATGCACACTAGATTTAATACTGACTTGAAAATTTTGTTTGTGGCATTTCAGTCACACCAGGTGTACAGCTACAACTTTATTTCCACACTCTCATTTTAGAAAACAGAATGTGACACATAAGACAATTGTGACTTTAAAAACTAAATATTTAAACATCATGCTGCTTTTGATCACTGTATTTCACTACATATTTCAGTTATTTCCATTTAGGCAACCCTGTTGATTCCTTAATCTGCTACATGTTTCAGCAATGCCACACATAATCTGGTATGCATGATGAGTTTACTGCATTGCTCCTCCATTCTGTTGTTATGGTTAAAATTAAAATCCCACTGGGATTAAATGTTATGTTTATTTATTATCAGAAGCATTTCAATTCTGAGTTTTCATCAGTAACAACAACGTGCAGGGACAATGCCATATGTAAACTTCACACACATGCCTGATGGTGGTACAGTTTTGCCAAAACACAATGGAATAAGGTAATAACAGTGTATAAACTGCAATACCATGACTTTAATAAATTATAAAATACTGACAAGCGATTTTTGGTTACAAAGACCTTCGTAAATTACCTCATAAATTTCAAGTTAAATGGCAGATTTAAAATTGCTGTCATAAGGGTTCTTGTATCCTCAAAACAGAGATCTTCTCTCAAGCATTAGTACGAGCCACCACACCACATGACATCACATACTATAAGAAAGCAATCTTTATAGTCATGTGAACTACTTTGGATGTCAAGTTATAAAATAATTTTTAAATGCTCATGTGTGAAATACATATACTCATATGCAACTCCAAAATTTGAGAACTAGAACTTGTCCTTAAATATGACTTCACACTCTTCCCACTGTTGTGCAACCAAAGCACTCTCAAAAGATATAAATAGGGAATTCTAGAATGCCTCAGTAGCATGTTTCTTTTGGATTTTTGTGACCCTTTCTTTAAAACATTGTTCATTATATCAAAGACATGTATTGGAGAAAGACATTTTGCCTTCAACATTACTAAGGCTCCTGAACACAATTTTTAATATTTATTCTGCTTCAAATGGTGTGAATAAGGCTTCCATAATGAATTATGTCCCTTAAAACATATTTCATTAACTTTACCAATGAATGATTTTTACGTTCCTTCAACATTATTCTCGCCGCAAGGACTATTCTGTGCCAAATGGCATCACATTACAAAGGCACAGTCCGTCATACCTACTGGAAGGGTAGAATAGGCTAGTGCCTGGTCTGGGCCAGAAGGAATTATGGCAAACTACCCTTTTTAGGAGTGCATAAGGTAACCCAAAACACAACTGCAAGAAGTCTAATACAATTATGCAATGAAATTTATAAGCAACATAAAAAAGACCTGTTTACCTGTGTGTAAGTTCAGAATTTTTTATGACAACAGGCAACAAGACATGCTAGTACAGCCTGCGATGATGTTCAAAAACTGTTGCTACGGTAGCCCAAAGTAGAGTAACTTCACAGCTTTCATAAATCTCATTACAGAAATTTTTATTTTTACCAACATCAGAATGATACCGACTTTTCAATGAATGTTAGTACAACTCTGTAGGTACTTCTATTCTCACTTTTCAATGGAAAACAAAATTCTACATATAGATTTGTTATAGTAAGCTGGGTGCAAATGATCAAATGTCAAAAAATTATTTTGCCCATCTTTGCCAGAGAATTCTGATCATTTCATCCATGGCTGAGGAACATATATCAAAACACAAAGAAAATTATTCACTATCGACAACATACATGACCTTCTGATATACATCTTTTCCCATCTAGTCTACAATTTTATCTATAGAAAGGTGGATTGTTAGGTCCATGTTGCCACTGCTGGGGTGGCGGAGCTCCATACTGCTGTCCAACAGGATCCTGATACTGTGGAGCTCGTCCTGGAGCAGTGGGATTAGAAGAAACACCCTGAGCTGCATACTGTGGCACTTGTGTAGCCTGATATGCAACCACTGCACCTGGTGGAGCCTGATAATATCCTGTCTGTGGCTGCGGTGGACCCACAACAGGCGGTGGAACTGCATATGGAGAATACTGTGGTGGAGGCGCTTGTGGATAATGATGATAGCCTGCAGGTGGATGTGGAGGCGGATGTTCCACCAACACACTAGCACTGTTATCTTGTATTGGAACAGTTATTAAATTTGTCCTCATATTTGGAGTTTGATTTGACTGAGGGTTTTGTTGGGGAGTGGGGTAACCTGATACAATCATTGCAGGACGATGCTGATGAGGGTTAAAAGGAGGTGGGGGAGGTGGAGGAGGAGATGGCTGTGGAGGACCACGCCGATGATGATCTAATACAGAACCAGTGTTTGATACAGGAACCATGGTGGTATGCTGAAGCCTTGGATCACCTACTGATGGCTGTGGAACCATATGAGGCTTGTTCATCCTCTGAGGGTTCGGGGCAACCATTTTGTTCGCAGCAGAAGTTTCAACCATCAAAGCATCCTGTTGAATCTGGGGTTTGGTGTTCCCGCCTGTAACCACTAGAGGAAACTGAGCACCATCTCCTATGGACTGAACTGGTACGGCTGTGTGACGATGATTAATGTGGGCCTGCAATTGAAAATCCTTAACAGAGTAAATGCAAATAAATATTACCACAAATGGTTTCTACCTCTGGATTATATAATGCAGAACACCCATTAATCTGAGAGACAAGCTTTTTATACCTGAAAAAGAGAAAAATCTTAAATCACGTTTTTGTCAAAATGAAACAGAAAATGAGCAATACAGTTACAAAAACATTATATTAATTCTAAATGTAAATATTACAATGTATTCACCAACTCCATAAAATATTTATATTTATTTTATGTGGCATGAATGAAAAAATATCTGAAAAATAAATCAGAAGCAAGGTGTCACTACACCATATATTCTATGGGTCCACTATTCAGTCAGCTGATCTTGAGGAAGAACTAGACAATGCAACAAAGCCCTTGGTAGCTGTGTGGTGTACAACAAGCAGTCAAGATACAGTCTGTGATTCACGATCATACAGTAACAGTGGTGAGTTACAACATACTTATATGTAAATGGTTTCAGCCATGGGCTTTCTGACCAATCAAATGCACAGTTAACTCTTCAGAATTGATAGTACACTGCTGCAATAGTTTGTAACTGATTCCAAAATCACTTCACTTCCATTGAGGATAATCAAGTGCTGCACAACCTAAAGTCAGTCACAAACACAAACCCTAAACTGTGGTTCCAAAATGGTCTAGAGACTGAATTCTGGACATTAAAATGTGGGTAAAGCCTACACACAAGAAAAGGGTTATACATATTTACAAGGGGTTTTGGTCAGAACAAACAATGAACCTAAAATGCAGGAAAATATTATCGTGCAAAACCTGAATTGGGATTCTATTGTATAAATTCCTAATGCTACGAAAAGAGTGGCATTCACTGTTACTAAAGGCATGAAGTTAGTTACAGTTTTGACAAACCACAATTTCAACCCAAGGATTGTTCACACTGCATTTCTTATGCTGTCTCTCGCAGCAGAAAAAAAAATTACCTTTATATTACTGGGCAGAAGAATGCTTCATTAATGAGACTTCCCAAAAACATGGTTACAAACATTACTAAAAAGGTACAGATTTCCCAGAACATTGGAAACAGCAGTATGGGGATATTTTAGGGCACCATACAAATCACTGACCTGCTCAGTCGGAAAAGCTGGACACTGTGCCATCAAGTTGGACCACAGACATACAGATTGCTAGCAGAACTAACAACCCTAAACCCTAACATGAAGCACATAAAACACATCAAGCTTACTGCAGATGCTGGAACAACTGTCCCTTGTCATTGCCATAAGAATATCAATGCTTTAAACAGCCTCTCTTAGATCTTACACCTGTGAGAAGAAACAGTGTCATTTCAATGTTACATTCAATTTTAATTACCTGTAAGTCTCGCTGTGACAAATATGTTCGTCTACATCCAGCATTTCCATATCTTGTCCCTCCATGAGTACACATGAACACAGTACCAAGCCCAGTTTGCTCCACTCTTGTGACCTTTTCCAAACAACGAGGGCACACTTTGTCTTCTCTCTTTGCACATGATAAGCAAAATACATGTTTGCAGGGTATCTGAAAAAAAAAAATCAAACCATTAGAAATGACATGACATGCTTCAGAGCCATACATAATAAACACGCAGTCTCTATTTTGGTAGTATACGATGTGCAATATAATGCATGTTGATGAATAAATTATAATGTACCTCACTTAACATGCAGTTAAATTTAAAAAAAAAGTTGTCACATTCCTTTTTCTGTAAAGTCTACAGTTCTTACATTTGATTTAATTCATGGTGTCCTACCACAACACATGGTATTATACAGTGGGTGAAGTGGCTTGTCTTGGGCTAGACAACTGCAATTAAATCTGAAGCAGGCCAAATATTTCTCTCTTCACCACCACACTCAGTTTACCTTTCCCAAGTTGCCAAAATTGATAAAAGTTTCCATTACTGTTCACTTCTTTTCCCACCAAAATTTCAAATTTTGCAGTGCTTTTCTTCTTTCAGTCATAGCAGTGAAGTACAGTAAATGAATGACTGCCCTCTATAATCATTCATGGGAATCAAAACAACAACAATGAAAATAAATGTCAGATTGCAGAATTCATCAGAAATGACACTTAACAAAAAGTAAATGTCTTACGCTTATAAAAACTGATCTACTTTGATTTTACAACAAAATACATACCATCCTTCCATAGATTAGGATTGGTTTCAGACACTTGTCACAACAGTGTATCATTGGATTAAGAACTTTTTCACCAATAAGATTCACCCGATGATCCCACCGAAGGCGAAGCATAGGTTCAGGAGGACCACGGTTAATTGTGGTGAAAGTTGGAGCCTCCAATTGAGAGATATCTGCCTCCAAATCAACTATAAGAAATCAAAATATAAATGTATTAAATAAAGTTATCACAAATATTCAAAATGTTTTGCATATCTGTCACACAACCAACAACATACCTAAGAGCTAATACTAAACGTAGCTAACTAATAACTCCATAGAATTTAAGTAACAGATATCAGGAAGTTACTTTTTGGGGGTTGCTGATTTTCATCACTGGTTTCTTGAACTTCTTCTCCCGTTTGCAATGGTATGTCCTCTTCATCACTCTCTATAACCTAAAACAAAAACGGACTTAACAGTATCAGTGCAGTTTAGCAACAGTAAATGTAAATCTACACTTGAAACTGACTACACATGGGTAAAACATGTACCAGTTAGTTCACACTAAATAAGTTTCTATTTATTTTTAAATTTCTACCAGACTACACAGTGTACATATCAGAAGACAGCATTCCTCACAGTCAGTGACGTGAGAATGTCAAATTACACAATAAATTTTCATTTGATATCTGTTAACTTTGCAATTACACAGAAGTGTCCCTCTTGAAAAGTTAATAGTTGCTCCATTAGTCAAGACATATTCTGCAACTAGCCCTCCAAAAGTGAAAATCAGCTGATAGCTACTAAATGTCAAATTTTATATGGATATAGATCATAAACATACATACCATAAAAAAATGTGGCTGAAACATTACAAAAGTCTTAAAAAATAAAGTACCAATCCATTCTACGGACATAAAGAAGGCATCACAGTAAGTTATCTTAATTTATTCTACATTAATGAATGAAATTACAATAGATGTGCAAAACTGGCACACTTCTGTTTACATATGCATATCTGGCATAAGTGGACACACAACTTGGACAAGAATTGTTCCCCACCTCCGTGTAAGGCTTAAACTTCGAAATGGTCTGCAACAGGTTCAGGTGAAGACTAGGAATCATGCAGTAAATAGACAAACAAAAGAGACGCTTTAACATACAAGTATCACCGCGTGGTATTTCACAACAGAAATCTGTAAATGGAAAGAGTAACAAATTTATTCCCCACACAAATTATTTTTTAACATCATCAAGAAATGTAAAGGAGTTCTCGTAGTGTCTGTGGACTAGATCATGTGATGTTCGTCTGTATTATGTTAAATTCAGTGGCCGCAAAAGGAGAGGTCTGTAATTTTGTATGTGTGTGTACAACATGCCAGGGTAAACTTCGAACACAGATCTCCTGCTGTTAAAAACCTTGTAGCAACACTCGGAACCCCCTGCCAAAGCCCAATCACGGGATCATAATGTAGACAGGCGCAGATACAGCATGTAGGTGTGGAAATTCTGAGCAAGAATGTAAACAAGGCACAGTGTAGAAAGTAATTAATGTAAAATGTGGTTAAGTGTTTATTTACAGCTAATTCTTGGCTACCTTCACAGCCTTCTTCCCCCGGCCACGAGACCCCCTTCCTCTCCCGCGACTACGGGCACGACCACGACCACGGCCTCTCATTCTTTGCGCTAATAAAGTCAAATTCCAACTTTACACATTATTGAGCTAGCCCGCACTTCCACAACTCAGCCCAGTCACTACCCTGGACGTAGATTGAAACTCATACACAAATTACACCAAATTAACGCGTTGAAGTATTTCACCAACCACATGCCACAGAATTGAACCGTCGGGTGTTCTCTTATCCGTCGTGCGGTGCACAAAGCACGGATAAGAACCGTGCACGCATGTGTATGGCGACCGTGCCGTAGCAGTCACAGATCATTTGTATTTGCGGGCTGGATTCGAGGTGGTTATTCGGAAGAAGAACCAAACAGACAGAGTCCATAAATGACTAGATGACTACATGACCAACATATGAGCCCAACCGATTCACTGTTACATCGCCTTTATATGCGATGGACAGAAATTCATTAATTCATTTACTTATTGATAATTCCGGCATCCATTACTGGTACAGGACCAATGGATATACTTGTTATATATAGTTCCAGTACACACATAAAGAATTAGAGCTGTCTGCTAGTGTTAACTGCACAAAATACTGTGACTTTGAGGGGCTTATGAAACACAGTGGATCTTTTGTTGCATTAAGTTAAATCAACTGTTACTGGTGCCCACTATTTTTTACTCTTCTGACACATCTCACTTGAGTTTTGTTTGTAATCCAATCTGCAACAGATGTGACCTTGAAGGTCCTGCTAACTGCTGCATGGGAATTCGAGCCCTCAACCTTTCAATGGAGTTGGCTGTGATTGTTGAGTCTGTTAGAACTGGGGCTGTTACACTATATTGTTTTACATCACTGCTGTGAATGATTAGCCAGGGTTGATGTAGTTTGGGAACATCCTTCCTGTCATTTCTATGCAATTGCTGTTACTAGGCTTAGAGTCATTGCATGGCACAATGTCCATCTTAGTTTTCACAGTTGAGGGCTACTGCAACTACCATACCTGCAACGCACCTCACATCTTGTTGGTCGCAAGGTATGATTTAAGGGACATTATATCCCAGAATATAGGGAGACAATGTAGCCTTGGCCATGGTGGATAATATAAGAAATGGGCAATTAGGCTAGGCCTTTGTTCTATACCCCAAGATATGGTAGTTTTTACATGTCTTACACTGCCCAGTACACTAGATTCAATCTGTTTTATGTATTAAATGTCCTTTCAATGATGAATTTACATTAATATATGTGACTATATAAATGCATTATTATTCTGTATAGTGCAGTTGCCATAAGTTAGTTTGTCATTCACTATGACCCTGCTGATCAGTACAGCAGGGGCCTGTTTCACAAAGTGACAAGTCCTGTCATGACATGTGATAATACTAGTCAGAATGACAATAATGACTGCTGCCTTTTTCACTGAACAAGTGACTTGTAAACTGCAACAAAGTGACGGGCAAATTTGAGCTGTTTGACAAGTGTTTGTTTCATGAAGACATTTTCCTATCACAGTCACTTGTCACAGTATAGCATCTTGTGACAGAAGTAGCAAGTATGGTCAGGCTAGTCAGGTTTAGATGATCATATGATGCAGAAGGATAGTGAGGACATTGTGTTTAGGTTAAAATTGAGCCAGTATGTGGTCTAGTGATTAGGAATACAAGAATGAGATTGTGGTGATTCAGGAACAAATAATTTACAGAAGCAGATTGAATGTTAGTGAGATAGAAGGGAGTTATGGATATACCGATGGTTCCTTCCTTCAGTGAAGGTGGAAGAACTTCTTAGCATGGTTTGACCATTTTGCACCAGGAAACCAATCAAAGTCCCACTCTAAGTGAGAAGCAGTTACTACAAATAGTGCTGCCTTGACTAGGTACAGAAGGACAATATCATACAGTGGGTGACATATGTGGTGTGTCAAAGGCTAATGTATGTATTCCTGTTTTAATCTCTGACATGATGGTGAGGGTACATCAGCTAGCAATGCAGATGTAGGTAACTGTGCCTGTTGCTAATCTACTACTGCCTCCTCAGCCTGAAAACAGTTGTCACTGTCCAAACCTTCTACAGAAGGATTATCTTTTGAAGGATATCTAGGGTAAGGAGGTTCTTTTTTGTACTTCACCTCCTTACCTCCATCTGTTCCTGTCATTTTTGCATTGTCTCTTTTTGCCTTCAATATAATACTAAACAAAGTTTCACATACACATTAATGACTGGTATATTATGAAAGTCTTATCCATTTACAAGGATCCATAATGGTGGATAATAACTGCTGTGCCAGTTCTAAAACATAATTATGAATTTACTGAGTGAATTAAAAAAAGGGGGAAGAAGTAGACAAGTAAATACTTAGTTAAAGAGCAACTGTAAAGTGTGAAGGGAACAAGGAAACATGATTTTATTGATCAATCCAGAATATTCTGACATAGAAAGGAAGCCGTTACAGTGCAACGTCTCGTAACATTTAGCAACATAAACAGACTGTTAATAAATTATCAAACCAAGTGAACTGATGTTGGCAGGTAGCTTGCTATGCCACTGCTTTCCTAGAACCTAGTGCCTAAATAAATTTTAAGCAGTTCACACCCATACATTTCTTAACTCACAAACATGCTCTTTCAGCAGTTTTATCAGTGTTGTGAAAGTACTGCCACAGCCTCCTAGTGACTCAGCAAGCTTGGTCATTTCCTTTCACTTCTCACTTTGTTTTGCTTAGTGAGATCATTCAAAAACGATCCAATAATAACACCATTCGCCTGTTTTATCTTCTGCAAAACGGGAAGTTTGTTTGCAGTTTCTTGCTTCCACCACCTGACTTGTCACACTAGTCATTGAGAAAGTGACTGGTGACAAGTCTAGCAAAAGATATTGTGAAGCAGGATTTAATGCTACTTGTACCTTGCAGTTCCCTCACCAGTCAACTTGTTAATTGTCACACCAGTTGCTTTGTGAAGCAGGCCCCAGATCTCTGAAATATTGTGCATTAGCCCACAATTGATATGGCTGACAGCCCAAGAACAATTTAGTGAATATATTTGCCACGAACACTTCATATCTTACTGTTATTCATTGATGTTTCATGTGACCTTCGTTTTTTACATTGTACCTTAGGTAAATGTCTCGTCCAGAGGTTTTAATTATGCCAAGTGACAATTTAGTTTCAACTAAGGTGTAAGATGTAAGGTTGTGTGTGTTGTGCTATGTTCCTTTGTTACAAGCTAACGGAAATACCACACACACCCACCCCACATCCACTTCTTTAGGGAGACTTCTTACATACCCCTTCAATTAAAACTCACCCCTAAGGGTGGAATAATTTAAATGTCCTGTTGTTGAGAGCAAAGCCATGTACTGAACACTTGGATCTTATGAACATATTTGGTAATGCTTGGGGTTTTGACAGTGCCCTATGATGTGATTTGCCCCCAAGTTTGGATGCTATATAAGCAAGAGGTTTAGAAGCCGCTGGAGAACGTTCTCAGGAACTTTCTGGTTATCACTTGCTGCAGGAATCTCTGTCAAAATAGATCACCAAAATTTCTTTGTGATAGAAGTCTCTCTACAAGCTCAACTTCCAAATTATTTAATAGTGTGCTCTTCATTTATCACCACAGTGCACTCCATCAGGTGCTTTTGTAATCACTGATCAACAAACTACAATAAATGAACTATTCTTCCCTTCAAAACTTGTGATTGGATTTGTGAATATCAATTCTCAAGTGCCCAGCATGAGCCTTATACTAGTTTCCCTTAGTAACAATCTGCACGGTCAACACTGGTGTACCTGATTTCGACCATCACACTTGGAATACAACAAACTGTAGATGTAAAACCCCTGTGACACTAAGGAAACAGTCTGTAATGCAGTATACATCACCCACAGTCACTTGAGCACTGTGCTGGCTTCACGTTGTGTGCATCAGAACCACACTGCTACCACTTCTAGCCAACATCTTTATGGCAGACTTCAAGGAAGAGACCATCACAACCAGCTAGGAAAGTAAAATGTTTTTATACTTAGGTGGATGATGCAATTAAAAAAATGCTTTAGCAGTTTTGCCACATGTTCCAACTTCTACAAGACTTCTGAATCACCCAACTTCAGACAACCCAGCAGCTACTTCTTAATGACAATGGAAACCAACATCCAATTACCTTTTCTTGATATCTTGATCATTCACATCTCGACAGCATTGCAGGATACACCATTAGCAGGAAATCCAACCCAAGCTATCAAATATCTGTGGATGTCTTCACACTGCCTACCATGTCACAGAAGGTCTCTAATTAGTACTTCAAAATGCAGATCAAATTGGTAGTCTGGTAATTACAATCTAGTGAATGCAATTTCAAAGCCATTGGCTTTTGCACAAAGAAATCGTAATATACAAATAGGAAGAAAAAAACTGGACTACAAAGTATACATTTGTTATATTAAGGAAAAAACAGTGTTCATTGTCAGAATGCTGTGGATAAATGGCCCATCTTGAAACCCACAAGTATGGCATCTTATCACAGTTCAGTGAAGGGTCAACAACCCTCTACACAAATACCTGACATGACAGATTGGCTGTTGCACCTCCACAAGGATATCTGGACACACTGTGTATATGAGACTGGGCACAAACAATCAGCAATAACCATACTTTCAATACAGACCAGTCATCATACTAATTCGACAAAGTCATGGAAAATTTTCACAGAGACTGTCATCACAGAAACCACCAAAACAGACAAGCATCCAAAGAAAATTAGCTGGGAAGACTGATAATGAAAGGGTAAAATCTGACATTCCACTGGCTTGCATCCAGTCCTCATCCCATCAAACTCCAGTAACCATGTTTAACACAGGGGTGGGCAGTTTCTCTTACCTGAAGACCACATGAGTATGTCTTGAAGTGACTGTGGGCCAGAAAGCTTTACAAGAAATATATGTAATTGAAAAGTTGTTACAATATATTACTTATTCACAAAGATGTAACACGTGCCTTTCTATATATCAAGTTATATAACACATATTTTGAAGCATGCTGTAGGTGCAGACCATGAAATATGAGAGTTATATATGTGGCCTCTGTGTAGACATACTTGGGATCCAAAACTTCTTGTATTTATTTTCGTCAGCACAATAACGCCTCAATAAATTATGTCTAAATATCACACCACAGGCCAGATTTAAAATTTGTAAGGGATGCTTCCAGCCCTCGGACTGTAGTTTGCTCATCCCTGAAGTAGTATCTAGGATAGCACCTAACCAATCACTCAATCTTCTCCTTTCTTTTTTTAAGTATGTTGTGTAACAACACCATCAGTTGCTACGATCATGTACTATGAGCGATGGATGAATGAATGAATGAATGATACTGCTGCATTGGTAGAAATGACACTAACAGGAAAACCAAAGTACCCATAGGATAGCCTCTTTCAGTGCTTGTTTGTCAACCACAAATCCCACATGGATTGATCTAGGCTCGAGCCCAGGACTTCCACAGTGAGAAGCCAAGAAGTAATTGCTTGTTCCATTGCACAACTGCTCTCCCACTCCTACTACCTGCATGTACCATTGCTTTAACCCAACCTAGACTTTCACCATGAAGGTGGCAATTGCAACAAACAAACAAACAATGACATCAGTGGACCCAATTTATTGTAACAACTAAATGCACACTATTAAATTTATGTGAATATTAATGATGTATCTCTGATGTGTTACAGTACCAGTGTATCTTATCATCTTCAGGGAGTACGATATTCCACATTCAATACCAAACACCAATGATAATCTGTTATTTACAAGGTCCTATAATCTGTAGTGGGCTCCATTATTGAGCCCACTACAGATTGTAGGACCATGTAAATAACAGATTATCATTGGCATTTGGTTTCAAACATGGCATATCATATTTCCTGAAGATGGTACACTGGTACCGAAACAAGTTGGAGATACATAATTAATTTTCATATCTATTTAATACTGTGCATTTAGGTGCAATAAATTGAGTACATTGATTTAAAAAATACACAGAAAGGACAACTTTAAAATAACAAGGACATGGCTGGAATTGAACTCTGACTTTAACATTAGACATTGCAGAAACTAAAGTGCAAGAAGCTTACCATCAATGTGCAAGATATTAGGTTCTTCACTATAGTTAATTATAACATATGGCTTGCATTTAGTTAGTTAATTTCACAAATAAGAAGTAAAAAGTTAGTAAAGATTCATATTGTGGTCCTATAGGGTAGGAAATCATGTCAACATCTGGTAAACGGGTACCACACTTCACAGGAACCTACTGCCTCCAACTGCAGGTGCAGCAGGTTTCTCTGAAGCACTGGTATCCAGATACTAGGCTAAAACACAGTATTATAACCTAGAAGACCACATTATACACCACTATCCTTGTTCTTTAATGGTTACATTGGTATAATATTTATCATTTATAATTTATTTGTAATAATTGGCACACATTCTTTTTACAACTGAAGACACAATATGCTCCTGTACAGTTAATTAAATGTCTGCAAAATATAAATCTTTTTAAATTCTTTCGTCTTTCAGGTTTGCAGACAAAAATAAATTAACATGACAATTGTACAGACATAATTTACATAAATCTTGATTTCTCTTAATTTAATTAATTTATTATTTGCTCAAATTTCTTCTTCACAAAGATATTTTACAAGTACTGAGGTATCTGTTCACTTTGTTTTCACTGATTTTTCATTTCCTAAGTTATGACTAGAATTTTACACAGACTTGTGGTTTGACATTTTGATTTTTGCTAAATAAAATATACTGTTCGGATGACTTATAGTGATACAAAACATAAATTAAAACCTATCTTACAAAAAAGTGCCACATTTGTGTTTATAACATTGCATATGGTAATCTATTTACAATCAGTGCTTTTGAGAGTAAAAAATGAATCAGTACATTTATAGGATTGTTTTCTTTTTGTAGGGCAAGCTACTACAGGAGGAAACGTCACTATGTAGACACGTGAGCATTCTCCAGCTTCATGGTTCAGAGATGTACACTCCTACCACAGTTTGAACAACAAATAAGTGACAACACATAGTTTTATTCAACAAGAGAACATTTTTGTCATTTAACAATTCTAGAAACTTATTTAAAATTTCCCTTCATTAAGAAACTAAATGTGTACATTTCTCTTCAATCACAACGCGCACACTGTCAGTTTCTCTCTCTTTATATATTTTACAACTCTTTATTTGCTTTACGCTTCAGCTCAATTTATTGCCAAAACTAACTGCAGTAATAATAAGTTAGTATTTGTGCTAAGTACAGTAGTAAGTATTAGTGAATTAGTGACTCTAGAACTGGGATCATTTATTTCTTGTCAGTAACACTATCATTAACACTGGATACACAGAATGCATCTGGAACTGGAAGTGAAGGAGGGATGAGGTAAGGTAAATGCAAGGAGATATCTTAATATGCCCGGGGTATTATTTATTCAACATCTTGCAATAAAATATCTTGTCACCATACTTTTTTGCTGTTTAATTTTAAATACTGAATCAAATGCTAATATCTGACTTAGATTTCTTCTTAAGCTACAGTATTACTTTGTTGGCATTGCTGTCATTTTGGAAACAGGAATTAAAGTATGTATTACATTGTACAGGTAGAGGGAGAAGAGATGGTGAGGGAAGAAAGTACATACCTACATACATACATACATACAAACAAACACACACACACACACACGCAGATT
>Ga0123353_10003674_pt1 | contig 19477 bp, 15 predicted proteins | sample TergutLab28metaG_3_FD_92763 | JGI IMG/M metagenome (GOLD analysis project Ga0123353, IMG submission 92763) | Labiotermes labralis P3 segment gut microbial communities from Petit-Saut dam, French Guiana - Lab288 P3 | ecosystem: Host-associated > Arthropoda: Insects > Digestive system > Gut ... | reverse complement strand
TCTTCGCCGCATTTAATAATTATTTCGGTGCCTGAAGCGGGGACGTTTCCGATCCAGCCGGGCAATCCGCATTTGGCTGTCCATTTGGTTAAAAATGATTCGGGCAGCCCGTTCGGAAATGTCGCGAAGGGCGGCTCCGTTACGAGCCCCGCAAGTTCCCAGTGCCCGCTCGTGGTATCTTTTGCTCGGGTAACTTCCGCCATGCGCCCGTACGCGGCTTTTGGCCGCGTTACAGACGGCAGGCCGCTGTTTTCTATATTGCCCAGCCCCAGCGCGTACAGGTTAGGCAGGCGCAGGCCGCCGACCGCCTTATGTATGTTGCCGAGCGTGTGCGAGCCTTTGTCTCCGTACGCCGCCGCGTCGGGCAACTCGCCGATGCCCGCGCTGTCCAAAACGATAACGCAGGCGCGGTTCATCCCATCCATTTTAAGACCGCGCCGCCGAGTGGCGGGACGCGCATGACAAGGCTGTTCGCCTTTTTGTCGCACGCGGCTTTTTCCGAATTTATGGGCTTGTCGTTGGTCACGCCGCTGCCCCCGTATTTTTTTGCGTCGCTGTTAAAAACTTCTTTATAAACGCCCGGCGCGGGCAGGCCTATTCGGTGGTTTTCGTACGCGGCCGGAGTGAAGTTGCATACAAAGACCAGATACTCGGTTTTGCCTTCGGTTTTTGTGTAAGAACGGTAGAACGATATTAAGCTGCGCGCCGCGTCGTCGCAGTCGATCCAGGAAAAGGTTCCGCTTTTAAATTCGTCGAACCACAATGATTTTTCGGTAAGATAAAATTTGTTAAGCTCCTTGTTGAACTGCTGCATCTGCCTGTGGTGTTCAAATTCGAGCAGGAACCAGTTTACGCTCTTCGCTTCGCTCCACTCTTCGAACTGGGCGATCTCTCCGCCCATAAATATTAATTTTTTACCCGGATGCCCCGCCATAAACATGAGGCCGACTCGGAGGTTGGCAAGCTTTTGCCAAATGTCACCCGGCATTTTATTTACGAGCGCGCCTTTCATATGCACGACCTCGTCGTGCGAAAGCACGAGTATAAATCTTTCGGTGTAGGCGTACATCATCCCGAACGTTAAATACGAATGGTGGTACTGTCTGTGGACGGGTTCTTTCTTCATATATTTTAGGAAGTCGTTCATCCAGCCCATGTTCCACTTCAACGAAAAGCCGAGCCCGTTAGATTCGACGCTGCGGGTCACGCCTTCCCATTCCGTAGACTCCTCCGCGATCATCATCACGTTCGGGTATCTTCCGTGTATAACAGAATTCATATGCTTTAAAAATTCTGCGGCTTCCCAATTTTCGCGCCCGCCCTGCGCGTTGGGGATCCAGCTTTTGCGGCTGTCGCCGTAGTCGAGGTAGAGCATGGATGCGACCGCGTCCACGCGCAGCCCGTCGATGTGATATTTTTCAAGCCAGAAGATGGCGCTCGCAATTAAAAAATTTTTTACTTCTCTTCGCCCGTAATTGAATATCAACGTGCCCCAGTCGGGATGTTCGGCGCGCAGCGGGTCGTCGGGCTCGTACAGAGCTGTGCCGTCGAAGCGCGAAAGCCCGTGCGCGTCCTTTGGGAAATGCGCCGGCACCCAATCCATAATCACGCCTATGCCGTTTTGGTGGCATGTATCGACGAACGTCATGAAGTCGTCCGGCAACCCGAAACGGTTTGTGGGCGCAAAAAAGCCCGTCACCTGATAACCCCAGGAAGCGTCGAAGGGGTGTTCCATGACGGGCATTAACTCTATGTGCGTGTAATTCATTTCTTTTACGTACGGCACAAGCTCTGCCGAAAGCTGCGGCCAGTTTAAAAACGGGAGGCCGTTTTCGTTGCTTGCGCTCTTCCATGAACCGGCGTGCACCTCGTAAATATTAACCGGCCCGTCGAGCGGATTTTTTTTGTTGCGGTTGGCGATCCATCCCGCGTCGTTCCATTCGTGCCCCGATATGTCGCATACAAGCGAAGCGGTGCTCGGGCGCAGCTCGTGGAAAAAACCGTAGGGGTCGCTTTTAAGTATGCGGCTTCCCGCTTTGGAAATTATTTCGAATTTATATTTGTCGCCGTTTTTAAGGCCGGGGATAAAAATTTCCCAAACGCCGGATTTTTGCAAAGCGCGCATTTGGCTGCGCAGCCCGTTCCAGCCGTTGAAATCTCCTACGACGCTTACGCGCTTGGCGTTCGGCGCCCAAACCGCAAACGAAACGCCGTCCGATCCGTCGACAGTCTTTGCGTGCGCGCCGAGCTTGTCGAATATTTCGTAGTGCGTGCCCTGTCCGAACAAAAAAAGATCCATATCGGACAATTGGGGTAAAAATGAATACGGGTCACGGGTCCGCCATTTGCTTCCCGATAAAAACGTGACTTCCAATTCGTAACGGAACAGCTCTTTTGTCTCGCTGAATTGCGCTTCGAAAAACCCGGCCGTATGGATGCGTTCCATTGCAGTAGTTTTATCCGGCTCGTCTAAGTCGATCAGCGTAACGCTTTCCGCGTCAGGGAAAAAAACGCGGACGGCGATAAACTCCGTCTGTCCGTTCCAAATTTCGTGCATGCCCAAAATATGGTGCGGGTCCGAATGCTCGCCGTTGACAATTTTAGAAACCTCGTGCAGGTCGGCTGTGGTAAACATGACGGTCCGTCCTTTACAAATTTTTGTAAGTATAACAAACAGCCGTTAATGCAACAAGAATGCATACGGTTTGATCCGCCGCCGAAAGCGGTAAAAAAATTCAAGTCGAATACTGTCAAACTTTTTGTCCTAATATATGGCTTGCAAATATTTTGTTTAGTGATGATAATTTGTTAAAATCGTTAAAGACAAACCATTTTCGTTTTACCGGGAGGTTTCATATGTACTTTATTAACACCGGCATAAAAAAAGCCGAGCCGTTGGACACCATCACCATCAGGGCCGAAGGGCGCGTCGAGGTATCGGATTCGGCGGGCAGGGTTTATTTTAAAGCAGACGGCTGCGCGGGCGCGGTCAGCTTCGTCGTGGGCGGCGCGCTCGGCAGGCACGAGGTTCGCGTGTACGGAGAGGGCGGCGGTTTGACAGAAACCGCAGAGTTTTTTGCGGACGCAAAAAGCGGCGTGGCAGATAAAGAAGGAGTGTTTGCCGAACTTTTCGCGATGTGCGAGTACACCATGCGTTTCCGTTACCACGACGCAAACGACATAAAGGGCGCGGCGATGGCGGGCGTGGGCAAGATTCCGTATAAAGGAAAAGAATATTACAACTTTGTCGTGTGGATATTGGACCACCTGCACACGGCTAAAGGATTTAAATACATAAGCCCGCACGCAAACGGGCTTGTCGATTTGCTTAAGGAGATCCAGCGCGAAGACGGAATGATTTGGAGCTTCGTTTACCCGCCGGGCGCGGGCGAATATTACCTCAGCGCGTACGAAGAGCCGTACGGTTTCGCTAAAGAGCTTGAACCGGGCGGATTCGTGGCGGCGCGGCAGCCGGTCGAAAACCATTGCGAGTACAATTACGTCGAGTGCGTACATTTGGTTTGGAAAAGCGGCGGAGACGACGACTGGATGAAAGGTATGCTCGAGAGTTGTAAAAAAGCGCTCGACTACGGTTGCACGGATAAAATGCGCTGGTCAGAAAAATTTGGGCTGCTGAAGCGCGGCTATACGATCGACTCTTGGGATTTTCAGCCGTACGACGAATATTTTTATGCTTTCCCGCTCGGGGCCGGCCAGCAGATACATCCCGAAAAAACAAAGTACACAATTTTTTACGGCGACAACACGGGATACGCGCTTGCCTGCGACGAGCTCGCGGAAATGCTGCGCCACGCCGGCAGCGAGACGGAAGCGAAGGTGTACGAAACGAGGGCTGCGGAAATAAGGGCAAAACTTGATAAAATCGCATGGAACGGCAAGTTTTACCGCCACCGCGTCGAAGAGGACGAAAGCGTTGTGCGCGACCTCGGCGCGGACGAATCCAAGCAGATAAGCTTTTCGAACTGTTACACGCTTAACCGCGGCTGCACGCGCGAACAGGCCGCCGCAATAATAGAATCCTACATTGAAATTAAAAACAACCTGCCAAACCGTTCGCCGGGAGAGTTTTACGCAATCTACCCGCCGTTTGAAAAACCGGTTTTCGACCACGGCGGCGACTGCGGCAAGTGGCAGTATATGAACGGCGGCGTGCACGGACATGCGGCGGGCGAGCTGGCCCGCGGCGCGTTTGCAAACGGGTACGAGTCGTACGGCGCGGACATCCTGCGCCGCGTAAACGAAATGGCGAAGCCGAGCAAAGGTTTTATACGCTTCGCGTATACTGGCGGCTACGACGCCCCGCCGCCTCCGCAAAAATTTACGGTTGTAAGCATAAAGCATTTGGCAAATATGTCTCTGTCGCACAAAGGCGCCGTGCCGTGGATGTATGACGGTTTAAAAAACGACATAGGCGGCTTCCCGGTCGGCAGCTTTTCATTCGACGGCGTCCCGTATACCGTTGCGGAGCCTGACGGGTTGTATGGTACTGCAGCCGCGGCGGTTTCTGTTTCACACGGACTGCCGCGTTCGTTAAGCGTGCCGCTTGACGCAAAAGCGGGTTCCGTATATTTACTGCACGCGACCGCAGGCTGCCCCGAGTCCGGGCTTACGGCCATGGCGGTTTTTGTTTACGCGGACGGAAGCGAAATAACAAAGCCGATCAAATACGGCGATAACATCACCAACTTTTGGTTTTCGTCCCTGCCCGGAAAGACGAGGGCGGGCGTGGCATGGAAGGGCGACTGCGAAGCGGCCAGGGGCAGCGGTGTCTGCTGGGCCGAATTTATTAACCCGCAGCCGGACAAAGAAATTAAAGAGCTGCGTATTCAAGCAGGCCCGGACGGAGCGGTTTACGCTGTGCTCGGCGTCACTCTTTCTGATTCGCCGCGCTACATCGAGGCGGAATACGATTCCGGCGGCGGGCCGGACAACTGGTCGGGCGGATTATGCTTGGCGGCTCTTATGGAGGGTTTGGGCGGCGTTACAGACAACGCGACCAAGTACAGCCATGCAGCGGTTGCGCCGCGCTGGTCGGCGGCGGGTACGGACGAGGTGAAGTTTACCGCGCGTTACGCGGCAAGCGACGGCTATGTTTCTTATAAATATCTGCACGAAAAAGATAAAATGCGGATAAAAATTATAGCCACGGGAAGCGGAAGCAAATCGGATTTCCGCGTTTTACTGCCCGAGGGCAGCGCGATGCCGGTCAGCGTAAAAATAAACGGCGTGCAAACGGCGTTCGAAAAAGAATCGGTAAGGTCGTCAATGTACGCGGTTTTTAACGCGGACATTTCAATACCTTCCGAAATAGAAGTGGATTATTTTGTTTGACAAACCCGCAGGAGGCCTTATATGGACGATAACAAAAAAACCGTTTTTTTGGTCGACGACGACATAGTCAACTTAACGGCGGGCAATAATGTGCTTTCTGCGGTATACAACGTGTTTACGGTAAATTCAGGAAAACTGCTTTTCAAGATGCTCGAAAAAAGAGTTCCGGATTTAATTTTACTTGACGTCGAAATGCCTGAGATGAACGGTTACGAAACAATCGAAATACTAAAAAAAGACGAAAGCTCGGCGGACATACCCGTTATATTTTTGACGGCAAAAAACGACGGAGACAACGAACTCAAGGGGCTTACTCTCGGCGCGATAGATTACATTGTCAAGCCGTTTATTCCGTCGCTGCTTTTAAAAAGGATCGAAGTCCACCTTTTGGTCGAAAGCCAAAAAAAAGAGCTCGCGCTGCAGCGCAACGAGCTGTTAAATTTTAACAACAACCTTCAAAAAATGGTCGAAGAAAAAACCGAAACCGTTGTCGAATTGCAAAATGCGGTGATGAACACATTCGCGGAATTGATCGAGTGCCGCGACGACGTAACAGGCGGCCACATAGGACGCACGCAAAGGTATATGAACGTTTTGATCAGCGCGACCAAAACGCATCCGCTGTACTGCGACGAAATAGGGAAGTGGGTAATAACGCTTATATTGCAGTCCGCGCAGCTGCACGATGTCGGAAAGATAGCGATAAAAGACGTAATTTTACAAAAAGCCGGCAAACTGACCGAACTCGAGTACGAAACGATAAAAGAGCATGTCGCGTTCGGAGAAATTGTTATTGACAGGATAATGAGCAACACAAAAGAGCAGGAATTTTTAAAGCAGGCAAAGATAATGGTTTCGACACACCACGAAAGATGGGACGGCCTGGGCTATCCCAACAAGCTAAAGGGCAAGGACATACCGCTGCAGGGCAGGATGATGGCAATAGTGGACGTGTACGACGCGCTTGTTTCCGACAGGCCGTATAAAAAAGCGTTTTCGCACGACGAAGCGGTAAGGATGATTGCCGAAAGCAGCGGCAAGCAATTCGACCCGGACTTGGTCGACGTTTTTTTATCGACGCATAATGTTTTCGAAGAAATATCGAAGCCTGTGTAGTATGTAATTTGACCGCGCAATTAAAAATAATCCAATTGGTTTCGCAAACAAACAAAAAGCAGGTGAGTCAAATGGAAGCTTCTTACGCGGAATTGATCGTAGACAATATGGAGTGCCCTGTATTGCTGTTTGACAGCAGCGACAGGCTCGCGTACGCGGGCAAGTCGTGGTTTAGGTACTGCGGTTCGGTAAAGCAGGAAGAGATCGCGGGCAAAAATATTTGCGACATAGTTTCCGCTTTCGTGACGGAAGAAGCTCTCGCCGATGTTTCGCGCTGTTACTTCGACGCGGTAAATTCGCTAAGGACAACGGCGCATACCATTGAAATGGATTTTGAAAAGCTCGGAGAAAATCCACAAATAATTTTTCAAGTACAATACGCGCCGTTATTCGGTTCGGGGAGCAGCCCCGACGGAATGATGGCGTTTTTTTACGACGTGACGGCCATTGAAAAAGATAGGCGCGAAGCAGAACGCGCGCGCGAGCACGCCGAATACTCTTCGAGGGCGAAGAGCACCTTCCTTGCAAAGATGAGCCATGAGATCCGCACGCCGATGAACGCGGTTATAGGCATGGCGGAGCTTGCTTTAAGAGAAGAAAACGCTCCCAACACTCACGAACATTTATTGACCATCAAACAGGCGAGCACAAATCTGCTTTCGATCATTAACGACATTTTAGATTTTTCCAAAATTGAAAAAGGCAAGCTCGAAATAGTGCCGAGCGAATATTTATTTTCTTCGCTGATAAACGATGTGATTAACATAATTAAAATGCGCGTCTTCGAATCGCGCCTTCGCTTTATCGTGAACCTCGATTGTGACATTCCGGATAAATTGGTTGGCGACTCGACGAGGATCCGCCAAATCATGCTCAACCTCTTAAGCAACGCCGTAAATTATACGGACAGGGGACATATAGCCGTTTCCGTAAAAATGGTGAAATCGGACGACAACGCCGTGCTGCTTGCAATCGAGGTTGCGGACAGCGGCCGGGGGATAAAAGAAGAAGATCTGCCTATGCTGTTTGAAGAATTTGTGCAGTTCGACAAAGAAACGATAGGCATTTACGGTACGGGGCTCGGCCTTACAATAACAAAGAACCTGCTGCTCGCAATGGACGGCCACATAAAATGCGCCTCAGAATTCGGCAAGGGCAGCACATTTACCGCAGTCATACCGCAAACACATAACGGCGGCCAGTCGATAGCCGCGGTTACGGATCCGGATTCAAAAAAGGTTCTTATATTCGAACGGCGTGAGCTTTGCATAAATTCGATAATGGAAACGATGATGAACCTTGGAGTGCGGCACAGAGTCGTTTCGTCAGAAGAGGAGTTTGTGTTCGAATTGCAGAGCGACGAGTACATGTTCGTTTTTGTTTCTTCCGTTTTATTTGACCGCATGAAACGAAAAAATCCGGACTTTAAAACAAAAGCGAAAATTGTTTTGATCGCCGAGTTTGGCGAATTGATCGGCGAGCGCGAAGTAAGCGTGCTTACCACACCAATTTTTTGCCTGCCTGTGGCTAATTTGTTGAACGGAATCACAGACGGCTATACGGGGCAGATTAATACCGCCAAAACGTCCGAGCTCACGGCGCCGAACGCGAAAGCGCTGGTCGTCGACGATATAATAACCAATTTGAAAGTTGCCGAAGGGTTGCTGCAGTCGTACAAAATAAACGTTGATTTATGCAAGAGCGGCAAAGCGGCAATCGAAGAAGTAAAAAAAACGCGGTACGACATAATTTTTATGGATCATATGATGCCGGAAATGGACGGCGTCGAAGCGACGTCGCACATAAGGAAGCTCGGCGCGTGCGATCCTTACTTTGCCGCCGTACCTATAATCGCTCTTACGGCAAACGCGGTTTCGGGCACACGCGAGCTGTTCATCAACAACGGGTTCAACGATTTTTTATCTAAGCCGATCGATGTGCTCAGGCTTAGGGACATAATCGAAAAATGGGTGCCTAAGGATAAGCAGCGGACTTCGTTGCCGGGCGGTTCCGCAAGGAGTTCCGGCGTTGCCAAGCGCGCAATTAAAATAGAAGGGCTCGACGTAAGCAAAGGCATCTTCATGACGGGGGGAACGGCGGAAACCTACATAGATATGCTGAGCACCTTCGTGAAGGACGGCACAGAAAAGCTCGACGAAATAAAAGAGAGCATCCGCTTAAAAAATTATTCGCTGTATTCGACATATGTTCACGGATTAAAAAGCGCGTGCGGAATTATCGGAGCGGACAAACTGGCGGAAGATTCGCAAGCTTTGGAAGCGGCGGGCAGCAAAGGCGACATTGTTTTTGTCGAAAGCCGCAATCCCGCGCTTATTGCGGACCTTGAGCGGCTTATAAACAACATCAACGCGGCAAACCTTTTCGACAACGATCCGATCAACGCGGTGGGGCTCGACGTGGCGCGTTTTACCGAAACGCTGCGCGGGCTCAGGGAGGCCCTTGACAGTTTCGATTCGGCGGACATCAACATGCGGATCAATATTCTGCGCGAATACAGCCGCACGGAAAATTACGGCAAAACGGTAGAAAGCATCATCGGAAATAAAATGATAGGCGATTATGACGCGGCTATAGCAAAAATAACGGAGCTGCTCGAAAAATTGGGAGCGGCAGATTAACGTTTGCAAAAATATTTTTTTATGATACACTCGCGCAAGTCCGCTGGGGGTGCTTATCAAACGCATGATGCGTTTGATTTGCTGAGAGTTACCCTTTGTACCTGCTCCGTGTAATGACGGCGAAGGAAAGCGAAAACGGAAATCAATTCCCCTTTCGGACAAAAATCGAAGGGGGTTTTTTATTTTGCGTCATTCTAAGGTAAACACTCTTGCCTATGCCGCAATGCTGACGGCGCTTGCCGCGGCGCTTAATCAAGTGACGGTGTTCCGTATGCCGCAGGGCGGTTCGGTCACCGCATGCAGCATGATGTTCATCGCATTGGCAGGCTACGGCTTGGGTCCGGTGACAGGTTTTATGGCGGGTATTTCTGCAGGGCTGCTCGATTTATTTTTTGGGGGCTACGTGGTGCATCCCGCGCAGCTTATTCTCGATTATCCGTTGGCGTTCGCAATGGTGGGACTCATGGGCGGCATTTTCGGTCTTAAAAATTTTCAGGCGGGCAAGATCAATTTGAACCTGCAGTTGGGATTTTCGTTAGGGATGATGGCGAGGTTTGTCTGCCACTTAATATCCGGCGCGATTTTTTTCGGCGCGTATGCGCCGGAAGGGCAGAACCCGGTCGTTTATTCCGCGGTTTACAACGTGACTTACATACTGCCTGAAATGCTGTTCACGCTGGTTCTTCTTTCGGTTCCCGCTTACCGTGCCGCAGTCGATACCGTGCTTCGTCCGAAGGGAGCGAGAGCGGCTTAAAATTTGTACAAATAAAAATTCAAATGTATAATACAAATCCGTAAGCCCGTCATAAATACGCAAAAGACCCGGAGGGATTGCATGACCGACCGACGTGCCCGTTATAAAGAATGCCTTGCTCTTTACAATGAATACAAGGAGCGCGGGCTTTCGATAAGCATGGCGCGGGGCAAACCTAACGGCGAACAGTTGAAGCTGTCAAACGGTTTGCTTTCGGTTTTGGCGGGCGAGGGCTGCGTCGCGGCGGACGGCACGGACTGCCGCAATTACGGCGGCACGGACGGCTTGCCCGAAATGAGGCGGCTGTTTGCCGAAATAATGGCGGTAAACGAAAAAAACGTGATCGTAGGCGGCAATTCGAGCCTTGGGATGATGTACGACTGCATAGCGGATATGCGCGGCATTTGGCCGAAAAACGCGGTATTTATATGCCCCGTGCCGGGCTACGACCGCCACCACAACATCTGCGAGCATTTCGGCATTCAAATGGTTACGGTCAACATGACGCATGAAGGGCCCGACATGGACGCGGTGGAGGCGCTCGCGGTAAGCGACGCTTCGGTTGTGGGCATGTGGTGCGTGCCGGTTTTTTCTAATCCGCAGGGGTATATTTATTCGGACGAAACGGTCAGGCGGCTTGCTTGTTTAAAAACCGCCGCAAAAGAAAAATTCAGACTTTTTTGGGACAACGCCTATTGCGTGCATCACTTCAGGGGCAACCCTCCCGCGCCCGTTAATTTTTTGAAAAAATGCGCGGATGCAGGCAACGAAGACATGCCGATCATATTCACGTCGTTTTCAAAAATTTCGTTTGCCGGAGCGGGGGTTGCGGCGCTTGCCGCGTCCGAAAAAAATCTGGAGCAAATAAGGAAACGTCTTTTCGTGCAAACGGTCGGGCCGGACAAGTTAAATCAACTCCGCCACGCAAAATATTTTAAAGACATTGAAGGAATAAATGCGCACATGCGAAAACACGCCGAAATAATTCGGCCGAAGTTTGAGCTGGCGCATTTTATTTTGGACGAAAATTTGCGCGGAAAGGGCGTTGCGCGGTGGCACTGCCCGGACGGCGGATATTTCATGTCGTTAAACACATTGCAGGGCCGCGCGAAACGCACCGTCCGACTGTGCGCGGAGGCGGGGATTGAGTTTACTGCCGCAGGCTCGACGTATCCGTATAAAAACGACCCGAACGACGCGAACATACGTATCGCGCCCACATACCCCACGCTGTCAGAGCTTTCAGACGCGATGCGGATTTTTTGCCTCGCTGTGGAGGTCGCGGCGTTAGAGAGTTGATAAAAATCAAAACACAGGATGAAATTTTAAAGCAGGTTGACGAAATAATCGCGCGCGGGCCCTACTCGGACGACTGGGCTTCGCTGTGCCGCCATCCGGTTCCCAAATGGTACGAAGACGCCAAGTTTGGAATATTTATCCATTGGGGGGTTTATTCCGTGCCGGCGTTCGGCAACGAATGGTACCCGAGGGCGATGTACCAGCAGGGCAGCAAAGAGTACGCCCATCATTTAAAAACGTACGGCGGGCATAAAAATTTCGGCTATAAAGATTTCATTCCAATGTTTAAAGCGGAAAATTTTGACGCCGGCGGATGGATAAAACTTTTTAAAGATGCCGGCGCGAAATATGTTATGCCCGTTGCGGAGCATCACGACGGCTTCCAAATGTATAAAAGCGATCTGTCGGAATTTAACGCATATAACATGGGGCCGAAGCGCGACGTCGTGGGCGAGCTTAAAGCGGCGGCGGAAAAAGAGGGCATCGTTTTCGCGCTCTCTAACCACCGCGCCGAAAACTGCTGGTTTTTTAACGGCGGGCTCGAATTTGACAGCGACGTGCGCGACCCAAACTGCGAAAATTATTACGGCATACAGCAGGCCGAAATAAAATTGGAAAACACTCACGACATTTATTCCGCGCCTCCCATGAAGGCCCACTGCGAAAATTGGCTCGCCCGCGTCTGCGAAATGGTCGATCTGCACCGCCCGCGCATCGTTTGGTTCGACTGGTGGGTGCATAACAAAGGATGGAAGCGCTACTTAAAAAAATTCGCGGCGTATTATTACAACCGCGCTGCGGAATGGGGAACGGACGCGGCAATAAATTACAAGTACGAGGCGTTCGCGTACGGCAGCGCGGTGTTCGACGTGGAGCGCGGCCAGCTCGAGGAGATACGCCCGCGGCTTTGGCAGACAGATACGTCGATCGCAAAAAATTCTTGGGGCTACACGGACAACAACGATTTTAAAAAGCCGGAAGCGCTCGTGTGCGACCTTGTGGACATCGTGAGCAAAAACGGGTGCATGCTGCTAAACGTCGGGCCGCGCGCCGACGGCACTATTACGGAACAGGAAACGGACGCGCTGTTTCAAATCGGAAAATGGCTCGCAATAAACGGCGAGGGCATATACGGCAGCACATTTTGGCAGACATACGGCGAAGGACCGACCAAACGCGGCGCGGGAGCGTTCACGGACGGCGACGCGCTGCCGTACACGCCGCAGGACATACGCTTCACATATAAAAACGGCGCAGTTTACGCTTTTGTTATGCGCTGGCCAAACGAAGGCGAGGTTTGCATAAAAAGCCTCGCGTCGGCGCGGGCGGGCAGCCATGGCGGAGATTTCGACGTGACCGGCGTTGCGGCGCTTGGGTGCGGCATGCCGGTGACGTTCACGCGGGACGGGGACGGGCTGCATGTGCGGACCGAGGGAATAAAAAGCGCGGGTTACCCCGTTTGCTTAAAGGTGGTTATCGATTGATGGGAAACGTAAAAATAATCGATTCGCATGTGCATATACGTTCGCGGACCGACGGCCACGCGCCGCTCTTTGAACTCGCGGAGCGGCTCGGTTATACGCGGCTCGCCGTCATGAGCCTGCAATGCTTAAACCCGTCGCAAAACACAGTGGCGGCGGCGCTTAAACTTTCCAAGCCGGGTTTTGTTTACGCATTCGGAGGGCTTGATTATGTAAGCGGGCGAGACTTCCGCACACAAGCGGAAAATATTTACGCGATGGGATTCGACGGCGTGAAGATGCTCGAAGGCAAACCGACCGTGCGCCGAAGTTTAAAAATGCCGCTCGACAGCCCGGATTACGACGGCTTCTATTCGTTCCTCGAAGAGAAGGGTTTTCCTGTGGTCATGCATGTCGCCGATCCGGACACGTTTTGGGACGAAAAACGCGCGCCGGAATTTGCCGCGGAGCGAGGCTGGCTGTACGGAGCGGACGACGTTCCGTACGAAAGGTATTATGCCGAAACGGAGAAACTGCTTGGCAGGTATCCAAGGCTTCGCGTCATATTCGCCCATTTTTATTTTTTATCATGGGACGCGGAGCGCGCGCAAAAATTTTTGGACAGGCATCCCAACGTATACTTCGACGTGACGGCGGGTATTGAAATGTACGAAAATTTTTCGCTTGACCCGGCGTTTTGGCGCGGATTTTTTGTTAAGAACAAGGACAGAATTATATTCGGGACGGATTCTTCCGACGAAAAGCCGAGCGCGGACACGGTTTCGTTAAACGGCTACGCGGGCATGGAGATCGAGTTTTTAAAAAATGACGGGCCGGTCGAGGTTTACGGCATGAAGCTTCACGGGCTCGGGCTGCCGGAGGACGCGCAGGCCGCGATATTCGCCGAAAATTTTTTGCGGCTCGCAGGCGACCCGCGTACGCCGGACATAGCCGCGTTAAAAAAAGAGGCGGAATATTTAAGCAAATATGCCGATGCGGAACAAAAAGCCGTGCTTAAGCTTGCGGAAGGTTTTTAAAAATTACGACGGCAAGAAGAATAAAGAATATGTTTGACGCGGCAATATCAATATGGAAAGGCGCGGATTTTTTTACACGGCATTTCGGCATGATCCGCGAAAGGTAAAAATGGAACCGACAGTGATGGACGGCAAACTGCTTGCCAAAAGCATCAGGATCGAATTAAAAAAACGCGCTTCGGCGCTTGCTGTGCGCACGGGGAAAATACCGATGCTCGCCACGATAATGGCGGGAAACAATCCGGACTCGCTGATGTACATCGAAATGAAAGCAAAAAATTGCGCGGCGGTCGGCATCGAATCAAAAAAAATATTTTTGCCGGAAGACGCGAATACGCAATCGGTTATTGAAATTATTCGGAGCTTGAACAGCGACCCGCTTGTCACCGGCATATTATTGCAGCATCCGACGCCGCCGCAGATCGACGTTCAGGCGTGCTTCGACGCCATTGCTAAGGAAAAAGACGCCGACGGTGTGACGAGCGCGAGCTTCGGGGCGATGTCGTTTAAACGCGAAGCGTTTGTGAGCGCGACCGCGCTTGGCATCATGAAACTTTTGGCGCATTACAGGATTGAAACGGCGGGCAGGCACGCGGTTGTGCTCGGCAGAAGCCCCATACTCGGCAAACCCGCCGCGATGCTTCTGCTTAACGCCGACGCGACGGTGACCGTGTGCCACACAAAAACGAAAAACCTGCCGGAAATGGTCAAGCAGGCGGACATACTCGTCGCCGCCGTGGGGCGGCCGCGTTTCGTGCAGGCGCAGTGGCTCAAGCCCGGCGTGGTTTTAGTGGACGCGGGCTATAACGAGGGCGCGGGCGATGCGGATCTCGACAACTGCATACCGCTTTGCAGTGCGTACACGCCGGTGCCCGGCGGAGTTGGCCCCATGACGCGGGTGACGCTCATAGGGCAGACCATAGAGGCGGCAGAAAAATTATTTAACGAAAATTAAAATGAAAGGCGCGTACGTTAAATATTTTTATTGCGTGACGCGAACGGTATTAAAATGAAATCTGTATTGTCAAACAAAAAATTTTGGCTGCTTATGCTGACGCTCGTGTTTATGTGCCTCATGCTTTCCGGCTGCATACCCGGCACCCGTGACACGGACGCGCCCGCGGGTTTCTTCTGGGGCATATGGCACGGGTGGATCGCACCCGTTTCGCTTGTCGTTTCCATATTCAACAAAAGCGCGAACATCTACGAAATTAACAACATCGGCTTTTGGTACGACTTCGGCTTTTACATGGCGGTGGTGAGCGGCTTCGGCGGGCTCGCAATCTCGCGGAAAAAAAGCAAGCGGATAAAGATAAGCGACGAATAAAAATGATTGAATGTAATTCCGCAAACCTTTTCGATTTGCCGGACGCGGCTTTTGACAGCGAGCGCGCCGATATTTTGGCGCACGGTAAAAACGTCCGCGTCGAACGGATAATAAGCCGCGGCCAAACATCAGGCTGGTACGACCAAAGCGAAGCCGAGTTTGTGGCGCTGCTTGAAGGCGAAGCGGAGATCGAGTTCGAAAACGGGAAAAGAGTTTATTTGCGTAAGGGCGGCACGCTACTGCTGCGCCCGCATGAAAAACACAGGGTGGCGTTTACATCCGCCGAGCCGCCGTGCATATGGCTCTGCGTGTTTTTTAACGCGGACGATATATGAAAAACATGATAAGCAACGCGAACGATACGAAAACGCATGAAATACAACGCGAACTATAAACGTCGCGGACGGCGCATAAAGCCGGAGTGCATGCAACGCGAACGATAAAAAAGAAGGCGCGACAAAAAATGCCGATCTATGACCTCAAATGCAGCGACTGCGGCGCGGAGCCGCGCATAAGCGCGACAATGGCCGACAAGTCGGAAAAAAAGATAATGTGCCCGGACTGCGGTTCGTTCAAACTCGAATCCGTCTTTAAAGCCGCGCCGGGAATAATAAAAAACCGCGGCGAAGCGCAGTGTGCTAACCGATCCGTGTGCCCGGCGGGCGGCAGATGCCGTCACTAATTTCAAAATTTTTTTCGACGCGTCACATGGTCAAGCCGGACATGTTGCGCGGCGAGATACCGGGCAGCCGCGAAGCTTATTCCAACCTGACGCGAATCGCGCTGCCCGCGGTCGCGGAAATGGTGTTCGCAGCGCTTATCGGCATGGCGGACACGATTATGGTCGGGCAGTTGGGCCCGCAGGCGGTGGCCGCGGTCGGTTTGACCAACCAGCCGCGGTTCCTTTTTTTATGTCTTTTTTTTGCGTTCAACACGGGCGTAACGGCGATAATCTCGCGTCGCAAGGGCGAAGGTGAACGCGGCGAGGCGAGGCAGTGCCTGCGGATGGCGATACTGCTGGCGCTCGCGCTTTCCGCGGTGATGACCGCGCTCGCTCTCGCGTTCAACGAACCGGTCATGCTTCTTGCGGGCGCCAAGGCCGACACGATAGACATGTCGAAAGATTATTTTTTTATCCTTTGCACGGGTCTTGTGCTCTCGACAATGTCGATGCTCATCTGCGCGGCTCAGCGCGGCATCGGCAACACGCGGGTGACGATGGCGGTGGGCATAACCGCGAACGTTTTCAACGTCCTTTTTAATTTTTTATTGATCGAAGGCCGCTTCGGCTTCCCGCGCCTCGAGGTGAGAGGCGCGGCGATAGCGGGTCTCATAGGTTTTTTTGCGGGCTTTATGTTCGCGCTTTTTTCCGTGCTGAAAAAAGACGCGTACCTCCGCATTTCGCTGTCCGATTCGTGGCGCCCTCACATCGCCACGCTAAAAAACATCCTGAGGGTAAGCTGGGGCGCGGTTGTCGAGCAGGCCGTTTTGCGCGTCGGCTTTTTTTCGTTTGCGCGGGTGGTGGCGGACCTCGGCACGCTCGCCTTCGCAGCGCATCAGATCGCCATGCAGCTGATGAACCTTTCGTTCACGTTCGCGGAGGGCATAGCCGCCGCGACCACGTCGCTCGTAGGGCAGAACCTCGGAAAAAAACGCCCCGACCTTTCGATCATGTACGTCCACATCGGCCAGCGGATAGCGCTGATGGTCTCCGCAGTGCTGATGATCCTTTCGTTTGCGGGCAGAAATTTTTTCCCCACACTGTTCGTTGACGACGCCGCGACAATACACATGGCGGCGGGCGTGATCGTCATACTCGGCTTTATCCAGCCCGTGCAAACCTCGTCCGTTATCATGAGCGGCAGCTTGCGCGGTGCGGGCGATACGCGCTTCGTCGCGTTTACCATGCTGCTTACCGTTGCGATAATGCGCCCGTGCATAAGCCTGTTTTTCGTCTACGGGCTCGGGCTTGGGCTGCCCGGCGCGTGGTATGCGATCATCATAGACATGAGCGTACGCCTCGTCATTTTGATCGCGAGATTTTTGCGCGGTAAGTGGATTGGGATAAGGGTTTAGAGACGCTTAAAAGCAGCCCCGCAAATTTATACGGCAAATGCGCGCCGATGTTATAATGGTGCGAATGTTCCTATTCGATGTGAATACGAAATTTTTTTTAGGAGGAAAAAATGCCAAAGAAAAAAGAAACCAGGTTTCAATTGGTCACGGACGAAAGACACGACATGATGTCAAGCACCCGGGTTATCCGCGACAGCGAAACCGGCGTCCTGTACCTGTACCATGCGTGGGGCTACGGCGGCGGCCTGACGCCGCTGCTTGACCGGGACGGCAAGCCTTTGACGGATAGGCCCGTGATTGAAAAACAGGACAAATCTAATTAGCATACACGCGGGAGGTTTTACGCTCCGCGCAAAAAAAATTTGGGAGGCAGTTCAATGGGAGGCAAGGCCAAGCATTTTACGGCGGCTAACGGCCGCATTTACGATCCGGAGGGCAGCGACTATGTAGCGGTGGGCGCTAACGTCAACGGCAACGCAATGTGGGGACGCCCAAACGGGCGCGAATCGGGTTCGGTGAGGCAGGACTTCGACATAATCGCGGACATATGGAAATTTAACATGGTTCGCGTCGTGTGCACGTTCCAGTTCGACCATCCGGACGTATGGAACCGCAGCTGGCACTACGACGACATAGGCGCGATCGTCGCGGGCTTCACGTCAAAGAAGGTTGTTTCGGTAATTGAAATGCACGACTACACAGGCGTGTACCCGCTGCTTGTGCCCGGCTCTGTAAACAAGGCGGGCGAGAGCCGTCCGCTTTCGCTGTACGAGTTTACCGACGCTTGGGTCGCGCTCGCTCTAAAGCACAAAGACAACCCGTACGCGTGGTTCAACATAATGAACGAGCCTTCGCATGCAAACGATTCCATGGAATGGATACCGATTTGGCGGAAGTTTTTCAAAGAGCTGGACGGCCGCGAATATCCGGGCGATGCGTACGATTATCAACTCGACGCGGACGTTTACCTTTACGTCCACGATTTTGTGATAGGCGCGATGCGTAAGGCCGGAATCGAAAACATAATCGTGCTCGACGAAAACCATTACGGCCAGGCGGCGTTTGACGTAAACGAGCCTTACAGCAACAAAAGCGCGTGCATTTACAACGCGCCCAAGCTGAACAAATCTTACGATAATTTGGTCTATTCGCTGCATCCGTACGGCTGGGCGGATCTCGGCCGCATGATCGCTTACGCCGAAGCGATGAAAAAGCTCGGCGTTTCGTGGATATTCGGCGAATACGGCCCCGTGTGGGGTGAAATGACCACGCACATGTCTGCCATGAACGTGCTTACCATAAGCCTCATGTATAAAATCGGACACATGTACTGGGATTGGTCAAACGATTCGATGCCCGTGGTTGACCGCGACCTGCCGGATATAATCGGCGGCTGGGGCTGGGAAATAGACAAAAAAGACGGCACGAAGCCGACCAACCTAAGCTGGTACGGAAACCTCCTGTGGGATTATACGCGCGGCGAACTCACGCTGCCGATACCTCGCTTCGTGTTCCCGCTTTTGGTAAACGGCGACTTCAAGAACGGCAAACTCAACCCCTGGAACAACATAGGCAGCAACGCGATCGCAATCGCGAGCGGACAGTCGAACGACGGCTCCGACTGCGCGCTGCTTAAGCCGGGTAAGAACTACACGGGCCAAAGCCTCGACCCGACAAACTTCAAGCCGGGCAAAAAATATATTTTTTCCGCTTGGGGCAAGACCGAGGGCGAAACCCCCGGCGAATGTCAAATCGGCTTCGGCGTGACAAGCAAGGGCGCGGACAAAGAGGAGAGCGTCGTCTTAAATTTTTCGTCGCCCGAATGGACGCGCATGGAGGCCGAGCTTACGGTTCAGTGTGATGTAACGTCCGCCCGGATTTTCGTGTGGCGGCCTGACGAAGCTTCCGGCGCGGGATTTTATTTCGACAAAGTCGCGCTGGAAGAAGCGTAAAAATTTAACTGTTGCAAAAACAGCCCCCTGTCGTATAAACGAAACGACAGGGGGCTGTTATTACTCCGGCACTTAAATATAGCAATTTCGTACGGCTATTTTCGCGCCGCACTTCGTCAGCTCAACGCACAGAAACATCTTCGGTGTTTCTTCCTTCTTGCGTACTGCTTGAGTACGCGGCGGTTTCGCTTCCTTGATCGGCACAAAAATATCGCGTACGTCTCTTGCTATATTTAAGTGCCGGAGTAATATATTGCGATTATTTTTGGCGGGCAAAAAAATTCGAAAGCGGTTACTCGAAATGAAAAACAAAACGAAGAATAATTGACTATGTTGTTTTAAGCTTCGCAGAATTCGATCGGCTCCGCAATTCCGTCGATGTCGATGGATTTTAAATCGTTCGGCTGCGGCTTGCCCGGCGTGCTGCGCCCGGCTCCAGCGATGCGTTCAAGCTCGTCGCGAAGC
>Ga0123353_10003671_pt1 | contig 19480 bp, 8 predicted proteins | sample TergutLab28metaG_3_FD_92763 | JGI IMG/M metagenome (GOLD analysis project Ga0123353, IMG submission 92763) | Labiotermes labralis P3 segment gut microbial communities from Petit-Saut dam, French Guiana - Lab288 P3 | ecosystem: Host-associated > Arthropoda: Insects > Digestive system > Gut ... | reverse complement strand
TATTTTCATTTATGTATATGCCCAAAAATTTTGTTTCAGAATTATATGGAATGTCTCTACCTGCAAATTGACTTGTGGTGTCACAGATTTTTTATTCTGTAAGGTATGAAAGGACATTGCTAACATGTTTTCGGTATTGACAATAAGATTGTTCAGTGTAAACCATGTTTGCAAATCAGTCATAACATTATTTAGTTTATATTGGAGGTTGTTTATATTCTCATCTGTTACTAATATGTTTGTATCATCTGCAAACAACACTATTTTCGCTTCATTGTTTGTGGTGAGAAACAAACATTTCTGTACAAAGAACTTAGAAGTCCATAACCATGACACTAGATCTGCTAATAATTTTCATCTACTCATTACTAATTTAACTAAATACCAAAAAGGGGCTCATTATGCAGGAATTAAAATTTTAATCATCTTCATACTCACATGAAGGGTGTAGCGATTGAAATACAAGTTGTTAAATTGGCCTTAAAGAGATTTCTTCTTTCCAACTCATTTTATTCTCTTGAGGAATATTTTAATTCTCGTAACTAATATGTATTTTAGATTGTTATATTTTAATGTTATAATTAATGTTTTATTATGTAATCATTGTAATTGTATTCTGTAATTTGACAACTGTAATTTAACAGAAACATTGTGTCATATTACAACTATTTCCACATTCTTAAGTGGTACCTTTAAGTAGATAAATATAAATGAATGGAAATGGGAATGGAAAATGCTCTGTATAGCTGTGTTTGGGGTTGAGAACAGTCTTCTCAGATGGTGCCACACATCAACTGGCAAGTAGTGATGTTCGAAGAATTTCTTCACCTTCAAGTAATCAAGTAACACGATCCTTAGAAACACTGGTGACTATTTACAGTCAACACATTGTAAAATTTGAGTAATATTATTTACGTGTATTTTTAGGTGCCTGGCTGTTTGGGTATTCCCAACAGATGTGTTCCTGGATTATAGGCCTTGTTTGTTTGGGCCTAGAGATATGTAGTTATGCCCTGTAGATCCTAGTATGCATGATATCGCTTATGAAATAGCAGTTTGTCATTACATACATAATTTATCAAGCTGAGGTTTCTGCATTAACAGACAGTTGGGTTACACACCTGTCAAAATGCTGTGTCCACAAATTGTTTGTCATCATATTTTGGTAAAAAACAATGTGCCTATATATTGGTCTGTGAAGGATCAGTCAAGTTTTTCTGTCACCTGTAGAATTCTATATCTGTAGGTTACAGCCAATAACTGTTTCGTGAGTGATATGGAACACAGTATAATACTATGATGTTAACCAAGAAAGTGATGTCCCTTGTTTTGATATAGCCCTAATATGTAGTTAAGTTTTTGGTCAAGTCCACCACTAAAATAATAGAATAGAATAACCTTAGTCTGTTGTTAGTTGAAACATGTGTTTATAGATGTATGATTTCTTAGTATGGGAATGTAATAAATGCAACACACTTTCCAGGTACAGCCTTAGGTTGCCTCCATTGTACGTCAGTGCGGACATAACAACCTTTATAAGTTACTAGGGCAGAGTACGTCAGATCAAGACAATATGTAGAAGAACAATGCAGTCATAGGAACATATAGGAGAGAACATAATGCATATGTGATTTTGGTGACAAAACATCTGAAAAGCAAACTGTCATAGCACATTTAATTTCAGGGGCTAGAAACATATTACACACTGGTGACACATAGAATTTCAAACATACGCATGTCATTAAACAATTTATTCATGCTTCTGCTCTGAATTAAAATTCTGTTCTGTTAAGTTACAATGATGTGCCACTGTTCCAACTCCTGTCTACAATGCAGTAGATGGGATATACAGTGTCCCTAAAAGGGCAGCATTCCCATCACATATAAGAGTAAATAGGTGTGTTCAGGGATGATAGTGTTGGTTGAATGCTGCTGCTGATGATGATGCCCTCATTTTTACAGGTGGCTTCATGGGGAATTTCATAGAAAGACATCATAATATGATCTGCAAAAGCTTTCTGCAAGACATGTATGATCGGAGTTGTGTCCGCTTGGGCAATGAAAATAACAAAGCCAGTACTTGCGGCAGAAATAAAGAATCCACAAAATATGTGCCATGCAGTGTAATGAAGTCTGAACATTGTGATTCAGAGCCACATAAAAATGTAAAGCTGCAATTCTCTGTAACCTGATGTGCTGAGTATTCTTTCTTGTACAAGACAGCAAGTTTACTGTATAATGAGAACTCAATCCATAATGTATCAGAATAGTGTGCCTACCAGTTTTATGCTTTCTGGTTACTCTTATGACTGGGAAGCTGCTTAAAAAATCTCAACACAAAAATGAGCCATCCCAATGGTCTGTATTTTAACAATTCTTTTAGTTGGAATTTTAAAATCTAGTTACAAACATGTTGTGTAAGATATGTTGAAAATTGAGGTCTTAGTTTTTTATATTCAAATAACATGTCCAAAAACAGTGGTTATGCAGTCCCTGTATTCCCCAGATCTGACCCCATGTGACATTTTTCTACTCCTGAAGATCACAAACCACTTATAAGGACATCAAAGCAGGACAGTTGACAATGTTCTGAAAACTGCAACCGACACACTGAAGAACCTCATGGAAGAAGACTTCCAGCAGTGCTTCCAGGCGTGGAAGGACTACGCCAGCAGTGTGTTGCTGCGGAAAGGAACTACTTTGAAGGGGATCATGTTGAGATGTAAACATTTACCAGTATCGTTTCTTATATATAAAATCAGTCTCATTACTTTTGCAACAGACCTTATAGTTTTCATGTTTTTCCCAATGTGTGACTGTAAACAGCATGAAGATGGTTTGAATTAAGCTGTAACATGTAGCTATAACTGTCATTTTTACAGTAACTAACTGCTTATGATTGTTAACCCTTATCCTGCTAATGTGGAGAATAGGGTGAGCTAATAATGCTATCAAATGGCAGATGGGATTTAATTCGGAGTTTAAAGGGTTAATTATTGATAACTCTGCTATGCATGCCATTACAGGAGTGATATAAATTCTGCTTTATATTCTGTTTCCATATTGGCTATAAATAACTGGGAATATTTGTAAGAAAGGTGTGTCATGTCAGAATATTGGGGGTGTGTGGTTTGGAAGTCCAGTATCAGAGGGTTAGAGCAGTGTGTATGTGTATTGTGTATAATGTAGGCATATGCTGGTCTGAAGTAACAAGCAGATCTATTATAACAATAATAATAATAATAATAATAATAATAGGCTAAAGGGTGGGGAAGGGATCTCCCCTCACCCTCTCCAGGGGCATGTGAAGTGAAGAATAAAGTAAGGTACTTTTCACGGTGATGTTCATTCACAGTTCTTGTAATTCTGGGTTGTGAGACCATATAATTGTGTAGGGGATACTATGTTTTGGAGGAGCAATCTGCTTCCATTTTCAGGGTTGTTCCTCTAACATGTATGCCTTCTTCTACAGAACCTCACAATGTCACAACTTACAAAAAAGATCCTATCTGAAAATATGTCACTACCTTCACTGTTTATGTAGTTCATTTTGTCAGTAGCTCAGAATATGTGTGGTTAGATGGAAGAATGGTGTGGATATTTAAATACTAACAATTTCTTTATAAAAAAAGTTACTTTTATTTGAACCCAAAAAATAAAGTATGAAATTGATGGCATTTTATGGGAAATACAACAGATTGTGTAGCATGTCATAAAAATTCAGGAAATGTCCTTCATCACCAGAGTAGTGGTAGGAAATTGTCATCGATATGTTACAGTTAGATTGGACATTTGGTGGTATCCATTTAGGCATTCATGAAAGTATTGTGCGTTAGGATGAACATTTGTTTTGACAAGAATTGTAGGGAAGAATTGCTGCTTAATTAAGGAGACAGCCAACTCCTCTTTATCATGCCTTGAAATGCAAATGCATTCAAAGTCTTCACCAAGAATAAAATTTATGGTGTCCAAGCCTTACTGTATCATGTACCTTGAACCTTGTGTATGTTGCCAACACTGTCAGCAGAAGGCATGCTGAGAGTAGGAAGAAAGCATCTTGCTTATATGGCTGTGATGTGAGCCAGGAAACAGATTTTTGTGCAGTGTACCTTGTATTTTATTTGTTGAGAAATGTTTGTAACTGATGTATGACATGGTGGAAACCTTATGCCTTAGATGTAATGAAAAGTGAAAAATTGCCTTGGTAGATTAAATGGGGGGGGGGGGCTGCTTCTGCTGTCTGAATATTGTAGCTAGCAGATAGTAGAACAGGTTGTGTCTGTAAAGACAAGTGTCAGTCTCAGGTACTTAACCAGAAGATTTCTGTCCAGGCATGAGTGTGTGTGTGTCTGAGCACTGTGGTGCATTAAAAGCAGTTTGTTTCAAAGATTTAAAGTAGTGAGATTCCTTTTGTGACAGATACAGGGAAGAGAACTGGACTAATTAATCTGGCTGGTTGAACACGTGAGGAGCTATGCTTATTCTCATCCATGTTCCATAGACAAGTTATCAAAGACTGGCAAGTGTAAAACTCTCAGTACGGCAAAGTGATGCACATAGAATCTAGGCAGCTGTCATATTGAGTGTGAATTTTATTGTTTTGTGTTTGGCAGACCTAGTAGATGTTAGTGTTGTAATTATTTATTCACTACTACATGAAATATTCCTTATGTAAAAGGAAGTGTTATTCTGTGTAACATATGGTGCAGTAGATCTTAATTCTAGCTACATATGAACAAGTTAAGCACCTTTTGTGGCAGCACTGTGCCTGTCTGTTGTACTTGTTTTCCTTTCAAGTTGACTTATTTCCTGTTTCTCCAATCTGGAGCAGCAAAGCCATTGGACTGTGTTTCAAGCTATTGTCTTGACCTCTTTCCTAGTCTTTTTTCACTGTTTCAGCTTCCTTGTCAGTCATTCTCCTTCAGCTCCCGCTTTGTCTTTTGTGCGTTTCCTTTCCAGCAGTCATAATATATTTTGTGTTATGAGAGCATCCTTAATAATACCATTCAAAATGTGTAAGTATGCTGCATCAGTTTGCACATTTATTGAAGGTCTGAATGAATCTGATCTCTATCTTGTCTTATATTATTGATGTGAAAAATATTTCATAAATTCTGTAAAGGTTTATGTTGTGAATGTGCCCCTTCCTCTTGCCTTGCATGTATTTAATAAAGGATGAACAGTAACCCCTCCCTACAAATCATATCCTGCAGACTACCATATTATTTATAATACGTACAGGTGGTGGAGAATCTTGTGGAAAGTGGCAGCTTTTAAGACAAAAGAAGATGCTAGAAGAGCATTAAAATGGACCTTAAGGAAAGCACCATCGAGGTTGGCTAGTGGAAGCTCAGGATTGTGTCATTTGGGAGGTGTTTTTATTAGCAGAGTTGAACTTCTGAGTATGACTGACAGAGGATTAGCATATTGGCTGTCTATTGCCAGGTATTGGTGTTAGGAGAGTTGAAACTTTGTGTTCAACTAAGCGTTAGCATATTATATTATAGTTATAAGTGTAAGGGTTCTGTAGTGATCTTTGGCTTCAGAGATTGCATGCAATTCTTTGAACATTTACATATAATTGCTGATGGAACACCAGTACTTATATGACATCAATTCATTGTGTTTTTATCAATGGAATGTTTAAGTTTACTATGCAGTAAACAACTATATAGATCTTGTACATTGGTTTTTATTCAGTACTACATGTTTCAGCTGTCCACTTCAGCCATCATCAGATAGGTCATTGGCTCAGAAAAAGAGTAAAAGGTGAGAGGTCTGTCCTTAAAAACCAAGTTATTTTTAAAATTATTTTAGTAATTGTTCTGAAAACAGAATAATAAGTGACATTGATGTTAATATGTAGATTATGTTGCGAGACTTTACAGTTATAATCCAGTAATATAATAAAATAAGATAAAATATGTAGTGCAAAAGCATAAGCAGCCTGTATTCATCAGAGGTATAGACCATGGTCTGTATACTAATATAATTATCCTGTCTTGGCTTAGTGTTCTTTTGAATAGGATATCCTTTTCTTGCTTTTTAAGTCCCTTGTATTCTTGAGTAAAGGGCAATGACCTTCTAGGTATGTTTATACAGGAATCAGTTGTTTAATCCAGTAGTGGTTCATCTCCTCAACACAAAACATGTAATTACCACTTTGGTCATATGCAGTCTGTTACACTACATATGCATAAAAAATCTTTCAACTTGTCTTGCAATCTGACAATACTGGACTACGTAACTGATTGCTGTATGGAAACACCTACAGAAGGTCATTGCCCTAAAAAGCAAGATGAGTAAGGATAATCTAATGAAGAGAACACTAAGCCAAGACACAATAATTATCTTAGTGTTACTGTTTGTAATGAGAGGACTCTCCCTTTTACTCTGTGAATCAGTGTCCTACTGGATGATGGCTGAAGTGGAGAGCCGAAACATGTAGGGCTATTGAATCTCAACTACTATACAAGATCTGTATAGTTGTGTTTATCAGATAGTAAAAGTAAACACTTGAAGACCATTACAGTGAATCAGATTTCATATACAGTTTTCTTCTTGATCCTTCACAGCTCTGTTATGGTTTGTGGGTGAAGAGGACTGTCAACAAATATAAATGCATATGTTGTAATAACCAATTGTGGTTAGTCTAAAGTTGCTGCTCTAGCATGTGGGTGTGGCACAGGGTGACAGCTGTTAACTGTAGTGGTAATTAGGTGATGGTTTGAAACCTTGTGCATGACTGAGGTTTGGTGCTTTGCATGAGTATGTAAGGTAGGTGCACTTCATTGTAATGAGTTATGGAAGGCATAGATTTGGACTGTAGGAGGGTGGGAAATGTTTTGAGCTCAAAGGGAATGACAGTTGTGATAAACTTGAATCAAGTAACTGTGTTGGTTATGTGAATTCCATGTAACTGAGGTTAAAGGTAGGTAAATTTAAATCTCTAGGCAGCAGCTGGTTCAATAGGAATTATTAATTGTAGTGCATGAAATTGTGATGTATGTTGCAGCCCTGTACTGAATGTTTGAAGTGAGGAGGGAGTTAGTAATGATTATGTAAAGTCTGTAACATCAAGACATACCATTATTCAAAATATATCAAACAGTCTTGTGTAGATAAAAAGATCACAGTTTTTCAGCCAGAGTAGCTAGTTAACACAGTGATTGTCATTGTAAAGTGACATTGGTACAACATAGTTTGGTTGCAAAGAGTATGGATAAAATTTGACAGTGGATTGATTAGGAAAGCCAAATTTATCCCTTTGTTTCATACAACAATGTGCCATGTTTATTGAGGTGTAGCTCCGTGCATCTCTTACTGTCCAAGATTATCAATCTGCTGTTGCCATTTGTTATGTCCTATATGGTGGGCTGTTCCAACACAAGACATAAAACTCAAAAAATGACCTGTAATTGCAGTGTGGAGGCTAAAAGAATTTCAGGTGTCATTGTATTGCTCTTCCCAGTGAATGTGGATGTGCAGTGGTGAACATATTGCGTTTTTCCACATGCACATTAACAAGCATAGAACTGTTGCAGGTGACAAAACTGATTTACACATTGAAAACTACAGGCACTTGAAATCCATGGCTGGTGAATAACAGAGGTCTTACAATCTTTCTCCTAGGCTAGTGAACTATGCTTTTTTCTGTTTTTAAGGAGCCACAGTAGGATTTTTTTAATCTGGATGCTGATACTGAAGCAGTTGAAAATGGTCTTATGTCCAGAAGTTTTAGCATTAATACCTTCCACTATCAGTACTCCTCTGCCAACTTCTTTGGCTATGAAGACTCCTGGAACTTCAGGAATCTGTGGTAGAAACTGAAGGGACTCCAGACAATAGAAGGTGACCCTGATGGCTGAAGGAGATTTCAAATGCAGTGCTGCTGTGACTAGTTTTTCACCCCAACTATACGAGCAATAAAAATTACCTGTTAGAACTTGAGTCAATATAGGTACTGTGTGATAATCCGGCACCTGTCATGCCCCATGGGTTTCAGACTAAGTATACTATACTTGGAAAAGAAAAATATATGTTGGGAAGCACTGACTACCTAAAAAAAATCCACCATAATAAATAGCTTGTTTACCATTTTCTGACGTCTGCCTCACCCAGTGTTACACTGGATGAGATTACATTTTCACTAGTGCAAGTGGACCAGATAGGATAATGGCGAAGGAATTGTCAAAATGTTCCATTTCCAGGCACATTACCTTTAAAAAGTGTTTCTCCGCTTTACAGTTAGGAATTCTTTAAAAGACAACTGGACACCCAGCTTCCTCTGAGGAAATCCTTTTCAGAAACACTCAGTTGTCCTTTTGACTAAAACTTTTTCTTCCCATCCACTAATTACTGATGGAGGTCCCATAAAAGATTTTGAAAATTTGCTACGTAATCGAAACTGTAAGGTGGACCTTGGGATATTTTACTATCTGGCTGTTGCTTTTTTTAGCTATACCATCTTGAATCTCTGGTAAAGCCACCTCTAAATCTGCAGGGCTGTAAACACATTTTTTTCCCCTGCTTTCTTCTTAATCCTGTCATGTATGATCCTGCTTGTGTTGATGACTAAAGAAAATGTCATCAGGCAACATTTTTGGCACTGCTAGAAACCATAGAATTGACAGTAGTTGGCACAACTACTGTTAAATTTCGTTATTACAACATGAGAATTAAACTGGTGAGTAAAGGTCAAAAACATAACTTCAGAACACACGGCAGTTTTATACAGTTATAAGATGCCAACAACTATTAATTTGTATTTTTTCATTACAGTTGTTGGCACTCCCCCCCCCTTTTTGTGTGTGTGTGTGTGTTGCAATAATGGTTACTACATCAAAATTTACATCAGGTCACATAGAGAAACTCTTCAGGAAAATATGTAAGTTTCATAAATCTGCCATGTACCATACAAAATAAAATTCATAAAGTAATTTGCTTAAACCTTTCCTTAAGGAAACACGCTTCTTCATTCATGCCATTGACAGCATCTGATTTGAAGCATCCAGGATGCTAAACAGTGAACCTGTGGTTGGTAAATCAGGTACCATATGAAAGACCCAAATACCCTTCAAAATGAATATCCTTCAGACATGGCGCCATTGCAGCTGAAAAACTTATTACAACCCAAAAAAATGAAAAGATGCCAATAACTGTCACAGTGCCAACCACTCTTTGCTTTCCCCTATGCAAGAATAGTGTAAGAGTTTGTTAGTGAACTGATAACACTGAGCAATATATACACATGGTTTCAATGTAAAGTTTTGAATTTTGTGTTGCCCAGTTGTCTGCATAAATAAATAATTTGGTGTAAACGCAGAATCTAAAATAGGGAATCTCTTGCAGGTTCACTTGTCTCCTTTCCCCTACCAGTAGAGGCAGCACTTTTCAATTTATAGTGCAGTGTGAATGCAGATCTCTGTAATTCAGCAACAAGAAGCTTCGCAGACAGCAGCCTAATGACACATTACACCACATTAATGGTGAGGGCTCAGGCTGAATTTCAGCATTTCCACAGTAAGAGGATATTCTGAATTTCACCTTTGGCCATATTGGTTACAGATGTGTGTTCATTACATTTGCATCCAGATTCCACTGCTAAGTTAACTGCTGTCACAAGTTTAGCTTAGTCTACCAAGCACTAGCTTGCATCACATCCGTAAGAGAGTGATAAAGGAACTATAAATATATTTATTTAGTATACAGTCAACAATTCTGGTGGGATACCAGTTACAGCCTACATCCAGGCCATTATCAGACCTATAGACTAGCTAGAACTTTTGAATAAAACATACAATAACCTGGGAACCTGGCAATGAGATCTCTTTCCCAGGTTTATGTATGGAGTATTGTTTATATATAAGTTCTAGCTAGTGAAGAGGTCTCATGATAGCCTGGATGTAGGCCAAAACTGGTAACCTGGAAGACTTGTTGATTGTCTTGTGCATGAGTGTGTAATAAATTTATCTACTGACCACAGCTTAACAGGTATGTGTCACAAATGGTAAAAGAACTGTTGGAATTATATTGTCTACAAATGTTTGATTGAATGTTGTGCTTTACAGCCAACAGACAGCTTCTTGTGTTGGCAACAAGTAATCAGCAAAGAAATGCATTCTTATAAAAATCACTTTGTCTTGTCTGTTGAAGTAGGCATATCTGTTAGAGGTTGAGGGTACAAGTACTTTGGGATAAAAAGTTGTTTGTGGGGGGGGGGGGTCCCCACTGTTTTAGGGAATTGTGGTGCCTCTATCTTCAGAGCCAAGCAGTCAAAACATTCTCCTTTAACTGCCTGTGATTAACTGTTCTGACATGGGTCTGTAAGTGAGTAAAATAGCTTGTCTTGACACCCCTTTATAAATGAATAATAGACTCTTCTTCCACCTCCTATAAATGAGTATAATAGACTTTCCTGATACCCTTCTATGAACGAGCATAATAGGCTGTCATAACAACCATCAATATATGCCTATTATAGGATGTCCTGACACACACCATTAATCACTGTCATAGACTGCTGGCACCCTCTATACATGAGTATAAATTGACGACTGGTACCATAGACTGTGCCTTGCCCTTTTGTAAATACTTTTAAAATTATGTAGCTGCTGGTTTATGCCACTTCACTCTATGAAGTGCCTCCATTGTCATCGTCAGGCGTCCAAAGAAAAAAATTCTTCATGGACTGCTTGAACCAGTGGCACCACAATCCTTTACATGTCAGGAACCACTCACCTAGTGACAAAGTATCACAACCCAGAAGATTTGAATATTCAGCAACACCATTCAGAGGATCTCATATCTCACAAATCTGCAACAGGTTGTTAACAAATTTAACACCAGTCTATGTTCTTGTATATATTTTCATGAAATTTGTAGGTCATGCCACACAAAGTTCACTCACCCTTTGTACAAATCACCTAACTTCTCTTGAGTTGTTAGTACTGGAATTTGGTTCTGGTAGTGCTGGACAAAGCTGGACAGATGGTCTGTGTTACTAGAACTTACTGAGTATAACTGACAGCTCCTGTAGGGTGACTGCAGCACACAGATGTGTTTGGTTGGCCCTTTGATTGAGTACAATACTTACAAATGCTACAGGAATTAGGTATATTTATTCAATAAACTGCCATGCACAACACATTCAGCAGTTTTAAGGTGACTAGTTTTGGCCTACTTCCAGGCTATCATCAGACCTATGCATTTATTTAGTACATATGAAAAAAACCATACAATTACTGATAAACTTCCCATGTGTATAGACTTGCGAAGTTTATCAAAGATTTTTTTGCTTTTTCACATGTTCTAAATAAATGCATATGTTTGACGATGGCCTGGAAGTAGGCCAAAACTAGTCACTTTGAAATTTCTGAATGTGTTGTGCACGAGATAGTTTATAGTATAAGTATATCTACTGATCAAAACACAATGGGGATGTATCACTTAAAGGCTACATTAAGTAGTCTGGGCCTGTGTCTTTTTCATTGTGCTTTGACCAGTAGCATCCTTCATGCTGTGAAACAAATATTTTGTGGCTAGTGTTAGACAAGATTCCTTAGTTAAAGTTCCATAAAATGCACTTGTATATCATATACTCTGCTTCACTGATGTGTTATGATTACAAAAGTATAATGTAGAACCCCCAGACATATCTGTAAGACTTTAACAAGTGCCTAAGTACTGTATATAATGAATGGATTGATTCAGCAATTGCTTCATGAAAATAAAAATAAATTTATTGTTACAGGATATTCCCAAGCTGTTAAAACAAGAGTGGAAAGGAGTGCACCAGTCAGTACAGATTTCATGGAACACTGTAATTTCTTTTAAGTACCTAACACATTGGAAAAATGACATAAAAGTTATAGAATTTAATGTGTTATATATTTCATATCATGTACCACTGTTTTGTATTATGTGCCTGTTTGTGGAAAATGAATAAAGTTTAGTTTCAGCATAAAATAAAACACATTTGTATTTGATTAACAAATATGAACCAAACTGAAGCTACTCTGATTTCCCTCAGTTTAGACCTGCCAAAATACCTGTACTAAACTGCCCTGACATCCCTGTATTTTAATAGACTTTCCTGACACCCCTATGTAATGGACTGTCCTTGAAGGTCGTTCAAGGAGACTTTTGTTTACATTCTTCACTAGTCCTTTTGAAGGTCGTTCAAGGTCATTTAGGCGGAAATTCCATAGTATTCCTTACTGTTTCCATAGATCGTGCATGAAGCACAAAATACAGTATATGCAGTTTAACTTGGCCCCACCCCTTGATTCTGATTGGCTACTGCATCCCCTTCAAGCTTTTTTAACCCTAATGTAGGTCACTGAAGGTCGTTCAAGGTCTTTTAGGCGGAAATTCCTTTGTATTTCTATGTCCATCATAAATCGTACATGAAGAACAAATGCGACGTAATTGGCCCCGCCTCTTGATTCTGATTGGCTACTGCATTCCCTTGAAGGTCGTTTCAAGAGCATTTGATCGAGAATTCGGCATTCTCGTTTACCATCTTGGTGTAATATGGCTATTCTTTCCTCCTGTATTTCATTATAGCCATATATATATCACTAAATTGCTTGTTTCTTTATACTTCTGGCTATGTTCAGAAACTGTATGTGAAGGAGTTAAGTTTTTAAGTCTTCTAACACCCACTCTGAGAACATAGACTATCCTGACACCCCTCTATTAATATTGCCTCATCAGCCATTCCTCTATGAATGAGTAAAACAGACTGACCAAACACCCTTCTATTAATGGCTATCACAAATTGTTCTGATAACCCGCCACATATGTATTTCACTGTCCTGCAACCCCCTATAATACTCCATTGCAGATTCTCCTGACTCATCTATAAATGCTTACAACTGCCTGTGCTCCTCCTCCTTTATATTCATATGTACTTTTAACAGCTGTTTCTGACTTTTGATCTCAGCATCTTGTGTCCTCTACATATTCTTAATAAATGATTCAAGGCATAGTCTTGGAGGAGTTAATTTCATGTGAACTGCATTTAAAAATATGAACTGTCATATTTAAATTGTTATAACATCTGATGATGTGGTTGATTCAACAGCTTCTTCAGTGGAGTCATTCCTAATACTTACCCAAGCATTACATGTCCAAAGCAGTCATACCTCTGAAGGCCTACCTCCTTTAGGCATTCTTGAACTGTGCTGATGTTCACATGAACTTTTCTCTGTAGTGTCTGTACCATTGTGCTGATGCATGATATATCAAGAACACTGTCACAACTCAAAATTTGGCATTTTCAAGTTATTGGTATAGAAAGAAACGTTTGCAGATGCACTTTTAACAGGTATAGTGTCATAACGCAGTTTGCAAAACTCACCGCTGGAGAGCAGTTGTGTCATTGTTGCACTCATAGACTTCACAACCTTTAAAGGCTTCTCATGAAAAATCACAGATTTTGAGTTGTGACACTGTTCTTCTAGGGGTCTGATGTGATCTGTGTATGTACATTACTTCATTCTGAGAATTTATTTACATTTTAATGAGGCGTCTCATGGAGTAGTTCAGTAATGCATTGAATACTATACAAACTGTAATGGCTCAACTAAAAGTACTGTGCAGGTATAACTAATAATTTTGAGGCAGTATACCTCCTGCATCATCTTCATATCACAAGCTCCAAACACGTCACTCAAAACTTTCAACACGGACACAGTTTGGTTGGCTGTATTACACTTACCTATCCTGCTTATTTGCCAATTATGTAAAGCCTATTTTTCATGTGTTCAATTTAACAATAAACTGATTCACAAAAGTCTGCCAGTTCATACAATGTGTCACTGGCAAGTTGTAAGAAAATGGTCTAGAGCTTGTGAAATCAGGACTCAAAGATGTTCTGTGCCACTCACAGACACTTCTGTGTTACAAGTTGCCACATTTACTTTAGCAATATATTTTGCTTGAATCTTGAAACTGCCAATCTTATTCCAATACCTGGCCATAAATATAGTGTAAAATTGACAAAGCACCAGTAAAGATTGTGCTGCAAGGAATGGTTTTCAGGAGGTGGGATTTGAATTTATTGACTTTCAGTCTTGTAAGGGAGAAACGAGTTATAATGAATGGAGAGCAAACTTGCTGGAAGGAAGAAGTAGATTTGTTCACTCTGTCCAAACCTCTTCTGCCAGCCTAAACATAAAACAGTGCATTCTGACCATACATGCCATTATACAGGACATCATGGTGTACTATAAGGTAGTATGGTACAAGGTGATACAGTTTGGTACACTTCACAGTATACAATTACACCTTGAGATAATACACAACACATGCCAACACATAATTCAATCATACTGGGTTAATACTTCAGCAGGAACTACTTTCTGCCATAAAACTAGCCTGCTTCCTGAATTCTGTAAGGCTGGCCATGTCCTGGCCACAGTCATGGGAATGAGAAGTCATATGAGAAAGTTCTATTCCTGAGAAGTAACAACCATATGTTTGTTACTGCATCCACAGTTACTTATGGCAGTATAGTATGTGTCAGCACGGAGTGTATTTCCAAAAGCATTACTGAATACCCAGTGTCAATGATCAATTTCAGTCCCTATCATCTAAATTACAGTCATAACTCTATTGCAGGGTCAGCTGAACAATCCTGTGTACCACATGAGGTACTGTGATGTCAGCAAACACTGTTCACTTCTGTCAGCAGGAAACCTCCTTGCTCTTTAGCTAGTCTTGACATTCACATCAATCTCCATCCCATAATTAACTTCTGATAAGCATACATGAACTTCTCATGACTTTGAATTAACAACAAACTCCTTTTTAGTATATAAGTCATATCTCACCCAACATTCACAATCTGTGCCTGTCTATGCAACTACCAGAATTTAATCATTTTGTGAGAGCTCTGCCTCCATAACTATACTTTCTATACTACTTGGTGAAGGTAATGTTGCCCCTGCCCATACCATCAGGGCAAATAGGGGACCAGAAATACAGTTCCTTATTCTTAACCCTGTTTATGGGAAAGAACCCTGATACCTATTGAAAAGAAAGCTGGGTGGGCCCCAGAACCAGTATGGCATTTTTGAAAAAAACAGAAAAATCTCTTGCCCCTTCCAGGAATCAAATTCCAGACTGTCCACTATACACTACCAATACATAAAGTAACTCTTAGAAATTACATTAAAAGTGAATCTATTAAAATGTGAAAACTATCAGTCTCACCATTAAATCGGTATTTCTTTTATGTGTAGGATGGTTATGGATTTCAGCCAAAAACACAGTGAAGTAGCAATGCATGAACAGAAAACTTCATTATAAATTCTTCCTTCCTTAGTGGCTACAGTAATGTTTCCTTCTTTTCTGATTCCCCATTTCCCAGCAAATAATGTGAACAAAGCAATTTTGCATTTAGATAAACTATTATCACTACTGCAACACCCACACACAAAATTCCCATAAAATTTTGAACACTATTTACTGCATATGACACTGCAAATCACATACGTTTGGCCTTCATGGTGCCCCACTTTTCAGCAACCTGCCTAGTCTGGTGTTACTTATATCTCAGCTGCCCTGATGGTTATATACACCACTTCAGAGGTTATGATGCTCTGGCATCCATTACTAAGCCACATGATACATGTTGCTTGTGTAGAAAACAGTACCCTCGCAAACAAATGTTATACTGTGGACGTATGTTTGTAACCAAAACATATGGGCATGATCATTTTCATAAAGACCAGAAATCAAAATTGCAGTGATTACGTTGTGACACTTTACTGCCCATAGTTAGTGACTTACACCTTATCCATCTCATTTACCACATACTCACTCGTAATTTCACATATCTTGAAGCTCTGTAAGCCTGAAAGCTTGGTTGTGATGCATGAAAATGATACTGAATGCTGTATTTAAGTATTAGAATAGTTGAAACAGTGGCTAAAGTGTGTTGTTACAGCACGTTAGTACCAGCCTACCCAGTATCATCATTCAAACAAGCACAGAATTAAACTTGCCTACTGCCACATTTCAAACGAATCTACTCGAAATGTGTGGGCATTGACGTTCCAGTCTGGCACGTGTGGCGCTACTGTGGTACTGGTCGACAAGTGCGTTCAGTGTACCGTGACGGACGAGAATCAGACATGTGAGACGGACTTCTGTTGCCGTATAGGCTATCCGTGTTATAGTCAGTGGTCTTTTTGAACCGAGGTAGTAATTCCACTGCCACAATGGAATCGCCTAACATTCTTCTACACCAAATTTTCTCACAGTATCGACCAGTACGAGACGTTGCGATCATGCTGTCTACGACTTCCAGTAGCTGCCACTGTCGAGAATACAATATTATTGTCTATGATATTTGAACGGCTTTGCTGTAGTGCTGGTCGACACTGAGAGAAAATTTGGTGTACATGAATGGTACGCGGTATCATTGTGGCAGTGGAATAGCCACCTCGGCTCAAAAAGAAACCACTGACTGTAACAGACAGCCCCTAAACAGAATCGAAAGTGCTCACACCCCAAACTTTTGTTCGTCTGCGACGAAGATTATGCAACTCCACCAGCGCGCGCGAATAACACCACAGCTTAATTCCTCGTCTAATACACCGCCAACACAGACCTTCACCCTCACTCGAAACGTGAGTGACGAACACCCGTAGCGCTACACGAGTAAGGGCCGTTGAGAAGGGTAACCATGGGTCACAGTGATAGAAACCACCTCCGCCATATTGTACCACATTCTAAAGACCCAATTCTAATAAATTGACTTATGCGAGACACACCTGTTTTGATGACTGTTCAGACTTCATATAACAAATGAATGCTACTAAAAACTGGCGTAGAAGTGCGACATATTGTCGGAACGAACTTCTGGGAAATTAAAAAAAAATGAATAAACTAATCGGATCAATCGTATTTGAGTTCTCCTACGACTATCGTAACCGTCACTTACAATTCACACAATATCGTAAGTTACCATTCTTCCTAAACATTTCATCATCCTTTGACACTACAGGACACTCATACTGAATGCTGTCACTTAACGAATACGCTGCGTGCTGTCTCACCAATTCGAAAATGACTACTTGCAAGTAAACTCCCACGGATAAGAGAATAATAACTGACCCGATGAGATGATATAACAGTCCACAAATATCCGTATGTAGATGATTTGTGGTTAATATCATGCCCGTCAAGTTTGATGAGGAAATTTGACGTCTGTCAGTGATAAAAAAAAAATGTAACTTGCATTAAGAGAAATTAGATCCAATAAAACAGCTTGGAAAAGGCGAAGGCCCAATTCGTGATAATGCTGAACAAATGGAAAAAAATTGCTAAGTCATCAACTTAACGCCTTTGTTTGCAAGAAATATGAGTCTGCGAATGCGTTAAGAGTGATGCGGAATTCGAGACCGCCCGAAAATTCATTAGTGGGCGCTGTCTGAAACAAGGGCTATTTGTTTTATCGCGTGACTAAAGTTTTTCCGTGATTTTTCCAGAACTGTAAGGTAAACGCCAGGGTATAATTCAAAGAAGGGGCACAGCGGGTTAACAGACACCGACCACAGTCGCGTGTTCGCTGCTCGCGTCTACGTCAGACTGGAATCAAAACCCGGCCATCCATCCAAAGTATACCCCCTAAATAATGCTGTGCCCTAGTTGAGGTCGTCAGCCTACGACTCAAAATCGTTAGCTTAAACAAAATCCCATTATAGTATAGGGTGTCCCTTAATGAACCCAGCGATGCAGTCAAACGCAAACGATGTTTTCGCGTTTGTCATACAACAATCAGCCGACTTCATAAAAGTGGTTTGCACAGATGTGGGTGTTTATTTGGAATAATGACCAACCTTTGACTCTGATCTACAGAGAGTAATCAGTAATATTTTAAAGGTTCTTATGTTATTTTAAAGAACACAGTATATTACTCAGATTTAAGCCAAGATTTATAAATTGCTTAATATGCGCATGACTTCTTTTGAAAACACTAGGTAAATGCAAACAAATTGAAACATGGTGTAGCTGATAAAAATTTTAAGACGTGTCTACATAATTTGCCTTGGAAGTTCTTTAATTTACTTAGCAATATAAATGTAAATATATTTTAAATCAAACAGAAATTACTGTAAAATTTAATTTTAGATTACAATGTAAAGCATGATTTCTTACATATAAATACATATTCATCCTCAGGATTTGTCTTGTTTCTGTGCTTTGATCCTCATCAGTGTGACCTTGTTTGGAGAAAGTAGACATGTACAGGTCATGTGCGATGAACTTATAATATATGAAGCAATATTTACATGTCTTTTCCAAATAAGGTATGTCCTTTGGTGCAAGGCCTAATGCTGAAAATTACATACTGGCTTTTTAATTACTTCTTGTATTGCTTTCAATACTACCAATTTTGAGGACTTAAGAATTTTCATTACATGAGTTAAAATCACAACATTTGACATTCCTCTTTCATAATGATTATTAAGGTGTACATCTGAGTCTGAACTGTTATATGATGAGATCTACCGTGAATACAGATTTGACGACTTATTTGAATTGCGTTTTTCTGAAACTTCCAAGATTTCAGTCCATAAATTCTTGAAATATAATTGGATTTCAAGACAACATTTTCAGTAATTTTATATATATATTTCCAGAAGAGCAGACCTAAATGGGACTTGGAGAAGCTATACACTCAAAGACAAAGAGTGCAGGATACCCTAGAAGAAAAACTCTGTTCAATTGAATGTGAAAGTGGGAATGCTGAAGAGCAGTGGAACAATATAAAAGAATGCATGCTCGATACTATCAATGATTTGGTGGGTAACATTGAGAAAAGACCAAGAAAACCATGGATTACACAGGAAATGATTAGTAAAATGGGTGAGAGAAAGAAATGGAAGAATGTCAACAATGAAGAAGGCAGGAGGAACTACAGGAGACTGGGGAATGAATTTAAAAGAGCCACAGAAACGGCCTAAAAGGAATACCTTGAGAACATATGTAATGAGATTATAGAATTTAAAAGAACAGGACGTTATGATTTGATGTATATGAAGACAAAAGAACTGGGTTGGAAGGAGACCTGAGGGATTCAAAGTATTGGCATCAAAGACTCCCAGGGGAATAGAATAGTAGAGCAGAGGCAGGTGCCGAAAATTTGGGAAAATTATATTACAGAACTATACGACCGACCTAACAGACCAGAAACCCTGAAGAAGAAGTAAAAACAGATGAGAAAGGCCCACATATTTTACAAAGTGAGGTGGAAAAAGCTAACAAGAAAATGAGGAATAGAAAGGCTACCAGAGATGATGATATACCTGGAGATGTGCTCAAGTTATTGGGAGAAGGCGGTTTGAATATATTGTCAAAACTAAGCAACACCATATATAATACTGGAGAGTGGCCCCAGGACTTCACAGAAGTTACAATGATTGCGTTGAAGAAGAAGACAAAAGCTACAAAATGCAGCGACTAT
>Ga0123353_10003670_pt1 | contig 19481 bp, 16 predicted proteins | sample TergutLab28metaG_3_FD_92763 | JGI IMG/M metagenome (GOLD analysis project Ga0123353, IMG submission 92763) | Labiotermes labralis P3 segment gut microbial communities from Petit-Saut dam, French Guiana - Lab288 P3 | ecosystem: Host-associated > Arthropoda: Insects > Digestive system > Gut ... | reverse complement strand
CGCACGCACGCTGGCCACGTTGTCGTCAGTCGCCGGGACTCCGTCCCGCCTCCCTCCTCCGCCTTGCCATCGCACGCACGGGACGACGCTCGCGACGGCGCCGACTTGAGAGACACGCCCTAGTGACCGCGTGGCGGGCGGGGGAGGAACATCGGGGTGGTGGCGGCGTAGGCGTCCCAGCCGGGGCGGCCCTGCATACGCCGCTCGGTCGGGCGGGCACCCGAGCCGACGACCAGGAAGAACGTCATCACGACCGGCGCCGGCAGGGTGGCGATCGCGACCCACCACGGTCCGGCCGTCGCACCCCCGGCGAGCCACACGCCCCACCAGACGCAGGCGTCGCCGAAGTAGTTCGGGTGGCGGGTGCACGCCCACAGGCCGGTGTCCAGGATCGGGCCGCGCCCGGGATCGGCACGGTACGCCGCCAGCTGGGCGTCACCGACCACCTCGAAGACCATGCCGAGCAGCCAGAGCGCGCATCCGGCGGCGACCAGCCAGCCCGACCAGCCGACGCGGGGGCGCAGCGCCAGGCCCGTGACCACCGGCGCCGACACCACCAGCACGATCACCCCCTGGAGGGCGAACACCTTGGCCAGCACCTGACCGAACGGCACCTCGAGGAACGGGCCGCCGAGCAGCTCCTCGTAGCGAGGATCGTCGTGGTCGGCGGCGACCACGCGCCGCCACAGGTGCCACGACAGCCGCCCGCCCCACGCCGCCACGAGCGCGACCAGCAGCCAGCGCACCAGAGCCGCGGACCCGCCGGAGTAGCCGGACAGCTGACCGGCCACCCCGCCGGCGAGGGCGAGCACCGCGAAGGCCGCACCCCAGGCCGCGTCGACGACGGCGTGGCGCCGCCGCCGACGCGACTCGGCCGCCGCGGCCGTCATCACGCCCGCCACCGACACGAGGGCGGTGAGCGCGACGATCGCCAGGGGGCTCATCGCCGGACCACGTCCCCGCCGCGCGCCAGCGGCAGGTCGTGGTCGGCACCCGGGCGTACCGCGAGGATCTGGTCGACGCCCATCCGGCCGTCGCGGAAGGCCGCGCCACCGCCGACGAGGTACAGCCGCCACACCCGGACCATCTCCTCGCCGACCAGGTCGGTCAGCCGGTCGAGGTGGGCGTCGAAGCGCTCCAGCCAGCGCGCGACGGTCGCCACGTAGTGCTCGCGCAGGGCATGCACGTCGCGCACCTCGAGATCGGCGCGCTCGAGGTGCGCGACGGTCTCCCCGACCGGCCGCATGTGCATGTCGGGAGCGATGAAGGACTCGATGAACGGCCCACCGCCCGGGTGCCTCCCGGTGCGCGACATCTGCTGGATCAGGACCCGCCCACCGGGACGGACGCGGTCGTGGAGGACCCGGGCGTACGTCGGGTAGTTGCCCTCGCCGACGTGCTCGCCCATCTCGACCGACGCGACGGCGTCGTACGAGCCGGTGACGTCGCGGTAGTCGCAGAGCCGCGCCTCGGCGCGGTCGCCGAGGCCGAGGTCGTCGATGCGGCCCTGGACGAACCGCTGCTGCTCGGGCGAGATCGTCACGCCGACGACCCGCGCCCCGGTGTGGCGGGCGGCGTGCAGCGTCAGGGAGCCCCACCCGCAGCCGACGTCGAGGAGCGTGTCGCCCGGTCCGATGCCGAGCTTCGCGCAGATCAGCGCCAGCTTGTCGTGCTGCGCCTCGGCGAGGGTGCGGTCCGGCGAGGTGAAGTAGCCGGAGGAGTAGGCCATCGACTCGTCGAGGATCAGCCCGTAGAACTCGTTGGAGAGGTCGTAGTGGTGGCTGATCGACGCACGGTCGCGCGCCCGCGAGTGCAGCCGTCCGCGCACCCGCGCCTGGGTGGCCGGCGGTGCCGGCGGAGCGCCGACCAGGCCGTCGGCGAGCGCGACCCGCGCCGCGCGCAGCAGCGCCAGCGCCCGTCGTCGTACGCCGGCAGGGGCGGTGTCGCGGCCGGCGGCCATGAGCAGGTCGAGGGTGCCGCCGAGGTCGCCGGGCAGGTCCGCCTCGCCGGTGACGTAGGCCTGGGCGGCGCCGAGCTCGCCCGGGTGCCAGAGCAGCCGGCGCAGCGCCTGCGGGCTCCGCAGCTCGACCATCGGAGCATCGGCAGGACCGGCCTCGGAGCCGTCCCAGGCGCGCAGCCTGACGGGCAGCTCGCCGACCAGCGGCGCGACCACGTCGGCGAGCCGGCCCGCGGTCGTGGTGGTCATGCGCCCTCCCGGGTGAACAGCAGCTGCTGGTCGTCGATGTAGCCGGCGGCGAACCCGGCACGGCAGTACTCGAGGTAGAAGTGCCACATCCGGCGGAAGTCCGCGTCGAAGCCGAGGGCCTCGACCTCCGCGCTGTTGGCGGTGAACGCCTCGTCCCACTGCCGCAGCGTCTCGGCGTAGTGGAGTCCGAGCGACGTTCCCGATCGCAGCCGCAGCGAGGTGTGGTCGCGCGCCGCCTCCGCCAGTGCCCGCACCGACGGCAGGAACCCGCCGGGGAAGACGTACCTGGTGATCCACGTGTCGGTGTCCCGCGTCGCAAGCATCCGGTGGTGCGCCATCGTGATCGACTGGATCGCGACCCGCCCGCCGGGTGCGAGGACGCGGTCGATGGTCGAGAGGTACGACGGCCAGTACCGCCAGCCCACCGCCTCGACCATCTCGACCGACACGACGGCGTCGTACGTGCCGGTGACGTCGCGGTAGTCCCGCAGCTGTACGTCGACCCGCTCGCTCAGCCCGGCCGCGGCGACGCGCTGCCGGGCGAGCAGCGCCTGCTCCTCCGACAGCGTCACGGTGACGACGTCGGCCCCGCGGCGGGCCGCGCGGATCGCGAGGGTGCCCCAGCCGGTGCCGATCTCGAGAAGCCGGGTGCCGGGTCCGACACCGGCGAGGTCGAGCAGCGCGTCGATCTTGCGCTCCTGCGCGGGCTCGAGCTCGTCGCCCTCGATCGGCAGCCCGTCGGCGTCGGTGCGGAACCACGCGCTGGAGTAGGTCAGCGACGGGTCTAGGAAGAGCGCGAACAGCTCGTTGGACAGGTCGTAGTGGTGCGCGATGTCGCGCTGGGTGTCGGCCGGGTCGCCGCGGTGGTGGCGGCCGATCCGGGGCATCACCAGCCCGCGCAGCCCGTGCAGCGGGCGGGGGACGAGCTCCTCGAGCGCCCGCGCCAGCACGGTCAGGAAGCCGGCGAGGTCCTCGGCCTCCCAGGCACCCGTCAGGTACGCCTCGCCGAAGCCGATGTTCGCGTCGCGGCCGAGCCGGGCGAACAGCTCCTCGGGACGCAGCACGTCCATCACCGGTCCGCCCCGCCCGGTCGTGCGTATGCCGTACGGCTCGTGCAGGTGCACCGTCACCGGCAGCCGGTCGACGGCGCCGGTGAAGAGACGGCGCGCCACGACGGCGCCGACGCGGGTCCGCAGGCCCGGCTCGGGCGCGGGCAGGCCGGTCCAGCGTGCGGTCGGGCACTCCTGCGCGGCCCTCGGCTCGGTCACGGTCATCGGACACCTTCCTGGTGGTGGGCGGGGCGGGGACGGATCGGCAGCCGGCGCAGCCAGAGGGCGATGCCGTGCGCGTAGATGAGCGCGGTGTCGCGCAGGCCGAGGAGGGCGGTCGACCGGGAGGGTCTCGACAGGCTCGACCCCCTTAGACGGCGGCGGTCCTGGAGGCCGGTCGAGCTTGTCGAGACCCCGCGCAGCGCGGCGCTGAAGACCGCGCCGTCGTCGGTGTGCAGGGCGACCGCGATGTCGAGCCGCTCGCCGGGCTCGGGCACGGCGACCCGGTAGGTCCCGTCGACGCCGTGGAACGGTGAGACGTACATCGCCTTGGCCACCTCGGCCCGGCCTCGCTCGTCGGGGTGGAGGACGTAGGCGTGGCGGTCGCCGTAGGTGTTGTGGACCTCGACCACCGTCGCCAGGGGTACGCCGTCGCGGCGGGTGCACCAGAAGACGCTGATCGGGTTGAAGCAGTGGCCGAGCGCGCGCGGCTGCGTGGCCAGCCGGACCCGGGCGTCGCCCAGCTCGACGCCGTTCGCGTCGAGGAGCCGGGCCAGGTTCTCGCGGATCGGCAGGCGCGGATCGCCGAGGTGGTCGCGGGGCTCGACGGTGCCGTCGACCAGCCGGCGCCAGCCGGTGGGCGCCGGCAGGTGGTCGAGGTCGACCACCCACATGCGCGACCGCAGCCGGAAGGTACGCCGCCACGGGCGCCGGCGTACGTGCTCGACGACGGTGTCGTAGACGACCGGGTCGCCGGGGGCGACCTCCTCGGTGCGGGGAGCCGCGGGGGAGGGCTCCCAGTCGTGCCCGAGCCGCCGGGCGGCGGCGAGGCCGGAGCGTGCGCCGTCCTCGTGGAAGCCCCAGCCGTGGTAGGCGCCGGCGAACGCGACCCGGTCGGTGTCCAGCTCGGGCAGCCGGCGCTGGGCGGCGACGCTCTCCGGCGTGTAGAGCGGGTGCTCGTAGGACATCGTGTCCAGCACCTTCGCGGGATCCACCAGCCCGTCGCCGCCCAGCGTGACCAGGTAGCGCGTGTCGGTGTCGAGGCGCTGGAGCCGGGTGAGGTCGTAGGTGATCGTGACGGGGCCGTCGCCGTCACGCCGCCGCCGGAAGTTCCAGGAGGCGCGCAGCCGGCCGGCCGCCGGCAGCACCGATGCGTCGGTGTGCAGGACCGCGGTGTTCGGCGAGTAGGCCATCGCGCCGAGCACCTCCTTGTGGGCCGGCGACGCGTCCGCGAGCAGCGCCAGGGCCTGGTGCGGGTGCGTCGCGACCACGACTCCGTCGTACGTCTCGCGCACGCCGGCGGCGTCCGTGACGTCGACGCCCGAGCCGGTGTCGAGGACCGACACGACGGGGCTGCCGGTCCGCACCCGCCCGCCGCGGGCGGCCACGGCGGCGGCCACGCGCTCGACGTACGACGCCGAGCCGCCGGTCACGGTGCGCCAGGTCGGGCTGCCGGTGACCGCGAGCATCCCGTGGTGCTCGAGGAAGGCGAACAGGTAGCGGGCCGGGTAGTCGCGCGCACGCTCCGGGTCGCAGGACCACACGGCCGCGACGAGCGGCTCCACGAAGTGCCGCACGAAGTGGTCGGAGAAGCCGCCCGCCGCGAGGAACTCGCCGAGCGTGGTCAGGTCGTCGTCGGAGGCGGGTCGAGCCCCCTCGCAGGCTGGTCGAGCCTGTCGAGACCCGAGCAGCGCCCGGGCGCTCCGGTGGAACCGCGGGATCTCGGCGAGCATCCGGAGGTGCGCCGGCAGTCGGCGGAGGCCGCCGGAGGGGACGAGCCCGCCGAGCCCCCGCGCGCCCGCCCAGGTGAGGCCGGTGGCGTCGTCGGCCATCGACATCGACATCTCGGACTCCTGGGTCGCGACGTCCAGCTCCTCGAACAGCCGCAGCAGCACCGGGTAGGTCCGGCGGTTGTGCACGATGAAGCCGGTGTCCACGCCGAGCACCCGCCCGCCGGCCTCGGCGACGCGGTGCGTGTCGGCGTGCCCGCCGAGCCGGTCGTCGGCCTCGTAGAGGGTCACCTCCGCCGAGGCCGAGCAGACGTACGCCGCGGTCAGCCCGGCCACGCCGGAGCCGATCACGGCGATCCGGCGGGGTGTGCTCGGTCGCGTCATGCCCGGGGTTCGGAGCCGCCCGCGCGGGCGGATTGGTCCCATCCGCGACCGGGGTCCGCGCCGAAGCACCGACATGAGGAGCCGGATCGTCATCGCAACGCTCGGGCCCGTCGCCGGAGCGGTCGGCCTCGCCGCCGCCCATCTGGTCGCCGCGGTCACCACCCCGTCGGCGTCGCCGGTGCTGGCCGTCGGCGAGGTCGTCATCGACCACACCCCGACGCCGGTCAAGGAGTGGGCGATCGCCCACTTCGGCACGCACGACAAGACGATCCTGACCGGGTCGGTGCTCGTCGTGGTGCTGCTGGTCAGCACGGCCGTCGGCCCGCTGGCCCGCCGCCGTCCGACGCACGGCGTCGCGGCGATGTGCCTGCTCGCCGTCGTCGCCGCGACCTGCGCGCTGACCCGCCCGACGGCCGGGCCGCTCGACGTCGTGCCCAGCGTCGTGGCGGCTGTCGTCGGCTCGGGCGTGCTGCTCCTGCTGCTGCGGCTCCTGGGCCGGGCGACGCCGGCCGACGGCGTGTCCGGGTCCCGTCGCGCGGTCCTGCTCGGCCTCGCGGGCGCCGTGGTCGTCGCGGCCGCGCTGGGCGAGGCGGGTCGCCGGGTGATCCGCCTGCGCGACCGCCCAGAGGACATCAAGCTGCCGCCGCCGGCCGACCCGATCCCCGCGCTCCCGGCCGGCCTGGACCGGACGGTGCCGGGCATCTCGCCCTTCGTCACGCCGAACGGGTCTTTCTACCGGGTCGACACCCGCCTCGACGTCCCGGTCGTCGACAGCTCGTCGTGGCGGCTCGCCGTCGACGGGATGGTCGACCGGCCGTTCACGATCGGGTTCGACGACCTGCTGGCGATGCCGCTGATCGAGCGCGACATCACCCTGACCTGCGTCTCCAACAGCGTCGGCGGCCCGTACGTCGGAGCGGCGCGCTGGCTCGGCGTACGGCTCGGCGACCTGCTGGACCGTGCGGGCGTCCAGCGCACCGCCGACCAGATCCTCAGCACCGACGTCGGAGGGATGACCATCAGCACCCCGCTCGCCCTCGCCGCCGACGGCCGCGACGCGATGCTGGCGGTCGGCATGAACGGCGTCCCCCTGCCGCGCGAGCACGGCTTCCCCGCCCGCCTGGTGATCCCGGGCCTCTACGGCTTCATCAGCGCCACCAAGTGGGTGACCCGCCTGACCCTCACGACGTACGACGACGCGTCGGCGTACTGGACCAAGCGCGGCTGGGCCACCGACGCCCCGATCAAGATCTCCAGCCGCATCGACACCCCGCGCTCCCTGCAGCAGCTCCGCGCCGGCGACGTCGTCATCGGCGGGGTGGCGTGGGCACAGACCGACGGCGGCGTCGCGAAGGTCGAGGTCCGCATCGACGGCGGGCCGTGGATCACCGCCCATCTCGGCCCGTCCGGCGGCAACGACTACTGGCGCCAGTGGTTCCACCGCTGGCACGCGACGCCGGGGACGCACATGCTCAGCTGCCGCGTGACCGACGGCTCGGGCGACGTCCAGTCGCCCGCCCGCGCCCTGCCGTTCCCAAGCGGCTCCAGCGGCATCCAGTCCATCACCGTCACCGTCGGCTGAGCCAAATCCGATCCGCCGCCCGCTCCGAACCATCTACGACACATCGACCCCCGACGGGAAGGCAGCACCATGACCTCCAACCTCCGCCGCTTCGGCGCCGTGGCCGCCCTCGGCCTCACCCTCACCGCCGGGCTCTCCGCCTGCGGCAGCAACAGCTCCGGCTCGACGTCGGCCGGCTCCGGCAGCTCCATGTCGGGCGGCTCGGGCGCCTCAGGCGGCTCGGGCACGTCCAACGCGGGCGCCCAGACGTTCGGCCCGGCCTGCTCGGCGGTCCCGAAGTCCGGTGCCGGCTCCTTCGACGGCATGGTCAAGGACCCGGTCGCCACCGCCGCGAGCAACAACCCGCTGCTGAGCACCCTGGTCACCGCGGTGACCAAGGCGGGCCTGGTCGACACCCTCAACGGTGCCAGCGGCCTGACCGTCTTCGCGCCCACCAACGACGCCTTCGCCAAGCTGCCCAAGAAGCAGCTCGACGCGGTCCTGGCCAACAAGAAGATGCTCACCGCGATCCTGGAGCACCACGTGGTCGCGGGGAAGCTCTCCCCGAGCCAGGTCGACGGCAGTCACAAGACCCTCGACAAGGACACCGTCACGGTCAAGGGCAGCACCAAGGGCATGACGGTCGACGGGGCGCACGTCCTGTGCGGCAACATCCCGACTGCCAACGCGACCGTGTACGTCATCGACTCCGTGCTCCTGCCCGGCAAGATGTGACGTCCGGTCCCTTCGACGTCGGAGAATCTCCTCATGGAACAGCCGCACCCGGAGCCGGGTGACCGCCCTCGACCCGAGGCGGCACCCGGTCCGGACCTCCCGGACCTGGCAGGCCTGCTGCGCAGGTCGGCGCGTGGCGACGAGGCCGCGTTCGCCGAGCTGTACGACGCCACCGCGGCCCGCGTGCACGGTCTCGTGCTGCGCGTGGTCCGCGATCGGGCGCAGGCCGAGGAGGTCACCCAGGAGGCGTACCTGGAGGTCTGGCGCACCTCGGCCCGCTTCGACGCGGGCCGGGGGAGCGCCCAGGCCTGGATCCTGACCATCGCGCACCGCCGCGCGGTCGACCGGGTGCGGGCCGCCGAGGCCGCCGGTCGCCGCGACGCGGCGTACGAGCGGCGCAACCAGGACGTCGAGCACGACGTCACCGCCGAGGCCGCGCATGCCTCGCTCGAGGCGCGGCGGGTCCGTACCGCGCTGGAGTCGCTCACCCCCGTGCAGCGGGAGGCGGTCTCCCTGGCCTACCTCGGCGGCTACACGCACACCGAGGTCGCCGGTCTGCTCGACCTGCCGCTCGGGACGGCCAAGACGAGGATCCGCGACGGCCTGATCAGATTGAGAGACACTCTTGGAGTGGGGGCAAGCCGATGAGCAGTGACATCCACGCGCTCTCCGGCGCGTACGCCGTCGACGCCCTCGACGACGCCGAGCGTGCCGAGTTCGAACGTCATCTCGCCGTGTGCGAGAGCTGCCGATCCGAGGTCGACGACCTCAGGCTGGCCGCCACCGAGATCGCCGCGACCACCGAGACGGCTCCGCCTCCGGCGCTGCGAGCGTCGGTCCTGGCCGGGATCGGCTCGATCCGTCCGCTTCCCCCGCTGGAGTCCTCGATCGAGGCACCGGAGCCCGAGGCAGAGGTACGCCGCCTGCCGACCCGGCAGCGCTGGACCCGGATCGGCCTCGCCGCCGCTGCCGCGGTCCTCCTCGTGGCCGGTGCGGGTGTCGCCTGGCACCCGTGGAGCGGAGGACCGGGCGGGCCGGGTCAGCACGCCACGCTGACCGCCGCCGACCGGATCATCCACGCGCCCGACGTACGCCACTGGTCGGCGGACGTGAAGGGCGGCGGCACGGTCACCGTCTACCGGTCGGTCAGGCTCGACCGGGCCGTGGTCGTGGCCCACGGCATGCGCCGCGCGCCGAGGGGCCGGACCTACCAGCTGTGGCTGCGGGACCCGGCGGGCGCCATGAAGCCGGCGGGCCTGTTCGCCGGTGGAGCGGACCTGACCAAGGTGGTCCGGGGTCGCGCCGCGACGGCCCGTGGGCTGGGCATCACCGTCGAGCCGGCTGGTGGATCGCAGGTGCCGACCAGCACCCCGATCGCGCTCGTCGGGCTGACCTGACCCACCCGCCGGCGTACCGTTCCGGGGGTGGGGCAGGTGCGGATCAAACGGGTGTACGACGACGCCGACCCGGCGGACGGCTACCGGATCCTCGTCGACCGGCTCTGGCCGCGCGGCGTGCGCAAGGACGCGGCCGTCCTCGACGAGTGGATGAAGGACGTCGCGCCGTCGCCGGACCTGCGCACCTGGTTCGGTCACCGGCCGGAGCGGTTCGCGGAGTTCGTCGAGCGCTACCGGGCCGAGCTGGCCGGGTCGTCCGCGCTCGCCGTGCTGCGCGAGCGCTGCGCCGAGCACGGCGTCGTGACGCTCGTCCACGCGGCGAAGGACCCCGAGCACAACCACGTCCGGGTGCTGGCCGAGGAGCTGGACGGATAGACACCGCCGGACATGCGTGGAGGGCCCGCCGCGGGCCCTCCACTTCCAAGGTATAGCGGAGAGGGGGGCTTGCGGCAAGGCCCCCTCGAGGCGTCAGAATCCCCGCTCCGGCGTGCCGCGGAGGGCCGCGCGCCACCAGCCCCGAGGGAGCTGATCCACCCGTGGCCGAGGCCAGCGCGTTCGACCTGCCCGCCCGGCGATCGGCCAAGGCCGACCCGGAGCTGATCGTCGCCGACGAGGAGCACTTCGCGGCGATCGCGACCTCGCTCGCCGAGACGGCCGCCGACCTCGAGCGGCGCCTGTCCGACATGCGGCGGGAGGCGGGCGGGTCGGGCCAGGAGGCCATGGACCGCGACCTCGAGGTGCACCGGCTGACCGCGAGGCTGCGCACTCTGCGCCGCTTCGACCTCGACCTGTGCCTCGGCCGGGTCGTGCCGGAGCAAGGCGATCCGGTGTACGTCGGCCGGCTCGGCCTGACCGCGCGCGACGGCCGCCGGCTCCTGGTCGACTGGCGCTCGCCGGCGGCCGAGCCGTTCTTCGGGGCGACCCACGCCGACCCGATGGGCCTGGTCAGCCGGCGCCGCTACCGCTGGACGGGCGGTCGGATCACCGACTACTGGGACGAGGTCTTCACCGCCGAAGCGCTCGCCCATCCGGGGGCCGCGCTGGACGACCAGTCGGCGTTCATCGCCAGCCTCGGCAGCAGCCGCTCGGCCCGCATGCGCGACGTGCTCGGCACGATCCAGGCCGACCAGGACGCCATCATCCGCGCGGGCTCGCGCGGCGCCCTCGTCGTCGACGGCGGCCCGGGCACGGGCAAGACGGTCGTGGCGCTGCACCGCACGGCGTACCTCCTGTACGCCGACCCGCGGCTCGGCCACCGGCGCGGCGGCGTGCTCTTCGTCGGCCCGCACCAGCCCTACCTGGCGTACGTCGCCGACGTGCTGCCCAGCCTGGGCGAGGAGGGCGTCCAGACCTGCACGCTGCGCGACCTCGTGCCCGGTGCCGCGGACCTCCCCGAGGAGACCGATCCCGAGGTGGCCCGGCTGAAGGCACGTGCCGCGATGGTCGACGCGATCGAGCCGGCCGTCCGGCTGTACGAGGAGCGGCCCGCGCAGCTCGTGGACGTCGAGACGCCGTGGGGCGACGTACGGCTGGTGCCGGCGGACTGGGAGGAGGCGTTCGAGGCCGCCGACCCGGACGCGCCGCACAACGAGGCGCGCGACGAGATCTGGGACGGGCTGGTCGCGGTGATCGGCCGCAGGCTGGCCGAGGAGGACCCCGAGCTCGACGTCGACCACGACGCGCTGCGCCGGGCGCTCGCGCGCAACGACGACCTGGCCGCCGAGCTGGACAAGGCCTGGACGCTGATCGACCCGTACGACCTCGTGGCCGACCTGTGGGAGGTGCCGGCGTACCTCCGGATGTGCGCGCCGTGGCTGACGCCCGAGCAGCGCGCGCTGCTCCGCCGCGACGACCCGCGGGCCTGGACCGTGTCCGACCTGCCGCTGCTGGACGCGGCCCGGCGGCGGCTCGGCGACCCGGACGCCTCGCGCCGGCGGCAGCGTCGTGAGGCCGCGATCGCCGCGCAGGCGGAGGACCGGGCCCAGGTCGTCGAGCACCTCGTCGCCTCGGACGACTCGGAGATGATGGTGATGTCGATGCTGAAGGTCGCCGATCTCGAGGGCGCCCTGGTCGATCGCGACGTCGTCGACCGCGACGACCCCGACCTGCTGGCCGGTCCCTTCGCGCACGTCGTCGTGGACGAGGCGCAGGAGCTCACCGACGCCGAGTGGCGGACGGTGCTGAGCCGCTGCCCGTCGCGCAGCCTGACCGTTGTCGGCGACCGTGCCCAGGCCCGCCACGGCTTCACGGAGTCCTGGCAGGAGCGGCTGGCGCGCGTCGGCCTGAGCCGGGTCGAGGTGGCCTCGCTGACCATCAACTACCGAACGCCCGCGGAGGTCATGACCGCCGCCGAGCCGGTGATCCGCGCGGTGCTGCCCGACGCCAACGTGCCCACCTCGGTCCGCAGCACGGGCGTCCCCGTGAGGCAGGCCGGCGCGGCCGAGCTCGGCGACGTGGTCGCCGGATGGCTGGCCGGCCGCGACGAGGGCGTCGCGTGCGTGATCACCGTCGACCCCGCCTCGCCCGAGATCGCCGACCTGGCACGGCACCGCGACCGGGTGAGCGTGCTGACGCCCGAGCTGGCGAAGGGGCTGGAGTTCGACCTCGTCGTGCTCGTCGACCCCGATCGGTTCGGCACCGGCATCGAGGGCGGGGTCGACAGGTACGTCGCGATGACCCGGGCGACCCAGGAGCTTGTGGTGGTCGATGGACATAACCACGGTTAGGGATACGATCCGTGGCAGTCATCACACCGACGCCCGGTGCAGCTCCCGCACCAGATCGGAGTCTCGGATGCGCAAGCGCGACGAGGACCGCCCCGCCATCACCACGAACGACCCGTCGGTCGCCGCCTCGCCGCCGTCGCTCGGCCGACGCCGCTTCGTCGGCTACCTCGTCGCGGCACCGACGCTGGCGGTCGCCGTACGGCTGGGGCTCGACGAGACGGTCGACAAGCAGCCGGCGAGCGCCGCGGTGCCGTCCGTGGGTGGCCCGGCGGAGATCTTCGACCTGAGCGACATGCTGACCGCGGCCGGCATGCCGACCGCGAACCTGATCAGCCTCGAGCTGCGCACCGACGGCACCGTCGGCTTCGAGCTGCCGCGCGCCGAGGTCGGCCAGGGCATCACGACCTCGACCGCGATGATCATCGCCGACGAGCTCGACATAGCCGTGGACAAGGTCGAGGTCACGCTCGCCCCGGCCCGACCCGAGCTGATCTTCAACCAGCTCACCGGTGGCTCGAACACCACGCACTCGACGTACACCCCGATCCGGACGGCCGCAGCCATCGCCCGCGGCCGCCTGCTCGAGGCCGCCGCCCTCCAGCTGGGCAACGTGCCGCTGAGCGCGCTCGACACCGTCGAGGGATTCGTCGTCGGCCCGAACGGCGCCAAGATCGCGTACGGCGACCTGGCCAAGGCCGCCGCGAGCACCGAGACCAAGCAGGTCCAGGCCACGCTCAAGCCCACCTCGCAGCAGAGCGTCATCGGCACCGCCCAGAACCGCGTCGACGCGCGCGACGCGGTGACGGGCAAGAAGGTCTTCGCGATGGACCTCGACATCCCGGGCGCGCTGCCCACGATGGTCTGCCGGCCGCCGACGCTCAACGGCACCGTCTCGGCGGTCGGCAACCGGCCGGCCGTGCTCGCCATGCCCGGTGTCACCCACGTCGAGACGATCGCGAGCGGCGTCGCCGTGCGGGCGCAGACCTTCGGTCAGTGCATCGACGCGGTGCGAGCGTTGGACGTCACCTGGGGCCCCGGCACCGCCGAGGGCAAGTCCGACGCCGACATCCTGGCCGAGGTCCGCAAGGCCCAGCTGCCGATGCTGGTGCCGAAGGTGCCGCTGCTGACCAAGACCCTCGACACCGACTTCACGTTCTGGTTCGCCAGCAACTCCCCGCTGGAGACCAACTCGGCGGTGGCCGACGTACGCGCCGACAGCGCGGAGATCTGGGGCAGCCTGAAGTCCCCGATCACCGCGCAGGAGGAGATCGCGTCCAAGCTCGGGATGCCGGTCTCGAAGGTCAAGGTCAACGTCGTGACCGGAGGTGGCTCGTTCGGCCGCAAGCTCTTCTTCGACGCCGCGCTCGACGCCGCCGAGGCCTCGCAGAAGATGGGCGCGCCCGTCCGGCTGATGTGGCATCGAGCCGACGACTTCCGCCAGGGCCGGGCCCACCCGATGGCGACCTCGCGCGTCCGGGCGACCGTGCTCGGCAAGGAGGTGCTGACCTGGGAGCAGCGCCACACCAGCGTCAAGACCGACTGGGGCCACGGCCTCGGCGAGATCATCACCGCGACGGCAGCCAAGCTCCCGGTCGGCGACATCGGCTTCTCCGAGACCGTCTTCGCGCTGAGCCAGGCGACGCACTACAACTTCGGCGTCACCACCCAGCTGCTCAGCGAGGTCGACGGCGGCTTCAACACCGGCAGCATGCGCAACATCTACTCGCCGAACGCCGCCGTCGCGCGTGAGCTCACGGTCGACCAGCTCGCCGCGATGATGAAGATGGACCCGCTCGCGTTCCGCAAGAGCTTCGCCTACAACAAGCGCTCGGCGGCGGTGCTCGACAAGGTCGCCGAGGTGGGCGACTGGGGTCGGTCGATGCCGGCCGGCACCGCGCAGGGCATCGCGATCCACAACGAGTACCACGGTGTCTCCGCCTGCCTGGTCGAGATCGACTGCACCCCGGCGACGGTCAACCGCCAGGTCCGCGACGGCGTCACCGGCCCTCGCGTCACCAAGGTCGTCTTCGCCGTCGACGTCGGCCTCCCGATCAACCCCAAGGGCCTCGAGGCCCAGATGATGGGCGGGATCATGGACGGCATCGCGATCACGCTGACCTCGTCGCTGCACCTCAAGGACGGCTACTTCCTCGAGGGCAGCTGGGACAACTACGCGTACACGCGCGAGTGGAACGTCCCCGCCGACGTCCAGGTCGTGGTGATGCCGGCGACCAGCGAGAGTCCAGGCGGCGCCGGCGAGCTCGGCGTCCCGGCCAGTGCCGCGGCGGTCGCCACGGCGTACGCCCGGGCGACGGGGAAGGTCCCGACCGAGTTCCCGATCAACCACAGCGCGCCGCTGTTCTTCGACCCGATGCCGACCGTCCCGCCGATCCCGCAGTCGCCCACCGACGGCCTGACCAACTACTGATCGGAGAGCCCGATGCCTCAGCAAACCTTCACGGTCAACGGCAAGCAGGTCACCGTCGACGCACCCGACGACGTGCGCCTGCTGTGGGTCCTGCGCGACATCCTCGGCATCCGCGGGCCGAAGTACGGCTGCGGGCTCAACGTCTGCAAGGCCTGCACCAGCCACATCAACGGCAAGGCGTTCAACCCCTGCTCGGTGCCGGTCGGCGACATCACGGCCGACGACGAGATCACCACGATCGAGGGGCTGCCGGCCACGGTCGGCGCCGACCTCCACCCGATGCAGCAGGCCTGGCTCGACCACGACGTCGCGCAGTGCGGCTACTGCCAGCCCGGCCAGATCATGGCGGCCGTCGACCTGGTCAACCGCGTCCGTGCCGAGGGCCGAGACATCACCGACGCCGACCTCGACACGCTCCGCAACATCTGCCGCTGCGGCACCTACCCCCGGCTCCGCGAGGCCATCAAGGACGGCGCGCAGAGCATGTAGCCCTCACCGGGGCCGGTCGACGTCCTCGCCGGTGGCGAGGTCGCCGCACTCGACCTGTGCGGCGCCGTGGGCGCGGAGGTAGGCGTTCGCGCCGGAGTCGCCCGCGAGGTCGGCCCGCAGCGGCCCGAGGTGGGCCGGGCCGATCACGACCGGGTGGCCCGGGCGGCCGTCGTACGTCGCGCGAGCCAGGACGGCGGGGTCCTCGGTGTCGACCGCCCCGAGCACCCGTCGTACGACGGCGGCGGTGACGTCGGGCAGGTCGACGAGCATCACCACGGCGGGCCGGTCCGGCTCGAGGGACTCGAGGGCGCCGGCGAGGGAGTCGCTCAGCCCCTCCGTCGCCAGGGGTACGGCGCTCACGCCTGCCAGCCCGGGATCGTCGCTGCCGGCCGGCAGCGTGGCGAGCACCGAGCCGCAGCCGCCGTCGAGCAGGACCCGGCAGGTGCGCTCCAGCCAGGTCTCGCCCGAGTCCGTGCGCACGAACGCCTTCGGGCCGCCGTACCGCCGACCGCGGCCGGCGGCCAGCACCACCCCGACGGGAGCCATCAGGCGTGGGCCAGCGACAGCTTGACCGCGAAGCCGAGGAAGACCGTGGCGACGGTGGAGGTGCCGGCCGCGGACAGCGCGCGGCGGCGGCGGAAGACCTCGGCGAGCCGGACCCCGCTGAAGATCAGCGTCGAGAGGTACGCCGCGCTGGCGATCTCGAGGAGCGTGCCGAGGAACAGGAACGACAGCACCGGCCGCGGGTAGCTCGGGTCGACGAACTGCACGAAGAACGCGATGAAGAACAGGATCGCCTTCGGGTTGAGCAGGCTGATGCCGAGCGCGCGGCGGTACGGGCGCTCGAGCTCCTCGACGCTCACCCCGGCCGCGGCGGCGAGCACCGTGTCGCGGCGGGTTCGCCAGGTCTTCCACGCGGCCCGGAGCATCGTGAACGCCAGCCAGCCGAGGTAGCCCGCGCCGACGAACTTCACCACGTCGAAGGCGACCGCGTTCGCCTTCAGCAGCGACGCGACGCCGGCCGCCGAGAGCGCCATCAGGATCGCGTCGCCGGTCCAGACACCGGCCGCGGCGGCGTACGCCTTGCGGGGGCCGCGGCGCGCGGCGACGGAGAGGACGTACAGCGAGTTCGGGCCCGGCAGCAGGATGATCAGCACCAGACCGAGGAGGTACGTCGACAGGTCGGTGATGCCCAGCACCCGTTGATTCTCGCACCGTCGGGGTCGGGAGGCCTACTCCTTTCGGGCGGCTTCCGGGCAGGACTAGCGTGGGTCCTCCCCACCCATCGAAGGAGATGCCATGACCGACACGGCCGGCGGCCCGTCGCTCCCCCAGGAGCGACGCCTCGTGACCGAGATCCCGGGCCCGCGATCGCTCGAGCTCGCCGCGCGCAAGAACGCCGCCGTGAGCCGCGCGGTCGGCACCACGCTGCCGGCGTACGCCGTGGCGGCGGGCGGCGGTGTGCTGGTCGACGTCGACGGCAACTCGCTGATCGACCTCGGCTCCGGCATCGCCGTGGCGACGGTCGGCAACAGTGCGCCGAAGGTCGTCGAGCGGGTGCAGGAGCAGGTCGCGGCGTTCACGCACACCTGCTTCATGATCAACCCGTACGAGGGCTATGTGGAGGTCGCCGAGGCGCTCAACCGGCTGACCCCCGGCGACCACGAGAAGCGCTCCGCGCTGTTCAACTCCGGTGCCGAGGCGGTCGAGAACGCCGTCAAGATCGCGCGGTCGCACACCGGCAAGCAGGCGGTCGTGGCGTTCGACCACGCCTACCACGGCCGCACCAACCTGACCATGGCGCTGACCGCGAAGTCGATGCCCTACAAGTCCGGCTTCGGCCCGTTCGCCGGCGAGGTCTACCGCGCGCCGATGTCCTACCCGTTCCGCGACGGCGGGCTCGACGGCCCGACGGCCGCGAAGCGCGCGATCGAGGTCATCGAGAAGCAGGTCGGCGCGGCCAACCTGGCCGCCGTCGTGATCGAGCCGATCCAGGGCGAGGGCGGCTTCGTCGTACCGGCCCCGGGGTTCCTGCCCGCGCTGGTCGAGTGGTGTCGCGCGAACGACGTCGTGTTCATCGCCGACGAGGTGCAGAGCGGGTTCGCCCGCACCGGGGATCTGTTCGCTTGCGAGCACGAGGGCGTCGTACCCGACCTCATCGTGACGGCCAAGGGCATCGCGGGCGGCCTGCCGCTCTCGGCCGTGACGGGCCGCGCCGAGATCATGGACGCGCCGCACGGCGGCGGCCTCGGCGGCACGTACGGCGGCAACCCGCTCGCCTGCGCGGCGGCGCTCGGCGTCATCGAGACCATCGAGTCCGAGGGGCTCGTCGACCGGGCGCGCTCGATCGGCAAGACCATGCTCGACCGGCTCGGGGCCGTCCAGGCGAACGACCCGCGCCTCGGCGACCTCCGTGGCCGCGGGGCGATGATCGCGGTGGAGCTCGTCAAGCCGGGTACCACCGAACCGGACGCCGCGCTGACCGCGCAGGTCGCCGCGGCCGCCCACCGGCAGGGCCTGATCGTGCTGACCTGCGGGACGTTCGGCAACGTGCTGCGCTTCCTGCCGCCGCTGTCCATCCCCGACCACCTACTGACCGAGGCGCTCGACCTGCTCGAGCGGATCTTCGAGGAGACGAAATGACCGAGGACTTCGGACCTGCCATCGCCAGCGTCGACACCGGCCTGCGCATCAACGGCCGGTCGGTGACGACCGACGCCACCATCGACGTGCACGACCCGGCCAGCCGGAGGACGGTCGCGCAGGTCGCCGACGGGGGCCCGGACCATGCCCGCGCCGCCGTCGACGCCGCTGCCGCCGCCTTCCGGGCCTGGGCGGACACGACGCCGCGCGAGCGCGGCGAGGTGCTGCGCAAGACCTACGAGCTGATGGTCGCCGACACCGACCGGCTCGCCGCGCTGATGAGCGCCGAGAACGGCAAGAGCCTCGCCGACGCCAAGGCCGAGGTCGCGTACGCCGCCGAGTTCTTCCGCTGGTTCGGCGAGGAGGCCGTGCGCAGCGACGGCGACTACTCGGTCGCGCCGGCGTCCGGCGCGCGCACCTTCGTGACCCACCAGCCCGTCGGCGTCGCCGCGCTCGTGACGCCCTGGAACTTCCCGGCCGCGATGGCCACCCGCAAGATCGCGCCGGCGCTGGCAGCCGGCTGCACCGTCGTGCTCAAGCCGGCCAGCGAGACCCCGCTGACCGCGCTCGCCGTCGCCGACCTGATGAAGGAGGCCGGCTGCCCCGACGGCGTCGTCAACGTGGTGACCAGCTCCGACTCCGGCTCCCTGGTCTCGGCCTGGCTCGAGGACGAGCGGGTGCGGATGATCTCCTTCACCGGCTCGACCCCGGTCGGCCGCAACCTGCTGAAGCAGGCCGCCGAGCGGGTGGTCAACGCCGGCATGGAGCTGGGCGGCAACGCCCCCTTCATCGTCACCGCCGACGCCGACCTCGACGAGGCGGTCAAGGGCGCGATGATCGCGAAGTTCCGCAACGGCGGACAGGCCTGCACCGCCGCCAACCGGTTCTACGTCCACGCCGACGTCGCCGACGACTTCGTCGCCCGCTTCGGCAAGGCCGTCGAGGCGCTCTCCGTCGGCCCGGCCGCCGACGGCAGCGACGTCGGCCCGATGATCACCGAGAAGGCCGCCAAGGGCATTCGCGCGATCCTCGACACCGCGGTCGCCGCGGGCGCCACCATCGCCCACCAGGCCGGCGCGCCCGAGGGCTGGTACGTCGCCCCGACGATCCTCACCGACGTCGCCCCCGACGCCGAGATCCTGACCGGTGAGATCTTCGGACCCGTCGCCCCGATCGTCACGTGGACCGACACCGAGGACATGCTGCGCCAGGTCAACGACACCGAGTTCGGGCTGGCGGCGTACCTCTACGCCGGGCGGCTCCAGGACGGCCTCAAGCTCGCCGAGCGGATCGAGGCCGGCATGGTGGGCGTCAACCGCGGCCTCGTCTCCGACCCGTCCGCCCCCTTCGGTGGCGTCAAGCAGTCCGGCATCGGCCGCGAGGGTGCCCGCGACGGCATCCGGGAGTTCCAGGAGACGCGGTACTTCTCCGTCGACCTCTGACTCCTCCGCTGCGCGCCACCGTCGTCGGTGGCGCGCAGCCCGTCGGTCGGGCAGCCTGAGTCGTTGGCCGGTGGGACCTTCTTGCGCGGCGCTTGGGTTGCGATCGACAGCAGCTACGGGACGAGGGGGTCTTCGGTCGGGCGCCGTCGCCGGCCGGCGGGTGGTCGAGCCCTGACCCAGGGTGGTCGAGCTTGTCGAGACCCTGGCGATCGGGTTCTTCTCACCCGCCGCGGGGCTGCAGACCGACAGCAGCTACCGGACGAGGGGGGCTTCGGTCGGGCGCCGTCGCCGGCCGGCGGGTGGTCGGGTCCTGACCCAGGGTGGTCGAGCTTGTCGAGACCCCTGGCGGTCGGGCTCTTCTCACCCGCCGCGGAGCTGCAGACCGACAGCAGCGACGGGGAGAAGGCGGCTTGCGGTTTCGCGCCGCCGCCGGCTGGCGGGCGGTCGCGCCCTGACCCAGGTGGTCGAGCTT
>Ga0123353_10003669_pt1 | contig 19484 bp, 17 predicted proteins | sample TergutLab28metaG_3_FD_92763 | JGI IMG/M metagenome (GOLD analysis project Ga0123353, IMG submission 92763) | Labiotermes labralis P3 segment gut microbial communities from Petit-Saut dam, French Guiana - Lab288 P3 | ecosystem: Host-associated > Arthropoda: Insects > Digestive system > Gut ... | reverse complement strand
GCTACGGCCTCGACCGCATCCTCGCCTATCTCGAAGAAACCTCACAAACCGAAGCCGCCATGGCTATCTTCGCCATGAACGCCGCTGGCTGCCTCTGGGCGCTGGCGCGCTTGCTTTTTGGGCAGGCGTGGGTGGTTGTGGGTTGTTCAGGAGGGCCGAGTTAGAAAAATACCGGCCCGTCCAAGACCGGCTTTTTATGAGCGATTTTGATCGGCAAATACGGATTTGGGGGCAAGGCCTGCCGGAGGGACAGGGGGAGAAGCGAATTGATTGATAAAGAATTTCCTTTAGTTGCGGGGGCCATATGGTTGGATAGTTCAGTTATAAAGAAATACTGGTTCTCTCTATTGGTGATGGTGCTATTATAGCACGGCTTACCAAAAAAGCGAGACCGCACCGAAAGTATTTTCGGCTTTTTCGCGCGCTTGACTTGCGGCGGCATGGCTGCTATAATAGTGATATTCAACATGAGAGGAGGCCGCGCCCATGCCCGTCCCCCGCAACGCCCTCATGGATACCCTGCGCCTGCTGGCCTCCCTCTTCGTGGTGCTGCTGCACGCGCCGCTGCCCGGGGCTCTCGGCGAGGCGGCAAGGCCGATCGCGCGCTGCGCGGTGCCGTTTTTCTTCATGGTGTCCGGCTGGTGGCTGGCGGATAACGACATGGCCGTGATCAAAGCGCGCCTGGATAAGCAGGCCCGGCGGATGGCCCTCCTGCTGGCCGCAAGCTGCGCGGCCTTCTTCGCCATGAACATCGCCTACAGCGTCTTCATCGACAAAACGGGATTCATGGCCCCGTTCAAAGCATTCTTCGATTATCGCGCCATCGCCTCGTTTCTGGCCTTCAACAACACGAACTTGTTCTGGCCCGGCGGCGCGGCGCACCTGTGGTTTTTGGCCGCGCTGCTGTACGCGCTGCTCCTGCTGCGCGCGGCGCTGGAGCGCATCCCCCTGCGGTGGCTGTACCTGCTCATCCCGGCGCTGCTCGCCGCCGCGATTCCCCTGGCGGGCTTCGCCGCGCGGGGCATCGAGGGCGTGCAGGAGCGCGGCATGATCACCCGCAACTTCCTGTTCACCGGGCTCCCCTGCGTACTGGCGGGGATGTGGCTGCGGCAGAACCGCCGCAGGCGCGAACGCCTGCCGGATTGGGCCGTCCTCGCGCTGCCTTTCGCCTGCGCCGCCCTGTGCCTGCTGGAGCATTTCACCCTCCTGCGCAACCCCTTCGGGCCCGCGCGCTTTTTGCTGGCGGCCAGCCTGCTGCTGCTCAGTTCACGCTTTCCCTCAGCCACGGGAAAGTCCTTCCTCCCCCGCTGGGGCGGGAAATATTCCCTGATGATTTACATCCTGCACTACCCCATTGTCTCCGGCCTGAAATGGCTTGTCACGCGCGGCCTGCCCGGGCAGGTTTTCGCCTGGGGCGGCGCGGTGATTGCCTTTGCGGCAGCGCTGGTGTTTGCGGTGGCGTGGGAGTGGGGGAAGGGGAAAATGCGTGTGCTGACGAAAGCGCGCTAGGTACGTCGCTCCGCGAACCCATCCTCACCCGCCCGAGGCGGGAGCTCCTTCCACAGGAAGGAGCCTGGGGGTTTAGGTGGAACACGTCATCGAACCCCCAAGACCTGTGGTCGCATTACTTGCTTGCGGCTTAAGCCCCAAGGCTCCTTCCTGTGGAAGGAGCTCCCGCCTCGGGCGGGTGAGGATGGAAGTGCGGAGCACCATCGCGGAGCGGCGTTCCTCGTGCGAAACGCACAACTGTAGGGGACGGCGTCCTCGACGTCCCACGCAAAACCTTGCTTAAACGCCCAGGGGCGTCGGGGACGCCGCCCCCTACGGCACTGCGTTACTACAAACCGGGAGGTTTCACATACATGCACACCGACCCCAAAATAGAGGAGCTCACCCGCTGGTTCGGCGAGTGGTTCCTTGACGGTACTACACCGCAAACGGGCCAAATGACCCAGGCGCTGCACCCCTACACGGAGCTGTTCTCGCCCATACAGGTCAACCGGCTGCATCTTAAAAACCGGCTGGTGATGGCACCCATAGGCAACATCTCCATGTGCGAGGAGACCGGGCGGCCCGGCGAGAAGATGATCGCCTACTTCGCCGAGCGGGCGAAGGGCGGCGTGGGGCTCATCACCACGGGGCTGATCCCCGTGACGCACCACATCGACCATTCGCTCACCGAGCCCGGCCAGCTGAGCTATTTCCCCCGCATAGACAGAAGCCGCACGGTCTTCGCCGGCTGGAGAGATTTAGTGCAGCGCTGCCACTCCCATGGCGCCAGGGTGTTCGTGCAGCTTTCGGCGGGGCTCGGGCGCGTGGGCAACCCCCAGTGCCTGCTGAACAAATACCAGTTCCCCTGTTCGGCCTCCCTGAACCCCAATTTTTACATGCCCAATGTGCCCTGTTTGCCGCTGACCGACGGCAAAATCAAAAGCGTCGTGAAGGCCATGGGCCAGGCCGCCGCCGACGCCAAGGCCGCGGGCCTGGACGGCGTGTATATTCACGGCCACGAGGGCTACCTCATCGAGCAGCTGCAAAACCCGGCTTTCAATCGCAGGAAGCTGGGCAAATACGCCGATTGGCAGCGCTTCGGCATCGAAATGATCGAATATATCCGGGAGCGCGTGGGCGTGGACTACCCCATTATGTTCCGGATCGACCTCTCCCTGGCCCTGAACGAGACCTACGGCAAGCGCATGGACGGCACTTACATGAAAAAATTCAAGAAGGGCCGGACGATAGAGCAGACCCTGGAATATCTGAAAAATCTCGTCAAGGCCGGCGTAGATATGGTGGACGTGGACCTCGGCTGCTACGACAACTGGTGGCTGCCGCACCCCCCCGAGGGGATGCCCCCCGGCTGCTACCTGGATATCGCGCAGATCACGAAAGATTGCTTTGCCCGGGAAAACATCTTGTCAAACGCGGGCTTGCCCGTGCCTGTCGCCGCCGTGGGCAAGCTGGGCTACCCCGATTTGGCCGAGAGCGCCCTGCGGGGCGGCAAGTGCGACATGGTGATGCTGGGCCGCCCCCTGCTGGCCGACCCCGAATGGCCCAACAAAGCGCGCTCCGGCCGCGTGGAAAACATCATCCCCTGCATAGGCTGCCAGGAGGGCTGCATCAACGAGTTCGTGGAGGGCGGCCACCCCCAGTGCGCCGTGAACCCGAGAACGGCCTTCGAGGACATTTACCCGGCTTCGCCCCTCGCGGCAGAGAAGCGGCAAAAAGTAGCCGTGATCGGCGGCGGCCCGGCCGGGATCACCTGCGCGGTGACGGCGGCGCGGCGCGGCCACAGCGTCACCCTTTTCGAGAAGAACGCCGCCCTGGGCGGGCGTGCGATCCCCGGGAGCATCCCCGGCTGCAAGCTGGACTTCGCGAACTACCTGCAATACTTACGTCACTGGGTGGAAAAATCTTCAAAAGAGCACGACTTAAAAATCAGGCTGAACACCGAGGCCGCGCCGGGCACGCTCAGGAGCTTCGACCAGATCGTCGTGGCCGCCGGTTCAATTGACCTGGAGCTAAAGCTGCCCGGCTGGGAGCAGGCCAGGCCCCTCCAGGCCGTGGAGGTGCTGGAGCGCCCGGAACGCATCGACGGCGCGAAAACCGTGGTGATCGTCGGCGGCGGCAGCGTGGGCTGCGAGCTGGCCTATTTCCTCGCCAAGGAGAAAGGCAAAGACGTCACCGTCATCGAGCAGCAGGCTGCGTTTATGAAAGGCGTCTGCACCGCCAACCGTGGGTATTTGCTGAAATATCTCTACGACGCCAATGTCAGGCTCATGAACTGCACGTCCCTGCTGTCCTACGGGCTGTTCGGCGTCACCGTGCTGCGCAACGCCTCCAAAACCGTGCCGAATCCCTACGTCAGCTGGACGCCCCTCCTGCCCGAGAACGTGCTCAACCCCCTGGCCCCGAAGGTCAAAGACCAGCCAGAGGAGCTCTTCCGCGAGGCCGACGCGGTCATCCTCGCGGTGGGCGCGCGCCCCAACGAGGCCCTGTTCCACGCCCTCCAGGCGGCCTTTCCAACCATACCCGTGCACAACATAGGCGACAGCTTCCAGCGCGGCAAGGTCCTCGAGGCCACGCGCAGCGGCTATAGGCTTGGACTTAACCTCTAAAATTTTTTCTACAAAGGAGAATCGTCATGATCTTAGCATTTGCCAATTCGCTCTTCCTGAAGCTTGCGGGTTTCCTGCTGTCCGGCCTCCTTTTCATCACAGGGGCGGCCCCGGCCGCGCCCGCCGCGCCAATCGAGGCCAAAGACCCCGAAAGTGTAGAGCTGCAGTTCAGCGTCGTCGCCGACGTGCACATGGAGACCTACACGCTCTTCCGCTTCCGGGATTTCGCGCAGGTCTTGACAGACATGGCCTCGGCCAAACAGCGGCAGGACGCCCTTGTCCTCGTGGGCGACAACACCATGAACGGCCAGATCACCGAGTATATCATGCTCTACGGCCTGCTCTCGCGCTATGACAGCTCGAAGAATTTCCTGATGGCCATGGGCAATCATGACCTGAACCAGAGCACCTACGAAACCTCCGCTGCCATCAGACGGCATAATTTTTTCCTGCGCTCCTACACAGGCGCAGCAAACGACAAGCCCTATTATAACCAGATGAACTATAGAATAACGAGTGCTTTCTATGACGGTGGACTTCATTATCAGATAGAAAATCCCTACACCTTTATCATTCTCGGCGATGAAGACCCCCAGGAGGACACCACAGCGACAATCTCCCAAATCCAGCTGGACTGGCTGGCTGCAACCCTTGAGAAGGCACTGAAAGGCTATCCCATCTTCATCTTCTTGCACCAGCAGCTGGGCCACACCTTCGCCTGGGAGTGGGGCGGCGTAGGCGAGCAGTCCGAGGCAATACGGGAGATCATCGAGCAGTACGAGAACGTCTTTTTCTTCAATGGCCACCTGCACAGGCCCTTCGAGGTCAAGGAGATTGGCGGCGTGACCTACGTCAACCTGCCAACGCTGCTCAGCGGCGCGCAGACCGGCATCGGCTGCCAGGTGGAGGCCTACGAGGACAGGGTCGTCCTGCGCGCGCGGGACTATGTTGCGGGGGAATGGCTTGACGAATACTCATTTGATGTGTACGCCAAATAGATTTCACTCCACCCCGCCCCGCAATAATTCCGCGTGCCTGCAAGCCAGCGCCTGCGTGATATACGGCGCGGTGAAAAACAGGGGAATGATGGGCAGGCTCATCAGGTACCAGGGCAAAAAGCCCAGCCGGAAGCGCAGCAGGGCGGCGCAGCGGCCGTCGGTGCGCGCGGCGCTTAATCGCAGGGCGTTCTTCAGCTTGCAGCGCGGCTGCTTGGCCAGCACGGGCAGCACCAGCGCGTAGCGTTGCGCCGTGGCCCCATAGAACACCAGCCCCAGCAGCAGCAGGGCCGCGCCCCCGCCGACGGCGCTCAAAAACAGCCCCATGGAGAGGTCGCCGGATTGCGCCTGCCAGAGCGTGCCGATGAGCAGGAATCCCCCCGGCAGCAAATAAAGAACCGCCCAAAGCAATTTGCGCAGAAAAATCGCAATCACGAACCGCGAAGCTTTCAAAGCCCAGCGGGGCTGGAGCCAGAAGAGCACCCGGGCGGCGCAGCGCCTGCGGCCATCCGCCCCGCCGAAGTACCAGGCCTCGCGGCCCACGCGCAGGGGGGCGCACAGCAGCGCCGCCAACAGGCCGAGCAGCACGGCTCCTCCGGCTTTGCCCCAGCGCAGGCCCATGTCCGCCATGGGGGTGTGGTTGGGGATGGCCGCGGCGGCACGGCTCGCGGCGAAATCCAGCAGCAGCGGCAGAAAGCCCGCCCCCGCCGCCAGCAGGAAGCCTATCACGAGCAAGCCCGCCGCCGTGCCCCTATGGCCATGTAAGAGCTGCCTGGCCCAGACGCGGGTTGCTTTATTTCTTTGGTGCGCAAGCCTCATGAGAAATCCTCCTGGGCCAAAATGTTCAGAATTAGTATGGCCGGGAGAAGAAAATTTATTGCATATGCGAGCCATCTGTGATATGATTGGTCTATCAACATGAATCATGAGGAAATTATCTTGAAAACAACAAAACGCACACTCGCTCTGTGCACAGGCCTGCTGCTGTGCCTGGCCTGCTTTGCCCTGCCAATCAGCGCGGCTGACGCCCTCCCAGCTCAGGGGGAATTGAAAATGATCACCTACAACATTGACGGCCTGCCGCTGCCCGCGTTCATCAACGGCTACGGCCACTACCCCTGGCGGGACGCCGCCGAGATCGGCCGCCAGATTGCCGCGGACGGCTGCGCCCTGCTGGCCGTACAGGAGGACTTCAGCAACTATTTCTCCATCCGGCGCGCCTTCGCCGCCCCGTATTACAGCTATAACCAGGGCAACATCCCCGCCGGGGACGGCCTGGACTTCTTCTCGCAGCACCCGATTTACAACATCGAGCGCCGCGCCTGGGCGCAGCGCTACGGCGGCTTCACCTACGGGGCGACTGACGAGTACACCCCCAAGGGCTTCCAGCACGCGGTGATGGAGCTGGCCCCCGGGGTGTACCTGGACGTCTATAACCTCCACGCCAACGCCGGCGGCGGCGGGGCGGGCAACCCCGCCGCCGCGGCCCGCCGCGCGCAGTTCCAGCAGCTGAGCGCCTACATGCAAGAGCACTCGCAGGGCCGCGCCGTGGTGGTGCTGGGGGACTTCAACACCCGCCTGCGCCAGCCCTTCGACGGCCTGTACGAGGTTCTCATGGAGCCCAACGGCCTGCGGGACACCTGGGCCGAGACGTTCAACGACGGCCGGGAGGCGTACACCGGCCAGAGCGACTGGTACCAGGAATCGGGCGTGGACCGCATCATGTACCGCAGCGGGGATGCGGTGGCACTCACGCTGGTGACGTCCTGCCACCAGCCCTGGCGCACCGCCGAGGGCCGCGACCTCTCCGACCACGCCTTCAGCTGGGCGGCGACCTTCGCCTATGCGTTCACCGGCGTGACGGAGGAGGGCGTCGAGCTGGGCGCGCCCAAACCCATGCCTGTGCTGGAGAAGGCCTGGGGGTATATCTATCACTTTTTCCGGGATTTAGGGATTCTATTCACAAAGGATCTGCCGAATTTGCTGGGGGTGTAATCTTGAAACAGCCCCTCCAGTTCTATCTCATCGCCGACCTGCACTACTTCGATAACGCTCTGGGCGCTGAAGGCGAGGCCTATGAGGCGCGCAGCCTCACCGACCAGAAGTGCATCGCCGAGACGGGCGCGATCATTGACAGCGCCTTCGCGCGGCTGGCCGCTGATACGCAGACGAATATAATCTTGATCGCGGGGGACATGACCTTCAACGGGGAGGCCGCGAGCCACAGGGCTATGATTGGCAAGCTGGAGATGCTCAGGGCGGCCGGGAAGAAGATATATATGATCACCGGCAACCACGACGGCGACAACATGCCCTATGCCTTTGCCGGGGAGGCGCGCATCCTGGTGGAGGAGACCACGCGGGCGCAGCTGCCGGGGCTGTATTATGAATACGGCCTGCGGGACGCCATCGCCGTGGACGAACAGCGGCGCTGCTACGTTGCACAGGTGGGAGAGGGCGTGCGCCTGCTGGGGATCAACTACTTCCTGGGCAAGAAGAACAGCGGCATGGAAGCCGTGATGGACTGGATCGTAGAACAGATCGAGAATGCCAACGCCCAGGGTGAGTTGATCTTCGGCATGATGCACGTGCCGCTGCTGCCGGGCTCGCCCATCCTCGCCGGGGAAGGCGACGCCAAAATCAAGGACTGGAAGGACATCGCCACCAGGCTGGCCGATGCCAGGCTGCCGCTGATGTTCACCGGGCACATGCACATGCAGTCGGTCAACAAGCTCACAACGCCCGCCGGGAATTTTATTTTTGATATTTGCACGGGCGCCCTGGCGGGCGGGCCATGCGCCATGCGCAAGGTCACGATTGACAACAATTGGGTCATGCGCATTGAAAGCTCCACTGTGGAGGACTTCGACTGGGACAAGAACGGCATGACAGCGCAGGAATATTTTCAGTGGCGCTTCAACCGCAAAATCGACCACGAAATTTTCGAATACCTGAAGAAGCTCGGTATCAAGAAAAACGGGCCGATTGCAGCACTCGTGCGCAAAAACCCCCTGTTCCCCTTCGCCATTGACCTGGTGCGCAATATCTTTTACGGCGACCAGCCCTACACCAGGGACACCCACGAGTACGCCCGCGCGATGCGGCTGCTTGCGCAGCTCTGGCCGATTGTGTGGGCTGCGGAGCAAACCCTAGGGCACAAAAACGCGCTCTTCCGCGACATCCCCGCCCTGACGGCCTCCCTGATCGGCAAGGAGCGTAAGGTTGATTATAACGCTATGATTTGTTTGCGGCACGGGAGCATATCTGAACTGAAAAATTCAAAATAACCATCCAACCCAGAAAGCCCCCCTCGCTTGCGAGGGGGGAAGGCGCGCAGCGCCGGGGGTGTCCTTGAGGGGCCGCATAGCGACACACAATGATACCCCTACTTCACCAGCCTGCTCACCTTGAAAAACGCCCAGGCCCCCGCGTGGGCCGGGGGCGTTATCGCCTGCGTGCGCTTGAGGGTACTCACGGCCTGGGAGTGCGCCTCCAGGTTGTTCACGCAGGTGACGCGCAGGCTTGCCTGAATATCTTCGGCGCTGGCCCCGTTGGAATTGACAGTCAGCGTGACCGGCGCGCCGGGGAAGAGATCGGCGAAGTTGTCGCTGAAATTGCCCGCCGCCAGGTCGCTCTCGAGGAAGACGGCGCGGGCGAAGCTGTCGCTTCGGATTGTGACATGGGCGAGGCCATCCTTTACCTCGACACTTGAAGTAAACGCGCAGCGCGGGAGGCATAGATTTTTTTCTTTATCGAAGAGCAGCGTGCGCTCGGAGAGCAGCTCGTTGCCGTCTTTCAGCTGCACGCGCAATACGAGATCGCAGCCGCGCTCCTGGCCGGTGAGGTCGGCGGCTATAAAGGCGCACAGGGGCGGGGCATTCACGGGGCACTCGTTGGAATAGAGCACACGCCCGGAAAAGTCCATCAGCTGCCGCACGAGGGTGAGCCTGCGGGCCTGCTGTGTGTCGTTTAAAATGTAAACTTTCGTGACGCCCCGGTCGTCATCAATCGACAGCGACACCGGCGCGTTGAAGCGGCGCGCGAAGTATTGCAGGGCCTTGGCCTTGCCTGTATAATCTATGCTGGACCAGGAGGTGACGGGCCAGCAGTCGTTGAGCTGCCAGTAGAGGCTGCCGTTGCAGCGCCCCCGGTTTCGCCGCCAGTGTTCGGTGGCGTAGGCCACGCTGTCCGCCTGGGCGATCTGGGAGAGATAGGCCAGCCCGGCGAATTTTTTGGGCAGGCGATTGTTCGCCAGCACATAGTAAATAATCTTCTCATTGCCGCTCATGCATTTCTGGTGCGACTTCATCGCGGGGTCGCTGAGCTTCGGCTCGCCCTCGCCCGCATAGGCGCGCAGCGCCCCGGCGCTTGGGAAGGACTGCTGGCCGAACTCGCTGCAAAAGCGCGTCATGCGCCCCCGGAAGAAGCGCAGCTCCTGCAGGCCGTGCCAAACCTGCCACAGGTGGGTGTCGCCCTCGCCGTCGCTCTCCACGCCCCGCATGAAGGCGCTCCCGGCGGGCGAGGTGGCGGTGAAGGGGGTCTGCGTGTCGAGTTCGTTCGCCCAGGCGGGCAGGGTCTCCCAGAAGAACCTGCCCTGCTGCGCGTGCAATTCGCGGTGGGTCAGCCGCCACATCATGGACATGGACTCGATCTCGTTGTTGCCGCACCACAGCGCCAGGCTGGCCCGATGCCGCAGCCGCGTGACGTTGTACTCGACCTCGTCCTTTACGTTCCGCAAAAAATCCTCACGGTCAAATGGGTACGGCGCGCAGGCGAAGGCGAAGTCCTGCCACACCAGCAGGCCCATGCTGTCGCAGAGATCATAAAACTCATCCGTTTCATAGTAGCCGCCGCCCCACACGCGGATCATGTTCATATTGGCGTCTACGCATTGTTGCAGCAGTTCGCGCCTGGTCTCTTTGGTGGCCCTGTCGGGGAAGGCATCCGGCGGGATCCAGTTGGCCCCCTTGGCGAAGATGGGCACGCCGTTCAAGACAAACTGGAAGTTACTTCCAAACTCGTCCTTTTCCCGGTTGAGCGCAATCGTGCGCAGGCCGATTTTGCGCTTCATGACGTCGACGACCTCGCCGTTGTACAGCGCCTCTGCAATAATTTTGTACAGCGGCTGTTCGGCTTTCCCGGAGAGCTCCCGCGTCCACCAGAGCGCGGGCTTCTCGATGACAGCCTCCAGGGTGTCGCCGTCGCTGCGGGCGAGGACATCCCCGGCGGGAGACAAAAGAGTCACACGCAGCTTCACGCCCGGCCGGAGCGCCTCGGCGTTCGCCTTCACGCTGACCTTGACCTGCCCGTCCGCGTGTTCCTGCGCGGTCTCCATGGGCAGCAGCTTCGCGTTGCGATAGAAATGCAGCGCAATCTCCCCGGTGATGCCGCTCACGGGGATGCGCGGGCCCCAGTCCCAGCCGAAGTGGCACTGCGCCTTGCGTATGTGCACCCGCCCGGGGAAGTTCATGTCCGGCGCGGTGGGGAACTCCTTCGCCATGGCCGCCGCATAGCGCATGGGGGAATCGAATTCCACGCGCAGCTGATTCTCCCCCGCTTCGACCGCCCCGGTCACGTCAAAGCTGTAGCCTATGTGATTGTTCCTGCCCTCGCCAACAAGTATATCGTTGACATACACGCGGCACAGGGTGTCCAACTGCGCGCAGAAGAGCTCTATCCTGTCCGCAGCCAGGTCCTCGGGCGCCAGGGCAAACGTGCGCATGTAGTCGAAGTCCGCCTCGCCCACCCACAGGGCCTTCCCCTCGTTGGTGCCGGTGAAGGGGTCCTCGATTTTCCCCAGGCGCAGCAGGTCGTGATAATTGCACCCCGGCACCGTGGCGGGCAGGGCTGTGCGGTCGCCCCACTGTTTAAAAGTCCAGTCCGGGCCGGAAAGGGAGAGGGTTTTCATGGTGGTTGCACCTTTCAAAAATGATTTCCGGCGCTGCGAAGCCGCGCCCATGAATTTTTACAGCCAGCGCATCCACAGCCAGCCGAAGAACACGATCTTCAATATAAATTGCAATATCGGCGGCCAGTCGGGCCACAGCACCCAGCCCAGGCCGGTGAGCACTACCCGCAGCGCCCATTGCAGCAGGCCGGGGCCGGGCTCGGGCGGCGGCTCGTTCTCGCGCAGCCCGTCAATCGCGTTTTGCAGTGCCGTCACCTGCGCGTCCACCTGCGCCTGCGTGGCGTTCCCGTCGTTCGCCACAGCCTGCGCGGCGGTTATGGCCGTTTGCAGGGCGTTCCAGGTTGTGTCGGTGTGGTTGCCTTTTTCAATGGCCTTGGCTTGGGTTAGTTTTGCTGTCAAAGCCGCTTTGTCTGTCGCAATCAGCCCGTCAATCGCGTTTTGCAGTGCCGTCACCTGCGCGTCCACCTGCGCCTGCGTGACGTTTCCGTTGTCCGCCACGGCCTGCGCGGCTGTTATTGCCGCTTGCAGGGCGTTCCATGTGGCATCGGTGTTGTTGCCTTTCTCTATGGCCTTGGCTTGGGTTAGTTTTGTGGTTAGGGTGGTTTTGTCAGCGTTTTGCGGGTCGAAAATAAAGTTTTCATCATCCCATTCGCCGGTGAAGCCGATTACATCGGATTCGCTCGCCATATTATTGAAATGGCACCAAAGCCTCTCCAATTGCAAGCCGGTTACGTCAAGAGTAGTTAACTGATTATATTCGCAGCGAAGATTGGTAAGGCCAGAGGGCAGCGCAGGCAATTCGGTCAATTGATTGTAATGGCAGTCCAGCCATGCTAGACTTGCAGGCAATTCTGGCAGTTCTGTCAGTAGATTTTGATCACAATCAAGTCTCCATAAACCAGCTGGTAGCGTAGGCAGCGCGGTGAGCATATTACCCCAACACCAAAGAAAGCCTAGATCGGATGGTAGATCGGGCAACTCAACTAACTGATTGAAATTGCAAATCAGCCCTTGAATCCCAGAAGGTAATGCAGGTAGTGCAGTTAATGGATTACTATCGCAACAAAGAGATTGCATATCTAATGGCAACACAGGCAGCTCCGTCAGTTGATTCATGCCGCAATCAAGAAAGGTTAGACTAAAAGGAAGAGCAGGCAATACAGAAAGCTGATTGAGGCCACAGTTTAAATAAGCTAGACCAGAAGGTAGCTCTGGCAACGCTGTCAATTTATTGCCATAGCAGCTTAGATAGTTAAGACTGGAAGGTAACACGGCCAACTCAGAAATCTGGTTGTAATTGCAATCAAGCCATTCCAGGGCCGTGAAATATTCCAACCCAGCGAGACTTGTTAAACTCCCATAATCTTCCCAATCCCCTGACACATCCAGCTCCCTCACCTCCGCCACATCCGTATCCAGTATCACATCCTTCCCGATGAGCGCCTGCACCGCCGCCCTGAACGCGGGATCGGTGAACGCGGCGGTGATGTCAACCCCCTGCGCACCGGCAGGCATGGACATAGCCCCGCACAGCAGCACTGCTGCCAGCAGGATAGCAAGTAGGCGGTTGGTTGGTTTTTTCATGGTGGAAAGTCCTTTCATAAATTATTTGTGTTCGCTGGGTCACGGCCGACCAAAGGTCTGCCCTACGGGGATACGGCCGGGGGCCGGGGCCAAAGGCCGTGGAAAATGCGCAGGTATGCTTGCGATTGCCTGGCCTCGGGCCATATCCCCGTAGGGCAGACCTTCGGTCGGCCGTGGATGGGGCGCGGAATAAATAACAGACCTACTTCAATATTACCCGATACACCGCGTCCAGCAGCGCATCCGGCACGAGCTCCGCCATGCCCAGCAGCTTGCTGTTCTTCACCCGGTAGTTGATCTTCGGCTTATCCGCCTGCACGGCCTTCAGCAGGGCGTTGACGAGGTACTTCGGGTCGTTGGCCATCTTGAACTCCATCTCCATCAGGGGCCGCATCTTGTTCAGCACTTTCGTGTAAAATTCCGTGCTTGCAAGCAGCTTCTCGAAGCCGGCGGAGGCGTCGCTGTGCATGTTGGTCTTGAAGGAGCCCGGCTGGATTTTGACAACAGGCACGCCGAGGTACATCAGCTCCCGGCGCAGGCTGTCGTTGTAGGCCTCCACGGCGTACTTGGTGACGGTGTAGGGCCCGTTGAAGGGCTGTGGCTTCATGTAGCCGCACTCGGAGCTGCAATTGATAATCCTGCCGCCCCCGGCGCGAATCATCCCGAAGAACGCGCGGTTGACGCGCACCATGCCCAGCACGTTGATATCGATCATTTTTTGCAGCGTTTTCCCGATCTCGCCCTCCACCATAGAGGCCATGGTGTGGATGCCGGAGAAATTGATCACCGCCTGGAGCGTGTCCGTCGTTTTCCGCACCTCGGCCACGGCTTCCCTGATGCTCTCCTCGCTGGTGACGTTCATGTACACCGGTATGATCCCCGGCACCTGCCCGATCTCCTCCAGCGCCGCCCGGTTGATGTCCGCCGCGAAGACGGTCCAGCCCGCCGCCGCCAGGGCCCGCGCCCCCGCGCCGCCCAAGCCCCCGCCCGCGCCGGTAAACAATGCGTATTTCATGTGATGCCCTCCTGATCTGTTTGTGTTTTGGTGCGGGACGCCCGGGAGGCCGCCCCCTACAGCTATATTTTACTACAGAAGAAGGCCCCTGTCAATTATTTTTCCCTTGACATTCCCTCCCGGCCGCGCTATAATAGACCCGTAAACTGAATACCCGCGCAAATTCGAGCCCGCAGCCTAAAGCATCCGGCTCCCCAACGTCTCCCGCAGGAGACGTTGGGGATGGTACCATGGCGCAGGGCCAATGCGTATGACTGGAAACGGACATGCGTTCCGTGCTTGAGAAGAACTTGCGTTCACACCCCCCGTCAAGGAGGGCAGTATTGCGGTGTGGATCGATTCTTCGGTCCGCGCTTTTTATTCATGCAAATATGCCGCATCTACCGGGCCGGCATATAAATAAATTTTTTTATTCACGAAAGGGGAAACACAATGCATTGGCTGAAACACATCCTCATCTGGACCCTCGTGGTGGCGGTGGCCGTCGGCATCTTCCTGTTCATCAGGAACAGTGAACCCGGCGAAGACAATCCCACCACGAACGCAACGATTGTCACAACCCTAGCACCCACAACCACCCAGGAGCCCACAACTACAACCACTGAAGCGCCCACCACCACCGAAGCGCCCACGACAACGGCTTTCTCCCCCGCAGTCGATCTCGCGTCCTTCACCCGCGGCGACCTCATCGCGGCTTTTGCCGGCACCAACCAGCAGTATACGCGCCAGGTCAGCTGGCTCGATTCGAACAGCGTCCTCAACAACAGAACCTATACCGGCGTGAAGCTCAAGGTTCTGCTCGCCGCCTGCGGCATCGACGTCAGCACGCTGCCCCCGACGGCGGCCATCACCGCGGGCACCACCGATAACCGGCCCGTGACCTACACATACGAGGAGATCATGGACGACACCACCATGCTCGCCTGGCTGGAGGACCGGGGCGGCGGCGACGTGCGCGACGTATCCCGTTTTTGCCACCCCGACAGCGCCGCGGTCGGTTCTGCGGGCCGCTCCGCCCAGAACGTCAACGCCCTGACCATCAGCTGAAATAGCGAGGTAAATGATCTATGTCCATCTGGAAAACCATCCTCACCTGGCTCATGACGGGCCTGATTGCCGTGGCAGCCTTCTTCTGCAACCTCTTCGGCATCGACCCGCCCGAAATGCCGGATTGCCTGACCACCACGGCGGTAGTAACCACGACCGAAGCGCCGGTCAAGGAGCCCGTGACCATCACCATCGGCCGCGCCGAGATTATGGAAATCTTCGCGGCTACCGATCTCGCCTTTGAGCAGCTGTGCCATCTGGAGCCCTCGGCCGGCGGCACGCCCAGCGACAGGACCTACACCGGCGTCGCGCTCATGGACATCCTGGCGCATTACGGCGCCGACCTCAGCGAGATCACCGCCGCCGCCACGCTCACGGTCAGCACCAGCGATAACAGGCCCGTGACCCTCAGCTATGCGCTGTTCAGCCTTGATACCACCATGCTCGCCTGGTACGAGGACAGGTACAACGACGGCAACACCAGCGAGGTCTGCCGCATCGCGCTGCTCGATGGCCTGGCAGGCCTGTTCGCGCAGCAGGTTTCGGGGCTGACGCTCACCTACGCATAGCAAGCCATATGCTGATGTATTTGTTCCGGGGCTGCGGGGCGGCTTTTTAAGCCGCCCGAAGCCCTTGCTTCTTCGCGCGCGGGCGCGTGCACCAAAAACAAGGGGGAGAATTACATGCCATTCTGGAAAACCATTCTCGTCTGGCTTATGACGGGCCTGATCGCCGTGGCGGCCTTCTTCTGCAACCTCTTCGGCATCGACCCGCCCGAAATGCCCGGCTGCCTGACCACCACCGCCGTGACTGCCGTAGCCGAGCCCGTGGAGGTCTGGACGTGGAGCTTCACCCGCGGCGAGGTCATCGCCCTGGCCGAGGAATACGACTTTGACGTCGTCGAGCAGGAGAGCGTGCAGATCCCGCAGCCGCAGGGCGACCCGCGCCACAGGATCTACACCGGCATACGCCTGAGGGACCTTCTGGCGCACTTCGGCATCGACGTGGACGCCCTGGGGGACAACGCCTACCTGCGGGTGGAGGATAGCCCCGACGAGAACAACCGGGGCGGCTTTGCCACGGACTACAGCATCGCCCTGATCCGGGCGGAGGACACCCTCCTCGCCTGGCACGAGGTGTTCGTCATCGACGGCTCGGAGGAGGACGTCATCCGCATGTGCCCCATCTACGGCCCCGCCTTCCAGTTCGTGAAGGACGTCGACACCCTCACCCTCTACGCCTAGGAGAAATATCATGACTAGAAAAATCGTTGCGCCGGCGCGCATATGCGCGCTGCTGCTGGCGGCCTGCCTGTGCCTGGCGCTGTCCGCCTGCGGCACAGGGGCCGGTCAGGCCGATTATTCCATCCTGGAGGGCATAACCATCGCCTTCTCCGGCCTGCCGGGGGGGGAATTCACCGTTGACGCCGCCCGCCTGCCGCACGATTTCACGCAGGCCGAGCGGGAGGCGCTCTCCGTCAACTCCCTGGGCGAGGAGCGGCAGCGGCTGGCCAAGGGCGTGCTGCTGGAGACCATCCTCGCGCAGCACGGCGCGTCGCAGGGGGACTACGCCCGCGCCGAGGCCACCTCCGGGGACGGCTACGCCATCGCCATCCCCGGCGAGGTTTTACGCACGCGGGATATTCTCATCGCTTTCGAGCTCGACGGCGAGATTATACAGCCGCGCCTGGTCGTGCCCGGTGAGCGCGCCATGTACTGGGTGAAAAATCTGCGCGGCATTGAGCTCATCGCCAGCGCCGATGCGCCGGAAGTTACCCGCGAGGTCTCGCTCTCTGACCTGATTGCCGGGCTGAGCGACCGGGCGGAGGACTACAAATACGGCGACGCCGACTGCAAAGCCCTGCCCATCGCCCTGCTGCTGGAGGCCGCGGGGGCCGAGCGGGCGGACTTCGTCACCATCACCGCCGCCGACGGCCTGGTAAAGAACGAGCGATGGTCCACCTTCGCCGGGCAGCTGCTCGTCTTCGAGGGCACGCCCGAAGCGCCGCTGTTCACCGGCCCGGATTTGCCCGAGGGGATGCGGGTGAAGAACGTCGAGAGCATACAGATAGGCGGGGTGCTGATCAAATGAAGCGTGTGGTTTCCCTGCTGCTGGCTGCCGCGCTGCTGCTTTCGCTCACGGCCTGTAAAGGCGCTGTCAGCGCTTTTTCTCCCGAGGGCGACCTGGAGGGCTACACCTTCGCCGCCTTCCGCGCGGGTGAAGCCTTCGACCTCGCGCTGTACTTCGACAAATACATCGAGACCCGCGCGCAGGCGTTCGACCTGCTGCTCATCGCGGCGGACGGCTTCGCCGCCCGCATCGCGGGCGATGACTTGACAGGCTGCACGCTGGTCTTCAACAGGGCACACGAATGGGAATTCCGCAGCGAGCTGCACCCGCCCTCCGCCAACGTCAGGAACCTGGCGGCGATGGTGGTGGTCAGCACCTCGGACGACCCTCGCGCCGTCCATTTCATCCAAGGCGATAAGGTGCGCGGCATCACGGCGGGGCAGCTGCGCCTGCTGGACACCCAGTGCGCGTTGCGGGAGGAGGGCACGAGCCGCAGCAACGGCCGCAGCGTCACGGTCTACACCACGCAGCGCCGCGTGCCCCTGGCGGACATCCTGCCCGAAGGTGGCAGCTTCTGCGCCATGGGCTTTTCCGGGGAAACGATGTTCTTTCGCGGCCCGGAGGACAGCATCCTGGTATGTGAGCGCGGCGCGCTTGATCTTCATCTGGCGGATGGCCGGATACTCCGCGACATCGCCGGGGTGATGGCCGACCCGCCGGGCTTCCTCATCACGGAGACCTACCACGACGCCCTGCGTGCCCTCGAACAGGGGCGGCGCGTCATGATAATCGAGCTGGACGGCATGGGCTTCGACATGCTGCCCTATGCGCCCCATCTCGCGTCGCTGTCGCCGCGCCGCGCGCTGGCCTGCTATCCGCCAATCTCCCCCGTGGGCCTGGCCGCCATGCTCACCGGCGAAACCCCGGACGTCCACGGCATACAGGGCAGGGAGAACCGGGCGCTATCCTGTGAAGACCTGTTCGCCGCGGCAGAGCAGCTGGGAAAGACCTGCGCCTACATCGAAGGCGGGCACACGCTCATCAACACGAGCATGCGGCCCGACTTGGCCCTGGACGACGCCAACGCCTTCACGCTCGCCAAAGACGCCCTGGAGAGCGCGCCAGACCTGCTTTTCGTGCATTTCCACGGAATAGACGAGGCGGCCCACGCCTTCGGCCCCCACGCCGGGGATACCCGGCAGGTCGTCGCAGAGCTCGACGGCTGCGTGCGAAGCCTTTTGGAAGGCTTCGATGGCAGGGTGATTATCACCGCCGACCACGGCCTGCACAAGACGGAGGGCGGCGGGAACCACGGCGAATTCCTGCCGGAGGACATGGTCGTGCCCTATGTGGTTGCGGGGTAAAATAAACCCTTGCAAAATCCCCTCCTATGCTTTGGTCGCGGCGCGGACGGGCTGCGCCATCCTGTGCATAGGGCATCTCACCAAGAGCCAGACCAAAGCGCAATACCGGGGCCTTGGCAGCATCGACATTTTCAACGCCATTCCAAGCGTTCTAAACCTGGGCAAAGCGGACGAGGATGTCCGCGTCATGGTGCATAACAAATCGAATTTCTTTGAGACGGGCGCGCCCATCGCCTTCACGCTGGACGGCGGCTTTCGCTGGATCGGCGAGTATAACATCACCCTCGACGAGCTCCTCGCCGGGGAAACGTCGCCGCGACGCAACAGGGAACGAGAACAGGCGAAACAGTTCCTGGCGGAGCTTCTTGCCGACGGGCCGGTTGACAGTGAAGCCGTTTATGCGCTTGCCGAAGAGCAGAATATCGCCCCCCGGACGCTGGAGCGGGCCAAGGTGGAAATAGGCGCGAAATCCCATAAACCAAACGGTAATTGGATATGGTCTATGGTGCTGCCTCCCGCCTTCTGCCCTTGCCTGAACCGCAGCCGAAGCCCCCTCGCCACGGCTATGTCCCAACATGATTTCATAGCATAGCGCGCCCGCCACCTTCACCGGGCGGCGGGGCCTCTCCGTATTCCAGTATTAAGTTCGCCACATCGTTCGCACACGAAGTGGCGATATTGGCGACCTTGATTTTTCTAGTCCATGCCGCACAGGTAGTCGGCGAATATGCCCTGCACCAGGTTGGCCTCCTCGGGGATGATTGCATAGTCGCGGGTGTAACCGTAGACCTTGCAGGGGGTGGGCTGGCCCTCGGCAAACTGCTTGCGGATGCGCCACTTGCAGTTTTCGCTCACCGAAGCCAATCACGCGAAAGCCGCGCAAACGCTGGAACGGCGCGTGGATGTTCAGTATCGACAACCGGCACGGGAGCACTTTTTATAAGGAGGGGGTGGGCGCATGAATTTCCCCTCACAGGAAACCGTCGCGGCGGTGCAGGCGCAATATCCCAGAGGGACGCGGGTGGAGCTCATTCAAATGGACGACCCCCATACCACCCTGCGCCCCGGCGACCGGGGCCGTGTGATGTTCGTGGACGGCATCGGCACGGTGCATATCGCCTGGAACAACGGCTCCCGGAGAGGATCATTGAAAAACGTGTGCCACGCGGGTTGTTCTACCGAAAAGCGGGCCGCCGCTGCTACGTCGGAGTGGATAATAGCACGGGCGACGCCTGGACGGAGGAATTCCGCTCAAGGAGAAAATGCCTGCGCGTAAGCGTCAAATAGCGATGCACTGAAGGGTGAAAAACCGCCGCTCGGTTAGGGCGGCGGGAGTTATGATGTGGCTGGACATAATTGTTTCACAATGTCATTCCACGGAAG
>Ga0123353_10003668_pt1 | contig 19484 bp, 20 predicted proteins | sample TergutLab28metaG_3_FD_92763 | JGI IMG/M metagenome (GOLD analysis project Ga0123353, IMG submission 92763) | Labiotermes labralis P3 segment gut microbial communities from Petit-Saut dam, French Guiana - Lab288 P3 | ecosystem: Host-associated > Arthropoda: Insects > Digestive system > Gut ... | reverse complement strand
GGAAGGGGTTTGAGGATGTCGAGTATGCCACCTTGGACTGGGTAGACTGGTATAACAGTAAAAGACTCTTTGAGGCTATAGGCGATGTTCCGCCAATAGAATATGAAGAGATGTATTATAGAGAGCAAGAAGAGCTTGCGCTGGCAGCGTAAGACTCAAGAAACTGGTCTCCAGCAAACGCGGGGGGCTTCAATGCTAGGTTGATCAGAAGTGGGAAAGACTAATCATGGGTTCGATTAGGAAGTTAATATTGGCAGCAGCTGTACTGCTACTTCTTTTCCTGATTGCTGCGGCACTTGCTTTTCTGGCGCCGTCAGTGAGTGTGGAGGTGAAGGTTCGCAACAACACCGACATCATTCTTGGGGGTGTGTCATTGGGAGATATAAATGGTGAGATGGAAAAGGGCGTGATGCAGACAATTGCACCGGGCGAAACAGCGAATTTTAGAGTAATCAAGAACTTTGAGCCAGAAGACAATTTACTTGTCCTTTTTGTGGAGTCGAATCAGGCCAGAGTAGATGTTCTCTATCTGCCGAAAGGGTTTGCAAGAGAAAGGATGGTTGTGTCTATTTATGATTCTCCTTTGCGTAATGGCTTCCTGGCGCTGGGGATGGTGCAAGGCGTGGAAGGTGAGTTTGAGCTTGATGTTACACATTTTGATAATTCTGATGTGCAAGAGCTGAAATGATTATTTTCACCAACAAGAGGGTTTTGTTGTCACGGGCCATGGAGCTACTGGTTGCGCCACTCTATGTTTTGTCTGGGCGTCTAAAGGCGCAGATTACGCTTCAGTATTCTGGAGGTAACCACTCTCGCTTTATAGATGCCAAAAGGACATATGTTAGATGTGTGCCAAAATATGGCTTTGTGGAAAGGCATACTGTTAGAAGTCCATCCACAAAAAGGATGAGGGTGCTTTTCAACTACATTGGCAATCGTCAGAGTAGCACTGCTGACTTGATCGCAAATGCACCATCGAGGTAGGTGGCATGACGGCTCACAATAAAACATCGACAATAGCGTTAGTGGCAATTATTTTTCCAGTCATAATTCTTCTGCTGGGAATAACAGCATATTTCTCGTACTTGTTCGCTAGCGATGTATATGCAAGTCAGAAGATGATGCGCCTGTCACTTTCAAATCAGTCAGCAGAAGCGCTTGCTTCAGCTGTTGACGAAATGAAGTTGTTCCTAATTAATGGCATCATAAGCTCGACCGATTGGATTGAGGTGCACGAACATCATCTTACGTCAAGGGGGTATATTTACATCACAGAATATGTGGTAGAAGGGATTGATGGCAGACCCAACACTCTGCTCCTCGTGCTTGTGCCGGAAAGTGTAGCAGGTGTAACAATTTTTCACCTGTTGCCACTGGTAATGACAGGGGGCACAGTTCTCTTGGCAGAGCCACGTGCAAATGAAAGAGTGGCCGAGTTGAAGTCGCATGACGTCAACCTGTGCCCTCAAGGCAGTTCTGATCTTGCACAAGTTGACTTCAGCCTTCATGACGGCTGGATACATGCAGATCGCATCTTTGGGCAGGTTTGCACTGCAAATCCGAACAGCCTTGCATATGACCTTGTGTTGACTGCGAATGTCTATGAGACGTATGGCTTCTCTAGGCATCCTAGGATGAGTGATAAATGGCTGATTGCACAACCTGATAAAGCTTCGAAAATACGGGGAATCGGCGCGGGGGGATATGAACGAATTTCGCCATATGTTACACCAAGGACGGGAACAGTTGAGCTGGGCGAATACTACGGGGTGGCGCAGTTACTGGTGCCAACCATGCTCGGTCAGGCAAGAATATTTCACTTAGTTCAAATATACTTCCTCGATAGAAATGACGTGCTGCACTACGGCCTTGAGGAATTTGAAAACCCAGGGGCGAAGTCCACAATCTCCGCAATTCTATCTAATGGCAAGTTGCAATATACGAGAGATTAACAATTATGAAAGCGTGCGAGCATCCCCGCTCGCCACTAGGGTTAAGTGCGAAATCCTGCGTTTAGTGATGGGGAGTGGGGGTGTGTCATTGGGAGACATAAATGGTGAGATGGAAAAGGGTTTTGCTGTCATTGATCATGGCGCTACTGGTTGCGCCCACTGTCTTTTGGCTTACCTCAATCGCACATGCCGAGTTTTTAACTAGGCAGCATGGTGCTGAATTTGCCAATGAGTATCTGCAGACTGGAATGATTGATGAAAATGATTTCTTTCGGTTGTTGAGTTATACCGATGATACCGCGCGTGTCTACTATAGCTTTACAAATCAGGAGGACGATTTTGGTGATATATTAGTTTTTCAAAAAGTTGATGATACCTGGATTCTTTACAGTTGGTATGCGTCCTGGGACAGTGAGGGAGTTGCATGGCCGTATTTATTCCACACCCCTAGAGGATTATTTTACTTAGTATTATTTGGCATGGCGTACCTCACGCTGATCTCTTTCTTGCTTCTAAGATTCGCGCGAACACGACGCTACGCTTCACTCGGGAAGTTGCGTGAATGAAATTGTAGTTTGCGAAGAGAACAGGTGTGGACGCACTCCGCCGCTTTACTTCAGGTACTTTTTGATAACCCCCTGGTTGTCGTTAAACATTTTCTCGAGCTCGGGACGGTCCTCATCGCGCACCAAGGGCAGCAGCTGGCGCACCATGTCACTGGCAGCTGCACTGGTCAGCTCGCCGTCCTCATATTTCATCATGGCGTCATTAAGCAACTTTGAAACAGCCGGCATGTTTTCTGCGTCAGTGCGGTCGGCCAGATAGTCATAAGCCGTGTCAAAATACTTTTCAACGAGGAATTTCATGTGGAGACCTTTCTCTTTGGCCCAGTACGCCAGGCCGGCAACGCCTACAAAAAGGGGCATCGTGCACCTCTCATCTGGTTGCTGTGTGTTCTCATGCGATTAATGATGCCATATATGCTAGACTAAACCAACTATGGAACGCACACACGCGACATACGGTGAAAGAATGAGCCTCAGCGCAGGTTCAGTTATTGCTGTTGTCGTACTCGGCCTTATTAGTGTCGTCATTTTCGGGCGATAAGGGGCGGAGCCAAAGCCATAGCTAACATACCAGCGAACACATCAAGGCTCCGAAGAATCGGAGCTTTTTTTATTGCTTATGTTGGCGGCGATGTGCACGACGAGCAGTTGAGGGAGTTTGACCAGTCATGAACGCGAAAGGCACGTTATGGAACTAACTGGTTCACAAATAGTAATGGAATGTCTGCTGGAACAAGGTGTTGACACCGTGTTTGGCTATCCTGGTGGCGCAATCATGCCCGTCTATGATGCGCTGTATCAGTACGGCGACCGCATCCAGCATATTTTGACAGCGCATGAGCAGGGCGCGTCGCATGCGGCAGATGGCTATGCCCGTAGTTCTGGGCGCGTGGGGGTCTGTTTTGCAACTTCTGGGCCGGGTGCGACAAACCTAGTGACGGGTATCGCGACGGCCTATATGGATTCGTCCCCGGTCGTCTTTATCACCTGTAATGTTAATGAGCACCTGATTGGCAAGGACTCTTTTCAAGAAGTCGACATCGTGGGCATTGCCATGCCTATTACGAAAAGCACCTATCTGGTGCGCGATGTGACACAGATTGCAGATGTCATGCGCGAGGCCTTTGCGGTGGCGCGCGGTGGACGCCCAGGGCCTGTGCTGATTGACATTGTGCGCAACGTAACCCTGGACAGCTGCGAATTTGAATCCCTGCCTGTTGAAGAGCACGCGGGATCTGGCAGGCTGGCAGCACTGCTGCGCCGCGCAAGCCACGGGTTGGAGGCGCCAGAAGTTGACCCAGCTGACATCGAGCAGCTGCTTGAAATGATTGGGGCTGCACAAAAGCCACTGGTCATCTGTGGTGGCGGTGTCGTGCGGGCACGCGCAGAAGAACAGTTTCGCGAATTTGTTGAAATGATTGACGCGCCGGTTGCCATTACGGTCATGGGCGGTGGCGGCTTTACCAGTATGAACCCGCTTGCCACAGGCATGATTGGCATGCATGGGTCTCAGGCCTCAAACCATGCGGTTGACCGCTGTGACTTGCTGATTTCTGTTGGCTGTCGTTTTTCAGACCGCGTTGGCCTACAGTTTAACACCTTTGCGCAAAATGCGAAAATCGTACAAATCGACATCGACCGCGCAGAGATCAATAAAAATGTCGAAACTGACCATCACATCATTGGGGATGCCAAGGTCGTATTGTCGCTGCTGAACGCGCAACTGCGTGATGCGCGGGGTAGCGAAGGCGGTACCTATAATCACAAGGCTTGGAAAGATGAAGTCTTTTCTTTCCCCACCGAAACAGAATACGATGACGGCAATGGCACGATGACACCAAAGCAGGTCTTGCGCAAAATGGCAGAAATCCTGCCGGCACAGACCGTGGTGTCGACCGACGTCGGGCAGCATCAAATGTGGGCGATTCAGCACTTCCGCTTCTGTCATCCGGGCCAGCTGATAACATCAGGCGGCTTTGGTGCCATGGGCTTTGGGCTGGGTGCAGCACTGGGCGCAAAGGCGGCTAACCCGGATAAAACGGTGCTGCATATTACCGGCGACGGCTCTTTTCGCATGAACTGCAATGAGCTCTCCACTGAAGAGCACTACAATCTGCCGGTTATCACCTGCATCTTTAATAACGGAACTCTGGGCATGGTACGCCAGTGGCAGCATCTGATTTTTGACGGTCGTTATTCACAGACGACGCTAGATCGAGGTCCTGACTTTGTAGCACTTGCCAATGCCTACGGGCTGCCCGGGAAGCGCATCACGAATCTGGATGAACTCGAAGAGGCGCTGACAGAAGCCCTTGATTTGAACACGGGCTACGTGCTGGACATCGCCATCGATTCAGGCGAGATGGCGCGCCCCATGATTTCTGCCGGCCAGCACGTAACGAATTTCTTGATCGACTAACAAGATAAGAACAGGAGCACATCGTGAGCACAGAAATCGAGCACGACAGTATTGCTGCAGAAGTCCTTGAAGCTGCAGATCACATAGAGGCTGAAGCCCTAGCTGCGGCGGCAGCTTGCCCTGCAGCGCCTGCAGACGCATCAGCGCTGGCAGCCCTGCCAAAGCGCCATACGCTCGCCGTACTGGTCGACAACGAAGCCGGCGTCTTGTCGCAAGTATCGCGCCTCTTTTCGCGCAAGGGCTACAACATCGAATCGCTTGCCGTAGGACCGACCGACAACCTTGCCATATCGCGGATGACGATTGAAGTCTTTACCGACGACAAGCACGCTGACCTTATGTGCAACCAGCTGCGTAAGCTCTTGCCCGTGCATTCGGTGAAGCTGCTTGACATGGACCACTCACTCCGCCGTGAACTGGTCTTGTACAAAGTCAACGCCACCAGTCATGACGTGCGCAACGAGGTCATCCAGATAGCGAACATTTTCCGCGGTCAGGTCATTGACGTGACCAGTAGCACCATGACCGTTTCGCTGATTGGCGAAGAGGGCAAGACCGAGGCGGCCCAGGCGCTGCTTGCGGAATTCGGGATCATCGAACTAGTGCGCACCGGTATGGTCGCCCTAGAGCGTGGACACCATACCATCGACGAAGACACCAAGGAAAAAGGAGAGTTTAACTATGGCAAACATGTACTATGAGAAGGATTGTGACATCAGCGTTTTGGATGGCAAGACCGTTGCCATCATCGGTTACGGCTCGCAGGCCCACGCCCACGCCCTGAACCTGCGTGACAGTGGCGTGAAGGTCGTCATTGGTGCGCGCGTTGATGGCGGCAGCTGGCATGCAGCGAAAGCGGATGGCTTCGAGACCATGAGCATCGCTGATGCCACCGCAGCAGGCGACGTGGTCATGTTCCTGATTGTTGATGACGCGCAACCTGCCGTCTTTGAGGCTGAAATCCGCGCGAATCTTAAGCCCGGTGCGGCCCTCGGCTTTGCACACGGCTTTAATATCCGCTATAAGTTCCTGACGCCTCCTGAAGATGTTGACGTCTTCATGGCTGCCCCCAAAGGACCGGGCCACACGGTGCGCGGTCAGTTCGTGGCAGGCAAGGGTGTTCCCTCTTTGATTGCCATCGAACAGGATGCGACCGGAAACGCCTACGCGGTTGCCAAGGCTTATCTGGCAGGCATCGGTGGTGCGCGCGCTGGCATCCTTGAGACGACCATGCACGAAGAAACTGAAACCGACCTCTTTGGTGAACAAGTTGTCCTGTGCGGCGGCGTTGTTGACCTGATGCGCTGCGGTTTTGAAGTGTTGATTGAAGCGGGTTACAGCCCTGAAAATGCCTATTTTGAGTGCGTCCATGAGCTAAAACTGATTATCGATATCGTGAACAAAGCAGGTGTCACGGGTCTGCATACTTCGATTTCTGACACGGCAGAATACGGCGAATACGTATCAGGTCCGCGCGTCATTCCTCACGAGGAAACCAAGGCTCGTATGCGCGAAGTGTTGGCAGATATACAGGACGGTACTTTTGCCAATGCCTGGCTTGAAGAGAACAAGAATGGACGTAAGTGGTTCTATGAGCAGCGTGCCGCGCTGGAGGCTCACCCCATGGAACTAGTAGGTGCAGAGCTGCGTGAAAAGATGCTGTGGCAAGGCGACACCGACCTCGACAGCGCCAGCAACTAGTAAGCCGCGTTGTTTGTCACCCCGCACTTGATGCGGGGTCTCGTCCTTGACCTTAATGTCGAAAGGAAGCACGATGAGATCTGATGCAATGAAAAAGGGTGTCGAACGCGCCCCCCATAGGAGCCTGCTCTATGCCCTGGGCCTGACCGATGCTGAAATCGAGCGTCCCATCATCGGTATCGTTAACTCCTTTAACGAAATCGTACCGGGTCACATGCACCTGAATCAGATCTCTGATGCCGTCAAAGCAGGGGTGCTTGCAGCGGGCGGCACACCCCTGGTCTTTCCTGCTATTGCCATGTGTGACGGGCTTGCCATGGGGCACGAGGGCATGCACTACTCGCTGGTCACCCGTGACCTGATTTGCGATTCAACAGAAGCGGTCGTGAGGGCCCAGGCCTTTGATGGCCTCGTCATGATTCCGAACTGCGACAAAAACGTGCCTGGCCTATTGATGGCTGCAGCACGCCTAAACATCCCGACCATTTTCTGCTCGGGCGGACCGATGCTTGCTGGTCGCGACCGCAAGGGTGCATCGAACGCGCTGTCAGACATGTTCGAATACGTCGGGCGTTATCACGCCGGCGACATGACGGCAGAAGAAGTCCAGGCCTGCGCCGTGGATGCGTGCCCCACCTGCGGATCTTGCGCTGGCATGTACACGGCCAATTCGATGAACTGCCTGTCAGAAGCTATCGGCATGGCACTACCCGGCAATGGCACGATTCCTGCCGTTTATTCGGCCCGCCTGCGCCTGGCAAAAGAGGCGGGTGCACAAATCATGTCTCTGGTGGAGCGCGATATCAAGCCGCGCGACATTATGACTGAAGCTGCCTTTGCTAATGCCATGACGGTCGACATGGCACTGGGCTGTTCGACCAATACCATCTTGCACCTGCCCGCCATCGCCAATGAAGCGCGCGTCCCCTTGACCCTCGACACGGTCGCAGAAATCAGCGCACGCACGCCTAATCTGTGCCAGCTGTCGCCTGCAGGTCAGGCCTTCATCGAAGACCTTGACACAGCAGGTGGCGTCTACGGCGTCATGAGCGAGCTTGCGAAAAAAGACCTGCTTGACACTGCCGTGCAAACGGTCACCGGCAAGACCATGGGCGAAAACATCGCAAGTGCGCGTAACCTTGACCCAGAAACGATTCGCCCCGTAGATAGTCCCTTTTCAGAATATGGCGGCATTGCAGTGCTGCGCGGCAACCTTGCCGTCGACGGCTGTGTCGTCAAGCAGTCTGCTGTCGCACCCGACATGATGCAACACTCAGGCCCAGCGCGGGTTTTTGACAGTGAAGAAGCGGTCACCGCTGCCATCTTTGACGGCAAAATCAACAAAGGTGACGTCGTCGTCGTGCGCTATGAGGGCCCCAAAGGCGGCCCTGGCATGAAGGAAATGCTGACCCCTACTGCTGCCATCAGCGGTATGGGTCTAGGGCAAGATGTAGCACTGATTACTGATGGACGTTTTTCGGGCGCCACCCGCGGGGCAGCTATCGGACACATCAGCCCTGAGGCCATGGAGGGCGGCACGATAGCCCTGGTAGAAGAAGGCGACCGCATTAGCATTGATATTGCCGCAGGCAGCTTGACCCTTGATGTCGCAGACGACATTTTGGCAGCACGCCGCGCGGCCTGGACTGCACCGGAACCTAAGGTAAAGCACGGCTACCTGGCACGCTACGCACGAATGGTGAGCTCTGCAGACAAGGGTGCGATTCTGCCCTAGGCGAAGGCCCGTCGCTGGACGCACTCCTCCGCAGCCTTTGCAAGCAAAACCCCTACCCGCCACGACCTTTGGACACAAGATGATTTCACTCGAGAACATATATCAGGCAGCAGGCGTCCTCAAGGGTGTTTCGCGCGTGACTGACCTCATCGAGGTCACGAAGCTCGGGACCCACGACGCGCTGTATTTGAAATGCGAGAACCTGCAAAAGACCGGCAGTTTCAAGCTGCGCGGCGCCTACTATAAGATTAGCCAGCTCAGCGCGGATGAGGCGGCGGCGGGTATTATTGCGTGTTCTGCTGGCAATCACGCACAGGGTGTGGCGCTCGCCGCGGCAAAGAGGGGCATCGACTGCACCATCGTCATGCCTGACGGCGCTCCCATCAGCAAGGTCGAGGCCACGCGCTCGCTGGGGGCTGAAGTTGTGCTGGTGCCCAGCAGCTACGACGATGCCTTCAGTTACGCCCGCGAGCTACAGGCTCAGACAGGCGCGACCTTCATCCATCCTTTTAATGACTATGCTGTCATGGAGGGGCAGGCGACCATTGGGCTCGAGATTCTAAACCAGCTTGAGGGCGTCGATGCCATCGTGGCCCCCATCGGGGGAGGCGGCCTGATCTCGGGCGTTGCCTATGCCATCAAGAAGCTCAATCCGGCTATCAAAATATATGGCGTGCAGGCTTCAGGTGCAGCCTCAATGGCGGAGAGCGTCCATGAACATAAGATTTGTTCGACTAGTTCTGTGACCACTTTTGCCGACGGTATTGCTGTGCGTACTCCCGGGGATCTAACTTTCCCGCTGGTCGAGCAGTACGTCGATGAGGTTGTCACGGTCAGTGAAGACGAAATCGCTACGGCCATTTTGGGTCTCATGGAAAAAGAAAAGCTGGTGGCAGAAGGTGCCGGTGCTGCCAGTGTTGCGGCTGTCATGTTTGGCAAGGTGCCGACCGCTGGCAAGAAGACCGTGTGCATCGTGTCGGGCGGCAATATTGATGTGAACATTTTGTCGCGCGTCATCACCCGCGGCCTGGTGACCAGCGGGCGTAACGCGACCTTGCAGATAGCTTTGGAGGACAAGCCTGGCCAGCTGGTGGGCGTCAGCACGATTATTTCGCAGTGTGGTGGCAACGTGGTCAATGTTCACTATTCGGGCTCTGACCCCAGTATGGCCATTAACAGCTGCTTTCTGACCATTGGTCTTGAGACCCGCGACTTTGATCAGATTCGCGAAATCGAAACGGCCCTGCGCGACGCCGGCTTCCACCTGGTGGAAAAAAGCACCCCCAACTGCAACCCTTAATACACCGAGCTGTGAAGAAGGCCACCTTGATAGGCTAATATAGGTTAGGTGCTCGTTAGAGCAAACGCTCCTGCTTCATCAACGAAGGATCCGCATGGAAAAATCAAATTCGTTTAAGTCGAGACACGGGTCATCAGCTCAGTCTAGTTTAGAGCAGATTATTATGGGGTGTCAGCTCAAAGGTTACTTAGTTCGCTATATCAAAAATTATCGTGTTGGTAGGGAGGGCTACTCTGATGAGGCACAGTTTTATGCTCCGTATGTCATTGAATTTTCTGACTTAACCAGGTGGGCGCTGTTCTCTACGACATCTATGCGCAGCGACAGAGTGAAGGGTCAGCAATGGGACTCAATTAATTTGAAAGATATCGACGCTAAAATAACGCGTGCTTACCTCGTTTATCCTGATTCTGCCGGAGTCTTAGAGTTTCAAAAGAAAAATGACAAGATTAAGAATAAAGAAGAGTACTCAGCTCTTGATGCAATAATCTCACAGGATTCATTGGCGAATGAAATTGAGCGCTATTTCATGAGAGAAAAGAGCATGGGGCAGAGAAGGGATGCCGAAGGGCGCTCTTTTGAAGTGAGAGTTGCCGAGACCATGGCTTACGATGAAAATCTTCAAAAATGGAGAGGCGGGATCGATACCGCAACGGGAGTGTACTACAACATGTTCAGTGCCATTGCACAGAAGCTTGAGATAAACAAAAAGACCACGAGAGCAATCTTTTCAACGAGCGACCAGCGAGTAATAGGCCTTTTGCCATCAGGTGGTCAGCCAAAGACCGATGTAATAGTTAAGGTGCTTGACCTGAATGGGTCGGAGCAGATTTTTACCATGAGCTGCAAGAGAAGTGATAATGCCTCGGTAACGGTGCATCAGTACTCCGCGGATAGCTTTGCCGACGTTCTTGATGAAGGCAACGACAAGCTCCGCACGCTACTCAATGCCTTTCAGGAGGTGGGAAACAAAAGGGATTATGGCCAAGACAATAGCGATGCATTGCAGAGGGAGCTACGACCGTATAGAAGGGAGTTAGCACTTTGGGTGTTGGGGGGCTACGGTGGAGACGGCGATGCGTTGACGCAGTGTGCTTCTCACTTGCTTACCTACAACGAACAAGGAGGCAGTTTCAGAATTCATCGGATTGATGAGTATGTCGATGCGCTTCTTTCGGATGACACAAAAGGTTTTTTCGGCACACCTTTCAGCTGGACATATGCTTCTGGTCAGCGCGGCAAGAGTATTCAGTTGAAGTGCAAGATTATTTAGTGGTAAGAATCAGTTTGTTACTGCCTTAGAATAGACAGCCTTCATCTCATTAGCTATTTCCCTAATCATGGGCACGGCAACAGAATTGCCGAACTGGCGGTACATTTGCGTTCTTGAAACGGGCACTTTGAAGTCATCGGGAAAGCCCATAAGTCGCTTGACTTCAAGCTCGCTAAAGAGTCGTATGCCCGTCTCGCCGTCCTTTACAAAAGTTCCCGTTAAACGCTGTATTTTGTGATAGCTGGCAACTAGTGTATTAACTGGGTACTCACTTGACTTATCAACAATCTGCGGTCTTCCATCGTCCTTTTTAAAGAGGTAGCTTCCCTGCAGGTGCTTTGATATCGAGTAGCCCTGAGGATTATCTTCAAGTATGGAGGAGACTGAAACTCTCTTTTCTGGATTGCCCTTGGGAAAGATAAAAGCATCTACCTCCAATGAAGGGTGGAATCCAACGAAAATAATGCGCTCACGACGCTGAGGCAATCCGAAATCTTGGGCGTCCAAAACATCGTCGAAGACACTATAGCCGAGGCCTCTCAGGTTTTCCAGAATGGTTGTGTAGGTTTCTCCGCCGTCGATGGTGCGCAGACCCTTAACGTTTTCCAAAAGGAACATTTTGGGCTGCTTCTCCCTTAGGATTCTCAGCACATCGAAAAAGAGGGTTCCCTGCGTTTCATGCTCGAAGCCTTCGCGCTTCCCAATGTTGCTAAAGGGCTGGCAAGGAAAGCCTGCAAGTAAGACGTCATGCTCAGGCACATCATTCTTTTCGCATATTTGGGTGATGTCCCCATGGGGTTCTTCGCCGAAATTCGCTTCGTAAGTTTTCGAGGCGTATTTGTCCCACTCTGAACTGAATACGCATCTGGTTTTCTTGTCTTCAAAGCCTTTTCTAATTCCGCCAATGCCGGCAAAAAGGTCGATAAACTTCAGCTCATGTACGTCAGACAAATGACCATTGCCATTCGTCGCGGCGGTAGATGTTGTGAAGTTTTGTGCTTGCAATTTATCTCCTGCGAAAACTTGATTGAATTTAATAAGGTCGACTAATATCAGTGGATGATTACTATAATACATGATAGAGAGACGTACTGAACGAGAACATTTATTTGGTGCAAAATTGTCATCGTCATTATGCAATTTCGACATCTTTCTCGTTGAGTGCGTTCAATCCAGCAACGACAGTGTCCTATTAGAACAGGGAGGGGTAGAATTCGCGCGGCGAGTTTTTCGATGATGTGGCAGATCCGCGCCATGCGTGCAGGCCTAGCATTGCTGTATTTGCCAACGGTCACGCTACACTTTAGTCGAGGCTTGTGCAGCGTGATAGGGTAGTTGCATGGATGAACAACTACGACAACGACTGAACAGAACTTCACGACCCGCATCAAGGTCAGGCGAGCGGGCACGGCCAGAGCCACGCCCCGAGCACCATCAGGTGCAGCACCCCGCGCAACGCACCCGGCAGTCGGTGTGGCAGGAAGACGAAGCTTGGGCAGATGAGCCCGCGCCACAGGTTGACCAGCAGCCACTCGGCAGGCGTGGTAGCAGGGGTCGTCGAAATGCGGCAGATAATGGACGCACTCCTCCGCCTGCTACGCCCCAAGCGCAGGCACCACAAGGAGTTCAAGATGCGCGCCGTGCGCTGAAAAAGCGTCGTCGTGGGTCAAAACTCGGCGGCTTTATGCGCTTGCTGGGACTGTTGTTGCTTGCGGCAGTACTTGCTGCGGGTGCTTTTTATGTCAGCTTGCAGATTCGTATGACCGACCCTGATGTGCCGGCTCTTTTGACCGATCATCGCAGGCCGCTGCCAACCGAGCCTTTTACGCTTGCCATCTTTGGCTGCGATTCGCGTGACCCCAATAAGTCTGCGCGTGCAGATACCGTTATTTTGGCGCGCATTGACCCTGTCCAAAATAAGATGTGGATGGTTTCTATTCCGCGTGACACGCGGGTCGAGATTCCCGGGCAGGGTACGCGCAAGATAAATGCCGCCTATGCTTTTGGCGGACCTGACATGGCGATACAGGCATTAAAGGACGTGACGGGTCAGCAGATTGACTACTTTATTACCATTAACTTTTGGGGTTTTCGCGACATTGTGGACGCCATGGGTGGGATTGAAATAGATGTGCCAATTGCGATCAATGACCCGCAGGGCGATATTACGCCTGATAAGAGTGCCTCGGTCATCGAGCCTGGTCTGCAGACCCTAGACGGTGCGCATGCGCTGACCTTTGTGCGCCACCGCGATGGCTACGCAGATCGTGACTTTGGCAGAATGCGCGCACAGCAAGCTTTCTTCCGCGCGATTGGCTCGCAGCTGACGCACACGCCGGTGTGGAGGCTGCCCTTTGTTGCCAATGCCTTTGCCGACAATACGCGCACGAACTTTAGGCCTTTTGAGCTGGCTTTGATGGCGCGCGCGATGCGCAGTGTTGGTGCTGACGACACCTACATGACAACGCTGCCGGGCACCTGGAAGAGTCCTTATGTGTGGATTGACGAAGACGCAGCAGCCGTCATCTGGCAGCAGTTCGGCACCACCCCCTTCGAATAAGCAATGCACCTGTGCTTACGCACAGGACCAGTATCCGTTGCTTCGCAACGGTTGCAGCATCGTCACAGCGGGCTTGAGCCTCTGCCTGACCTCACGGCAGCACATCCCTAAAAACAAGCTGTCCAGTTGAAAGAGTCACTACAATGTACTACAATACACTACATACCACTAATCACTTGTAGAGGAGAATGAATATGTCTTCGGTAGTATCAGTCAGGCTGTCTGACACAGAGAAAGAATTGCTCAAAGATTATGCCGACAATGAAAAACGTTCACTTTCGGACATGATAAGGATACTAGCCGTAAGCCATGCTGAAAATGAGTACCTAGGTGAACTTGCTGATCAAAGATGGCGAGCATATCTGAGTGACTCTGCCAGCGACTCTTTAGAAGAAGTAGCAGCAAGGCTTGGTGTAGAGTGAGCGGCTCTACCTATAGAGTAAGGCTCACAAAAGAGGCAGAAGACGACCTTAGAAAGCTTGATCCGAGTGTTCGGAGTCGCATCATCAAGTGGCTTCGCAGGCGGATAAGCAACGGTGCCAACCCACGGGCATATGGTGAGCTACTGAGCGGTGAGCTCGGGGAGTACTGGAAATACCGCACAGGCGACTACCGAATTGTTGCCAAAATTATCGACGATGAAGTGGTCGTGCTCATTATTGCCACGGGCCACAGAAAAGATATCTACAAAAAAACAAAGAGAAGAGTCACCTAATACGCGCACGACCTCTAGACCCTTTGAGCTGGCTTTGATGGCGCGCGCGATGCGCAGTGTTGGTGCTGACGACACCTATATGACGACGCTGCCGGGCACCTGGAAAAGCCCTTATGTGTGGATTGACGAAGACGCGGCCGCCGTCATCTGGCAGCAGTTCGGCACCACCCCCTTCGAATAAGCATTGCACCTGTGCCTGCGGCACAGGACCAGTATCCGCTGCTTCGCAACGGGCAGGGTGTTGCAGCATCGTCACTGCGGGCTCCGACCCGCAGTCTAATCGTAAGCAGGATGCTGTTTAATACGTGGTGGTGTATGACATGGGGCCCATACCTAACCCCACGTCCTGAGCGGAGCGAAGGATCCTGCAAGCTAATACGTAAAATAGTACAGTAGACGCATGTCTTAAAATATTGTATTATGAATAATAGTATTATTGAAAGGAAAAATAGTGCAGGAGATCCTACAATTCGATGATCTAGTGCTGCGTCTACTAAGACTGGACGAAGACGCATACCTAATTGACAACTCTGATGAACGTCTAAGTCTAATCATAGTTGGCGGTGGCGCATTAATTCTGCAAAAATACATTTCGCGAGCAACGCATGACATAGACGCCATTCAGGTTTCACCCATGCTGATGAAGCTGCTAGGCAAGTACGACATAAATTGTCGAGTAAGTGCCTACTTGAATAATTTTCCCTACAATTTTGAAGATCGAGTCAAGAGGCTTGATTTGAATACACGAAAGATTGATTTTTATGCGGCTTCACTAGAGGATATCGTAATAGCTAAATTGCACTCACATCGGGATCCAGACATAGCCGACATCGAGTCTGTATCTGTTCTTGCGGCTCTCGACTGGGACGTTTTGGAACGTCTAGCCCTCGATGAATCCGAGCTAAAATCAAGTACCCTCTCAGAGCGCAGCTACAAAGAGTTTCTCCATCTTTATCAGTTATATGTTGGGAGGTTTAGACCATGAGACAGCTGACCTTCAAGGGCTTCCTAAAAAAATACGTACAGGATCTTGCTGGGGTCCAGACAACCAACATGCGAAAATTGGTAGAGCTTGCTGCACATGAGACGCCTCGCCTCAGGGAGCCACTTACCCTTTATGCCTTCGCCACAGGAAGGGTGGAGTTGTTCTCAAAGTATGCTTCAGAACACCAATCCTTTAGTGACATCACAAGCCTCATTAATGAATTGAGTTGCGGTGACCTTTTGGCTAAAGTGGTTGAGCAAAACGAGTGCTTGCCAGATCGATTCTTGCGCGTGTATCGCTCATACTGCTCGGTGAAGAATAGGCTCGAGGGCGAAAGTCACACAAAGGAGCTTATCCATGCTCGCGTACAGCTGCTGAAACAGCAAAAGGCGGTAAGCAATTATCGCATTTACACATCGCTGGGACTCAACCCCGGAAACGCTAACGCGTTTTTAAAGAACGGAGACACGTCAAAGCTTAGTCTTGACACAGCCCGCAAGACACTTGCCCTTCTAGAAAGCCTCTGATTGTATTCCATGCACCTGGGGCTGCGCCCCAGGACCAGTATTCCTTACTTCGCAACGGGCAGGGTGTTACATCACCGTCACTGCGGGCTCCGACCCGCAGTCTGATTGTAGGCAGGATACTGTTTGGCACCCTTTGGTGAATGACATGGGGTCCATACCTGCCACCACTTCCTGAGTGGAGCGAAGGATCTTGCATGCTCTAATTACAGGTCTTTCTGGGTGCTTGACACCCAAAGACCTTTCGCAAAAAGTTTTCAGTGTAGACAATTCACTGCGCTCAAGAAGTCAGTGCTGCACCATCACTGAGCTCATTCGCTAGGGCAAAAGAGCCTCTGCCTGACCCAGCACCTGTTCGACACGATCGAGCCATAGCTGATTGCCATCGTAGTTGTGTACACCGTTGCCATTTTCAGAAAAGACCCAGTCCCAAAACCAGACCGCTTCACGTTCCATACCGCGCAGGGTCTCAATACGGCTTTCGGTCAGCTCATCAGCCCGCTGCGCCGCAGCAAAATCTGTCTGGAAAGCTGCAAGTCGCTCGCCCAGGGCAAGGGTGCGGCTGCGGCTGCTTTCCTGGGTGTCAGCAATAAGCTGCAAGATGGCTGCGTCGCCACCGGCATGACAGGGTGCGCAGGCAGAGCTACGAATCTCTTCCGACCGGGAAGGTGATGTAATTTTGTGATTGGTGAGAAACCCACCCTGCCCATCACTGGTTGTGCGCACCATGTGGCAGTCCACACAGGTCATACCTTCGCGCTGGTGCACACTGCCCACAAAGTGCTGGTATTCAGGATGCTGCACTTTGACCTGCTCAGTCCCCGTATTGGGATTGGTGTGATCAACCAAATTAAGCGCATTGTAGTAGCCCAGGATGACACTGGGGTCGCTGGGACCTGGGGCCATGGTCACCTGACCGGTGCGCTGCGCAAAGTAATACTCACTGTGACACTGGGCACAAGACGCATCGGCACCGCGGGTTCCCTGATGCCACAGACCAAAGTGGCTGCGAATGGATCCTGTGAAACCACCGTCAAGCCCTTCTCCACCTAATCCGCGCCCTGGCTCGTTACGGTGGCAGTCATAGCAGGTGATGGTATTCTTCATCTGGTCGCTGACTTCTGCAAAACCGCGTGACCAGGTGCCTTCGGGGTCGCGAGCCTCCATGATGACGTAGTCGGGCGTCTTGCAACTAAAGCAGTTCGCCGTATGCTGGTCAGTGAGGCGGGCTGTGGTTTTTACATTGTAGACGGCATAGTCGTGCGGCATGGGGCTGTAGTAGCCTTCTGCAAAGCGCGAGCCTGCAAAAATCGTGTTCAGCATGGGATAAAGCAGCAGGTAATCCTTTTTAGGCTCTGCCACGCGGTCTGCCAAAAAGCTCTCGGTCTGGTAGGGGAATTGTGCCAACCAATGTGTCGCATCCAATATGGGATCGTAGTCGATGGGGCGAATTTGGTCGGGCTGCGCATTGGGGTCAGGCATCCCAAAGTCTGCCGCAGGGTTTGCTGCGCCTTCCACCGTTGGCATGGTGACAGAAGATTGCTGAATCTGATCAACTCCTGAAAGGGTGGTAGCAATGACCACCGTTGTAATCAGCGCAAGTACAGCACCAAGAGAGGCAAGAAAGATTACCAAAACACGTTGTTGCATAGAAAGTAGTCCCTTCTGTGTCCGTCAGAATTGGCCTGAATGATTGCAGAGCGAGAATCGACGAACTGCTCGGCTACATTCTAGCCCAGCTTTAGAATCAAAAAACTCAAATCAAAACATCCCCACAAAATGCTTCCCCGGAAGCAAGCCTGGCGCTTAGTAGCTAAAGCCTGCGTCTCTCACCTGCTGCAAGGTTGAGGCGTATTCGACCTCGCTCTTTAGCGCCCCCCGGTAGATGCGTGGCGCAGACAGCTTGCCGATATCTGAATATTTCCCTATCGCTTCTGCTCGAAAGTGGCGGGATTCTGTGGTGGCAGGTATGACGATGGGGGCCTGTGCATCATGGCGACCATGGGCATACACCTTGAAAAAGTAGACCTGTGCCGGCTGCAGACCCTCAGGCTCTGAGCAAAGCAGAGCTGCCGCGCGAGCCGACAGTTCATGCATCTTAGGAATCTGACATCGATGCTGCTCCCCGTAAAGCTGTGAGGCATTGCAATCACCTAGCTGGGGCGCAACGGTAAAAATCCGCGTCTTTTCATCGAGAGGAAAGCCCGCCTGAAGACAGTCACCTCTAATATGCCCAGCAATGATACCTGCGCTGAGAGGCGTTTCAAGCTCTCCCTTTCTGCAAAGCTCGCCCATGAGCACAAGGCAAGTCGCGGGCACACCCAGGGCCTCCATAGAATCAAAAAACTCCGCGCGCCTCGCAAGACCAAAGCGCTGGCGGTCTGACTCGCTCAAGGCGCCCCTGCGCTTCGATGATGACGCGTCTGCCTGATGAGACAGCCAGGTGCTGGCGGCTTTCGCGTGCTCTCCGTCACTAAGCAGATAAACGCGAACAGGCGATCCGGCAGCCACAGCGCTCCCCAAAACGCCAGAGAATCCAAAGGCTTCGTCATCGGGGTGGGGGACAATAACAATGATGGGGCTTGTGTCAGCTTCGATTGCGGCTCGGACTGGTGTATCCCCCTGGCTGTGATGAGCAGTAGCAGAGCCGAGTTCAGTGAAAGAAAGCAGGAGGCCAGCAAGACAAAGCAAAAGGAGCACGCTGTAAAGCGGCAGCTTAGCCATATTCACGTGCTTCAGGTTATCCATTCGCTTGCCTTAAATCAGTCCCCAAAAGCCACCTTCAGAGAAATGCAGATTGCGCGTGGCCAGATTTACGATAATTCGGCGAACTTTTATTATATGACAAGCCGAGCACTTGCACGCAGCCCATCAACCCACAAAGCGGAGGAGTGCGCCCAGCGCCCCTCGTATGGACGCACTCCGAAATCCTATGAACCTGTGCTTACGCACAGGACCTGTATCCGCTGCTTCGCAGCGGCAGGGTGTTAAAGCATCGTCACTGCGGGCTCCGACCCGCAGTCTGATTGTAAGTAGAGTGCTGTTTAGTGGTCGACGGCAACTGCTATGGGAACAGTGTTAGCAAATCACCTGTTCCTACAGCATCATATGCTACAAAACGGCAGCACAGAGGCCCTAATGTCGAATTAGCGCCAGCTCTAATGTTGAATTATCACCAGTCCTAATGTTGAATTAGCACCATCACTTAGGCAGGGCTTGTACTTGATCCACGTTGAAGCGAGCCCATTAGGAGCAGGCACATGGTAGAAAACCCCAAAGAAATTCTGTTCGAAAAGCCGCTGGTAGAAACGGCGCGCCTTAGGCTGCGACGCTTCACGAAAGATGACGCAGAAGGCGTCCTAAACTTTGGCAGCGACACAGAAGTCCTCACTGAAATCCTGAAGATATGTTTCAACGACCTAAAAGTCAATCGTGTCGAGGCTAGCTGCTTTGCGGGCAACGAAGCTTCCGGTAAAGTCCAGGAAAAATGCGGCATGAAACTCGAAGGCTTCCATCCGCAGGTGCTGAAGGTCAAAGGAGTCCTGCGCGACGAATACTTCTACGGCATCACCCGCGACCAGTGGGACACCCTCACGCATTAAGCGGGGGAGTACGTCCAAACCAGCCACCATGGACGCGCTCCGAAACCCTATGCACCTGTGCTTACGCACAGGACCTGTATCCGCTGCTTCGCAGCGGGCGGAGTGTTACAGCACCGTCACTGCGGGCTCCGACCCGCAGTCTGATTGTAGGC